>ERZ1673734.435-NODE-435-length-35957-cov-8.297226_pt1 | contig 35957 bp, 33 predicted proteins | sample MGYA00580199_ERZ1673734 | MGnify/ENA primary metagenome ERZ1673734 (study PRJEB41218, sample SAMN15661742) | gut metagenome | host: Homo sapiens | place: Canada: London | collected 2015-08-20/2019-03-30 | study: EMG produced TPA metagenomics assembly of...
AAAGAAGACTTGTCGTGACAACGGCTCGTCGTAGAGAAAACCTTGGGCAGGTTAAGTATTGGAAATTACCCCGCACAGTTCAGGCAGAATTTTTGGGGTATGTGAACCTTTGGAAAACCCATTCTAACTAAAACTGAAAAATTGCCGTCTAACAGGGGTTACGATTGCGTTGATCAAACGGTCATGCATCGACAGACTGATAGACATCTGGGACACGCATATTTAACGGTGCCAGGGGAGAGTTTGTGAGTGGTGAAATTCTTTATCACAATTGGGACATTGGCCCGAAGGGAGTTACCCCATGGTTGCCAGACGTTGATATCTGAATCGTAACCTTCAATCTTCCGATGTCTCGCTCACGCGACCGGATCAAGCTCCGTGTATTGTGGGGGGGGCGCAGGTTGAGTGTGATCAACTAAATCACTACTCGCTAGATATGGGCGTGCAAATCTCTTGGCGCCCAATGTATTTTTCGATTGCGGATATGATGCCACCAACCTCGGCCCAAAATTTATGGGAAGCTTCATTAGTTTTAAGAGTATCAATTTTAGACCGTTCCGAGTCTAACGATTACAGTTATGCTATTGTAAGATCTTCGGAAGCAGTTATTCATTATTCCGGCCTGTCATGGCGGCAGTTACTCGGTCTAACTGCTCTCTAACATTCAGGCCAAAGCGATCAACTACATCTTCGTAATCGTCGATAAAACGCAGCATAATTCCGAATAGCCCATTCATTCCGTCGTTAAAGATAAGTCGCTCCATATCATTGAAAGCTGAAGCTTCATCTTCATCCCACATCCAGTCCATATGTACTACACGCTTGTCTACCCATAATTTAATCACTTGCCTAAAAGTTTTCCCAGGAAAAACCTCTCGATCTAGCTCGGTATCAACTGCGGCCGCCCGATCATCAAGTCTTCTAGCTAAATAAACATTCTGAAGGGTTGCATTTCTCTTATGACGTTCATGTTCTAAAAGCAAGGCTCTAGCATCGACCAGAATCGAAGTTGTTATAAGTTTTTTTGAGCGTACATCCGTTTCCGCCACCGAAGACAGCCAGTTAATTTTGTCTTTTAATTCCACTAGGCGCAAGCTGAAAGCTTTTTCGATCCTACTTTCGATTGCACCAATACCACCTGCTGCTTGGAACTTCATGACATCCTTGACTGTTTTTAAATTTGGCATGAAGGGGTTTTGGTTCTCTGTATCCCATCCTAGATCTTTCATAGTTTCCCAATCCAAATAAAGTTTTGCACTGCGTGAGCAACGTAGCGCTAAGCCTGAGCGGTAATTGAATTCTGACCGCTGGGAAGCAAAATATCAAACTGCCATCTATCAAGTGGCCCGCTGATCTCATGCAAACTCGCGGGCCTTAAGGACGATACCCGAGTGAAGTCAAGCGTAGTCCACTATGCCGGTTTCATTACCAGGGCGCGCGGGGCCTGATTGGCCCTAGATCCTCTCATTCGCTCGCGCTGACGCGTCCAAATCATGCGCAACTGAGCCGCGCCGACACCTCTAATCCGAGCCTTGATGACGCTTGCATGCCTATGCAAATTTATATTGGTAGATTTCGAATTGCGATCGCGACTATCCAGTCGCGGGCCCCCTTCTCTCGATGATGGACAAAGGGCGCATCGACGCAGATGAGCTGTACCTAGAGCTACCAACAGGCCTGCAAAACTTCTCGTGCTAGAGCTAGATACCGATCGCGGCCACAGATAGGATTCACGGAGTAGCACGGCCTCCAGATGAAACAGAATATGAAGATCAAACCAGGCTTTTTTGTGGGACAATCTGGCTATCTGTTGGCCATTTATTTTCAGGTATGCCTAGAGACAATGTGTAGCACTTGAGGAGGCAGCGATGGGCACCTGTAGCCTAAGCGGAATTGACCACCAAGGAGACAGTCGTGGGAATGATCGGCTCCTTGTATTCGCTTGATTGGCATTTGCGTGCCCGATCGCATCAGAAGTCTGATGACAACGAGCATTGATTTTCATTGTGTTATAGGAAGCATTGGAATGGAAGAAGTCGAATATAAAGAAGAACTTTCCGAGAGCGGAGAAAATACTGGTATAGAACGCGATCTTGATGAGGAGTCAATGCTAGAGCCTTTTGACCCCGATTCCATTTCTATCGATCAGAAACTCATTCCCATGGACACACTAATACGTCGTCTCAAGCAGAATTCTATTCATCTTAGCCCAAGCTTTCAACGGAATGAGGTATGGGACGATAAGCGTAGAAGTCGACTGATTGAGTCTATAATGTTGAAAATCCCACTGCCCATGTTTTATGTTGCAGCTAACGAACTTGGACAATGGGAGGTGGTAGATGGATTGCAGCGATTATCTACAATCAGAAATTTTATCGTAGGTGACGAAAGCGGTCGTTTCTTAAAGTTACGTGATCTAGAGTTTCTTGGAAGTAAGTTTGACGGTAAGGTTTTTAATGATTTCAATGGTGATGAGAGGGATATTCGGCTGATCAATACGATCATGGAAACCGAAATGCGTTTTACCGTAATCAACCCCGGAACTCCGGAGGCAGTGAAGCGCAATATATTCAAGCGTATTAACACTGGCGGCATGCCTTTGACCGCCCATGAAATACGCCATGCGCTTTACGAAGGGCATTCGTCGAGATTGCTTGCAGAGCTAGTTAAAACGAGCGAGTTTAAGAGTGCTGTCGCGAGCGATATCAATGACACGCGAATGGGTGCAAGAGAGCTTGTTCTACGATTTATATCTTTTATGGTGTTATCAAGGAAAGACTACAAGTCAAATATGGATACATGGTTGAGTAACTCTATGCGAGTGATCAACTGCATGCCAGGCTTAGATCAAAAAAGTCTAAAAAGGATTTTCTTTGATGGGCTAATTCCCAGTATATTAATTGATTCCGTCGATACGATTAGGGAAAGGTTTGTATTGGCCATGGTTAGAAGTGAAATTCTGTTTGGTGATCATGCGTTCCGAAAATCAATACCTGGGCGTAAAAAGACACCAATTAATAAAGCCCTGTTCGAAACGTGGTCTAATGTGCTATCAGAAATAAGCGAAGCAGAATTTATAAAGCTCAATATGAATAAAGCCAAGCTGTTCGTTGAGTATTCAGAGCTCTTGGAAGACGAGGTTTTTCTAAACTCTATCGGTAGAAACTCCTCGCAGAATAAGGACGTAATCGAGCGATACGATACAATTTTAAATATCGTGAATTCGATAATAAGGACATAGTTATGATTAAGTCGGTTAGCCTAAAAGCTTTTAAGTCTCTTCCAGATGTTACAGTTCCGCTGAAGTCGCTTACAGTTTTATCCGGGCTAAACAATAGTGGTAAAAGCTCTGTAATTCAAGCAGTCAGGATGTATGATCGTGCGTCGCAAGGTAAGTCTCCATTACTGGATGGGCATGGCTCTGCCTCCGAAATTAGGTCAAAATTTTCGCCTAAAGAAGATAGTATTGAAGTTACCTTTGAGTTTGATACTGGTACGACCGATACCCTCAGCCTTTCGGAAGGGCACTGCACACATCCATCTTCAGGCCCTGTATGTTGCTACATTGGTGCTGGCCGGTTAGGCCCACAGACAGTCTTGCCTTTACGGCGTTCGATTGATCAGCTTCCTTTTATTGGTGAGAAGGGCGAGTATGTTTTAGACTTCTTGCAAAAATTGAGCAGCGCGGTCATTCCCCTGCCACTCAATCATCCCGCATCCCAGGGTAAAACTGTTATATATGAGCTCGCAGGGTGGCTTAGTGAAATTGCTCCTGGCGTTAAAATAGAGTTATCAACTGATCAAAAGTCAGATTCAGCTAGGGCTGAGTTTGATAGCTTCCGGCCAGCAAACGTGGGCTTCGGTCTAAGCTATACCCTTCCCATTTTGGTCTCTATTCTTGGAATGGCAGCAAGTGCACCTTCGACAGGCTGGGAGGAAGGTTGGGGCCAACGGTGGGAAGAAATACGAAAATCTGCCGGTGTACTTCTCGTGATAGAAAATCCCGAAGCACATCTTCATCCCCAGGGTCAGACTGCGATGGGCCGTTTACTAGCTCTTGCGGCGTCCTGTGGTGTTCAGATAATTGTCGAGACACACAGCGACCATCTCATTGACGGCGTCAGAATTGCGGTAAAGGAGGGGCTACTCAATTCGGAAGATGTCGCATTACACTACCTTTCCAAAACAAGAGAAGGCATAAGTGAGGTTCTTACTCCTTCCTTACATAGCACAGGAAAGCTTGACTTTTGGCCGGAAGGCTTTTTTGATCAGATGCTGAAGAACAGAGCAACACTCGCTAGAAGGAACTAGACTCATGGAGCACTTGGTTTGTTTGAATACTAATAGTTTTCCGGCAAGGTCTTCAGAAGATGGCTGCAAGCTTTTTGAGGACACATTGCAAGGGTTGTTGCGCCTAAATACTGGAGGAGACCGCTTTACGTTATTTATCGATAGTGTATACCCGTCACTCTTGGATTTTCCAATATCTGAAAATTTCACTTATAGCGATTTTTTGACTAAGCTCTCTAATGATCATGAGCATGATTTATTGTTTTTCCTGACTGAGCTTGAAGATAAGTCGCCTGCTTTAGATTATGTTGATGATGATATATTTGAACAAATGGCTGAGTATAATTTTTATATTCCTGATTGTGCAGTGTTAAAGTATCCAGATATTCTAAGTCTCTCTTTTTTTCTAGACGCAGTTCTCCTAAGCATCGACACCGGGTCACCTTGGGACGCCTCAAAAATCTCAATCGCGAGAACTGTCGATGGGGAGTATATAAATGAAATACTGTCTATTAATCACATTTCTAGAGCCGGTCATGGTGAAGAGATTTTTGATTCGTATACTAAAATCGATATTAGGGCAATATGCGAACCCCATCACATAACGCCGGATTTCTCCGCTTGGTTTGACCAACTCGGGGATGAGAATCGACAAAGAGTAGCAGAAAAACTCAGGCTTGCTTGCGAAAGAGGCTTCAGCGGGGGAAAGCCTCTTTTTGATACGCTTGTAGATGCAGATGGCATTCGAGAAGTTAGGCTTTCCGCATACCCGGGCGGCGCTGTTCGAATTTTATTCAAAGCAATCCAAAATGCCCGCCAAGCAATATTGCTGGGGTTTATCAAGAAGAGCGATAATGAGGGCTATAAGAATAACATCGAGAAGGCGAAAGGGTTGTTGAAAGGCATATAGTTTACATAGTAATTTCTTACTGGTAGTGGACTATATGTAAGCTAACGTTTGGCTCACAGATTCAGATATAGTGAGTGTACCTCCCTTACTGGCCTAGCCAGCCGGGTGCTAATTACCCAAGGTTTCGTAGCGTCCTAGAGATCTCACGAGATATTGCCATCTTCGTTCTCACCAACGTGCCAGAGCGCAAATTTCGGAAGATTTAGCCAGGCCGGTGGCTTCGCATCAGCTGGATATGCCGAGCGAGTTTCGTAGGTAGCTACACCGTCGATTATCGAGACCAGCGCTATACCGTGTGCTGTAGCGTACTTTATCGCTCCGGATAGAAACCCTGTTGTGGTGAACAGCATTCCCTTTATGAGCGCCCACAGATCTCACCTTGTCGTGCAGCACCTGAACCAGCTCTCGCTCGACTGCGTTACGGTATTTTTTGCACTCAATCAGCAGGGTGAGTTCGGCGCCTGCAAAGGCTTGGAACTTCGCTAGCACGTCGATCTGGTAGGTTGAGTCGTAGGCCTCGACCTTCACGTCGTGTGTCACCTTCAGCGATGTCAGCTCACCTCCTTGCTTTACGATCCAGTCCCTGACCAACCGCTCAAATTCGGCGGCTGTGATTTCGAGATTGGGATTTGCCATCGGAGGGAAAATTTTCCAGTCCTTAAACTGAGAGGTTACATGCCCAGCTTTGGTGAGCGCGGATTCCTGCACTAACTGCTTTGGTGAGGTTACTGCGAGCCGAGCCAAGCTTCCATTTTCCCCAGATTCCCTTCACCAAGAAGCTTTGGCTTAGCCAACTCTAAAAACCTGAGCAGCTTTTGTCTGTCTCCAGGCGAGGGAAACCAGTCAGCTACTTCGACGTTACAGTGCTTTGAGTCGCTCAGTACCCACTTCACTATCATGTCCGCAGCGGCCCTGTGGTGATCGGCGATGTACAGGCGCCGCCCTTCAGCAGACCATCCACGTTTTGTGAGCTTATCGGTCACGTCGATGATGCCAAGGTCACCAAAGTAGGCTGTGGTGTAAGGATAATGGATCCCTGCCAACGACACCTTGGCCACACCGGACTCCCGATCAAAATAGGAAAGAAAATGCCACCCACCCGTGGTGCTTCCAGGATCTGGAAAATTGATGGCGGCCTTGCCTGTTATGTAGTTTTCGCGGGATGCGCGTTTGAGGTCAAAGTCGAACAGAGGCTGCTTCATGTAAGTTTCCGTATGGCCGGTGATCACACTGAGTAACAACAGAATTTTCTGGCGAGCTAAAGTTTCGCCGTCGCGAAAACCGTTAGGTATATAAACCATGCGGAGTGCCGGCAATGAGCGCTGTACCTATCAAAAACTCTCGGCCATTTTATGTGCCGCAAAGTGTCGAGTTTGCCCACCGGGCAGTCAGTCATGTTTCTGCCACAACGGAAGACGGTTGCACTGTCGATATGTCACTCGGAGACTTGCGATATCAATTGAGTGCTCGACAGGCCGACGCTATCGCCCAGGGGCTATTGATGTCTGTTATGCGCACAGGCTTAGACATTGCGAGCATGCCTTGGGCCGGCGGACGTCTCGTGAAAACATCTCCGTTCCTTGGAGAACGAAGGGCTCTCTGGTTTTCGGACGATACGATCCATGGTAAAGGCGCGTCGTTCCGATTTTTCGGGGTTTGTTGGACATATGAAGGTGAAGGTGCAGACCCAGACTATCCGGCAAATGCGCTTTGCATCCGGACTATGAATGACGGTGGGATCCTGTTCGGTAAGGGCAATGTCGATTATCTGCTGGCTGGTGAGCAGGCGTACCAGCTGTTTCAAAGTCTCGCTAGCTGCGCGTATTCACTTGAAACCAGGTCTTGGAGGATCTGGGACAAGATTATCGAATGGCGAACCGGCTCGGACTCAGATTTGAAGGATCAAACACTCAAGGAAAAGATGCTCTTCAAACATCTCAAGCTTTACGGGCTTAGCTCGCGGCGAGAACGTGTGGCTAAAAATAACTGAGCCAAACAGCGCCTACCGGTTCAAGGGAACGCTTAAAGCCGTTTACGGTTGAAGGCGTGATCCGCGATGTACAGACGACGCCCTTCGCCTTGCTCTATGTGGCTGGAGTGGCTGAAGCCCTAATGGCCTCTTCATCCTTTGTAATGATTGCTTCGGCATTTTTAACGAACACACCGCACGCGATCAGCGATTCCACTTCTTCGTGCTTCCCATAAAGCGAAGCTTGAATCCCATGGAGCAGAACTTGAGCGTATCTTGCATCCTCAATCCTAGTGTCCATGTCGCCCGAGATCTTTATCTCTCGTGAACTCCACTGTTTGACTGCAGATAGGGTGAACGGCTGCTGCGGTTCTTCCATTCTGTACTGGTGGCGTTGCTTGAGGAGGTCACTCAGTTCCCGAGCGTCGCTCAGCATCTGATCTGAAACACCCCGTCGGTTGCTTTGTCGAGCTGCTACCAGCACGTTAGCCTGCATCGACTGAAGTCCAGGAAGAATGAAATCGCGCAGGATGAAATAGAACTCGAGCTGCCGATTCATCGCATCATCGGCTGGCTTGCGCAGCCCTTTCAGGATTTCCGTAGATGCATCAGAGTTGTTGGGAGTGCACAGCGCCTTCTGGCTATCAATGATCCCCTGTTCGAAATACCCAACCATCTGATTGGCCATCAGTCCCTGCCGATAATCCTCCCTCAAAAGATCAAGCAGCACGTCCAACTGGTTTATAGCTGAAGGGTCAATCTTCATGCTCGCATGTTGAACCTGATGCTCCATGGCGTTCAAGGTTCGCTCAACAGGGACGATGCAGAACTGTTGGAAAGAATACGAAAAGGCGAAGGTACCTTTGTCAAGCATTCCTAGACAGCCATCATAGATACCGATCAAACGATCGTTAAGATTCATGTACTCAGCGAGGCCTTCGATTGTCGCCTCATTCATTTGTGCTGAGTCTGCTTGATACGCGAGATACCTGTGAACCCCGACAAAACAGGCTATCGCCAAGCAGCTCGCCAGACTAGCCCTCAAGATCCATCCGCGAAGAGAAATTTTGGCTTTGTACTCGGAATAGAACGAATCCTGCAGAGAGGCATTCTCTCGGATGATATTTTCAACTGATTCCCAGCCCCAGACCTCTACCGAGCCTTTTCCGGCAAGGGCTCGTTGTTCTGTCAGCTCTAATGCACGTTTGGTTAATGCTGCATCATGTGGACTGGTGGTGAGGATGAACAAGCGGTCGATCTTGACGAGAAAGCTATCGGTCTCAAGCACAGCCTTATCGACCTGTGCGAGTGTCAGTTTCTTCCCAAGGTTGCCGTTCCGACCTTTGCACTGGACGGCGATGATGGAGCCATCTTTAAGGCGGCAGTAGAGGTCGACTCCATCCTGTCGTTGGCCTTCACGGCCATATTGATCGAAGCGGCTGCCAAATACGCAGCTCATAAGTGCGATCGAAAGACGTTCGAATTGCTTCCAGTCTGCGGGGCGTGGGTACTGCGCTGCATGCGGGGCTGTCATAGCGGACAAATGACTCCATTCAAAAAAATCGACGCAGGTTTCTGCTCAAGCCGTTTCGGGAGACCTGCCAAGGGAACCTGATCGCTTGATGCCGTATTTATCGGCGAGGCTGATCCGCGCTTAAGGCAGATCACTCGGCTTTTTTTGAGTCTGTTGCAAAAAAACGTATCTCCCACCCGTTCGACTCTGCCTCCCTCATTTTTCGGGGAGCGGGCTACGCTTTTCTCGGGACTTTTGTCCAGTTTTGAGCTGATGTGAACCTTTTTTGATGCGATCTGGATTGTTAGTCGTTGAGCTTCCTCCGGACTGGTACAAGCTACCTATCTTTACAAAAGCTCTTAGCTAAAGCTGAGGGATGGCAAAGCCTACTCAAACACTTTGTTCCAATCCCGCTTCGTCAACTCCAAACAAGCATCAGTTGCGCCACCAAAGCAGCGTTCTGAAACTCGAAGCATGCTGCCTTCTGTCACGTACTTGATGGGATCGCCAAGTTCGCCGACGAGAGTGCCTCCCGAACCCAGGAGTAAAGCATGGCCTGCGACGACATCATGAGCGCTGACAGGGTAGAGCGAGATTCCACAGATACCGTCCCCAGCCGCTACACGTGCTAGGCGGTATGCAATCGACGGCATCGCGAAGAACTCTGCCGGCTCACATAGCTCCTTGTTGAGCTCGGGCTTGCTGACAGCAGCAGCGCTGACCATCACCGTGCTCGTATTGGAGAGCTTTTGATCCGAGAGATCGACGACAACGCGGTGGCCATTTCTTAGCAGGTAACCCATACCCTTGGCCCACGCTATACAGTCAGGAATTCCGGATGGCGTGATGGGTGCGTGAACCACTCCAAGGACGGGGTTGCCGTCATGGAGCAATCCAACAGATATGGCTGATCCCTTTAGTCCTCTCAGAAAATCACTGGTGCCATCGTTTGGGTCGACGACCCAGCAGAAAGGGTATCCAGTAAGAATATGTCCTGTTTCCTCGCCCCACCAATCGCAATCCAAGAGTGAAAGCAGTTCTGCACGAAGCAATACCTCTATTTCGACATCAATCTCGGCTTTGTCTCCACAACCCCTCCGGCCACCGGGACGGACGCACTCTTGCGCCAGCAAAATACCAGCCCGCTCCACGGCCTCTATTACCTGAGGAAGCAACAGCTGTATTTGGGAGGTATCCATAGTGACCTTCCGGATTATGATCGAGTGGGAACAATGCCTGACAGTTTATCCGCAGCACTGAGCGATTGGTGTGTTCCTAACAGAATTTCTAGCTTGTTCTGCGAGCCACTGGTTGAGACGGTTGCGCTGCCGACGCAGTATTGAGTTTCATGACAGCGATCACCAGTAGTCCTACCAGACCGCATATGTCTGCCAGTGTGGTCAGCCATAAGGCGCTGGCGGCAGCTGTTCGACTTCCACCTCTCCATGGCATCATCCGGGGCGTTACCTCTGCGCTCACACTTGCCGGCTCAGCTTGTTAGGTAATGATGGGCCTACTAAGCCACGGTGGATTCTCAGGAAGAAAGGACTCTCATGTATTTACGTACTTTAGATATTCACGGTTTCAAATGTTTCGGCGAGCCTTTCACTATTGAATTCCACGATGGTCTCAATGTTCTGGTAGGTGAGAACGGAGCCGGTAAGACAGGAGTCATTGCAGCCGTTCGCCAGCTCTTCAACGATTCCGAATCTGGCAAACGCCTGATCAACGAGAGAGATTTTCATCGTGGGTTTCACGAGGCAGCAGTAGCGGCACAAAGGATTGATATCCAAGCGAGCTTTTCTGACCTGGATGAGAATGACGCTATAGCTTTCAGGGATTGGTGCGGCAACGAAGATGAGGCAAAGCTCACATTTACCGCGCTCAATTTGGAATCCCGAGGGCGCTTCAAAAGCCAGCTTTACGCCGGTTATGCACGAGCTACAGCGCTGGAAACCGAGACCCTTGACCTTATTCACTGCATCTACTTACCGCCACTGCGTGATGCAGAAACAAAACTCCGGGATGGGCGGCAATCCCGGCTAGCCCGACTTCTGAAGGCGCTCTGCCGCAAGGAACTTGATACAGCTCGTAAGGAGGGTAAACCTCATCCGTTGGAGGAACGAGTTGGTGCGTTCAACCAAGAGCTCTCCGCGAGCGACGATTACGCAATCAAGCAAGCGAATGAACGAATTGGGAATAGCTTGAGGGCAGCATTAGGGATGCACCTGTCCCAGAACACGCTCATTCAGTTCTCGGAAGTGAGCTTTTCGCGCATCGTTGAAGGTCTGCGTTTACTTTACTTTCCGAACCTAGCAGCGGCCGACGCTACGCAGTTCCGGTCTCTGGAAGAAAACAGTCTTGGCTACAACAACCTGCTCTACATTGCTTCGATTCTGGCTGAGCTAACGTTAGAAGTTGAGGAGGAGCGCGGGGAAGAAACCTACTTGCGGCTTCTGTTGATTGAAGAACCCGAGGCCCACCTTCATCCCCAGCTTCAGATACGTCTCTTGAAGCACCTCAGCACTGTGGCCAAAGAAAAAAGTATTCAGGTAATAGTTACCACCCATTCCACGGTCATTTCATCCGCAGTGTCAGTTGATGAAATCATCCATCTCTCCAACAACTCCACCCCGGTAGCGATACCTCTGCGGACGTGTGGACTTCCAGAACCAAGCCGGAAATTCATTGACCGGTGGCTCGACGTCACTAAATCCAACCTGCTTTTTTCGAAAGGCTCTATCTTGGTTGAAGGCATTGCTGAGGCGATGGTTATCCCAGAGCTGGCGCGTAGGGTGCTCGCTCAGTACGGCGACGGCGAAAACACGCTGGAAGATTACGGTGTCTCCGTCATAAACCTAGGCGGGATCTACTTCAAACATTTCATGCAGCTGTTTTGCGACGTGACTGATGAGAGCGTGGGGAAAAACGTGCCGGTACGCTGCGCGGGTCTAACCGACAAGGATCCACCCAAAACGATCAAAGTTGATGTTGACGGTGGGAAACAGGTGGCAATTGAATACACGCCGAACGACGAAGATTTGAGGGATGGTGAGAACCATGCTCTCGCCTACATCGCCAAAATTGGACAGTCTCAGTTCGGTCGCCTTTACGCAGGTAATTACAAAACCTTCGAGTACGATATCGCTATGGAGGGAGCAAACCTGCGAATGATGCTCTCTGTAGCGGCCGATCTCTGGCCTGCTCAGGATGGAACGGTCGCGCCAGAACTGCGAGAAAGAGCGAAGCTTGCTTTTGACGAAATGAAAAGTCCCGAGCGAGCAGGGCACGCGGCTGAGCTGCTATATCGCATCGACTCCACCAGTATTGGAAAAGGAATCTATGCGCAGGCTTTTGCCGAAGAGCTTGAGAAGCAGGTAGGCGAGTTCGTCGTACCAGCCTACATCCGTGATGCAATTCTTTGGGCTTGTGGACTCGAGGAGCTGCCGCTCAATGATCAAGCTGACTGACGAGCAGAAGGCTTATATCGGCGCACCTATCGACCAGCATGTTTATCTCAACGCTTGCCCAGGCAGTGGCAAAACTGAGGTCGTCGCAGCCATGGTGGCCAAGGTCGTTGAAGAGTGGACTAGCTTCCCTAGCGGGATAGCGGTTTTGACCTTCTCCAACAGCGCAACGGACGAGCTCAAAAACAGATTGGTTCGGTACCTAGGAGAACCGTTGGGGTTTCCTCACCAGGTGTCGACCTTCGATAGCTTTGTCCACTCCCGAATGGTCGCAAACATTGCAAGCGAGGTTACTGAGTTTCCAGGGAAGGAAGGGGACAGTCGTATCAGGATTTTGGAAAACAAGGCTGACATATTCCACACTCGCAACAAGATTTGTGGCCGTTCGATCTCCGCCTGTAAGTACAACTACGACTTGGACACCAAAGGGTTCGTGTTCTCGACAGGCGAGCGGACTAGAGATAAACAGCTCAATGACGCTCCAATCAATGAGGTTGCACGGGAAGATCTGATCAACACGAAGAAGCGTTTCTGGGCAGCAGGTTTTGCAACATACAAAGATGTGGACATGATTGCCCTGACGGCGCTCAAGAGGCCCGCTCTTAAGAGCTATTTCCAGCGCGTTGCTAAGCGATTTCCACTGGTCATTGTCGACGAGTGCCAAGACCTGTCAGCAGAGCAACTGGCGATGGTACGGAAGCTCCATGGTCTTGGCGTTAAGTTCCATTTCATAGGCGATTTGAACCAATCGATCTACGGGTTCAGGAAATCGAATCCAGATAATGTGAAGGCGCTCCTTGCCGAGCTCGGTTTCGCAGAGCTGACACTCACAGCGAATTGGAGAAGCGGGCAATCCATCGTCGATCTCTGTAGTGATTTGCTGCGAATCAAACGGATTTCTGGCAATCCAGAAATTGCATCCGTTAAACCGCTTTTGCTGCAATATGCGAAATGTCCTTCAGAGCTTATTCCGAAAATCATTGAGCTCACCAATGGTTATGGAGAGGTCGTCGTTGTCGCTCGTGGGCACAGCACCTTGCAACGGTTTCGCAGAGGCGACAGTTTCAAGGGCGTTGAAGTGCTGGCACTGGCATGCGTTGCTGCCAGTAATGGGAGCAATAAGGAGTTGAACATCGCGGTAGCACTATTCGCCGGATGGTTCGCAGATAGGCTGTCTCTGCAAGTCACGAGATCAGGCCCTCACTGCCCGTTAGTGATCGAGTCCAAGCTTGCTTGGAGGAAATTCATTCACCAATGCTTGAAGCACTTGGTTGCCGCCGGCGCTGCAGATACGAATCTGACGTGGAAGGAGTGGGCGGCAGTAGTAAAAAAAACCATGCGTAACTTGCCCGATCAGGCTTTCGTGTTGGATGAAATCAGCGGTGATCTTGAGCCGCTTAGGGTGCTGGAACTTCGATCCCCCGCGAAGCAGGGTGATATAGCACTTTCCGTCCGCCTTAGCCAAGCGGTTGCTCAACAACCTGTCGCAGATGCCCTACGCTACGAGACCATCCATCAAGTCAAAGGCGAGACTCACGATGCAACGGTGGTCGTGTCATCGCTTCAAAAAGGCATTTACCTTTCCCATTGGAAAGAGTGGTTGTCCAGCCCTACATCCGAAGGCGCGAGGTTCGCTTACGTGGCGAGTTCGCGCCCACGGCACATGCTTATCTGGGCAGTGAAGAATCTGAAGGCCGATGAGATTAAAACGCTTACTGGGTTAGGGTTTGAACTCGTCTGAACCGGTGCTAACTAGCGCAAGCCCCGACGCTTACTGATTAAGGATTTTCACATGAGCATCACCAACACGGACTCTACGACCCAGCTCGCGTTCTCCATGTCTGAGAATCCCGGCGTTTATGCGGTGCTGTTGGGTTCAGGAGTTTCACGGAGTGCGGGCATACCTACAGGTTGGGAGATAACACTGGAGTTGATACGGCGTGCAGGGATTGCCGCTGGCGCGGGAGAGCAAGATGACTGGCATCGCTGGTACGTCGAGCAGCGCGATCAGCAGCCTAACTACTCGACGTTGTTGGAAGAACTGGCGAGCACGCCTAAAGAACGGCAGGCGATCATTGAGAGCTTTCTCAAACCCTCCGAAGATGAGCGCGAGCAAGGTCTAAAGTTGCCAACACCGGCTCACCGCGCGATTGCTGACTTAGTGAAGACTGGCCATGTGCGTGTAATCATCACAACCAATTTCGATCGTCTGATGGAGAACGCGCTCCGCGATGTGGGGATAGAGCCAACCGTCGTGAGTTCAGCCGATGGTTTTGCCGGTGCTGAACCGCTGACCCACACAAATTGCTACATCCTCAAGCTTCACGGCGACTTCAAGGATGCTCGCATTCTCAACACAGACTCTGAGCTCAGCGAATATCCCTTGGTCTTCGATGGCTTGCTCGATAGAATTCTTGATGAGTTCGGCCTGATTGTTGCCGGCTGGTCGGGCGAATGGGATCGTGCTCTTCGTGCGGCAATACTGCGTGCGCCTAACAGACGCTACTCCTCTTTCTGGCTAACTCGTGGAAAACTCTCAGAACGCGCCCAAGAGTTGGTTTCCCATCGGAAGGCCAATATGGCGATTGCCCCGGACGCTGACGCGTTCTTCCAGACACTCAACGCAAAAGTCTCAACCATCACGCAATTCCGTCAGCCCACCCTGTCTAGCGTTGAACTTACAGTGTCCCTGGCAAAGCGATACCTGTCCAAACCTGAGTATCGCATTCAGTTCGATGATCTGGTCGCCAACGAGGTCGAGCGCGCCACAACTCATTTGGCTGAGATGTATAACTCAGACGGCGACCAGCCTGGAGAGTTTAGAGACTGGGTGCTGCGCTACGAAGCTGCATCTGAGCCGCTGGCACGTCTCGCCGGTGTCGTCGGACGCTGGGGCTTCCAGCACGAACATCACCTAATGCTTGAGGTGATCCAGACTTTGCTATCTAAAGGATACGCGAGACGTGCAGGTGATCGAGACTGGATTGAGCTAACGCGTTACCCGGCCGCTCTCGTTTTTTACGGCTACGGCCTGGGCCTCACAAGGGCAGGACGATTATCTGACCTGTATGCGCTGATGGAGCATCCCATTGCCAATGAAACTAGCGTGAGAATGCCACTCATTGAGGAACTCTCGCCTTATTACCTTGAGGATCTGACCGGTAGCCAAGCTTGGGAGTCCTTGGATAGTGGCACTTCCAGATCTATTTATGATCGCTTTGCTGAGATTCTTGCTCCGGCGTGGTCGACAAGCTTCGCCGGCGTGTCCGATCCAACCCAGCTTTATGAGCGCTTTGAGCTGTTCTGCTTACTTCAACTTTTCAAGTATCGTGACGTGAATGAAGAATCGTTGACTGATGCCATCCAAAAAAATCAATTTTCGCGGTGGATTCACGGCCGTCTAAGAACGGTGCGTTCGGCCAGAAGGCGGCTATCTGAGGAAATGTCTCTCCAGGAGTTCAGAGCTCCATTGGTTACCGCTGGATTCGGTTTCGCTAGTGACGCCTACCTCAAGATGTTTTTCGAAGCGCTCCAGCGAATGACGAGATTCTGATTCGCTTCAGTTCTGCTACTAAAGATTCTCATCCTCGCTTTGATTACAGAAGTTATTGGGCCACCGATGATGCCGGAGGCCGGCCTGCATACAGTTATCCAGGCGGGTTTCCCATTCGGACATCAGCTCCTCGCCATGAAGCTACAAACGACCTTCTATCGTTTTTTAGGTGGCGGCGGCGGTGGAGGCGGAGCGGCAGGTCTTTGGCTGGTTGTTTGTTTGCTGATACCGTCATTCACATGAACTCTGCCGCCAGATTGGTTTGTCATGGGATTACCTTTTGGTGGGTGGTGGTGGGGCTTTAGGTGGAGTGACTGGCCGCTGAGCGAATGGCTTTGGTGGATTTGAATGTCCGCCACTCGGTTTGCGTGGTTGGGGCGATATACCTCTTTCCTCGTACATTTCGACCTCTATTTTCTCGGCGCTTTAGGGGGAGCAGGCGGTGGTGCTGACGGACGGATGTTAGCTGGTGCAGGAGGATTAACATTCATTCCCTCATTACCAGTTCGCTGTTCAAGCACGTGATGCCTAGGCTTATTTTCGTTATTCACTTTTGATCTCCTACTCTAGAAATTCGACTAGGTACACATCGCTGTTTGCAATCAAATAACTCTCGATGCCCGGCGTGTCTACCCACTCATTATTTTCGTTCATCCAGCTCGGCTGTGTAATGAGGAAATGGCCATCTTTAGGCTCGGTTGGCCATACTGCCGGGTACCCGAATAATCGCCGTCCATCGAGCAGGGTAAGCACCACGCTTTTGCCTTCACGTTTGCGGAAGGCATAAATCCACTCGGGATACGACGAGCGAGACGTCAGGGTTAACCACCTGCCAAATCTGTACAGATAGTCGTGGTTCGAAGCGAAGGCTAGCAATAGGCCTAGAGATGTCGCCAAGCCTATTCCCCAGACTCCTTCTACTTGAACCGTCCACTGCCCCAGCTGAAAATGGTGCTCGCCGATGTATAACAGAACGGACTTGATGCCTGACACCAGCATCGTGATCAGTCCCGTGCTGATCAGTGCTTGAACTGTGCGCTCAAACTGCCCGGGCTTTTTAACATCTGCCAACCAATAGAAAATCATGGTGGTCAGAAAGCCAGGAACAAGTGTCTGTACCAGTGGAATGATTTTTGTAGCGAGGTCTTCCATCGCAAGTCTCTAGTACGGAAATTGTGGGTGTCTCGAAGCATTCTCACAGCCTACCGAGCGTTACCTGCCTCTATTAACGATGACCGTTTAAAGGAGGCGTTAGTCCGCTGTTCAAGAGAAGAATTCCTGACTAGGTATCTTCGACCACCAGGAGAGCCGAAACGGAATTTCATGCTTAGCGCGCCGTCGACATTTGAGATATCGCATCTGCTGCAAACCCTTCTGCGGCGTTGGTAGAAGATACGGTTTCTCGCAGCCGCCTCTGGAATCCGCCGTGTAGAGCACAATGTGGCCATGGTTATCGCGGATAACGCCATCAGATATGCAACCTAGATGGCGACCAGGGTAGGAGTAGACAGAGCCTTCGTGGAAGTAGGCTAATGGGCGGCCGCAATAGGCATACAAATGCTCATCGTCATCGGTATACGCGATCGGCAGTCGACCACGATCATAGAAGTCTAGACTCATGAAAACTCTTCGTGTTGAGCGAGAGAGGGCAGGGCACTTGTGTGCCCCGAGCTCTGTTAAGCAGTCAAATTACTTGGCAGCTTTAGGGCGAATGACAATACGAAACGGCTGGCCGTTCGCACGTCGAATCACCTTCCCGGTTTTGGTGGTAATGGTCATGCGATAGATGACCTCACCTTCCTCGTCGGGCTTTTCGAACATCTCAATCTGGGACATAAAATGTCTCCTGCTGAGGTAGGCTCAAACACAGAACTCGCTCCCTTGCGAAAGGAACCCACAGGGGCTACCATCGCAAAGCTTTCTCATACGAAGCGCGAGAGACATCTGGAGTCTGTTCAGACGTCTTTTCCCAAAAGCCGGTCAAGGTGCGAACTTGATCGGCTTTTTTGTTTCTGGCTTTCTATCATCTCGTCCAACGCAGGCTCAGGAGCTGCGTAATGGTGCTATTGATGAATATGTATCGCAGCCATTTGCAAAGCCTATCATCATCATTTTGATGACGTCAACTGCTCATGTGTTATGCTGGGTTAAAGGTGACGGGCTTCACTGACTTCTAGATTCGATGGAGAACACATGATTGATCTGAGCGAGTACAGCCAAGCGCAACGGGAGCGCCTGGTGTACATCGATTTCCGCCTGTACTTCACAGGGGCCGTCTCACGTGCGGATCTCATGGACAGGTTTGGCGTAGGCGCCGCTGCCGCCACTCGTGATTTCGCTCAGTACAAGGACGTTGCCCCCCAGAACACGGAACTCGACACAGTAACGAAGCAGTATGTGATGCGCGAAACATTCTCCCCTTTGATCGCACATGCGTCTGAGCGAGTTCTCACTGCGCTTTCGCAGGGGTTCGGCTATGGCTTGGATTCATATGAAAAGCCGCTGATCCCCCACGAGTCGGTTTCGTTGCTCAGCAAACCTAAGGTGGAAGTTTTAGCGCCCATCACCCGGGCAATTCACCTCAAGCGGGTCGTTAAAATCAGCTACACCTCCGGTTCAGGTCAGTCAGAGCGAACCATAGTACCGTTCGCTATCGGTTGTGACGGTCTTCGCTGGCACGTCCGGGCGTTTGATCGAAAGCGTAAAAAGTTTGCAGACTTCGTTCTAACCCGAGTGGGGCATGCTGAAATTCAGATGGGGGAGAAAGCTGGAGACGATGAAACGCCCAAGCATGATGATCAATGGAATCGGATGCTCGAACTACCCATTGTTCCACATCCCGATAAAGACTCTGCAGAGATCGTGAAGCGCGATTACGACATGCTTGATGGGGTGCTCAAACTACGCGTGCGCGCCGCAATGGCGGGCTACGTACTGCAGCAGTACCATGTCGATTGCTCCCCTGATCACAGCATCACGGACAAGGCTTACCGGCTCTGGCTTAAGGATCCTTTGGCGCTCTATGGGGTAGAGAGCTCTATGTTCGCGCCTGGCTATCAACGTCCTAATTGATCGTTTGCCCACGTCGATGCAGTATGGGCTGAGCCGATGTGACGCCACTACAGGCATTTTGTTTCTCCGGCCGGGAATAAGAGTGCCTTGCCCGGGCTTTCAGCCTTGTCGTGGCACGCCTTCTGGCGAGATAGTGTTCATCGATATTAGGAAGATCCGCATGGAAGCAAACCTGCGCCGTCTGCTGCTGGCATTCGAGGATTGGCTGGTACGTGAAGGGCTTCTGGGCGACGCGTTTTTTCTCTCGCCGGCAGAGTGGCAGTTGCGTGGAGAAAGCTGGCTGAACGACGCCGTGCACATTTTGGTGTTCGATAGCAGTAGCGTCCATTACATGCTGAATTACGGGTGCGATCTAACGGAATTCGATGACATCTTCGAGAGCTTTGGCTTTTACTACGAAATGGGGCACAGCTGGAATTTGGGCATCTACCCGATTGAGGATTACGATTTTAGTCCGACACCGGCGCTATCTACATACTCGCGTCTCCTTCGCGACCCCCGCTGGAAGCGAAAAGCAGACCTAGTGAAGCAGGTAGCTGAGCATAAATGCCAAGATTGCGGGGCTGCCGGCAGGCTTGAGGCTCACCACTGTTACTACGCCCGTATGAGCAACGGATTTCGGCCATGGGAATACCCGATCAGTTCGCTCCGGGCATTGTGCCCTGAGTGTCACGAAACTCGAGAAAAGGTGGAAATGGGCTTCCGAGCCTGGTCTGCAAAGCTCACTCACCAACAGCTCGTGCAGCTCCAGAATGGGGTCAACCATGCAGGGCACTGGATAGGGAGTGATGAGCTTCTTGAACTACTTAATGAAGCCACTCGAAGTGAGTGTGAAGAACTCAAAGAGCTGCACAAAAGAGTGATGAACAAGCCTACCCCTTAGCATCCCTGCAAGCCCGCAAAAGCGGACATCGACTTCTGAGCTTGAGTGTTAAAAATAGATAACTTTGCGTGGCTGGTAGAAGGAATGTCACAGAACTATGGAAAAAGTCGTCTGTTTTAAGTGTATTAAAGAGTCCTATCTGGAGCGCCAGATCAAGCGCAAAGGTTCGTCTACGTTGTGTACTCTGTGTGGGGTGAAGCGTAAATGCCTTCCTCTTTCACGTATCTCCTCCATGGTAAAAACGGTCTTGGACGGCTACATATGCGAAGGTGACTACTACCGGCGCTTTAACCCAGATCTTTCGCAGGAAGGTGATGACCCCGAGTTTTGGATTAGCGAGGTTCTAGGTTGCGACAATGTCGAGCCTATAGTCCAAGCGATCTGCAACGACCTTGAAGGGTACGCCTACAGCCGAGATACTAACTATGTTCGCAGACCATCTCTTCCCGATGGTATCGGTTGTCAGTGGGTCGAGTTTCAAGAAGGTATGCTGCATGGCAATCGCTTCTTCAATGATGGCGCACGAAAATTTCTGGGTTGGCTGTTCGACGGACTAGACAGCTATCCTAGTTCATCGCAGGACAATGCCATCGTAAGGTTGCTGGCATCTGAGACCGCACCGCCAATTTTCCGAGCACGTCCATGTGCGTCGTCTGACGAAATTGATTCCATCTCGGCTGATCCAGACCGCAACCTGGGAGCCCCTCCGAAAGACAAAGCTAAAGATGGGCGCATGAACCCAGTAGGGGGGCCTGCGTTCTACGGTGCCTTTGATCGCAACACTTGTGTGGCTGAGCTCCGGCCGCCAGTTGGAAGCGATGTAATAAGCGGGGAGTTCCGCCTTAACGGAGCTGTCAGGGTATTGGACTTTGGACGCTTTGCGGAAGCCGATCTGGGAGCGCACCCTAGTTTTTTTGAGCCCAATTACTTCCTGAAGGCCGGGCGACGAGACTTTCTTCGCGCCTTGCACGACCAAATCACAGTTCCAGTGATACCGGGCTCTGGGAAAAGCTATCTGATCACTCAGGTCATCGCTGAATACCTTGCGACGCAGCATTTTCCTCGTTTTGATGGCGTCATCTTCAAGTCAGTTCAAAAACCGGGTGAACAGAACATCGTACTGTTCTCGCATGTGGCATCACAGGAGACCTCTGTAATGCAACCTGTCAATGGTGGGTACATGATTTTGGGGCCTAAAGAGTCATTGGGCCCTCAGATAGCATTCGTGCCTGGTAGCTTGGTTATACATACCATTACGGGCGTCCACTATGAGCAAGACGATTCTGCACTTGGAACATAGTCTGAAGGCTTACGGTGCAGCACGTAACCACCAAGCTGATTAGGGAGGTAATATGCGGGTGAGCGATGATGATCCAGATAATATCTACTGGGTGGCGCCTTAATCAGTACCAGGTGGGGCTGATATAGAAGGCCGAGCTCGCTCACATTGGAGCTTCTGGGCTTCATTAAACGGTGCTGGATCTACTTCATGCCTTTGGGCTCCGACCTCCGCGCAGTCAAATCAAATACCTCCGCCGTCAGTGGATGGGGTGGACGTACTCCGCATGTTAGAAAAAGCTTTCCCGGAGGCCGGCACCGGGATGCCATCGCTTGCTGCATTAACCCGAATACATTGCTCTCACGCCATAGCCGGCACCTGGGAGACAGTTTTCTGCACTTCCTACCGCTGAAAACGCTGACATCAGAACTACGTGATTATCGTCTTGAGCATGACCCAGGTATGTGATTACGATCATTGGTGCCCCATTCGCCGGTATGAGGTACTGGAGTGTCTGGGAAAGGCGGTATGGTTCCTCACTCTCCGTTAGCAAGCCGATTTAATATTGCCCTGGCGGTCACCAGCGCTATATGAAGCCGCATGGTTGAATGATCTTCATCAGAGAGGCCTTTGTGCGAACCATCTGAGTGCAGCATTTTCATCAGCCCGTTCAGCATCCCTTTCCCATCCTGATTCCATTCGGCGCGGTTTTCGGATAGAAATTCGCACTTGGTCAAGGCTTGAAAACCGTTATTCAAGCTGGGGTTCGGTGGCAGCTCAGCAGATGCAATCTGCGTCGCTATCTCCAGAATGAGGCTCTCCATGAATGTCCTGATCTGAGCGTTAGCAGATGCCCAGTCACCCCTTGTATGCGCGTCGATAGCCTGATCAAGATGACCGCAAGATCTGGCGAAGCCAAAATGCTTCAGGTGCAAGTGCACCAGGTCATCGCCAGCAGGTAAGTCCACGTTTTGTGGCAAGCTTCGCCTCAGCCAAGGAGGAGTGCCTCGCCCACAATCTCCCGCATCCCATGTGACAGTGAACCCGTCCCGCGCCAGGCAGCGCTCGAACGGCTCTTGATCCGCAAGTACGGGAGGCGAACTCATGAGCCGAACTGCTTCCCGGACGAGGGCTTCGCCATGTGTCATCTGTCCTTCCCTAGCCCAGAAAACAAGCTCCGCTCTGGCCAGGAGCATCTTGTTGAATACCACTCTTTTCTTGGGAACCGACAGCTCACTTCCCGACGGTACCCACTGATCCAGATCAAGACGCTGCACCATCAGGTCAAAGCCTGCGTTTGTTCCTGCTTTCTCAATAAAATCTGATGCAGCCAATAGGGTCTGACGAGTGAAATGTAATTGCTCAGACATCATGTACTCCAGCGATCATTAGTTACTCTGCAACCGAGTCAGGCTGTAGTTTTTAGACTCGCGACTGGGCTTGCTTGCAAACAGCGTGGATAACGCCAAAGTGTTCAAGCTGCCGCTCGCTTACAGGGATCGTCATCGAGCGGCAACTTGAGCAACTATCGTGAAAGCCGAACTCGCAATCGACGAGCGCGCTCCTTAAACGCGGTCTCACCTCCTTCGAGAATCTCGCATACCCGCCTGCTTGTGCTCAACCAGATGTCTGTAGGTATCAAGCAGATAGTAATCCGTCACCGCGATCGCGCTAATGGTGGGAAAGGCGTCTTCAAGGGCGTTTAGATATCCCTCCCAATCACCTTTGAACTGATCGTTGAACAACGTGCCTGGTGCGTGGACGTGGGGATCCCATCGAAGCCAGCGAGATCCAGAGGAAAGAGGCTTTGGTTCAGTCTGCATATTTACATCCTAGTAGGCAGATAGGAGACACATTGCGGCCACGGCGCCAACCGCGCGGAGCGCGAGCATGCGCTGTCACCGTGCCACTATTTTGGATTCGGTCAGCTGTGTCAATCTGAAGCCGATGGAACGGGTGGAAGCCCTACGGGCCGAGACGGAGCCTTCGACCGGCTCGGTTTACGACAGCCTTACCGACGGGCGTACACAACCTCGAATTCCAACGTTTCCAATCTCTGAGCTCAATCGTCCGCCGTTTAATACGTCGGCGAGGTAGCATTCGAAAACATCTCGGAGGGATCTATGACTCGTGACACAAAGGACACCGTCTACTGCAATGTCCAAATGCCCATGACCCAAGGACGGGAGTTTTCTCGATTAGTGGCACAGCTAAGGGCATCAGGCAGTCATCCTAGCCTCAACTCGGTATTCGAAGAGATACAGCACGACCTGGATACGTCGATTGAGTTCGTCGAGGAACAACTGCGTGGCGAAAGCGGATTTGGTCGGCGACTGAACGAACCCTACAAGCCCTAACTATGTGAGTGCTGGAGCACACCCCAATGGCTTCAAATGAAGACCTAGTATGTCGTGAGATCTCTCGACGAAAAGCGCTGTGGACACTCGCTCACCTGCTACCCGGGGACTCACGTGCGGGTGGCATACTGGATGTCCTAGATGAAATTGATCTCCAGGAGAGTCAGGACACCTCTTTGCCAGGCCCTTACGCCAACGTTGAAGAGTTGCGCGATTCAGTACCTCTAAAACCACATCCAATTGGGATCAGAATTGTTAGTGAGTCGGATATCCCCCAGCCTTGGCGTGAGCGATTTTTACGAGCCAGCATTGGTTCTACCCGAGTAGCAGAAGGGCTCTATGCCGCCGACTGGCACAGCTTTCTCGACCACTGGGTTCGCGAAATGCAGCACTTGGAGTCTCATCGCGCTTTCCTGCGCAGCATGGATAGTCGACCGACGTAGCAACGCGGTCTGGCCGTGGTATCCAAAATATCGACTTTGCTGTGGTACCGAGTCGAGAGCTCGGATCTCGATTCCTACTGAACTCATCCAATAAGGCTGCGCACGCCTCGTTGGAAGAAACGGGTTGAGCAGAAAATCGGCAGACCATTTGGCATTTTTTATTTCTTAACTAGGTCTTTGTACAGTTCTCGCGCCGCTAGGATATGGTCTCTGATTTCTTCAGGGTCAATCCTCATTCCGCCACGAGGTGTTACCTGCAATGTTTTCAGGGCATTTGCTGCCTTTATGAACGCTCGCTCTTCCGCTTGAATCCATTCAGGGCGTTTGTCCTTCCAAAATGACCATGCCATTTCGCCTAGCCTCACTCCAAGATGGATGGAAGCTAGTATGTGGTAGCCGCAGGGAATGTCCAAGCTAGGTAGTGAACTCGATCATTATGCAAGCGGAGCGCGCAGACCAGGATGGTCGAAGAGCATGAGGATGGAAGCCCGCAGGGCCAAGACCTGTCGTAGACAGGGCTTGGTTCACGACAGCCATCCCTGTAAGGACATGCCGCACCATGTCCGCCGTTGGTGATTGTTGGTATGTTGGAGAAAACCGTGCAATGCCAATAGGTAATCCTGATGAGTCTGTCCCTGCTGAGCCGCTATGCGTTTTTCGTCTGCTGTGTACTGTTTACGTTGGTCACCTTACCCTTTGTCCACCAGCACGAGTGGCTCTGGCCATTCACCCTTGTCATCGGCGCCCTGAGCCTCCTGGGCGTGTTCGATCTGCTTCAATCTCACCACGCGGTGCGACGTAACTATCCCATCCTCGGCAACATCCGCTACCTGATCGAAGGGATCCGTCCAGAGATCCGTCAGTACCTGCTTGAAGCCGATGATGAGGCCACACCGTTCTCTCGTGCCCAACGTGCACTTGTTTACTCCCGCGCCAAAAGCGAGGCTTCCGATAAGCCGTTCGGCACGTTGATGAACGTCTACCAGAGCGGCTACGAGTTCATCAGCCATTCAATGCGACCGGCGCCACTTTCAGATCCAGAAAGCTTCCGTGTAGAGATTGGTGGCCCGTTGTGCAAACAACCTTATTCGGCTTCGGTTTTTAATATCTCGGCAATGAGCTTTGGGTCGTTGAGTGCTAACGCTATTCGAGCGCTGAATAAAGGGGCTAAGTTGGGCAAGTTCTCCCATGACACCGGGGAGGGCAGCATTAGCCCGTACCATCGTGAGCACGGTGGTGATCTGGTTTGGGAGCTTGGAAGCGGATACTTTGGATGTCGGGCTGACGACGGCAGATTCGATGCTGAGAAGTTCGCCACACAGGCTAACGATCCTCAGGTGAAGATGATTGAGATCAAGCTGAGTCAAGGTGCCAAGCCAGGTCATGGCGGCATCCTGCCGAAGCATAAGGTTACCCAAGAGATTGCCAGCACCCGTGGTGTGCCGATGGGCCAGGATTGCATCTCCCCGTCTAGCCACAGTGCCTTTTCGACTCCGTTGGAGTTAATGCATTTCATTGCTCAGCTTCGTGAGCTATCTGGTGGCAAGCCAGTTGGTTTCAAGCTGTGCTTGGGTCACCCGTGGGAATTTATGGCAATCGCCAAGGCCATGCTGGAAACCGGCATCTTGCCTGACTTCATCGTGATCGATGGTGCGGAGGGGGGGACTGGTGCCGCGCCGGTGGAGTTTACGGATCACATTGGCGTACCGATGCGCGAGGGGTTGCTGTTTGTTCATAACACGCTGGTGGGTATTAATCTGCGAGACAAGATTAAGCTGGGTGCCAGCGGCAAGATCATCAGTGCATTCGATATCGCAAGCGTGCTTGCAATAGGTGCCGACTGGGGGAATGCAGCTCGAGGGTTCATGTTCGCGATAGGGTGCATTCAATCGCAGTCGTGTCATACGAACAAATGCCCAACTGGCGTCGCCACGCAGGATCCTCTGCGCCAGCGTGCTCTGGTGGTTGAAGACAAGGCTACTCGGGTCTACAACTTCCACCGCAGTACGCTGAAGGCCTTGGCCGAAATGCTGGCTGCTGCTGGTCTGACCAAACCGTCGCAATTGACAGCACGACATCTGGTTCGTCGTATGTCTGCCACTGAGGTGAAGCTTTTCTCCCAGATGCATGTATTCCTGAAGCCTGGTGAGTTGCTCAGTGGGCAGATCGTGGGCGAGTTCTACGAGCGTATGTGGCGTGCTGCACGCGCGGATAGTTTCGACCCTCTGCCTGCGGATGAGACAGAAATGGAGCCGACTCGGATTGGTTCAGCTACGGCGTAAAGATCAGACCGTGTAGCCTGCTACTGGAAGAATGAGGTCGGATCCGATTCAAGTTGTTGATAGCGGGATCAACCAATGTCGACAGCAGTGGCGAATGGTGAAGATAAGTTCGCCAGACGCTTACTGTCTTTGAGCCGGCTGGAGATCCAGATTGGTACCATTGCTCTTATTGCTGGTACCACGTAGGTGACTCGGCCGGGCGAACACGAGAACTTATTCTCTTAGGCAAGCGGAGCGCGCAGACCCACAGGGTCGTAGGCATGCGGATGGACGCCCGTAGGGCCAAGACCCGGCGATGAGCCGGGGCTTGGTTTACGACAGCCATCCCCGAAGGGGCATGCCCCAGTACCAACTACGAAACGGTCGACATGCAACGCATTGATTAGCGGCTACGCTGACCCACTGATCCCGCTGGTTCTTACTGCACATCGGTGTGATCGGAGACGTGATCCGAAGGCCGGTGATTGAAGTTGCTGGTGGTGACCGCAGTTAAGTGGTGCTGCCGCAGCCCACTGGACAACGCTATTTGAGCTAACAGCTTTTTGCGCTGCTCGTGCCCAAACTCTGTACCGCTCTTCAGATAATAATCTGTCATCGCGTAGGCTGCGTGTCCGAAATTCCTTACGACATCTTCAGGAATGAGTGCAACAGGACATTGCAAGCTCCTAAGGCGCTCTGGAGTTAGAGATGGCTGCGGATGGACGAGGGCTGACTGTTCAACGACCTCCATTTCCGGGTGTACCCCAGGGGCGGGCCATACCCCTAACAGGTTCGATTCAAAAATCTCTTTCGCTGCGATTAGATGTGCAAAGTCTGAGCGATCTGACCAGATGTCACTCTCACTCGCGAAACATATCTTAAGAGGGAGTGCCAGGTAGAGGGTTGCAACCGACCAAATAGAGCCTATTTTTTGAACGGTGCTACTGGACGTCCGCTCATCCAAAATGACATACAGAGAATCTCCACTCACGCTGACGAGCTTTACCCGCGAAAGCCCTCCCATGTCGCGAATCTCCCCAAGCACGTCGACGAGTCGTTCCTCAACATCGCCGCTGAACATCACAGCGAAGCGATGATTTATTGCTTGGGCCAAAGGCGAGAGATTTGGGTCGTTTGGCTGAGGGCCGCCAAGTATCAGGTAGCTGAGTGAGTCGTCAGCTTCTACTTTGATAGGGCCTTCACGCTCATCGAAGCGAGGCTGCTCGGGGAGGGCAGGGAGGTCATGTAGCAGACTGAATTTACGCATGCCGATTCTCCTATGTGGTAGATGAAATCAAGCTCACAGAGGTACACCGGTCAAGGCGAACAGCGGAAAGTCTCGGGAAAACCGACGAGATAACAATATCTTAAGAGCATACCGTTAAAATTTTATGTCGTGGCTACTGCAGTGGTCAGAGGCAAGCCGCAGGTGACCAGCACCTTTTTTCGCCTATGTTGAGGGCTGGGTTAGCTGCTCGCTTAGGTGGTGTAGTAAACCGGTGCTGCGCTGACTCGCCCTGGTGTTTTTAGCCACTGCCGTTCTAGCCGCTGCCTCGTCGCCCAGCAGCAGAACTTGCTGCTGCGCTCGAGTGATGGCGGTGTAAATCAAGCTTCGATCAAGCAAGCGACTATGGACGATCGGCACGATGACGATCGGCCATTCAGAGCCCTGAGCTTTATGGATGGTTAGGGCGTACGCCAGCTCAAGGTGCGGTAACAGATCGAGAGTGAGAGGGCGTCGTTCCCCGTCGTCCCATTCCGCCCAGGCTATGACTAAATCGTCACGAGGCTGCTCTGTATTTTGAGGCGCAGATTGTGGTGGCTCGAGGTCTTTGATTCGTCCAAGCGATCCGTTTTGCAACCCCAAATCTTTCAGGTTTTTGGTGCAGACAATGGGGTCACCCAAGCGCAAGCCAGTGTCAGCCATCATCTGAAATTCATCGTTCCAAATGAGCAGTTTTTGCTGATGTAAACCTACTGCATCTTGGCAGAGCTTGTTGAGTGCACGAACCCCCAGCTGCCCGTTCTTGTGAGCGCACAAGATCTGAGTTGATTCTGGAGATTTGAGGTACAAACGCAGGATACGGTTGGTTATTTGTAGCTGGAGATCACTTTGAGTTTCGATTTCTGCATGGTTCAGGAATGCGATCGGATCGTCTTCCTTCGTCCCGATTTCAGGCCACTTTCCGACTCTGATTGCAGCTGATGCAGTCGCGATATCGGAGCCGTGGCGCATAACCTTGGTCAACCGAGCATGAGGGATATGCGCGTGCTGAGCGAGGTCATGAAATACCAAGCCTGGCCCCACAGGCATCAGTTGGCCTGTGTCCCCAACCAACAGTAAGTTGGCGTGATCTGGCAGTGCATGACACAGACGATACATGGTAAGGATATCCACCATGCTCGCTTCGTCGATCACAAGAACGAAAGGTTCATCCAGGTCGCCTTGGATTTTCGAATACAGGAAGCTCGCGATTGTTCGAGCAGGCCGACCTGTCGCCTCCTTTATTCGCTGCGCTGCGCGCCCTGCAATCGCGACCTGGATGACAGCAAGTCCAATAGAATCGAAGTGCTCATATAGAGCCTTCAAAACAGTCGTCTTGCCCACACCTGCACCACCGCTGATCAGGCCGACTCGTTCGTGAGCGACGGTGCGGATGGCGGAGTGCTGTTCGTCCGTAAGCTGGACAAGCGAGCGTGGTTTCTCTTGGATTTGATGACTGCAGTCTTGCTCGTGCCGCGATAGGGATACTTGCTTTTGGTCAGCCACCGGTATGGAGGGAAGGCGGTCAGCGAAAAAATCCGCAACCTTTTTTTCCATCGCCCAGGCACCGACCTGTTGCAGGCGGTCGCAACCAGCAATTGGCAAACACGCACCATGTTCTATCGCGCGTTCCAACAGTCTGGACAGGACGGAGCTCGAAAGCAGATCGGGGGTTGCTTGGGAGGAGCTCAGTATCAGGTTTAGTCGACGTATTACGGTCGGTTTGGATGGAGCGGTGTGACCTTCAGCAAAGAGCCGGTACAGGGGTTCTTCAACCGCGCCATTGGTTCGTCGTGGGTCGTCGGATTGAAGGTTGAAGTGCTTGAGTGCTATCGCGTCAACGCTCTTCCAGGGAGCAGAGAAAGACAGCAGGCGGTATGGGTCTTCAAGCAACGCATCGGAGGCCCTATCGCCAAAATGATCTAGCACTGTCTGTACAGTGCTGTGATCAATTCCTGAGGTACGCATAAGGTGGAGCAAGCTTGATTGGCCATACAGCTTCCAGCCTTCAACGAGCTGGCTAGCCGTCTCCTCGCTGATCCCTTGTACGGCCGATAGCAGATCAATTTGCCCGTTTTCAAAAACGCTCTGCAGGCCTTCACCGAATCGTTGCCACAGTCGATTTGCCTTGGAAATACCGACCCCTGCGAAGTGTTTGCCGTTCGCCAGCAGCGTCACGATGTGCTGCCCGTTTGGTAGTAGAAGCTTCATCTCAGTGGATGCTATTTGCTGTTCCCGAATCTGGTAGCCGTTTCGCATGCTGGTGTAGGCGCTGGAGACACCTGACACATGCCACCACTGGCCAACCTCGACTTCGACAGCTGCGAGTAGATTGAACGGAGCAACGATTACAAAGCGCTCATCCCCCTGCGCAACTCCATGTTGGTCGATGGCAATGCCGTAGAAAATACACCCCCCCCTGCCTAACGGGTTTTCGCTTCGAATAGATAGCACTCGAATCAGGCGTTCGACGTTCATCTTGGCATCCTGCCAGTGTTGCCCAAGGCTTCATGAATCGATGTGAACTGCTTCAGTTGCCGTCTGAGCTCTTCGATTTCCGCGCGCTGAAGGGCGTTTTCTGTCTGGAGGCGTTGGAGCTTAGCCTCAAGGGCAAGCGGCGTGGCTGCTCCGTTACGCTCATCTTGCAACGTTGGTAGAATCTTAGGGTGACTCTCAGCGGCCTCAGAGTTGGTGATTTCCAGTTGAGGTAATACGCCGGTTGCCCGGAGGTTAACTTCAAGGTCGTTAAGGAGTGATTTGATGCGGGGATTTTGCGCTAGGGCTGATTTGGCGAATCCGCATTCTTTAGCAATCTCTGAGCGAGAAAGAGCACCTCGGTGAGTGATACGACGGTAATCAGAATCTGATTTGCTCGCCATCCATGCTTTGAAAATGGCCACGTTGTGAACTGCGAGCTGTTGGCCATTTGACATTGCTGCACCTGCGGACGAAGGGATTATTCCTTGTGCTCTATTGTGGACGCTTTTTCGGCTCCTATCCCTGGAAAGCCAGATGTAGCTGTATCAAATGATCTTGATTGCCCTAAAGCATGAATCGCTTCTACATGCTTCTTCTCCAGTAGTACATTGCCGGTAAGTGTATGTACCAATCGGTCGCGGTATAGCTTCAAACCGCAGTCCGAAAGCCGTAGGTCATCGAAAAGCCTTCCCAGAGCTTCGATCACCAAAGGAGGAAGTCGGAGTTCGTCATGTGTTGCAGTCGAAGGCTTACCGCCGAAGCCTTGGCGAATAAGATCGTCGACGGGAATGCCAGGTATGTTGCGAAGCCCTTTTACAATCCTTGCCTTATCCGCGATTGCTTGGTCTCGCTCTTCGGTCAGGAGATTGACGTAGGCACGCAGAGTTTCGTCCGCGATCAGCGGGATTGGGCGAGAAGCTTTGTTACTGGTTCGAATCACTTGCCCTGATTTGCGCAGCGTGAGGTATTTACTCAGCGCAGGTGAGTTCCTAATCGACTGAGCTTTTGGCCCATCCCAGTCGCGATCAATGCAGTATCGCTCCACTTGAGATGGCGTGATGCGAATATCCTCCTGCTGCAGGTATTCACACGCTTTGTGGATTCGTCTCAAAGACTCTTTCTGGCGTGGATTGGTTGAGTCCGCCATGCATTGCTCGAAAATCGCAGTGATATTCTCGGCAGCGTTCATCCAAACATATCCTCATCGTTCTGATCAATTTCTGGAGTCGCAACGTGGTCTGAGGTATCGATAAGATTAGACAGTGCGCTCAAAGCGGCAGGCAGGAATTCTTGCTCGGCATTAGATATTTGCTCAAGCTTCGTCAACGCGAGCGCAAGGAAGGGATAATCCTCCAGTGGTCTCTTGCCTTTTAACACCTCATCGAGATCTTGAGAATTTACCTGTTGCAGCACGAGAGCAGATAACAGGTTACCCGCCTCACGAGCATGTTCCTCCGAGAGTGAAAGAAGAAATGGTTTCATACCATTTTCAACCATCATTTTCGAGAGCACTTGATTTTTCTCCAACTCGGCTTGATGGTTGGGGAAGCCTGGATTGAAAGCTGCCATTTGAGTGATTTGGTCTAGAAGCGCAAACTCGTGAGCGCTCTCCAAGGTAACCTTGAGCTCGAGGGGGAGGCTTGGAGTGTTCATCGGTACGTGTGGAGTGGAATCAGTTACGATTATGTTCTCCTTCGCCTTGAGATATTCGTCCATTTGAGCAGATGATTGTTCTGCGTATTTATATCTCGCACCCCACTCAGCAACATCAATATCTAATTCACGGTTGAACAAATCGACGCGATCCCTTAGCTCCCGAGCCAGGCGCTGGTTACCACAATCTTCGGCATCAGCTTTGAGCTCGTTGAGCCGCCGCACCTCAAACCCCTTCTTGCGAATCGAATAGCCAACATTATTTACCGCTGCGATCTGTCCGAGCAGGTGAGCTGGGCCTGTAATCCAATATCTACAGAGCGGACAACGCTTCCCTCCAGGTACTGGGCCGTAAATTGGGTTGGATCCCTCCCTAATTACAAATCCTGTACTGCAGGACGTGCCAGGGCAGATGCCATCACTGTTAATCACTGTGATTCCGTCACCCATATTAAGTGCTTCAAAGCCGGGGCCGACTCCTGGGCCGCCTTGGCTTAATAAGAACGGAGCGAAGTCTCCAATTGCCTTGATAAACCCCTCTGACCCCACAAAGTTGTTATCCTCCTGCATGCGCCGATGGGCTTCCTCAATAAAGATTCTAAGCTTTTCAGGCGAATACTTTAAGTAGTGCAGTGTCATGACAATAGTTTTGTGCCCCGCCACAAACTGTTGCACTATTTCAATTGGAACTCCAGCTTCTATCAAGTTCGTGATGCCGCTGACTCGTAAAGAATGGAGGTCAACTGTCCATACCTCCTTGCCCTTACTGTTCGTGGTAGTCAAATATATTTTTTGCCCATATTTTGCTAAGTGACGCTTTTCAGTTTCCTTAAGCAAGAGTGTGTAGAATCGACTAAGACGGTAGTACGGCAATGGAAGCTTCTGATCAGCTCCGGTAGGATCTCTGAAGAGTGGAGCGACTTCCGGCCCACCTAAGTTTCTGTCGTGTCGAATTTCCCGAACGTCTTGCATAAAATAGCGATAACTCAGTGGTGCTGTTAGTTCCGGTAGAAAGCGTTTGCACCAATCAAGTTGGATGTTAATAAGTGATGCGAGGTTCGCTGAGATGTACGGTATTTTATAACCGGAAATTTCTTGTTTGACCGAGGTTTTATTGGTGTTTACCCACATGGTAAGCCAGTTTTCTGATCTTAAAGCATCGCTTGAAAGTTGTAATACGCCCTCTTGCCGCTTTGGAATTGCGTACGGTGATAGATTGTATTCAGATCGATAGGTATCAGGGTTGAATATTTTTTCATCGAACACTCCTGAATCTAGCCAGCGGGCTTGGTGACTACGAATGGGCGCTTCCAGAAGTGTATACATGCAAATAGCTAGCCCGGGATAGAATTCCCTCACGCTATATCCACTCTGCTGGTCGACGGTCGTAATAACGCTGCGATAGCATGACCTAGGAAACGCAAAGTCATCTTTGACAATAATTTCCTTCATGTCCGTCATCAAAAATGAAGGCAGAGCGTCTCGGTGAGTCCTGTTGCTGAATGGCCGTCTTCCGAAGCTATCAGTCTCAAGCACCGGATCCATAAACCGGCTTTCATTCAACTTACCTTCGCTTATAAGGTATTCTCTGAGCCACAGAAAAAACTTCCGAATTGTAGTTGCTGTATGCTTCAAGGTTTTTGCATCATTGGACACGGTTGACGTTAGGTATTCATAGAACGTATTTTGATTTACGAGAGTAACATCGGTAATGTGAAGTCGGCGAGACGTGTCCCACGGATGAATAGGTGGGTTCTCGTGCGTCCCAAGAAACTCTATGAGATGTCCGAGCTCAGTGATTTCTCGGCTCACTCTTGCATTGTCGAGCGAGCATATAAAAAGATATAAGTATGTGATCCATCCTGAGAGTGTGGGGAATTCATCAGCTATCCAGCTAAACCGTAAATCCTTCCGTGGAGAATATGGTTTTGTGGATTTTCTACGTAGCGACAATTCTACGGCGACATTAGGGTTGCATGCATTGAATCCTAGCAGCATGTAATGTGTTGCCTTGTGAAGATCGCCAAGAGGACGCTTTACATCCTCTGCGGAATATTTTGGATCTTGATATTGTAAAAGTAGCTCAGGGGAGTTTTCCTCTTCAAATTTGCGAATTAAATCTACGCTTAAGTCGTCACGCAAAATGGTGTTCGTTGTCGCGAAGTAAGTGGCAATGAAAGCCAGCCGTCTGTCTGATGATTTCGATTTGTTGCTTGTTGTATAAAGCTGTTTTATCGTATTTTGAACATCAGAGTTCGCACCGCAAATTGTCACCCACTTCGCTCCGGCGTTGAGCTGTCTCACCTTTTGCGGGAGAAGTATTAATCCAAGTGACCAGAATTTTACTAGCAAATTAAAGTATTCGTTGGTTTCTTTGTCTGTCACTGTCTGGTTGTTGAAAATTTCGTATGTGATGTAGTTGACGAAGTCTTCTGGAAGTATGCAATTTTCTAATAAGGAGAGCTTGTCTTCTCCAAATTTTCGCTCGTAGTTTTGAATTGTTTCAACGGCTTCTTCACGGTTTCTGGGGAAGCAGGTTTCCAGGATGTGACGCTGTCCATCTAGTGGCAGTGACTGTACATACTGTACGAGCTCCACACCGACTAGCCTTGAGGCTAACACGCTTTTTATGCAGGAGCTTCTGAGGTGTTTGAAGGACTGTCCGTTAATAGCTGTTTTTTTTGATCTAAAGCCCTCTAGGTACGTGACTTCCTTTTCAATAACGATCTCTGAGTAAAAATCCTGCCAGAGAGAGTTTATTTTATTTGATTCATACTCTATGATGGCGTCTTCAATGTCGGATTTTATAACATGGTTGAAAACCAGGCACCGGTCAGAGCTCAAGTTGAGTGTGATTTTTTTTCCAGATGCAGGTGCTGTGGATTGAATGTGCATGCTGTCAGTCCATTCGAGTGAAGTCGATCAAACTTTTCGCGAAGCTTGGCACATCTTTAGCTAAGCGCTCGTATCCTTTTTTTAGCTCATCCCTGACAACTCTGTCTTCGAGCGTGTAATACACCTCTGTAGATGTTATAGATGCGTGTCTCATCATTAGCTGAGTTTGTTCCATCGGGATTCTCAGGTGTGAAGCGCAAAAATAGCCGTAAAAATGCCTAGCTCCGTGAGGGTTCACTCCAGATTCGGTAGGCGATAAACCCACTCTTTTCGCTGCACGATAAAAGCTTTTAATAAAGTTTGAGATCTTCAATGGTGAGCCAAAGAAGTCGTTTTTTATGTTAATAAAGTAATGTGGATGGTCATCATTGATAGATGTCCTGAATTCCCGTAGATATTGGTGATGCAATCGACCAAATAACTCTCCAACCTCAGGGACTAGCCATTCGAAGTTTGCTTCGTCGTTATTTTTTGCGTACAGCATGCCCTTCCATCCGCTGTGCAACGGATCAGTTAGACCCAGTTTGTTTCGGGGGATGATGCCATAACGCTCATGCAGGAATCTCGAGCGTAGTCCTTGCTGTTTTCCTCGAAAATGATCATCCCACTCATATAGTGAAGACTCGGGGTCGCCTATTCTTATACTTCCACTACCGTTAATAACTGTTATGTCTGAGATAAACAAATGCATTAATTCTGATTCGCGCAGCCCTCCGAAAAACAAAATCAAGAAAGCAAGTTTGTCTCTAAGGTTGTCTGTGGCTTTGATTAAGCTTAAGATTTTATCTGGCGGGAAGTATTCGTGCTTTGGTACTTGTTGCTTGAAGCCGGACTTAGGGTTGAAAGCGTAAGTGTTAATAATTCCTTGCCCTAATTGAGTAGTCGGGGGCAGGTGGTAAAGTAAGTCCCAGTCTTTACGGTTTTTAAGCTTGGCATAGTGCGCCATTTGCTCTGAGACGTTAAGATCTTCGATAAGTTTTTTTTCTATGGGGTTGAGCGGCATACTTCCAAAGTTTTTTGAACAGAACTTGGAAAATTCACTTGCGCGACGCACATCGATTTTGGCAGTTTTTCGCCCCACAGGTTCCCAGCCGAGTTCGCTGCAGCCATATGCTCTTGCCTGAAAAAATTGCCGCATGAGCCCGGACATTTCTTCAGGCGCTAAAACCTTGCCGTTATACACCCCTATATAGAAGTCATAGAACAAACCGACCGCCGCGACAGATTTCGATAGGTGCATTGGGCTGCTATCGTCGTCAATCATCATATTTCGCGTCCATGCCAGGCTGTACAAACTCGGCTCGCCATCTTGCAAAACGAGCGTGGGAAGCGATCGTCCGGCTTCACGCCCCCCCATGGGGATTTCGACCACGCTGTGATACGTACGACGAACCATGAGGGCTACTCATATAATAGTTAGGGGTAGATATCGGTGTAGCTGGTCAGGCCAAGTCGGTCAAATCGGCTGGATCGCTATATGGACGAACGGCAATATTCGTCCTTGGTCGTACGCGGACGCGTATTCGCGGGAGGGGAGAGAGAGATTATGCTGCGGTTGCGGTGCTGGTCGACGTAAGCTGAAATCTGAATAGTTGAACGAGTATAGGGTTTATAACAATCGCGAACATAAAGCCCCGTGCCGAGTTGGCCCAGTCGGCGCCAATGGCCAG
>ERZ1673734.439-NODE-439-length-35659-cov-11.688659_pt1 | contig 35659 bp, 43 predicted proteins | sample MGYA00580199_ERZ1673734 | MGnify/ENA primary metagenome ERZ1673734 (study PRJEB41218, sample SAMN15661742) | gut metagenome | host: Homo sapiens | place: Canada: London | collected 2015-08-20/2019-03-30 | study: EMG produced TPA metagenomics assembly of...
TGGGAATGGTTTGCAGGCCTACGGTTTGCAAGCCGTAACCGAACATGATTGCCGTCCCGATAAAAATACCGGCTTTAAGCTCCAGGCGTGTGAAACCGCGCAAGCTTCGCCAGGAAAACAGCGCCACGATCGTCGCTGCGGCAGCAAAGCGCAGGCCGACAAAAAACATCGGTCCACTGGAGGTCAACGCATGCTGTACCAACAAAAAAGTGCCGCCCCAGACCATGGTGATCAGGATCAGCACACACTCTGCTTTACTGAAACGGGCCGTAATAGAACCGAGTTTGGAAGTTTTCAACGTTGACATAACCTTGCACGCCACAAGATGAGAGACGCACAATGCGTCAAAGCTGAGCAGTATACTGCGCACCCCCATAGAGTGAGCAATATAGTGCCCAACGAAATTCCCCATTCTGATCCGTCACAGAGAGGTTTCATGCAACGTACTTCGGTATTGCAGCACGTCAGTCAGAACGTTCGGCGCTTGAGGCTGCTCGCTCACCTTAGCCAAAGTGCACTGTCTGATTTGTCGGGTGTCAGCCGCCGGATGCTGGTTGCGATAGAGGCGGGCGAGAAAAACGTCAGCCTGAGCACCCTTGACCGGGTGGCAGAGGCGTTGAACGTGGCGTTCAGTGATTTGATTCAGGCGCCGGGTTCAGTTGACCCCAGTCGCATCAACGAACTGGCGTGGGCCGGCAATAGCACTGCGAGCAAGGCGGTGTTGCTGGCCAAGGCGGTGGCCCGTAAAGAGGTTGAGCTATGGGAATGGACCCTGGTGCCGGGTGACGAATACCACTCGCAGGCTGATGCCGATGGTTGGAGCGAGCAGTTATACGTATTTGAAGGGCGCTTGACGCTGGTGATTGACGAACAGTCGTTCACGTTCGGCGCCGGGGAGTTCTACATGTACGCCAGCAATAAACCGCATTCCTACCGCAATGACGGCGATGAAGTGGTTCGCTTTATCCGCAACGTGGTTATTTAAGAAGGGTGGCGGGACAAACGTCCCGCCGAGCCAGGCTGCCGCACACCGTTCGCTCGCGGTCCAGGCCAATCATTAGGTCAATTGGCTTGAACAGGGTATGTGCTGACTGGGGAATCAGCCCGAGCGATGTCGGTTACACAGCAGACCTGACGCAACACATTGCTTAGCGGATGTTTTTGATGGTGCCTTTGTTGCCGGTAACGGTCACGTTCACCTTCTTGAAGATGAAGTAGTCTTCAACCGACACTGCGTAACGAGGTGCGACGATCAAATCCGAACCCGAGCTCTTGACCGCTTTGTAAGCAGCAGCTGCTTTAGTGGCAGACACTGGGTCTGGCAGGCTGAAAGCAGGAGCAGGGCCGCCATAGGTCACGCCGTCTGCGAACTCACTGTCGCCGCTGATTTTCAGCACGCCGAACAGAATGTCCGAAGACGATTGACCGGTGATCTCGCCGCCCACTTCAATGTTAGCTTTCAGGTCAGCAGTGACAGTACCCGCGATTGGAGCATTTGGCTGGCTCACGTTGTGGCTCATGCAACCGCTGGTGGCCAGAACTGCTGCCACTAATGCGACAGGCATCCATATTTTTTTCATCGTAAAGCTCCAAGAGATTTGTCAGTCCGTTCGTTAACGGCGGCGAGACTGTACGTGAGCACTCTTAGGATTAAAGTCAGCCAAGTCCCTCTCTCGCGCAGGCATAAAACCTATTGGAGGTAGGAATTTGGATTGCCTCCTACTTTTACGGGCCTTCACTGTAGGTACGCGGCAGGGCGGGGTGTAATACGCGGGAGGTACGGAAAGATCAAAAGATCGCGAGGCAAGTTTTGTGGTGAATATAAGACCCGTGGGAGCGGGCTTGCTCGCGATACAGACGACTCGGTATGGATGTTTCACCCTGTCGATGCAATCGCGAGCAAGCCCGCTCCCACGGCATGCTGAAATAGCCTGAACCCGTTTTAGCGCTCTTCGGTCACGCACTCATCGAGCGCGGCGCGCCAGTCTGGCTGGCTGACTTGCCATTCACGCGCCAGGCGGCTGCAGTCCAGACGTGAATTTTGCGGGCGGGCCGCTGGGGTCGGGTAGGCGCTGGCCGGTATCGGCTCAAGGGTGGCGCACGTTTTGCCTTGGGCCGTCAGGTGCTCGGCAATGGCTTGGGTAAAACCAAACCAGGAGGTTTCACCGGCTGCTGTCAGGTGGTACACCCCCCATGCACCGGCCTGGCCCGCTTGCCAGCGCTCGATCAACGCGCGCGTGCTCCTGGCAATGGTGCCGGCCCAGGTCGGTGCGCCAATCTGGTCAGCCACCACGCGCAGCTCGGTTTTTTCCGGGAGTAAACGCTGCATGGTCAGCAGGAAGTTCTTGCCGTGGGTGGAGTACACCCAACTGGTGCGCAGGATCAAATGCTGCCCGCCCACTGCAGTGATCGCTTGCTCGCCCGCCAATTTGCTTTTGCCGTAGACGCCCAGTGGGCCGGTTGGATCGTCTTCGGTATAAGGCCCGGGCTTGCTGCCATCGAACACGTAGTCGGTGGAGTAGTGGATCAGTGGGATACCCAGCGCCTTGGCTTCTTCCGCAAAAACGCCCGGCGCGGTGCCATTGATGGCAAACGCCAAGTCCGGCTCGCTTTCTGCCTGATCCACAGCCGTGTGTGCACCGGCGTTAATGATCAAATCCGGGCGATGGGCGCGAACCTGTGCGCGGATCTGCTCGGGCTGGCTCAAATCCAGCTCATCACGGCCCAGCACAATCAACTCGGCCACATCGCCAAGCTGCTTTTGCAGCTCAACGGCCACCTGGCCGGTCTTGCCGCTGATAAGGATTTTTAAAGGCGTAGCGGTGCGGCTCATGCGATCAAGTCCTTGGCGTCAGTAAAGCCCAGACGCTGGCCCTGGTAGCTGCCGTCCTGAACGCGTTTGCACCACTCCAGGTTGTCCAGGTACCACTGCACGGTTTTGCGCAGGCCGGTTTCAAAGGTTTCTGCGGGCACCCAGCCCAACTCGCGTTCGATTTTGCTGGCGTCGATGGCATAACGCTGGTCATGGCCGGGGCGGTCCTGAACAAAGGTGATCAAGTCTGCGAATTGCGCGACACCGGCAGGGCGCTCAGGTGCCAGCTCTTCGAGCAAGGCACAGATGCCGCGCACCACGTCGATATTCTTCTGCTCGTTATGGCCGCCGATGTTGTACGTCTCGCCGACCACACCGTCCGTCACCACCTTGAGCAGGGCGCGGGCGTGGTCCTCTACAAACAGCCAGTCGCGCACTTGCAGGCCATTGCCGTATACAGGCAGCGGTTTACCGGCCAACGCATTGAGAATGACCAGCGGGATCAGTTTTTCCGGGAAATGGAACGGCCCATAGTTGTTCGAGCAGTTAGTCACCAGCACCGGCAAACCGTAAGTGCGGTTCCAGGCGCGCACCAAGTGATCAGACGCCGCTTTGCTGGCCGAATACGGCGAGCTTGGCGCGTACGGCGTGGTTTCAGTGAACAGATCATCAACGCCATGCAAGTCGCCATACACTTCGTCGGTCGAAATATGGTGGAAACGGAAGGCACTTTTTGCAGGTTCTGCAAGCGTCGACCAATAAGCACGAGTGGCCTCAAGCAGGCTGTAAGTGCCGACAATGTTGGTCTGGATAAAGTCCGACGGGCCATCGATGGAGCGATCGACGTGCGACTCGGCCGCCAAGTGCATGATCGCCTGCGGCTGGAAGCGCTCAATAACTGCGCTCATCGCTGCCTGATCAACGATGTCAGCCTGAACGAACTCGTAACGGGTGTCCGTAGCGATGCTTTGCAGCGATTCCAGATTGCCAGCGTAGGTCAACTTGTCGACGTTAAGCACTTCGTGGGAGGTATCTTTAATCAAGTGACGGATCAGAGCCGAACCAATAAAACCGGCACCGCCGGTGACTAAAATGCGCATGTGAATATCCCTTATTCCTGACGGTCTTAAATCATGTGGCGCATAGCTTGGGAGGATGCGCGTGATGGGGCAAGAGGAAGCTGTACATATTTATCGCCCAGCCCCAATAATTTCCCGCAAGCCGTAGTCGTTGACGAGCCTGCGAGGCTACGTCCAATTGCGCAGCCATCGTAAACCCTGAAAGCATGATTTAACTGAAGAATTGCGAAACCCTGAGCCTCGAAGACTTCGCCCGACAGACGTAGCCTCGCAGGCTCGTCAACGACTACAAGGTGAGACCAGACACTAAAAATTATTAGAATTCAGGGGGTTGCCAGCTTCGATCTTCTAGTACATAATGCGCGCCATCAGCTCGGGGCAACTACCTGAATAGCTGAAGAATCAAAGAGTTGGAAAAGAGTTGTAGCGATCAAGTCGCAAATTTCCTTGCTTTTGATACTTCTAAACAGAAGCTTCAAGCGCAATGGCCGAATAGCAAAATGGTTATGCAGCGGATTGCAAATCCGCCCACGCCGGTTCGATTCCGGCTTCGGCCTCCACATACGAAAGCCCCGCAGATCAAGGTCTGCGGGGTTTTTTATTGTCTAAGATTTGACGATCACTTCCGCAACTTTTGGGATCGCTTCCGCAATTTGTCTGATTCGTATCCCTAAGTGATATCTGCTCGTGTCTTTCATTGCAAGCGAGTGCTGCTGTACGAAAGATGGTCCCAAGGGAGGGCAGAAGAACTGAAAAGGTTGGGCAATGAGTGCTGTCATCAGCGTCTATGTAGGAGGGTATGTGGGTTGCGCCATAGTGATGGTGCGGACATTGCGTTGAGTGCAACTCCATCCTGACGTGTGTGGCTATTATAGTGTCATCCTGCCATTATGCAGGCCATACGACTATGGGAAAGGGCTCTCCTGAGCCTAGTCTCTGCCTTTCTTGATAAAATATAAGTTTGAAATAAAAGGATTTATCATGTTGCAAAACTTAAAAATCGCTCTCCTCACACCAGAGCAAAATGTATGGTTCATTCGTGCAGAAAAAGGGAGATACGCTAGGCACTTTCGTGCGGGAGGTGTAATCGCTATTGATCATCTGGAGCGTGCTTTTGCGGGGAATACACCTAATGAGTTGCCCACTGAAGAATTTGTAAAAGCTCAGCTATTAACTAATGAAAAGTATAGTGAGTTTCGCGATAATACGAATGGGAAAGAGAGTCGAAAACTCAATAGGTCGGGCTTCAATGTCCTTAACCAAATTAAGCGTTTTGCTAATGAAATTAAGTGCGGCGATTTAATTGTTACGCGCAACGAAAATGATGATGGTTATAGCTTTGGTATTTGCAGCGAAACAGTGCCGTATATTGATCATGATCCCATTCGTTTATCAACGACAAAAAAAGATGGTACGCCTGGGTTTGAGCGATCAGTCTTAAACTTCAAACTAAGAAAGCGCGTGGTATGGGGGCCTTCAATTTCGAGGTCTGAGTTGCCTGGAGCGGTCAGGAAAGCTACTGGTGGACAGCAAACAGTCACGTGCTTAAATAATCATAAAGAAAAAATATTTCACCTGATTTACCCTTTCTTTACAGACGGTGAATCACTCTATTTTTCAAATAAAATAAAGACCAGTCATCGTGTTAATGCGCTAGCAGTAGGTAAGTTGTTTCAGAATGTCGCTCTGATTAAAGGGCTTAGCGATTCACTTCTTAGTGAAGAGTCATTCGATCTTAAACAGTTGTCGCAAATGATCGAGAGAGCGATTCTTTTTGGGAGAAGTGATATTGTAACTTGCCAAGCTGAGTTCATGTCTCCTGGTGATATGTGGTGTAGAATTCCACTTGTTGGGGGAGACTTTAAAAGTCAGGTTTTTTCCGGTGCATTAGCTTGTCTTTTACTTACTGGGCAGGTGAGTGCTGCGGAAATTGCTAATCTTACGAATAATGAATCAATGCCAACTATCTCAGTGAAAAGAGAGTCGGCTGATATTTTTTCTGATAGGTATAAAGCTCCGGCTATATCGCAGAAGCTTAAAGCTATTGCGGAAGCTGCTGGCTCTCAGGCTGAGAAGATAGAGAGTGATTCAGATCAAGATCACGCTATCGTAGAGGTTAAAAAAAGTTTAAATCTTAGTGTTACTCGCGTAGATACGGAAAAGCTGGAGAGTTTTGAATACGGTATTAACGTGCTCGAGATAGGTAGAACTCATGAAAATCGTTGAACCCATTAGTAGCGCTTTATTGATAACGGGGTGTGTTTATTCTGCTGGTACAAGCCAGAATAGTGCATTTATGCGAGAGTTTGGTATCAATCCGGAGTTTAGCCAGCCACCGGTTGATAAGATACTTTATGATGGCGGGCTTATCACGTTTGAAGTGTTTTATGGTCACTTAATCTATGTGTCGTTGCTTGCGCTTGTGGTCTTGGTACTTTTAGCTGTTTCTTGGGGAGTGGTAGGGTGCATGGGGCGTGCGCCGGCAAGGCTGACTTTACTTGATTACGTTAATAAAGCAAAGAGTGCGTTAGCTTATGTGCCGGTTGGTTTTCTATTGTTACTCTATATAGTATATTTGTGCTTTGCTTCCTATGAGAAGTCTCAAGACGTAGGTGTTAAGCTTTCTGAAATGTTTATTGAGCGGTGTCATTGGGTTGTGTTGGATAGTAAGGATGGTACCACCAAAGCCTGCGCTTTCAGAAAGGATAAGGACTCCATTTGGTATTATAATATAAAGGTTGGAGGGTTGGATGTGAGCTCAAAACTGTTGACGGAACTCGGGCAGGTTACTTATCTGGAGCCTCAAAAAATGATTGCTGAATAGGGTTAATATGTAGTCTAAAGTGTTTAAATTTTTTAGCGAGTGTGAATATATTTGGAAGTGAAAGTTGGTTGTTTTTCTACAGGCTGTATGCTTCGAGTATGTTTCTTGATGGAGCGTCTTGACCTGGCTTTGTATGTTTTTTGGAGTTGGATTTACGGAGCTTCCATTGTTTTGATGCGATTGGAATTGTATCACTTCGTGGGTTTAACTATCTCTCCAACTCTACGATACACCTTCTTAGTAATCTCCTCTGTAGAGTGTCCAAGCAAACGACTTGCGTGCGTTAGCTCGATCTCGCTGGCCGCTTTAGGTCGGATATCCTTGAACTGAAACTGCCGGATACTTGCTGCAAGTGCCGGGTCACCATTTACAGCTGCTTTCATAGCTGCTTTCTCCCGAGCATCGTCCCACCGGTTGCGCAGCATCTGCTGGCTCATACGCAGCCCAGACGCATTCGTGATTAGCGTCGATGTCTTGACATCGTTTATAGCTCTACGCTCCAGCAAGTCATCGATAAAGGTACTTAACCCCGATTGAATACCTGCATCCTCCAACCGAAGGCGCAGGCGCTTCTCGGTTTTGCCCTGGCCAATCAGCAAAAAGCCGTTGTTTAAATCGGTCGTTGCAATCTTGAGTACATCTGCAGGGCGTTGCCCTGTTAGGTATGCCAGGTCCATCGCATCTTTGAGTTCTTGCACGGCTTCGGTGTAGACCGCATTCCAAACGATTTCACCGGCGTAGAAGTCCCGCGGTTTCTCTTTGTTTCTGCGAACCCCAAAGCAAGGGTTGGCTTTATCTGTGAGCCCCCATTCTCTTGCAATGGTGAACGCATGGGAGAGCAGGGCGATTTCCCGGTTAGCCCTGACCTTGGCCGTTCGGGCGTCGCGATACTGGGCGACGACCTGGGGTGTGATTGATTCAATGGGGGCGCTTTCAAAGGCTCTTCTGAGTTGCTTGAGTTCTTTATGGTTGTCGGATTGGGTACGTGTTGACTTGCCCGGGATGATTTCTTTTTCGTACCGGTCAAACACGTAGCCCATTAGATGGCTAGGCTTGGGCGGGGCTTTGCGTTCCAGTCGGGCCCATTCAACTTTGGCCTGATCGAGGTCGGTGCCTAGCGGTATTTCCTTTCGTCTCCCGGACGAGTCCTTGCCATCGTAGTAATACGATACCCATTTTTGTCCGGACTTCCCCTTGCGGATTCGGCGAATCATTCTCGGTGGTAGGTCTCGGTTTGCCGTAGTTTTCTTACTCACGACTAACCAACCTTCGACAAGTCGAGAGTCCAGTTTTCGACTTCCGTATTAACCGAGAAAGGCTTCACTCCTGCCAACTTCATTCGTGCATACACGCGCCCGACAATGGGACGGCGGGCGCCTGTAAGTACGTACTGCCATCCATTCATGCTTAGCCATTGAATCTGTTTGTAGTGCATTTGGTAGCCAGTGATGGTGGCCAGTTCTTCGGCGTCGAGGGTTTCAGTTTGAATATCCATTGCACCAGCGGACCTCAGTGATTTTATTAAAATGCGATTCAAGCTGTTTGTAGAGCGCAGTCATGGAGTGCTGCCTGCCGCCGTGAAGGGCGGCGGCAGAGTGGCTTTTATTTCAGGCCGCCATTTCGGGCGCTTGGCTGTCGATGTACGCCGCCAAGTCTTTCAGGTACACCACTGGATTGGCGCGTATGGAGCCGTGTAGCTTGGTGCACTTGAGCTGTATGCGTCCGGCTCTGATCTCGTTAAGCAGGTACCGATTGGTCCTGATATGCGCGAAGTAGCGTTCGCGCACATCCGTCAGGGTTGGGCAGGGCGTGGTGAATTCTCTGCGCAGTTGGTCGAGTGTTTCGCTCACGCGGCACTCTCCCCGTACCCCTCCTGTGGGGGCAGTAACTTTAGACGGATCAACTCGGCAAGCCCTTCTTTGGTTTTCCCCATGGCCGTTGCACAGATGCGGCCTTGTAGGTCTGCAACTACAGCTCCGTAGGGATATTCTGGTGATTGGGTGGGAGTGACGTAAGCGGTTTGGCCTTCGTGGATGACGGCATCGACGCAACGAAACACCTCGGCCAATTCGACCGTTATTGACGGTAAGCCTTCAAGCAGTGCAACGGCTTCGGCTGAGGCGCCGATCATGGTTGCTCGGCTTATGATTGTCGGGTGGTTCAGGTACAAGGGGACCAGTTTTAAGGCGCCCATGGCTTGGATGATGGCGTTCTGTTTCATGCGGCGGCATCCTTCTTGGATGAGCTGTTGATACCGAGTTTTTTGGCGATCCACTCAATGCCTGCGTCTTTCACCATGACTACTGCGTAGCAGGTGTGTTTTCCAATTGAAGTATTCCAACGGCTGCGGGTTTCCGAGAATAGATACCCGCGCTCCAAATGTGCGCTGGCAAGGTCGCCGTTATCGGTGAGTACACCCAGCTCTCGGAGCCTGGTACGAAAGGCGCGGGGCTTCATGCCGAGTAGGAGAGCAGTTTGATCGAGGGTGCGGTTCATGACGTAAGCCCTCGATTTGTGCGCTGCTCGTGTTTTTTATGACGTGCTCGGAGCGCGCAATACACCTCATCCAGTGAACGCAAGAACTCTTCGATGGTGCCGTTGTTGCGCAATATCAGATCGTCTTGGCGCACGGCTACTCCTGCCTCGCTGATGTGCGGGTTAACGCTGGGAGTGTCTTTGCGGCTTATGTGTATGACGGTGCCACCACGCTTGCGTATGAAGTCGGCTTCGTTCTCGAAACGTACATCGCTGACCACGAAGCCGATTACCTTCGACATGGCTCGATTTATGTAGTCGAGGTTTTGTTCTGCCAGCTTTACCCATATGTCCTGGTGCACGGTATTGCGTGCCCATTCAGTTCCCATCGATTGCATCAGTTCGCGGGGCGAACGGCCCAGCCAAGTCAATGGCCGCTCTTTCAGGTCACCCTCAAAGTCTTTTGAGTCGAGATTGAATATTGCCATCAGCCCGTCACGTAGCGGGTCGGCGAAGGCATAGTGCTCCAGCCAGTAGGTGCTGATCAGGTGTTCGGCGGCGGTGGATTTGCCGCAGCGGGCACGCCCGGTGAGGCCTATAAGAAGTGTGTTCATGCGGCGTCACCGCCCCATGTGCTCAAATCTTTTGATTCTCCGTGGGTGGGTCTTTGTGCCAGAGCGTGGTAACCGAGGTTGATGATCACTAGTAACCCGGTACGCAGCTGAATTCGCTCTACTGCTGAGGGACTGGTGCAGGCTGTGGGGTGAAGGTAGACCCGGCAGCGGGTGTTCTTGTGCTGTGTGGTTTGCATGTTTCGTACTCTTTGGTGAGAGGGATACGAAACAAAAGATACGCTTTAATTTGTTTTGTGGTCAACGTCAATTTTTGTTAAATAAATTGTAATTAACAAAAAGCCCGCAAAAAGCGGGCTGTTTTGACGTATCAGGGGTGTTATCGAAGGACTGAGTACCAGAAAATTCGGCCTAAAATCACGATGCCTTCTGTCTGAATTTCATCCTCGGGATATTCCTCGTCCGGATGTTCATCACGATTGAAGCTTCGCATACGAAGCCCGCCACGCGGCAGCCGGTACAAGATTTTAATCCTGAGCTGGTTGTTTTGGATTATTGCGAAAATATCGCCGTCTTTAACGGTTGTTCGCCCTTTGTCCACGCCAGCCAAACCGCCGTCGGGTATTACGGGTTCCATGCTGTTGCCCGACGCTGTGATGCAGACAACATTTTCTGGCTCGACACCGGCCCTCAATAGGGCTTCCTTGCTAAAGCCAATTTTAGCTTTGCCGTGCTCCCGTATTTCTGTACGTCCAGAACCTTCAGACAGTTCTATTTCCTTGAGCAAGGGAACCTCTACTTCGTTTTCAAGTGGAGGTTCGTCTTCCCATATGGTTATAGGGCTATCAATCAATTTGGCATTCGAAATTTCTGAAGTTCTTGAAGGAAAATTCTTAGTGCCTTCCCCGTGATCATCAAGTGCGTCCAGAGGGATCTGCAGTACTTGGGCAATCTTCATCGCATGCTTGGTGGTTTGAGATTTTCCTTTCTCAAATGCGGCATACACCTGTTGAGTCAGTTTCTTTGGAAAGGGCAATAGAAGGCTGACCCTAGAGGCAACATCCTCTTGGGTCAGGTTCAGCTCTTCGCGTCGGGCTTTGAATTTCAGAGCCAGGCGGCTTGGTTGTGGGGTGTGCTCAGTCATTCTTGGAGGCTACAAAAAGTTTTGTATTTGTTCAAACATAAAAACACGTTGCCGTTTAACAAGTTTTTATGTATTTTTTGACCGTCTTTTGATTCTAGAGGTTGAGATGAGCATGTCGAATTCAATGCGTGAGGCGCTTGCAAAGGCCATAAACCTTACCGGTGGCCAGGCTGCCTTCGCGGTGCTTGTTTCAACCCAAGAACGGATTGTCTCTCAACAACTCGTCTCTTATTGGTATCGAAAGGGAGAGCTGCCTGCTGAGTTGGTTTTACGGGTTGAGATATTGACGGGGGTGCCGCGAGACGAATTACGGCCCGATGTCTTTGTGATGCCTGTTGATTTGCAGGCAGCTTGATAAGTGTCGCGCCGGGGCCTCTCACCAAAGATCCCCCAGCCCGACGGCAACGATTCACACGCATATGCAATTCGCTACAAAAAGGCGTTGATCCGGAACCTCTCGCCAAAGACCTCCCGGATCAACTGGAACGATGCACCGTGCCTCACAGCACGTTCAGCACAACACATCGGTCTTGAATCGTAGGATAGGGCGTGCCCGTTTCTATGGCTAGACCGTAAATGGAGTATTTACGGTTATGAGTCGCACAACACAATCATCGACCGCCACGGCGGTGCTTTCCCTTCGAGAAGCTATTTACCGGGCTGCGCACGACTATCGAGGCGGTGTGACTGCCTTGGCGCTTGAAATGGCGGTTGATTACGACGGGCTGCAAAAGAAGGTGAAGCACGACTTCCTGAAGCGTTGGCTGGATCCTGATGAACTTGAGAAGGTCATCAGGTTGACCGCCAACCCTGTGTTGCTGGATGCGCTGATGCGTCCAGCCGGGATGGTTTGGTACAAGCCCGACGTTGTCGCACCTACCAAGAAGGCGTTGCTTGCGGTTAGCAGCGTGTTGCACCAGATGGGGAAATTTGTTTTCAGCTTGCATGAGGGTGCCGACGATAACGTGTGGGAGTCTCACGAAGTTACGGTACTGGAAAAGAGTGGTGCGGACGTGATCCGGGCAGTGCTGAGCATCATGACTGGTGCACGGCAAGCGATGGAGGGCCGCGCTCATGTCTGATGTGATTGATACAGCAAACGATCAGGTTGAATACCTTTTGCAAGTAGCTCTTAGTCGTCGCAAGCGTCCTGCTGCTGGTGTCGCCAGTGCACAGTTCTGCGTGGATTGCGACGAGCCTATTCCCTTACTTCGCCAGCAGAAAGTCGAAGGGTGTCAGACCTGTTTTGATTGCCAGAAGTTACGGGAGGTTCGGCGTGGTTAATCTGTACTCTAGTCTTTCGCACCAACCTCCTCAGCAGTGCCATGCACGTGATTTGCTCTTTTGCATCGACGAAGTGGCGTTCTTTGCGAGGACTGGTCTATGACCCATCTTGTTCCTGACACTTCAACGGCCAATTGGGCTAGACGCTACATAGATACCTTCAAGCTTGCTTTGGTCGCCATCGAGCCCGGCGAGAAAGCCCCCAAGGGTCTTGGCTGGAACAAGCCCGGTGGTTACATCACTGACCCGACAGCGGCCGAGGCATTCTGGCAGCGCAATCCCAATCACAACCTTGGTGTGGTTCTTGGGCCGAGCCGTGTGTGTTCGCTGGACGTCGATGACGTGCAATGGACGCGGTTTGTGTTGTACGAATTGCTGGGGCTTGATCTGGACGCGATGGCTCTGGTGTATCCGACCATTGTCGGCAATCCGGAACGATTTCGAGTGGTGTTCAAAGTGCCGGAGGATGTGGAGCTGACCCGGCATTCGCTTTCTTGGCCCAATGAAAAAGATCCGGATGGTTCGATCCATAAAGGGCTAATGGTCAAGGTCAAACAGGCGAAAGAGCAGGGTGATGTTATCGCTGAGGCCGCTGCTCGTCTTGAGGCCGAAGCGTATCAGCGGTTTACGGTGCTGGAGTTGCGTGCGGGGTTGGTGCAGGACGTGTTCCCGCCCTCGATTCACCCTGGTACTGGCAAGCCTTACATCTGGCGTACGCCACCAAGTGCTAAGGATGGGTTGCCTACCTTGTCCAACGAATTGTTGGTGATCTGGCAGAACTGGGATTTTTTCAAGCGCGATGCCGAGGCGGTTTGTCCCTGGGCGATCAAGTCAAAGAAGCCGCCAGCGAAACCTATTAAGCGACCGCCAGCGTCGTCGGGTAAGCCGTCGGTGATTGATGAGTTCAACCGCTGTCACGATGTCGAAAAGTTGTTGCGTACCCACGGTTACATCAAGCGCGGCAGCAAATGGCTCTATCCGCAGAGCAGCACGGGCTTACCCGGCATCACAGTTGCCGAAGGAAAGCTGTTCTCGCATCACGGGGCCGATCCTTTGGCCAACGGGCATCAGAATGATGCGTTTGAGGTGTTCTGCCTGCTGGAGCATAACGGTGAGCAGTCTAAAGCGGTTAAAGAGGCGGCACGGCTTTTAGGCATGCAGCATTCATCACGCCCGGATCAGCAGGCTCTTCCCCCGCCCCCATCTGTTAATGCCAGCGGGCAGGGCTCTAGCGGCGCGCTCGGTGAGGCCGCTCCTGCAGATAACGGGGGCGCGGGGGAGGAGCTGACTTACGAGCAAGTGCTACGCCGTTTTGTGTTGGTCGAGGGCACCACTCAGGTCTGGGATATTGATCAAGCGCGGGTGATGAAGAAAACCGCATTTGAGCTGCGAGTCGGCAAGCCTTTGGCCAAGCAATGGATGGATGACACGCAGAAGAAGTTGATCGCTGATGACAAGGTTCGGGAGATCGAGCAGGCGCGCAAGATGGCGGGCAAGAAGGGTGGTGCCCTCGGCCTTCGACCCATTGAACGCTATGTCTACATAGACGGCACTAAAGATGTCTGGGATCGGGAGAAGAAGCGCCGCATAGCCGAGGGCGCGGTCAAGATGGCCTTGGGCGATATGTACGGGATGTGGTTGAACAGTCCTGAGCGGCGCGTGGTTGATGTTGAAAACATCGTATTTGACCCGACGATGACCAAGGATCCCAGCCTCTATATCAATACCTTCGACGGGCTGCCAATGGCACCGGTAAGGGATGACGCTGCTTGCGAAAACTTGCGCTGGTTGATTTCGTTTTTGTGCAACCACGAGCAACAGTCGGTTGATTGGCTGGTTCGCTGGCTGGCTTATCCGTTGCAGCATCTGGGGGCCAAAATGGACACGGCGGTATTGGCTCACTCCACGATGGAAGGGTCTGGTAAAAGCCTGTTGTTCGCCGATGCCATCGGTTTGTTGTACGGGCAGTACGCGGCGACGGTGGGCCAGACTCAGCTCGAAAGCACTTTCAATGCCTGGCAAACCCGAAAGCTATGGACGGTTTTTGAGGAGGTTGTCAGCCGCGATCAGCGTTACAACCAAGTCGGCAAAATCAAGCATTTGATCACGGGCAAGACGGTGCGGATGGAGTCGAAGTTTATTAATGGTTGGGAGGAGGACAATCATATGAACGCGGCGTTTTTGAGCAACGAGATCTTGCCTTGGCCGATTAGCCCAAGTGACCGGCGGATGTTGGTGTTATGGCCGCTGGAGACGTTGCCGGTATCACGACAGAAAGCGGTAGGTCGCGAGCTTGAGAATGGGGGTGTTGCGGCGCTGTATGGGTGGTTGCTTTCTGTTGACCTGGGTGCGTTCGATCAGCGGACAAGGCCTCCGAGTACCGAAGCACGTGAGCGTTTGGTGGCCTTGAGCCGCGCCAGTTGGCAAACGTTTCTGTTTCTTTGGCAGTACGGTGAGCTTGGGCGAGATATGTGGAGCGCCTGTTTGTCGAGCGACCTGTATGCAATGTTTCTGGAGTGGTGCCATCGCAATAAAGAGCACGTGCTGAGTCACACGAAGTTCTCTCTGTTTCTTAGTTCTGAGGTCGAAAAAACCCGCTCCATACCTTGGACGGATGGCAACAACCGCAAGTTCGGGGTGTTCCTGTTTCCTCGGGGCGAGGGCGCTTCCCAGCCCCCATCCCTTTCAGCGGCCGATCTTGGCAAAGCAGTGGTCGCATGGCGGGCACAGGCGCGCTTGGCAGGCTGGAGTGTCGATAACTGGGACCACATCAAGGCGGTTGCAGCATGACTCCGATTAAATGTGTGTTGGGTCTGTCGGGTGTGTGTTGGGTTGGTTTTCACGACCCCACACGGCTTTTAGTCTTCTATCTCGCGGTTGTTCGCGTGTTGTGTTGGGTGTGTTGGGTTTCTTTGCACGTGCGCGCATGGGCGCCTGCATTTCAATACTGGGCAGTTGGATTTTATTCCTATGCGAGAACCTATAAACCCAACACACCTGACACACCCCAATCAGTTTATTTAAAAGCATTGAATTTAAAGGGTTTTATCTGTGTTGGGTGTGTGTCGGGGTGGCAGTTCTTAGTGTTGGGTTGGAAGGTTGACGGGAGGGCGGGGCGATGATGGAAGAAATGGAGGTGTTATTGCAGCATTGGGGTGATAAAAGCCGTGCGTGTGGCTCTGCTGGAGGACTCAGCAGCCCGATGGGCAGCATCATGCAATGGGGTGGTTGCGCGCCACGGGGCACGCCTGGCTCACGCATTCCCGGTGCAGGTGCAGGGCCTGATGGGTTGGCCTTGGAGGTTGATGCAGCGCTCTACGATATCGAACGGCAGAGCAAGCAGGGGGCGAGTCTGCGTCGGCTGGCGGTTCTACGTTACTTGAGCGATCCGGTCCCTACAGTACGTGAGCAGATGCGTTTGCTGGAGATTAAAGAAGGTGCAGAGCGGACCTACTACGACAGGATTCACCGTCTTCACTTGCGGTTATTGCAGGCATTGATGGCGCGGGCCAAGGTGCGAGGGACAATGACCGTTCGTCCGAGTGGTTTACCTCAAACTTGCGCCAAAGTTGCGTCAACCTTGCGCCGAACCGGATAGCCGAAAATGGACTCTTTTCGGTTCCGCAGTTAGGGCGTAAAAAGTCCCCACGATCTGGAATTTGCGCCTCGGGGCAACATAATTACGATGTTTTGAAGCTTTAACAGGTCTTCCTTGGCCACTCCACTAACCCCGCTTCGGCGGGGTTTCTATTTGCAGGGTTTGAACCTACTTAGGCTAACCATCTATCTCCGTGATGGTGACGGTAAGCGTGGCTGCAAAGTAACCACGCGCTTTTACCGCTGCAATCACTTCGTCTGTGTCGATTCCATTGGGCAATTTATCGGAGTCAGTATCGATATTGCGTTGGTGAATCAAACCCTCAAGAAAATTGGCACTCAGGGGCGCAAGCCCTTTGATGTCATTGCGATGCTCAACGATCAGAAGTTTCTCAAGCGCCTGATCGCGATAGATATCCAGAAGCATTTTTAAGTCCTTCCTGTTGAGGGCGCCGGGGTGGAGCCCCAGTCGATCTTGTTATCACGCTTGGTCGTTTTTCTGTATCACAGCTTTGTGTGCAATCAGTACAGGATGACCGGAGCTGCCGGCTTGCCTGTCCTGCGTAGCGTCAATCCCGGGCTTGCCATCCTGGCGAGTCTTTTGTCCGAAAGGTGAGTCCATGAGCAAGTCTATGTTTTCTGTCTATCTTCCTGATCGTCCTTTGCCCATTCGCATTGAAGCTGACGGTTTCAAGTACTTCGGGTGTGAGCTGGTATTGGAAAAGGGGGAGGAAATTGTAGCCCGCTCGTCTGATCGAGGTTTCGTGGTTCGCTCTGACCTTGTGAGCTCAGCCAATGCGCTGGCTGAGCCGCTGTCAGTGAGCGAGTTGGTCACGGGCACTAAAACCAATTTTGCGCCGGTTTGGCCTTTTATTGCCGGTGTAGCCCTGAGTGCACTCTGTGCCGTTATCGCTCTGCAGGCCAAGCTCTAAGGCCAAGTCTGAAGTGTCAGTTATCTAATTCATTCACTCCCGGCGGGGAGGGCATCGACATGCTTAGACCAGTAACAGGAGCGGCAATGACTACAGAACAACAAGCGCTGGCAGACATGCCGGTCTGGCTGGTGATCGTGTTATCCCTGATCGGTGGTGTGTCCGGTGAGATGTGGCGCGCAGACAAAGAGGGCATGCGGGGCTGGTCACTGGTACGGCGCTTGGTCTTGCGCTCGGGTGCCTGCGTGGTTTGCGGGCTGTCCACGATGATGCTGCTGCACGTCAACGGCGTGTCGATCTGGGCAGCCTCGGCCGTTGGCTGCCTCACGGCCATGGCCGGTGCTGACGTTGCCATTGGGCTTTATGAGCGCTGGGCGGCCAAGCGGTTGGGCGTTTGCGAAGCGCCACCCCCTACTGACCGGCCTGAATAACCCCAGTGCTTTCAAACCCCACCGGGGACCCTGGGGAAAAGCCATCGGTACGGGGCAGGAAACCCGCGGGAAAGCGTTAGCGGACAGTTCACCAGCTTAGTGAACTGGGGTGAACAGGTGAACCCCGCACATATTAGGTGAACAGGACATCCCATCATGACGGTTATCAGCAAGACCGAGTTTGCAGCCCGGCGTGGCTGGTCAAAATCTTATGTTTCCAAACTGGCTAGTCAGGATCGACTGGTCCTGACGGCCGATGACAAGATCGATCTTGAAGCCACTGAAGCGTTGCTGGCCAAGTCGGCGGACCCAAGCAAAGCGGCCGTTGCGGCTCGGCACCAAAAGGAACGGATTCAGCGTGGCGTGCATACCCAACTGTCGCCCGAGGTCGAGCCGACTTCCACGGCTGCGCCGCAGCCCGCGATTACCCCGGCAGGCAAACTTCCCGATTTTCAAAAGGCTCGCGCCCACCGCGAGTATTACCTGGCACAACTGGCCGAGGCTGAGTTCTACAAGGTTCAAGGCTCACAAGTGGAGCTTGAGGCAGTCAAAACCGCTGCATTCAACGCGGGCCGCCTGCTGCGCGACCAATTGCTGGGGATGCCGCCACAACTGGCCCCCGAGCTGGCGAGCATGACCGACCCTTGGGAAATCGAACGTCGCCTGACCGCTGCCATTCGCGCATCGCTTGAAGACGCTGAGCGCATGTCTTCGGCTGATCTGGTTCAGGCCCTCAACAACAAGAGCTAACCCATGCACACGGTAATCCCGAACGGTGCTGAGGTGTACCGCGAGGCGTATTTCCGAGGGCTGCGGCCTGACCCGTCGCTGTGGGTCGACCAGTGGGCCGATGAGTACATGCGTATTCCGCGTGACACCGGCGCCGCAGAGCCCGGCCAGTACCGCACTTCACGCACACCTTATGCCCGCGAGCCGATGCGCTGTTTGTCACCGGCTCACCCCTGCAAGCGCGTGGTCACAATGGTGGCCTCGCAATTGATGAAAACCCAGATCGCGCTCAACTGGATCGGCGGCCTGATCCACATGGTGCCGTCCAATATCCTCACCTTGCTGCCCAGCCTCAGTCTGGCCAAGCGGGTCTCGTCGCGCATCAGCAAGACCATAAAGGCCACGCCCGTACTGCGCGAGCGGGTGGCGGCGAACCGTTCGCGGGACACACGCAACACCATGGACACCAAAGAATTCGAGGGCGGCTCGCTATACGTCACCACAGCAGGCTCAGCGGCCAACCTGTCTGAACTTTCGGCGCGATACGTTTACGGCGATGAAATAGACCGCTGGGAAGTGGACGTCGGCGAGGAGGGCGACCCCATCGAGCTGGCTGAAACTCGGGGCAGCACCTTCGGCCGCAATGCCAAGTTCTATTTCTCCAGCTCGCCCACTATCAAGGGCGCGTCGCGCATCGCCGACCTGTTTGAAACCAGCGACCAGCGTTACTACTATGTGCCATGCCCAAGCTGTGGCCATATGCAGACGCTGGAATGGGAAAGCCTGCACTACTCGGCCAACTGCAACGTGGTGCACTACCAATGCGCCGGGGCGGATTGTGATGTCTTGATTGAAGAACACCACAAGGGCCAGATGCTGGCCCGGGGCGAATGGCGGGCGCATGCATCAGGTGATGGCGAAACCATCGGGTTTCACCTCAATGCGCTGTATTCCCCGCTTGGCTGGATGGACTGGCGCTCGCTGGCCAAGCAATTTGTGAAGGCCAGAAAGGCGCAGAAACGCGGTGACCTAGAACCCATGCAAGTGTTCTACAACACCCGATTGGCAAGGGTTTGGGACAGCGCCCAAGAGCAAACCAAAGCCGAAGTGCTCAGAGACCGCGCACGCCTTGAGCCTTACGGTCTCGGCGCAATGGTCGCTAGCGTGCTGATGCTCACCGCTTCGGTCGACGTGCAGGCCAACCGGCTGGAACTGATGGTGATGGGCTGGGGCGTGGGCATGGAACGTTGGGTCATCGACTTTCAGGTGGTCTGGGGTGACCCGGCGGAAGACCGCACTTGGGTCGTACTCGATGACCTGCTCAAGGTGCGCTACCCGCATCCGTGTGGTGTCAGCCTTGGCGTTCTGGCCACTGCCGTTGACTCCGGTGGTCATCACACCGACGAGGTGTACCAGTTCTGCCGTGTGCGTCGGTGGCGTAATGTTTTTGCTGTCAAAGGCGCTAGCAAGCCGGGTAAGCCGGTGATTGCACAGCGCCCATCCATGGTCGACGTAACATGGAAAGGGCAAACCGAACGCAACGGCGCCGAGCTGTGGTTTGTCGGGACCGACACAGCCAAAGACTGGATCTACAACCGCTACCCGTTTGAGGAAGGTCCGGGTGCGCTGCACTTTGCCAACGACTTGCCGGACGAGTTCTTCGACCAGTGTGTGGCCGAGCGCAAAGTGGCCCGCTACGTCAAAGGCCACAAGAAAATCGAATGGGTCAAAGGCAAGGCCGAGCGCAATGAAGCCCTCGACCTGATGGTGTACAACCTGGCAATGGCCCATTACCTAGGCCTCAACCGCTACAAAGAACACGACTGGCAGCGAGTACGGCAAGCGCTGGCGCAGGCCGGGCTATTCGATGAAAAACCGGTCAAAGGCGAACGCATCACCGCCCCGGTTGCTACACCGCAGCCACAACATGAACCGGCATCAACCATTGTCGCTCAACCACAACCCACCGCACGCCCCCCACAACGTCGCAGTTCCACGAGCGGCTACCTCAAGAGACGCTGACCTATGTCCTTCACCCAAAAGCACCTCGACGCGGTTGAGGCGGCTATCGCGCGTGGCGAGAGAACTGTGCGCTACGCCGACCGCACCGTGGAATACCGCACGGTCGACGAGTTGCTCACGGCCCGCGACCGGATCCGCAATTCACTGGCGGCTGCATCCGGGCCACGCTCCAAAGTGCTGCGGCTTTCTCACGGGGGCAAGGGACTCTAATGGCGCGCCACTACCCGACACTCACCCGCAGCGGCTTTTTGCTACCGTCGAACATCAAGGCCAGTTACGAAGGCGCCGGGGAGGGCCGTCGTTCGGCCAGTTGGGACGCGCCCGATGTGGGCATCAACAGCCTCAACACACCGGCCTTGCGCAACCTGCGCGCCCGTTCGCGGGCTGCTGTGCGCAACGACCCGTACGCCTTCAATGTCATCGACAAGCGCGTCAGCAACCTGATTGGCACTGGCATCAGCCCTCGGCCAAAAACCGAAGACGATGCCCTGCGCAAACGGGAGCAAGAACTGTGGGATGACTGGGTCGAAGAGTCCGATGCAGACGGCCTGACAGATTTTTACGGGCAGCAGGCCCTGATCGCCCGCACCGTCGAAATCGCCGGTGAATGCTTTGTGCGCCTGCGTCCGCGCAGTCCGGATGACAATCTGGCCGTACCGTTGCAGCTCCAGGTGCTGGCGCCCGAGTTTGTGCCCCATGACAAGTTTGAACCCGCCAAAAACGGCAACAGCATCCGCGCCGGTATCGAATTCAACCCGGCTCACCAGCGCGTGGCGTATCACATGTACCGCGTTCACCCCCGCGATGCCTCGTCGCTGAACGCGGGCTACAACCAACTGGTGCGGATCCCGGCCGAACAAGTGCTGCATATTTTTGAACCGGTAGAACCCGGCCAGTTACGCGGGGTGCCGCGCTTGGCGCCGGTGCTCAAGCGCTTGCGCAGTTTGGACAACTACGACGACGCGGTGCTGTTTCGCCAAGAGGTGGCCAATCTGTTTGCCGGGTTTATCTCCCGGCCGCCCCCCGAGGGCAGGCAAGTCGCGCTAGACCCGGTGACCGGCCAGCCGTTTACCGAAGACCGCGACGGCTTCACGCCGATGGTGGCGTTGGAACCCGGCACCATGCAGGAGTTGGGGCCGGGCGAGGAGGTGGAGTTCTCCAAACCGCCTGATGCGGGCAACAACTACCCCGACTTTATGCGTCAGCAACTGATGGCCGCAGCGGCCGGTACCGGCACGCCTTACGAGATCCTCAGTGGTGACATGCGCGAGGTCAACGACCGGGCGCTGCGGGTCGTGCTCAACGAGTTCCGCCGCCGCTTGGAGCAACTGCAATTTGGCGTTTACGTGCACCAGCTGTGCCGCCCGGTTCGCGCTGCGTGGATGGACATGGCCGTGCTGGCCGGTCGCTTGCACCTGGACGACTACGCACAACGGCGCCGCGAATACCTGCGCACCCGCTGGGTACCGCAAGGCTGGGCCTACATCCAGCCGGTGCAAGACATTCAGGCGCGAATGATGGAAGTCAACGCGGGCTTTAACTCGCGCAGCGAAATGGTCCTGCGACAGGGCTATGACGCCGAAACCGTCGACACCGAAAACGCCGCCGATCAGGCCCGTGCCCGCGCGCTCGGCCTCAACTACAAAACGCTCGTCGAGCTGCCAGAAGAGCCCGACGACAAGGAGAAACCATGAACAGGCTGCGCATCTTCAACAAGGCTGGCGACCCACCGGCCACGCAAAACAAACACTGGTACAGCGTGCAAGCCAGCGGCGAGGCCGAGGCACGCAGCATCGAGGTCTACATCTACGGCGAGATCGGTACCTGGGGCATCACCGCCAACCAGTTTGTGCGCGACCTTGCGGCGCTGGATGACGGCGTGTCGCCGGTCGTGGTGGCATTCAACAGCGTCGGCGGTGACCTGTTTGACGGTTTGGCCATTCACAACGCCCTGTCGCGGCTGGGCGAGCGTTGCACCGGGCGAGTGGATGCCCTGGCAGCCAGCGCGGCCAGTGTCGCGGTGTGCGGCGCGCACAAGGTGGTAATTGCCTCCAACGCCATGTTGATGATCCACAACCCGTGGACATATGCGGCGGGCGATGCTGAAGACTTACGCAAGGTTGCCACCGCACTGGACCAAGCGATGGAGGCCATCATCGCGGCCTACAAAGCCAAGGCGCCGGACATCGACGAGGTCGAGCTGCGGCGTTTGGTTGACGCCGAAACCTGGCTCACCGCCAACGAAGCGGTAGCCCTGGGGCTGGCTGACGAAGTGGGTGATGGCGTTACCGTCAAAGCCTGTCTGGGGCAGGGCGGCGCGTTGCAGCGCTACCAGCACGCGCCGCAGGCATTGCTGGCGCAACTGGATGAGCCGACAGAGCCGGAACCTACCCCGGAACCGGCCAAGCCTACGCCCGAACAGCCGCCCGTTGTCGACTCGGCCAAGTTGGCCGTGCTGATCACCCAAAGCTGCAACGCGGCCGGGATCAGCAACCTGATCGAATCGCTGATCAGCAGCACCCAACTGGCCGACGAAGCCACGGTCAACGCGGCACTGACCAATGCCAAAGCCGTACGTGATCTGTGTGTGGCGGCGCGCTTGCCTGAATGCACTCAAGAGTTTGTCGCTGCTGGACTGGACGCCCAAGCCGTGCGCGGTCGGCTGTTTGACAAGCTGGTCAGAGGCGGCGGTTTTGAGATCGACAACAGCCTGCCCATCAATGATGACCCGGTATCACCCATTCAGGCCAAACAACCCGACCCACCCTCGATCTGGGCTGCTCGCCAGTCAGTGCAGGACGGTAGACCTCAAACCCCGAAGGGAGCTAAAGCATGACGATCCAACACGAACAACAGCATGCGGGCGAGTTTCTCTTGTCCGAGGCGGCGGGCAACCTTTCCCGCGAAGCCATCAACGTCGTCGCGGGAGCAGCGCTGGAGCCGGGCCAGATCCTGGGCTTGGTGACCGCCACCGCAGAATTTGCCCCCTACAACCCGACCGCCGAAGACGGAAGCGAAAACCCGGTTGCGATCCTGTACGGCCCGCTCGGCGAGTCGGATGTGGTCCGTCGTGGTCGTGCCGTGGTGCGTTTGGCCGAAGTCAGCGAAGTGCATTTGACCGGGCTGGATCCGGCCGCTGAAAAGGCCTTGGCCGAGCACTTTCTGATCGTTCGCTAAGCCCTTCATACCCCGCTTACCCATCCTGCTCCGTGCAGGATTTTTCGTTTCTGGAGAGTACCCCATGGCCGATATCGCCATTTTTGAAGACGATGCGTTCAGTGTTTCGTCGTTGACCGCTGCCATCAATGACCAAGAATACCTGCCGGGCCGTATCAGCAGCCTCGGCCTGTTTCGTGAAGAGGGCATCACCACTCTGACTGTGCAGATTGAAAAGGACGGCGACATCCTGGCACTGGTGCCAGCCGGTGAACGAGGTACGTCGGGCTTGGTGGTCGCCGGTACCAAACGCCAAATGATCCCCTTCAACACCGTGCACTTGCCTGAGCGCTTCACCATCAAGGCTGATGAAATTCAGGGCATTCGCGCCTTCGGCACCCGCAGCGAGTTGCAAGCGGTGCAGGACGTGGTCAGCAAGCGCTTGGCCAAAGCCCGCCGCCAGTTGGACGCGACCCATGAATTCCAGCGCATGGGGGCCTTGAACGGGCAGATTCTGGATGCCGATGGCACAACGGTTCTGCTCGACATTTACAAGAGCTTTGGCGTCACCCGTAAAAAAATGTCCATGGGCCTGAACGATCCCGAAACCGAAGTGCGTGTCCTTTGCGCTGAAGCGCTGGACTTGCAGGAAGACGCGTTAGGCAGCATCACCAGCACAAGCTCGCGCAGCCTTTGTGGCAAGAACTTCTGGAGCAAATTAATCAGCCACACCTCGGTCAAGGAAACCTACCTCAACACCCAGCAGGCCGCAGCCCTGCGCGGTGACGCCCGGGAAAGCTTTGAGTTTGGCGGCATCATCTGGGAGCGTTATCGCGGCAAAATCGCGGGCGTGTCGTTTATCCATGACGACAAGGCGCTGCTGATCCCCGAGGGCGTGCCCGACCTGTACATCTCGGTGTTTGCCCCGGCCGACTACATGGAAACGGTCAACACCCAAGGCATCCCTTACTACAGCAAAATCGAGCCATTGCCGTTCAATAAGGGCATGGCGGGTGAGGCTCAATCCAACCCGTTGCACCTGTGCACCCGGCCTTTGGCGCAGATCCTGCTGGAGCTGTAAGCATGGGCATTCGTGACCTGGTGGACGACATCGACAGCGTAGTGTTCGACGTGCTGGCCGACACCGGGCACATCGAAGGCCGCGCCGAACCCGTACTGGGGATGTTCTCGGCGCCGTGGAGGCAGCCGCAGATCGGCCGCCTCAACACCGCCATTCGCGAGCCGCACTTTGTGGTGCGGGTTGCGGACTCAGACGGCCTGAGCAAAGGGCTGCTGGTCACCATCGACTTGCCCGCACTGGACGGCGGTGGTGAGTACGACCTGCTGCAACTGGAGCCCAGTGGCGACGGTTTGGTGTCGTTAATCCTGAGGAAGCGAGCATGAACATTGGCAGCTACAGCGAGGTTAAAACCAACAGCGGCATGCTGCACATCCAGGTGTCGGATCAAGATCTCAAAGCTTTTGCCGACTTGGCCATTCTGGTGCCCAAAGCCGCTGCCAACGCGCAGCTTCGTGCGATCAACAAAACCTTGGGTTGGCTGCGTACACACATCGCCCGCGCGGTGGGGCGTCAGGAAAAGATTGCCGTCAGGGCTGTGCGTCAGCGTTTGCGCAGCTATCCGGTCGCAGGGGGCTCCATGCGCGGCAAACTCTGGTTCGGGATTAACCCGCTGGAAGCCAGCCGGGCAGGGCGTGCACGGCAGACCAAGGCTGGTGTCTCTGTGGCCGGTCGACGTTATCGCGGCGCTTTTTACAAAAAGGTCTACGGCAATCAGGCCGATATCTGGATTCGCACCGCTAGTAAACATTTTGACAGGTCCGACTACCCCGACAGCGACGTCACCAGCAGCAAGGGTGTCAGTTCGGGCTGGATCGCGGAAAACAGTGACCGCCATCCGCTGGCTAAAGCCAAAATCTCGCTGGAAGCCGTGCGGCCGCACTTCGATACCTGGAGTCGCAAGGCGGACGAACGCCTGCTGCAAATACTGCGGCAGGAAATGAATTTTGAGCTGCAAAAATACTTGAAGGGGACGCGTCGTGTGTGAGCAGTCATTTAGCCTCGACGTGCTGTACCAGGCCATCGAGCAACAGATCCAGCAGTATTTGCCCGGCGTCGAACTGGTCAGCTTCTGGCCCGACATCAGCAACCACATTCCGCTGCCTGCGGTGTTTCTCGACATCGCCGAGATCGAGCCGGGCGCGGACATCGGTACCGGCGAAACCACGCTGACCCTCACATTCGAAGCACGGGTGATCGTCGACATTATCCGTGCCCAGCATTACCAACAGGCCGTGCACTTGGCCACGCAACTGGCCGTGCTGTTACGCACCCAGACATGGGGCCTGGAAGTCGAGCCCGCTGAGTTCCAGCGTTCGACCCAAGACTGGACCCGGCCGGAACTGGACGGCTACACCGTGTGGTTGGTCGAGTGGACGCAAACGCTCTGCCTCGGTGAAAAAGAATGGCCGTGGCCCGATCAACCACCGGGCACGCTGCTGATCAGCGTCAATTACGCAGAGTACGTCGCGCCCGAGGATCTGTAATGAGCTACGCCAGTGCCGAACACGACCGCATGATTGCGGCCATGCTATTGCCTTGTTACGTCGTCGCGCTGGACTTGGCCGCGTCACCGCCGGTGTGCCGGGTGTCGACCGGCGGCGACTGGACCAGTGCCTGGCTGCGCTGGCACAGCGGGGCGGCGGGTAAGGCACGGCACTGGCGGGCGCCCAGCATCGGTGAGCAAGGGGTGTTATTGAGCCCAAGCGGGCAGGCGGCCATGGGCACTTTTATTCCGGGCCTGTACGGCAATGCCGGTGCTGCACCCGACACCCGCGACCACGTCGAAGTCTGGCGTTTCGAAGACGGCGGGTCATTGATCTACGACTGGCAGGCCAAGAGCTACAGCATCACCTTGCCCGGTGGCACCGTCACGATCAGCGTCGGGGGCAGTTCGGCGGTGGTGACCGGGAGTGGCGTGACGGTCACGGCCGGAGACATTGGCTTGATCGGCGCGGTCACCATCGACGGCCCGCTGACGGTGACCGGTGACATCACCGGGCTGGGCGCGATCATCGATACCACGGGCAACACCCCGAACCACAAGCACTAAGCGATCACCCTTGACCCATCCGCCGCGAGCGGCCTTTTGCATGCCTGGAGAAACACATGGCCAAGACCTCAAATGAAAAATCCGCCCCGTTGCCGGCCCCCCTAAACCAAGCGCCGATTGGGCTGGTGCGCGTGTTTCGTGACACCGTTTTTACCTCGCGCACCCTGATTCTACCGAGCGGCGCCTGTTTGGCTGTCGCCAAAGGCCAAGCCTGCGCGTTCGACGATGAACAGTATCAATACCTCGACGCCCACACAGACTTTGAACCCCTGACGGAGTAACCCCGATGATCGGAATGGATCGCCACACCGGCGCGGCCCTTTCCGGCGTCGACCATTTGCGCCAGTCCATCATCGACATTCTGACCACCCCGCTGGGCAGTCGGCGCATGCGTCCGGCCTATGGCTGCCAAGTGCGGCGCTTTGTCGACATGCCGGTCACGGCAGGCTGGAAAAGCTCGGTGCAGGCCGAAGTCGCCCACGCCCTCAACCTGTGGGAACCGCGTTTTAAGTTGCACGCCGTGCGGGTCATCGAGGTGCTCAACGGCGTGATCAGCTTTGAGCTAAAAGGCGAGTACCTGGGCAATCGCGTTGCACTGGAGGTAAGGGCATGAGCACCGTGGACCTGTCGGCACTGCCGCCCCCGGAAGTGCTGGAGTCACTGGATTTTGAAGACGCCTATCAAGAGGAATTGAGCGTGTTTCGTGCCTACATGGGCGACAACTGGAACGCGACGCTTGAGAGCGATCCGGTGGTCAAGCTGCTGGAGCTGGGGGCTTACCGCCGCCTGCAAACCCGGGCGCGGATCAATGACGGGGCCAAGGCCTTGTTGCTCGCCTACGCGCAACGCACCGACCTCGATCAATTGGCCGCCAACGTCAGGCTAAAACGTTTAGTGGTTCAAGAAGCCAGCGCCCTAAGCGTGCCGCCGGTACCGAAAGTCATGGAACTGGACGATGCCTTGCGTGAGCGCATTCAACTGGTTTACGAGGGCCTGACCACTGCCGGGCCGCGCAACAGCTACATCCTGCATGCGCGCAATGCCTCGGCATTGGTGGCCGATGCTCAGGCCGAAAGCCCAAGCCCGGCCCATGTCGTGGTCACGGTGTTGCATCTGGAAGGCAATGGCGTTGCCGATCAAGCATTGCTGGACAAGGTGCACAACCACCTCAGTGATGAAGACATACGCCCGGTGGGGGACCGGCTCACCGTTCAAAGCGCTGAGGTCCAGGAATACCGAATTGATGCCGTGCTGCACATGGCGGGCACCGGCTCGGAGAACGAGGCCATTTTGGCCGAAGCAACTCGCCGACTGGCAGCGTGGATCAATCCGCGTCGGCGCTTGGGTGTTGAAGTGCCGCGCTCTGCCGTTGACGCTCAATTGCACATTACCGGCGTGAGCCGCGTCGACTTGCCGGGTTGGCAGGACATCCCCCGTGCAAAACACCAAGCGGCGTATTGCACCGGCTACAGCGTGATTCAAGGCGGTACCGGATGAGCCTGTTACCGCTGAACAGCACACCACTGGAGCGCGCCATTGAAGCCGCGATGGACGACGTGCCGGTCATCCCGATCCGCACCTTGTACAACGCCCAAAGCTGCCCGGCGCACTTGCTGCACCAACTGGCTTGGGCGTGGTCGGTAGATCGATGGGACAACCGCTGGAGCGAGAAAATCAAGCGTGCGGCGATTGAATCGGCGTTCTACATCCATTCCCACAAAGGCACCATCGGGGCGTTGCGTCGGGTGGTCGAGCCTCTGGGTTATTTACTGGAAGTGATCGAATGGTGGCAGACCCAGCCGCTGGGCGTGCCCGGCACCTTTGCGCTCAAGGTGGGCGTGCTGGAAACCGGCATTACCGAAGAAATGTACCGCGAACTGGTGGCCCTGATCGATGACGCCAAACCCCTGAGCCGATTGCTTACCGAACTGGTCATCAGCCTCGAAACCACCGGTGTCATCAACATTTACAGCTGTGTGTATGAGGGCGAAGTCATCGACGTGTATCCGCCTGCACCGCGTGACATTGAGGTGACCGGCCAGTTCGGCCCGGTGGGCCGCGAACATCAAATCGAAACCCTGGACGTGTACTCATGATTGATCAAAACAGCCAGTTCATGGCGATCCTCACCGCCGTCGGGGAAGCCAAGCAAGCCAATGCCGCTGCGTTGGGCATCCCGTGGACCTTCTCGCAGATGGGTGTGGGGGATGCCAACGGCACCGATCCGATCCCTGATCGGCTGCAAACCCAACTGATTCGCGAGCAGCGCCGGGCACCGCTTAATCAGGTCAAAATCGACCCGAAAAACAGCAACGTGATCATTGCCGAGCAAGTCATCCCGGAAAACGAAGGCGGCTGGTGGATTCGTGAAATAGGCCTCTACGACCTCGACGGTGATCTGGTAGCCGTAGCCAACTGCGCGCCCAGCTTCAAGCCATTGCTGGCCCAAGGCAGCGGCAAGACCCAAGTGGTCCGCATGAACTTCATCGTCACCAGTGCCGCCAACGTGGTGCTGAAAATCGACCCCAGCGTGGTGCTGGCAACTCGGCAATACGTCGATGAACGCATTATCGAAGTACTGCCGCCGACCCGCCCAGCAGGGACCTATCAGAAGGTTACAATCAACGAACGCGGCATTGTCACCGAAGGCAGCAACCCCGACACATTGGAGGGCAATGGCATTGTCCTTGCGACTCAGCCCGAGGCCGAGGCGGGTAAAAACCATGTCAAACCGATGACACCGCTGCGGGTCGCTCAGGCTATTGCGAAAAACGCACGAGGGTTTATCGAGGGCGACAATTGCACGGTCGCAGGCTTTACAGCCGGTGGCACCCTGCAATACATGAAAAGAAAAGACACGGGCGAAGTGGTTTTTTTGGCCTCCCGTAGAAACACCATTCTTGAAGGGGTGACCTACACCCCGACAGTCAACGAAGAAGCATCAGACAACCAGATCGCCAATACCTCGTTCGTGGCCAGAGCCGTTTCAAAAGTTCCAAAAAATGTGGCGGCGATGGGGGAGGATGGATGGTGGCGGTGTGCAGACACCGGCTTTATACGCCAACGCAGAAAAATCTTGGTGAACGATGTTACCCCGGGCACCCGAACTGATGTGGTGTGGGCGTTGCAGTTCCCCAATGAATGCTCATCGGTGGTTATTACCTTTGGCCAGTCCAGCGCCGTCACCTCACCGGCCAGAGCGTCAGCGATGTATGTCGTCGCGGCAAAGAGTACGCACGCCTGCCAGATAGCGTTTCACGAGTGGGTGAGCGAAGTTCAAGCCGTCGATTTAACCCTGTTTATTCAGGCGGAGGGCTATTAAACATGACCTGGTACTTTGACAAAAAAACACTGGGTTTCCCGAACAGCGATGCGTCCGGGGAAAGGACCGTATTGATCCCCGACCCTGATTGGGTCTATGACCCTGAACGTGACGAAGACACGACACCGCCTTTGGTCCGCATCGCCAACCCGGACTGCAAACTGCCGCCAGACGAGCAATTGATCGCGTTGTCTGAAGAGGACTACCGATATCTGTTTGACGGCATTACGCGGGGTATGCGCGCCATTTTAGACGAAAACCAAAAACCGATCCTCATCGCTGCGCCTCAGGCACCTCCTCTAACGCAAGAGGCCGTAGAAGCAAACCGTATGCGTGCTTATGCGCATCCCATCACAGGGACAGATCGACTGTTTTCCGAAGTTTTACGCATGCAGAACATGGGTGAATCTGATTGGGAGGCCGTGCGCGACAAAGCGATCGAGCGTTTCAATGAGATTCAGGTGCAATTCCCTTGGCCTGAAGAAAAACCCCGCAAACAATAACCTCCTTCTCATCCTACGGCCTCGCATTGCGGGGCTTTGTCGTTTCTGGAGCATCAATTCATGAGCACAACAAGCCGCTTTCACGGCGTGACCGTGACGCTGGTCGACACGGGCGCGCGCGTCATCGCGCTACCGTCCACCTCGATCATCGGGCTGGTCGACACCTTCACCCCCGGCGAGACCGCGACCGCACAACCCAACGACCTGGTGCTGCTCACCAGCGAGCGCGAAGCGGTGGCCGCGTTCGGCGACGACTCAGCCATCACCCGCGCCGCCAAGGCCGTGTTTATCCGCGCCAAAGCGGTGATCGTCGCCTGCGGCGTGACCAAGCTGGATGACCCGGCGTTGCAGACGTCGGCCATTATCGGCGGGGTGTTGGTCTCCGGGCAGCGTACCGGCTTGCAAGCACTGCTCGATGGCAAAAGCCGTTTCAATGCCCAGCCGCGATTGTTGATCGCGCCCAAACACTCGGCCACCCAAGCGGTGGCCACGGCCATGGATGCACTGGCCGGCAAGCTGCGGGCGATTGCCATCGTCGACGGCCCCAACACCACCGATGAAGCGGTGCTGGCTTACGCCAAAGAGTTCGGCAGCAAGCGCGTATTTATGGTCGACCCCGGTGTGCAGCAGTGGGACACGCTACTCAACAAAACCGTCGACGCCCCGGCCTCGGCTTTTGCGGCCGGCTTGTTTGCCTGGACCGATACCGAGTACGGCTTCTGGGCCTCACCGTCTAATAAAGAGCTGGTCGGTATCACCGGTACCACGCGCCCGATTGAGTTTTTGGACGGCGACGAAACCTGCCGCGCCAACCTGCTCAACAACGCCAACATCACCACCATCATCCGCGATGGCGGCTATCGCCTGTGGGGCAACCGCACCCTGTCGGCCGATGCGAAGTGGTCGTTTGTCACCCGCGTGCGCACCTTGGACATCGTGATGGACGCCATCTTGTTCGGGCACAAATGGGCGGTTGACCGCTCGATCACCAAAACCTACGTAAAGGACGTCACCGAAGGCCTGCAAGCCTTTATGCGTGACCTGAAAAATCAGGGGGCGGTGATCAACTTCGAAGTGTTTGCCGACCCTGAACTGAACACGGCCAGCCAGCTGGAGCAGGGCAAGGTGTACTGGAACATTCGTTTTACCGACGTACCGCCTGCCGAAAACCCAAATTTCCGTGTTGAAGTCACCAACCAATGGCTGACCGAAGTGCTGGAAACCACCGCCTGAGGAGGCCGCAATGATCCCGCAAGTGTTGAGCAACACCAACCTGTTCGTCGACGGCATCAGCTTTTCCGGCGACGTGCCCTCACTGACCCTGCCCAAGATGACCCTCAAAACCGAAGGGCATCGCGGCGGCGGTATGGCCGGTGAAATCGAAATGGACATGGGCCTTGAGAAAATGGAGGCCAACTGGACCACAACCGGCGTGCGCCGTGAATCGCTCAAGTACTTTGGCCTGTCCGATCAGACCGGCTGCAACGCCGTGTTTCGTGGCTCGTTCAAAGGGCTCAAGGGCCAGATCACCCCGGTCATCGCCACCCTGCGTGGCCTGCTCAAAGAAGTCGACATGGGCGACTGGAAACCCGGCGACAAAGCCGAGATCAAGCACGGGATGGCCGTGCACTACTACAAACTCGAAATCGACGGTCGGGTGATGTACGAAATCGATATGGTCAATTGCGTGCGCGTGATTGATGGTGTCGATCAACTGGCCGCCGAACGTAACGCCATTGGCCTCTGAGGACATAACCATGACGACTCCCGATAAGAATCCAATCCCGGCATGGCTGACCCTGAGCGACGAAGGCGTCACCGTGATGTTGCGCTACGCCTCGGAACTCAACCACGTCAAAACCGACTCGCTTTTCATGCGGGCCCCCACCGTGCGCGATGTTCGTGCCGCCGTGGCCACCTCGGGCAACGACGCCGAGAAGCGTGAAATGTCGCTGTTTTCCAGCTTGACCGGTGTTGGTGTCAAAGACCTTGAAGCCCTGAAGCTATTGGACTGGGGGCGCCTGCAGGAAGGCTATTTTCGTCTGGTCAATGAAGACGAACTGCACGCCCAAAACCCTCAAGTACCTGGCTAAGCGTCTGGCCGTAGAGCTGAATTTCTCTGCCGCCGAGATCGTCGACATGCCGTTTTCGGAAATGGTCTGGTGGCTCACGGAGTGAGCTGCTGCCGGGCATTCACAGGGTAGGGCAAGCACATGGCCAACAAACTGGCACTCGGCCTCGTCATTGGCGGCGCGGTCAGCTCCACCGTGGGCAGCGCCTTTAAAGACGTTGAAACCCGAGTTAAAAAACTGCAAGCCACCGGCGCCAAAGCCCGCGTGCTGCAACGCACCATTGGCGACACCATGCGCCTGCGTGACGAATGGAAAAAAGCCCATGACAGCGGTGCCGCCGGTGCAACCACGTTACTCAACCGACTTAACGCCAACCTCGACAGCTTGCGCAAGCAGGGCATTGAGGTCGGGCGGCTCGACAAGGCCTACCACGCACTGGGCAGCACGGCGAACAGCGCCGAACTCAAGGCCAAAGGGCATAACCAGCTCAGCGAAGGCCGGGCGGGGCTCAAAAGCACCTTGGGCAAAGCCGCCATTGGCGTGGCGGCCTTGGCGGTACCGACCAAAATATCGGCCGATTACCAAGCTCAGATCCGCCAAATGTCGATCTGGGCGCACACCGCCGGTACCGATGCCGAACAGCAAATGGCTGACAAAATCACCCACGTCGCCACCCGTAAAGGCATGAGCCAAAAAGCCTTGGCCAGCGCTGTGAGCGGCTTGATTGAAAAGGGTATCGACTGGGAAGAGTCGGTGGATTACGCACCACTGATCGCCGACCTGATCGATGGCCAAGGCATGGAAGGCGAGACCATCGCCACCCTGTTCAGCGCCTTCAAAGAGGCGGGCGTGGCCAAAGAAGACATGGGCGCGATCCTTGGCCAAGTGGCCGCCGCCGGTGACATCGGCGCCTTTGGCCCCAAGGACATGGCCAAGTACATGCCAGCCTTGCTTGGCACCATCAAACGCCTCGGCATGGAAGGCCCCGAAGCCGTGCGCTTTCTCGGTGCCAGCCTGCAATCGCAGTACTCACAGACTCAAGATGCCGCTGCCGCCGCGACCAACATGGACAACCTGCTTAACGCGGTGATCAGCAGCACCAGCCAAGAGCGTTTCGCCAAGGCCGGGTACGACCTGACCGGCTCCATTCTGGCCGCTACCCAGAGCGGCAAAGCCGATAACCCGGTCGAGGCGTTCATCCTGCTCAGCGAAAAACTGATCGCCAAGCAGGATCCGCAAAGAGCCAAACGCGTCGAAGCCCTCAAAGGCAAGATACAGGCGGCCAAAGCAGGCAGCGTTGAAGAAGAGCAGGCCATGGTCGCGCTGATTCAGGCAGCAGGGCTGGCCTCTATCGTCAGCGATAAAAGCGCCAGTGCCGGGCTGCTCGCGCAGATCAAATACGGCAGCAAGATCAAGCAGGACATGTCCGACATCAAGGGCACTGACGGCCAGGTCAAAATAGAGAAAGACGCGGCCGATGCCCGCGCCACCTCGGCTGCGAAATGGGGCTCGGCCGCAGCGAGCATGGAAGCGTCCATGACCCGGATCGGCGACGCGTTGCGCCCGCTGACAGACATGGCCGCCGATGGCCTGACCAAAGTCGGTAACGGCATAGCCGCACTGGCGGGCGAGTTTCCGAAAGTCATCAGCGGTACCACGTTGGCGGTCAGCGCCATCGGGGTGGTCGCGGCTGCTTTCAGCGCTTTTAAAATGGGCAAGGGTTTGGTCAACATCGCCCGTGGCGTGATAGGCGCCCGCGACAAAAACGACATTCAGAAAGTTTTCGTCACCAATGCTGATGGCAGCGATGACAGCCGACCAGACAGTAAAAGCTCCAAACTCCTGAACATTGCTGAAATCGGCTTGAAAGCGTTGGGCGGCAAAAAAGAGGAAGAAAGCGAAGGCGAGGGCGACAAAAAGGCTGGCTTCGACCCTATCGAAACCGGCCTCAAAGTGCTCGACGTCCTGCGCGAAGCCAAAGGTGATGACGATGAAGACTCGGGCCCGCAAAAAGTCTTCGTGGTCAACGCAGGCGACATGGGCGGTGGGGCAGGGCGTGGCAGCCGTCGCAATCGCGGCAGCAACCGCAACAACCGGCGACGTGCAGGTGGTGGTCGCCCACCACGGCCGCCAATGCCTCCAGCCCCCGCGCCCGGGCGTGCAGCACGGGCAATGAACCTGGTGGGCAAAGCGGGCAAGGTCATCCCCGGCGCCGCCCTGTTTGAAGGCGGCTTGCGCATCCTCGACACCTACCAGAGTGCCGAAACCCAAGACGCCAAAGCCGAAGGCTACGGCGCAGCGGCGGGCAACATGGCCGGTGCACTGGCAGGCGCGGCGGCGGGGGCGGCCATCGGCTCCGTGGTACCGGTGCTGGGCACTGCCATTGGCGGCGTAGTCGGCGGCATCCTCGGCAGCATGGGCGGTGAACATTTGGGCGCCATGCTGGGCAAATCATGGTTTGGCAGCGACACCGAAAAACCACCTGCGGCTGTTCTCACGTCGGTGCCTTACAGCTCCCGCTTAACCCAAGGCGTACCCGGTGCCGTCAACATGGGCGCCGTGGTGCGGTCATTCACCAACGGCCCGGCGACCGGCCCGCTGGCCATGCCGCCTACCGTAGAGCCAGTGCTTAAGGTTGAGCCGCCGAAAATCCAGCAGAAAATCGACATCTCGGCGCCGTTGCAGATCACCGTCAAAGGTGACGTCAAAGACCCGGCCGCGTTGGCCCGTGAGCTGCAACCGCACCTGCAGCGGCACATGGAACAATTCGGCCAGCAACTGTCGAGCCGCAACCTGTATGACGAACCGCACGTGGGATAAGGAACCAACATGAGCTACCTGGAACAACTGCAAGCAGGGCTTAAATACCTGACGGCAGCCGGTGTCACCGGTCGGCGCAGCCTCGATGGCATGTTCGGGCCGCTCAATGGCGCGATCAGCGAAATCACCGGCGCCGCCTCAGAACTGGGTGACTTGCCCTTTATCAACCCGCAGACCGCCGACAAGGCCCAGCGGCTGATGCGCGGCATCAACGCCGCGCAAGCCAAAGTCGGCGCCGTCGTCGCCACCTACAACAAAGGCGTGCGGGCAGCTTCGCAAATCGAAGAACGCCTCGGCACCCTCAAACAGCAAGCGGGCAACGCTGCCACCGCCATCAACAAAATCGCCGGCAAGGCCAACCCCGCGCTGGGCAGCATCCTCCCCACCGCAGCGTTTGGAGCCGACCTGACACCGGCCATGGAAGCGGTCAAACCGTTCCCGCACCTGCTGATCATCCAACCGCTCAAAACCGGAGCCAAGCCGTACTACTTCAACCTGGATACCGCCGCCTTTGAAGAACTCGTGCGCTCAACAGAGTTTCGCTGGGCGTCCCAAGAACGCCTCACCCGGCGACCGGCGCAGCAGGCCATCGGCATGGGCAGCGAACGCATCACCCTCAAAGGCGCGATCTACCCAGGCTTCAAAGGCGGCCTCAAACAACTCGATACCCTGCGCAGCATCGGCGCCCAGCTCCAGCCACTGGGCCTGACCACCGGCTACGGCGACGTACTGGGCAACTGGTGTTTAAAAAACA
>ERZ1673734.440-NODE-440-length-35596-cov-12.131623_pt1 | contig 35596 bp, 50 predicted proteins | sample MGYA00580199_ERZ1673734 | MGnify/ENA primary metagenome ERZ1673734 (study PRJEB41218, sample SAMN15661742) | gut metagenome | host: Homo sapiens | place: Canada: London | collected 2015-08-20/2019-03-30 | study: EMG produced TPA metagenomics assembly of...
GTTTAATGGGGCCTTTTAGATCAAGATCAAAAGCAAGATCTAGATCAAAAGATCGTGTAAGGATGCGACAGATTTGGCACAGCTTGACGTAAAGTTTGGCACCGCAGTATCTGACAGAGGGCTGCTTTATTCGCATGGTATTTGACACCATTCAGCAGGAAGAAAGACTCAAGTCTTACGCTAGACAGGACTCTCGCTAGAGTCGGTCGCAAGGCAATCTGAAAATATTGAAATTACTGCCCGCTAGGCGAATGAAAGCCCGCTCAGAGGCGGGCCACTAGCATTGTCAGTCAGAAATTACGGGAGCGCTACAGGGGTGGTGTAGGTATAGCCGCACAATTGGATGCTCTGTCAGATAAGGATCGATCGGCGAGCACAGTACGCTTTCAGCCACGCATAGAGCATAGCCAGTTCGGCATCAGTGAGTTTTCGGCTAAAGCCCAGGGCGGCATACACTTCCGTCCTGCCGACGTAACTGGCGCTGTTGTAGCCACCGCCGACTCGCAGCGGGCTGCCCAGAGAAGGCGCGCCGAGGTTTGACTGTTTGCCAACCTCGCCTTTGGTCAGGTTATTCAGGATAACTTCGGCCCCAGCGCCGATTGAGTTGCGCAGGGCTAGACAGACCGGTGTCCCAACCACCAGTGGAGTCGGTGTAGTCGCGCCATCGCGGCTGGTGTCGGTGCCGCGAAAGGCACTCACGAGCATCGCCGAGCCATAGGTGATCGCGACTTTCCGCGTCGTCCCGTCGGTGGTCGATACCAAGTTCCCCACCGCAATACTAGCCACCGCTTCAAGCGGTTTAAACGCCACCAGCAAGGTCATTTCATTGACATCGGCCATTGCCGATTGCACGTAGTTATTCGCTCCTTTCAGTGACACACTATTGGGATTGATAGTCGGCGCCCCGACACTTGCACTAACCGGTTTTCCGTAGGCGAAGTTGCGCAACGAATTATCCAACGTACCACCGAAAAAATGCGCGAACTGAAGCCCGGCGGTGTCGATTGGGCACCCAGCCCAGCCCATGGCTTTATCACGGACTGATACTTTAGTGTCTTTGATTACTACGGTCATGGGTGTTACTCCCTTAAGCCTGCTCTAAGTTGTCAATGATGTTTTTAAAGATTTGCAGGTGACCGGGATCATTCGGGTGCAAATCATCTGCAAGGAAGACTTCACCCGCCAATTTTTGCTTAAGCGTGGCGTGATAGTTATCGATGTGCCCACACTCAACTTCAGCCGCTAATTGCACTACCATGCGCGATACGTCAGCTTGTGAATACTTAGCAGTGACAAGCGTTGGATAATCAGCATTGGCGTAGTTGGCAGCCATGAGCACCAAGCTCTTGCCACGAACTTTCATGATGTAGTCGGCAATCGCCTTCAGATTGCGTTTAGTTCTAACCGGGTTATTAGGCTCTGTGGTGAGCGCACGGTCATTGGTGCCAAGCTGGACAAAAACGTGGGTGTCATCATTCGCCACCGAGGCCGGTAGCAGATTGCCACTCGGCAACCACTCTTGAGTGTTGGTACCGATCAAGCCGTCATTGGCGACCCGGATGCGCCGAGTACGCTTGATGGCCTCGAAAGCCACCGCACCGGTACAGTGCAACTCCACGGCATGACGACCGAATGGCAGCGGCACCGTGACGGTTTTGCCGTAGGTGGTTGAAGTGTTGGTGGCGATGACCGTACTGATCAGCACCCCATCCACCAGCACCGTGAAACTCCCAGCTTCAGGCTCCTCGCGGTATACCAGAGTGAAGCCGGTGCCCACCGTGTCGAAACACAGCGCATGGGCATCGGGCACCACGCACAACGCTTTCAGTGCTGCACTGGCATCTGCACTGACGGTCTTGTCAGTAACAGACCGAGTGGAGATATTAAGCACCGAGACTTTCGCCGAGGTGGTCACATCAACGAGGTGCGGAGCCTCATATATCGCCACCCCGGGCGCTGGGCTGCTCATGACACCAGACGAATAACGGGCTCCGAGGTACTGGTGCAGCAGGTTCGCCCAGGTGCGCGAGGTTAAGTTGTTTCGCACGTCACTCAGTGCATGTGCACGAGGGTCGACAGGACCGCCCCCAGTGACTGTCATACCCCATACAATCGAGTCACCCAACAAACGGATCAAGACATCTTCCAGTTCATTGGCCAGCGAGCGGCGCAAGGAAGCCAGTACCGAAGTGCTGGTAGGCACCAGCGCCTTAGCAATAGGGTCGAGCGGAAAGTGGAAGCCATCCTCGTCCATCAGACTGATCGACGACGTACTATCCGGCAGATCCACATTCAGTATCGATAGTTGCTCGGCCTGCAAACCGTTGGCGCCGATCTCGAACGCCAAAGACTTTAGCGAGCCGTCAGTTTTGGCCTGGAGCATCTCAAAACCGTCAGCGTCTGCTACCGACATAAATATCTCGGGCGCACCGCTGGATGGGGCAATCATGTTGCGCAGGTCATCAATAACGACCGTGCCCGGATAGCGCTTTTGTTCAACTGCTGTACTAGCCACATTCTGGTACAGGATGAGGTATTCGCTCGCCTCAGGTGAAGGAGTACTGAAGTAACCGCCGTCCGCTGTCCCGTCCAGACCGGCGGCCGTGGTCGTATAAGTCATCGCCCCGGCCATTTGTGAAGCGACTTCGACCAGCGCGGCGGTCACTTTGGCCTGCCCTTGAACCGCTTGTTTGGCAAGCGACGGCACAGGGCCGGACTCGGTGAGTACATCAGTCGTGACGCCACCATTGACGTATTCGTGCTGTTTTCCGGCCGCAGCGGTGGACTTTTCTGCAGCCTCAGCAAGTTGACCGCCATAAGCTCGCAGCGACTCAATATCAGACATTCATGTTTCTCCAGGCGAATAAATACCGCAGCGCTGGCCAGGTAATCGTTGGGGGTGGTTGCTGTTTGATGACTCGCAACGGACTAATATCCGGGCGCCTTGCCAATCGCACGCCAGTGAATCGTGGCGCTATATTTGTCGGTGTCGTTGAAGAGTTGGTATTGCTTGGCACTGATGGCTCGCGCACCTGCTGCGTTGCCGTCTCCATCCTCAGCATTAGGCGTCACCTTGTTACCAAAGCAGTTGTAGACCTCTGCGAAGGGCGTCGGAAAATCGATGGCTGCACTCACGCTATCTGCGCCACACTCGCCGCTTCCCCATTGCTCTAGAAAGCCCGTGGCCTTATCAAGGTGCCAACCCGTGGCCGCCATAAGCGCAGTATTTTTGTCTTGCTTGGTTGTACCCAAGTTGTCTATCGCGGCTTGCTTCGCAACCAACGAGGCGTTTATGGCTGCCAAGAAGTCATTAATCGCTAACTTGGTGTAAGCATCTCCAATGCCATAACCAGCCAACGTAATCGCGTTGTTGGCCTTCTTCGAAAGCCACCAGTCCACCTCAGGCTGTGAATACGTCTCAAGCTTTGTATAGGCATCAAGTATGCCGTACCCGGCTAAGGTCGTTGCTTTCAGTGGGAAGCTCGCCCCAAAGGCCCGGATCGCCTTGAGTAGCTGCGTGTTGTCGTTGACATTAAGCTCAGGCAGGTAAGCCAGAATGAAGTTGGCCAGCTCTTCCTGAATCATGTTCAGCCACTCAGCCTTAACGGGCGTGGGAGCGACTCCACCAGCAGCGGTGCCATGACGAAACAACCCCAAAGCGGTAACCAACTTCGTCCAGGCAGAAATTCTTTGCATGCTATAGGTCCTCGATGCCGATCACGGCGGCGGGCACCACGTAATGGATGGCGTTGAATAACTGGTCCACTTTGTCGGTAATTCCGTCTACGACTTCTTTACCGTATCCGAAGACTACGTCTGTATTTCCCGGTCGGCGGTCGGTGATTCGAGACTCCATGGCCACGGCTTTTAATGCTGAAAGCGGCGCATTCATGCGCCAGGTGAAGGGCCAGTCGCCAGAGTAGATTGGATCACCAGCATTCAACTGGCCGACGACAGGCTCTCTGAAACTTTCAATGGTGGCTGGAACACCGAACAAAGCAGCCAGGCGGATGAAGTACGGAATGGACTGGCCGCCCAGGTCAGCCATGGCAGCCTCAACGGCACGCACGCGCTCTTCCTGAGATGCACCGACAGCCGGAGTCAGGTTGTAGGTCCGCTCCCAGTCGGCAATGTAGTCACCTGCAGTGTTGGGGAAAATAGCGCTCTCTATGGCTTTGAGGCCTTCCAGGGCATCACCTAAAACAGTACCTTCGGCAGTGAGTTGGGCTACCAGCACTTTGCCTTCGGGGTCATATGAGACCGGAGGTAGCAGCGTTTGAAGCTGCTCGATCAGGACATCACTCATCGAAAGCCTCCAAGTTAACGGTGCCGAGGCGAATCCAACTCACCACTGCGGGGTCGCTAGAGGAAGAGACATTGGTTGCAGGGGTGACCAGGTCAAAATCCACGACCCCGGCCAAGCCGCTAATTGCAGCTGTGAGGCGAATGCGATAAAGAGTTTCTAGCGGTATCAACGGGTCGATGACACCGGCCACCGCAGATTCAATAGGCCCTTGCAGGTCATCCAGCACATACCCTGTGGCCGGTGCCAAACGTAGCGCTAAGTTGACGGCCATGATGGCAGGAGTGAACACCCATATATCTGCCCCAGCCGGTGCCACGCTGTCGATAAAGGCTTGGCATGCAGCGATAACATCTACTGACGACGGGCCTCCAGCAGAAGTAATCACAACGTCAATTGCGTTGCCACCACGGCGCTTGGGAATGACCAAGACAGTGGAGACACCGTCCACGGACAATGCCCAACGTCGATAGTCGGCCAGGTTTCCACCGCTCGGCGGGTTGCGCAGTACGTCCAAGTAACGGGCTAAAAGGCTCTCCTGCTTTTCATCGTCTGTGCCGCCCTTGAGTGCCTCCAAGGTACAGGCGCTGTCCACGCCCAACGGCGGGCTGGTAAGGATCGCGGCACCCGACAGACCGTTTAGCGCGGCTCCCGTGTCGATGGTTGCCACGGGAGCGACTGCGGTTCCGTTCTGAGCAAAGGTAACTGCCGCCGTCGTTGTAAGCACTGTGCCACTGACGGTATGACGGGCTTGTGATCCGACAGGAAGCGGCACCCCCGCAGCGCCAGTGAGCGCGAGAGTGCTACCCGCGACCGTTGCTGATTTTGGGTACACATCACGTGTGGCCGCGTGCCTTTTGAGTTCGTCGAAGTCCGCGCTATCGGGGAAGATCTGCCTGGCAGTCCATGCCCCTTGCTGGTGAATGCCTTCGGCGACCGCAGAAACCGAACTGGCGCGGACATAGTGGTCGCTGTCACTGGTGATGTCGGCATCAGGTACTAACGAACGAATTTCGCGCAGGGCGCGGGTTCTAATAGTTTCGAATGGGGGAGCGATGTAGGGCATCAGATCACTCTCACTGATTGTTCAAAGGTCTGGCGACCGGTCGGTGCTTCGACTTCGATCAACAGCCGTAGCCAGCCGTCATGCTTCTGCTCTGCCGACACATCGACAGAGGTTGCTCGGCCATCATCAATAAGCCCTTGCAGCGCCTGCTGGGCGTACTGTACGGCCAGCGTGCCGACACGGGCTTTGTCTTTCTCCCGGCGCAGTTCATAAAGTCGCGACCCCAACAAGGGATCGGCCCAGTAGCTACCCAGAGGTGTTATGAGGCGCAGGTACACGGCGTTTGCCAGCGTTGAAATCCGCTGACCTGTTAAATCGCCTGTAGTTGGGTCTATGCCTGCGTCCATGGGGAAGCAGAATGCCCCGCACGTGGGCGAGGCTGAATTTCGGCGGGACGTAAGAATTTTGCCCCGTAAGGATTACTGCTGCTGGGTTGGAATCGGGCTATTGCCGTGTTGGTGGCCGTTGTAAATGTCACGGTCGGCTTGCATGCTACGGAGTTGGTCGATCACCTCGGCGTCCGATTGAATGTCGTCTTCAGCATGAATCTTTCCAGTGCTCTCAATCAGCGGTGTTTCAAAACGGACCTTTGTACCGGCTTTGACCAAGAGCGTTTCGGTCTCGACCTCGATCACACGCCCCCGCTTAAGATGAACGTGGTCGCCTTCGTCTGAATAGAGGGCCACCTCGCCATCCTTGAGCGTGATCCGATACCGGGCGTCTTCACTCGCAACAACAACGGCATGATTACTGTTGCCGCCAACCGGGATGACGATGTATTCAGCTCCTGGTAAAGGCGCAGAGGTGTATCCATAGTGCTGGAACAACTCTCCCGTCACGGGCTCTCCTGCCAAGCCTTGAGCCTCGATACCAATCAGTTTGCCGTGAGCATTTCGAGCCGCCACCGCACGGAACGCCTGACGAAAATTGGCACGCTCAGCTTTGGCTTGCTCGCGAAAAGAACGCCCTAGACTTCTCATTGAATGCTCCTGATCATTTCAATAAAGGCCGCGTCCTTGTTCGACTTACCTTTGTGCTTTTTCAGTGGGTTCCCATCAAGAACCCACATCTTGTCTTCTCTGAACCGCAACTCCGTCATCGATCCTTGCCGGGTTAATCGCAACGTTCTAGACATAAGAAAGTACACGGCATCAAGGCCATGAGGCTCACTGCGGATAATGACGCGCTGACCTGGTGTCCAAACACTCCCATTGCCTGCTCGATGACCTTGAACGACAGCGCGAATCTCAAAGCCCTCCAGCTTGCTGTCAGCCAAAACCTTGCGTGCTCTCGTGGTGGCCATGCTTTGGTTTTCACTCGAACTGTCGATCACGACCTTGGGCCTGAAGATTCCGCGACGGGCCAAGGTGTCGTCCTGGACAACGGACTTCAAGTGCGAACGCGTAGTGTCCAGCCCGTCGTTGTCGTACTGCCCATGCTGCCCCAGCACAGTCACCTGACTGAATCGATTGGCGATAGATCGACGTACAGACAGTCGCTCGACGTTGTTTCCTACACCGTCCAGCCGCAGGATTAGAGTCGCAACTGGAGCCGATGTGTAGTCAGGCCCACCAACAACCAGCAAACCGTCCGGCTCGACCCAAGGCCACAATCCATTCGCCTCAGCTACCTGCAGAAGAGCCTCCCACGCTGATTGACCAGGTTCGATTTGAATACGGCGCCTGATTTTTGCATTGGCAGCGCGGATCTCAACGCGTGTAATACCCAGCGGTGTTACTACTTGCTTGATGATTTCCGCCAGAGAGGCTTCTCGCATCGCCACAAATGGAGCTGAACAGTCCACCAGCACGGCAGCCTTATCCCGGCCAGTGACCCGGATCGCAATACCCCGACGTGAAATGTCGTGCTCAATCTCGTCTATCTGACCGGTCAAGACACGGTCTCGACCAAGCGTTAGTTCGCAACTCGCGCCCTCAACCAGGACTTTAGGGAGTTGTATCGTGTCACGAGTAAACAACTCCAACTCAAATGCATCAGCAGGCGTCAGCAGGTCAGACTCAACTGACCAGCCGTCCCAAGTCTCGTGAGTCAAGCCCCCGATAGACAGGCGAATGGTTTCGTCAGTTTGCATAAGCCCTCAGCACCGTTCCCGTCGCGACACCGTAGGGCGTGCGCAGTGTTGGATTAAGTCGCAGCAGCTCTTCGGCACGGGTGTTGTCACCGTACCAACGATGCGCCAGCAGTCGCAGGCTTGCAGTGCTTTCGACACGGCGTGTGATCAGCGGTGGGCGTTGTAGAATCACTTGACGTGCTCTTATCTGGATCAGAGCCGCAATGGTCCTAAGCCCCTCAATCACAGGCAAAGCAGTCTCAATCTCGTAAAGGCGACGGTGCAGCAAAATTGCGGACTGGATCAAACTCCGCACCAGGTTAACCAAACGCTCCAGTTCCTCTGGGCTCAGGGACAACTGATCCGTCTCGGCCTCGATCACAACACCTACCGCTTCGGCATAGCTCAAGGCAAACTCAGTGATGACCAGAACGACCAAGGCAAAAGCCACGGCTTCAATAGGATCGTCTGGCATAGCGTCAGGCAATGTGTCCTCATCAGGTTCCTCTCCCTGACGCCCTTTCGCTAACAACCCCGAACCAGTACGCGCCACTTCGGCGGGTAGAGCATCTGCTCCAGGCATAGTGGACGGTATGCCTGACCTGGTTAACAGTTCAGTTGATGTACTGGGAGTACTCCCCTGAATGGCAGAGCGTATTTCGGTTGGCGTGCGTGCCAAGTCAGTCAACGGATCAAATGCGGTTGAAGTACTTTTAGCCATCGATGCAGCGCCGGAAACAACCCCGAGTATTTGTGACCGTAATTGCTGAAGGCGCAATGTATGCCCTGGCAGGCCAAGCACTTTTTCCATCAACCCTGTCCAGCCGCCACCGATCCATGACTGTATTTCGGAGACCAGGGAGTCAAGTCGACCGAACAAATCCAACACACCATCTTGCCACTTAGCCTCATCAGCCATGTCCAAAGTGCTGGTGTCGACAAACTCGAACTGCTGCGCAAAGAAAGGCTGCCCCGGCTTGCTCTCTAAGAACTGAACCGCGACTTCCGCATAGTCTCGGCGCTCTGCACGGTGGATCACCTGGTAAGTTGCATTGGTGACATTCACACTCCCGTAAATGGGGTGGATAAGTTCAGCTGTACCGCCGGTGTCTAATGCGCGGAGTAGGTTCTGCAACTCCAGCATGTAGTTTTCGCCAAAGATCACCACTTGCAATGCAAACTGGCGAGCACCCCGGCCCAAATCTTCTACATCATCACCATCCACATACGGCACACCATGCTGGCTAAGCGCTCGTTGTGCGGATAGGTCTTCACCGACCACATTGATAGGGACGCCACGATAAGATGCGTCCAGAAGGTTATCTGCCCAAGTCATTGGCCGCGTCTCAACTGGATGTCCAGGCGACGCTCGACCTCAGCAAAGATGTGGTCAGAGTCAGTTCGCAATTCAATTACCAGAGGCTTGCCAAGCAATTCGTTCAGCCTTTTGGCTGCCGCAATGGTGGCCATTCCAGAGTCGACAGCGCGGTTGGCCACACCAGCCGCCCAACTGTTGGCTCCCTCGACTGAAGACCCGGCAGCAGTAAGGCCTGTTTCATTCTGTGCCAGACGCCGAGCCTGCTCTGAAGCCCAACTGGATGATTGGTTGGGATTTTGATCGAGCAAGGAAATACGATTGCGGTAATAAGAGGTTTGATAAGTGCGCTGGCCATCATTAAGAAGCTTGTCGCGGGCAACCATTGCCAAACGATCTTGGTCAGTATTGAGGCCTGTAGAGTTCTCAAGCTGGGTGTATGCATAGATCAACGACAAACCAGCACCCATGCGGCCTGCCATAGCCCATGGAATCTTTCCTATCCCTCGGCCCTTCCTTCCCCCAACATTAATATCTGGAGAATTGACCCCACCCATGCCTGTTGGCCAGTTGGTAACGAACACCGACGTAGTGCCCGTTGCTTCTTCTAATACCTTGCCCACGGCAATATTTTTCAAGGTATCCGCACCGCCAAGAAACTTGTTAAACAATGCCCCCGCGCCAGCTTTGGCACCGCGCCCCGCATAGTAGCCGCCAAGGCCCAGTGCAGCTCCACCAGCCAGCATCTGCTCGCCCGACAAGTTCAAGTCATCCAGGAGGTAGCTACCAAGGTCAGCAAACCCTTTGTTCAAGGGTGTAGCCATGCGGTCAATCGCTTGGCCTAGTGTGGCTTTCACACGAGTGGCAACACCACTGGCACTTTCCGTGTTTTCCTTCAGGTCTCGACCAATAATTGGCCCTGAATCAAAAATTGCCGAAGATCCAGACGAGAAGTTCTCAAGCCTGTCGCCAGTTAGCATATTCCTTACACCGCGAACTGTGTCTTGGTCCATTCCCTTAAAAACAATCCCCATGAATCTAGCGCGCTCTTCATCAGTTTTCATTTTCTCGAACTTATGCTTCAAGTCACCAAATACGTTTTCAGGGTTCCTTGAACTACCGTCCTTATTAAAAAAACTGACGCCGCTAGTTTTTGTGATCTGATCACGATATTGCTTGACACTAAATATCCGAAGCGTTGATTCAGCTAGTGTCCCCAACCGATCTGGCTGTTGCTCTACGAGAGATAAAGCTTCAGTAAATGCCAGCGCCTGTGACAAGGACATCCCTGCAGCCGCTGCCGCACCACCAATTTTCGGGAATAAATCAGCAAGGTTTTCAAGCTCAGCATTACCGAGACGCCCGGCAACTGTCATTTTTTGCAGAAGATCTAAAGCAGCTCCAGATTTGTTTAAATCAATATTGAAAGCACTGGCACCGGCAACGACAGCCTTTCCCAAGACAGCAGAGTCTGCCCCTGTAACTGCTGTTGATTGACCAATGGCATCCGCTGTCTTTTTGGAGGCGTCATAATTAACGCCGGAAGCAATCAGGGTATTGAAGCCGCTATCTACGTCTTCACGGCTTACTCCATATGTTTTGGCAATTCGCCAGCCTTCATTTCTCCATTCCTCTTTTTGCGCAGGCGTCATATCTGCAGTTTGCTTAGTACGGATTAATTGGCGATCTAGACGTGCATTGCCAGTTAACCCCGAAGCCAAGCCCAGTCCAACACCGAGTCCCGCCAATTGCCCCTGAGCTGTTGAACCAAGGCCTTTGACTCGGTCGAATTCTCGCCGGACACCTGCCGCTACAGTCTTCAGCATGCGCAGGTTACGCCCACCGTTTTGCGCAAGACGACGAAGGCTGTCATCAGTTCTCTCAACACTGCGACGAAGAGGCTCTGTACCTTCTTTGGTCGTCCGCGCTAACTCTGCTTTTGAATCGCGTGCCGCTTTACGCCCAGCTTTAGCCATTTCCTTTAGTTCGTCATTGGTCTTACTGACCTCAAGACGGTTTTGTGAGCCTGCTTTCGTGGCCTCACGCATCGAAGTGCGAATGACCTGGTAACTGGCTGCGCCAACTTGTCCAACTTTGGTAATGGCAGCCCCGGCTTTCCAACTCTCATTGGCAAGAGACTTAGCGCCTTCTTTACCAGCCTTACGCAGATCACGCTCAAGTGCCTGAACTTCTCGTCGACTGTTGCCAGAACTGGCCTCAATGCGAAGCGCAACGCGCAGATCTGAACTCATCGAAGTTACTCCAGGTAGAATTACGGGTGGACTTAAGGCCCATGAACGGGCCTTATTTACTGCGTGCTTGGTCTTTTTTCTTTTGCCGCTTACTGACGTAACGCGGACCTTTGCGCTTGCCTATGATCAGTTCAATCCTGGCATCAACCTCGGCCTTGGGCATGCGCCTGATCTCTTCTAGGCGGTACCCATGTCGGACGAAGACGTGCTCGATGCGCCGCCAGTCAGCGAGGCCTCGCTCGGCGGCTTGAGCTTTTTTTCCAGCTCTTCATCCGCCGCAGCAATCAGCGCCAGATCTGATTCGGTCAGCGACTCGCGCAACAACTCGGTTGTCAGGACTTCTGCAGGAATATCACCGACAGCCAAAAGCTGATTGCGGTAAACCTCAAGCGTCACCAACTGAAACGGACCATTGGGATGACGCTCCTGGGCTTTGATCAGGTCGCCAGCCATACCGACACGCAAAGTGAACGACTTGTGGAATGTGCCCGCATAGAAGACTCCAACACCCAAATCCTTGGTAATGGTCAGGCCTTCCCATTTTTTATCAATTTGGCTCATAGCCTTACTCCTCGTAGTAATTCAAAGCACTGACAGTCAGGTCGCGAGTGGCTTCACCCTCAACCTGGTACTTGCTACCCATCTCGATCAGAGAGCAACCCGTCCAGGTCTCACGCTTGCCACCACCTTCCTGTGGATAAATAGTGATCTTGGCGTCTACCAGGGCACGCCAGTTAGGCTCGCCGTTTTTAGGAATGGCGACTGCGATACGCAGTTCGTGCTCTTCCATCCCCTTGGCTGTTCCAAGCGGGCGACCAGTGCGGTTCATCGTTTTGACGATGGTTCGACCGGTCTTGAGCGATGGCTCAAGGCTGGTCACTTCATAGTCCGTGCCGTTCAGCTCAAGCACGATCTGCCCTACATAGTTATCGGACATCTAAACTCACCTCTTACAAGAGCAGGTCGATACGACCGGCGAATACATGCAGGCCGTTTACGACATCAATGGGAATGCTGGCATTGAGTCGATTCACGTCTTGGTCCGAACGCTCGACGACCAGGCCAGCCGCGTTAGCATCGACTTCCTCGACAATTTCCAGCTCTTGCATCTTTTTAAGGACGTCCAGCAGTTCGCCGCGTACAGCTGCAGGCGTCTTGCTGGACAGCTTGGAGCGAGGAAATCGCAGGCGGATACGCGTGCGGCATGCGTTGCGTACGTAATACAAAGTCCGCATGGTTGTCAGATCCAGCAGGGAAACGTCGTCAGCACCTGCTGCTGACTTTGTGTACGTACTGACCGCACGGACGATCTGCACGATATCGCCGGGGCCGACCTCAAGCGGCGTTACACCGTTGGCCAACGCTGTTTCTTGCTCTGTGCGACCCAGGCGGCTGCTGATGGCTGGAGCGCTGATGCCTGCCAAAGCCAGCGTATTAAGCGGACGGGCAGGATCTTCTTCCGAAGCAATCATTGCCGCGTACGCCGCTGCTACCTGACGAGCACTGGAAGTGGTGCCCGGCAAAAGAGCCACGCTGATTGCCCCAGCATTGAGTGCGGTAGCCAGTGTGGTGGACGCTGACAGTGACGACACAACCGCACCAATACCCAAGATGCCCTGCTGCTCAATGGAGTTGGTGTAAGTTGCGATGTGGGTTCGCAGCGCGGTCATGGCAGTTGCACTAAACCAAGCCGGAACCAAAAGGGTGAAACCGCCCAAAGCAGTGGAGTCTAGTGCCGGGGCGATATCTGGTTCAGCCTCGCCCTGGACGACAACCCCGACCAAAGAAATGGCGACGTAACGATATGCCTTGATGGCTGCATCTACCATTTCGGCGGCAACAGCACCGGCCAGGGCCTTTGCCTCTTCAGCACTGTAAACCTGAGTGGGAACGTTGGCAGCCAGCGTTGCACCTGCTCCCAGTGGAACAATCAAGCAAATGCTTTGCGCATTGGTTGGAAGCGTACGCACGGCCAGGCTGGTGTTGAACTCAAAATATGAGCCAGGCTTACGAATAGACGGTGGGATAGTGTCAAAGGCGATGCTCATTCAGCAGGCTCCTGTGTGGTTCTTTTGGCACCGCTGCGGCCTTTCTTGACCAGTAACTCGCCTGCAGCAATACGTCGACGGTAGTAAGAGGTGTTCAGCACCTCGACAGGCTCTTGACCTGGCTCTATGTGCTGACGTGGATACCCCTCCATGGGGACCCGGTGACCAGGTGCGGCGGTGACGAGCATTACAGCCCCTCCAGTTTAATGAGGTCGCTGGCCACGGGATCTGGCTCACCGACCTGTTGGTACAGCATGTCAACACCTTCCAGATCCGGCAGTTGTTGTTCGGGTTTGGTCCAGTCCAACTCAATCGAAAAGGACTGCCCAAGAACGGACATGTAGTCCGTCTGGAACTTGCCAGTGACCAGGTTAGAAAGTTCAGTCGGCTCAATCCGGGCACGATCAGGCCAAGGTTGCCAATCCACCAACTGGTGCATGCAGGCCTGCCACAGGTCGTAACTGCCAATGTCTTTGGCCGTTGAGCCACGCCGGGTCTCCCGCTCACCGCGTGGGTGGCGGGTAACAATCACCAGGCGAAACGTAATGGGCATGCTGTAGCGGTTCTGGCTGCGCTTACGAAATCCTGCCTTTGGCACCATCAGCAATACAGCCGGGCAACGTTTCAGCAGGCCCGCAATCAAATCAGGATCGCTGAGTTCACCGCCGTAACTCTCCACGACCAGGCGGTGCACCTTTGGGATCAGCTCCCTTAACCGCGCCTCAATCAGATCCTCCAGTTCGCCCAGCATCAGAGACGCCTCAATGAGCCACGATCCATCAGCCGTGGTGCTGCAATGATTTGCAGACCTGAGCGCCCGGCCTCAGCAGCGCCGCGTTCCTTGTCCTCTGCGGCTAAAGTCTCCAGCCGCTTGAGCACATCCTTGTAAAGCACTCGGACAGTGGACTCTTCCTTTCCCGCGTCGTCGTAGAGGTGATACCGGGCGATCTCGGCTAGATCGTCAGTCACCCAGGCCGGAGCATCTTCATCGACCGGACGAAAGCGCAAGTAGAACGAAACCTCACTTCGCGCCCTGGTGACGGCATCGGCGATCCGTGCCAATGCAGCCACCGCAATAGCCACATCCTCTGCGGCCCATTCATCCAGAGAGGCACCTGACGCTGCCGCCACCAACAACTCGGGTTCAATGGAGCGCTTGTTATCAGGGACAGCTACTTCAGTGATATCACGGGCGCCGAAGCGCACCATGAGCTGACTGGCTGACGGCAGCGAAAGATTCACTTGGTCGCGCTCCCAGGCTTAACAGGTTTTTTCTGAGGCTTAGGATCATCCTTTACCTGGCCGGTGGCACGCCGAGCCTCTTCGGCCAAGGCCTCTTCCCAAAGAGCATTGATCTCAGCCGCCTGCTTGTCGGCAGTGCGCTGTAGATCCTCCAGCAGTGCTGCGGCCCAAAGGGTTTCGATTTCCGTCGACAGAATGAAGGCATCACGTTGTGAGTTTTCAAGCAGGGCTTCCTCCCAAAGACCTTCAATGTCACTACGCGACAGGCCACCTGCTAGCGATGGATGAGCCTGCCCAAGGATGGCAACGTCCTGGTGCTTAGACGCTGTGTCACCCATAGCCGCAATGTCTGCCTTACCCAAGACCGACACGGTAATTTCACTGGACAGGCCCGCTTTCTGAATCGGTGAAGTGCCATTGAGCAGCTCCTGTTGATCGTCCAGGTCTGCATCAACGTAAGACACAACCAGTTGCGGATCTTTGCCCAGTGCCTGGAGTTGGGCAGCAGTGAAATGATCATCCCGGTACAGGGTTGGGTCAGAGGAGTGAGCGATACCACAGCGACGAAAACCATGCCGTTTGGCTGCAATGATGATGGCCATGTTTGTCCCCTTAACCTAACCAGGCTGGTGAAAGGATTTCAGCTGTACCGGCCCATGGGTTGCCGTTGTTCGCATCTTTAACCAGGATGGTTCGTGCGGCGCCTTCCAACTGCGATGGCACAACGAGCAGGCCAGGGTTGATGCCCAGAGGGCGACCGCCGTCCGCCTGGAAGTTCTTCATTGCAGCGCGTGCCAGACCGTAGTTTTCGGCGGTCAAAGGAGCGCGGGAGCAATACGCAAATTGCCAGAAGCCGAAGCCAACGTTCACACGAGCGTCCACACCGAAGCGGTACTCGTCACGCATGAAGACCTGTTCATCGTCCATGCTGGTCATTGCCTTGAGAGCATAGGGACGACGGTTCTGGAAGATGATCGGTTTAATTGCACGGCTGACATCGAGCAAGTACCAGGCAGGGCCTGTGCCTTCTTGGTAGTTGCTCACGGACACTGCATCACCGGTACCGTCTGTCGACGGATAAACAGGATGATCGGTATCGAAGAAGAACTGCCCGTCGTAACACAGCGTGGTCAGCCCTGCTTTCAGCAGAGCGAACACCAACTCGTCAGGATGTGCCGTGGATGCACGGCCCATTTCAGCGAACAACGGCTTGTATACGCCGATCTCGTCGTCTTCGATGGCATCGCGAGGGACGCCAACCGACGACTCGTACTTCTTGTTGGTGATCGAGTAACCGTGTGCCGCCATGTTCTTGAGCACACGCTCGCCAATCCACTCACGGAAAGTCGGGAATTGCCCCAGCCAACCATAGGTGTTACTGGCCGACGATGACGGTACGAGCGTTGCGATACGCGCCCAGTCGGTTGGCGTTGCGGCTTGAGCATTTTGGAACTCGGCCTTGAACGCTGTGAAGAGCGCGGACAAGGTGCCTGAAGTAATGATCATGAATCGCTTCCTTTATATAGAGGGTGTTACGCCTTGCCCTTGATGAAGTCCGCTTCGCTCATACCCATCAGCTTGGCGACCTGTTGTTCTTCAGCATTGAGCGCTGTTTTGAGGTGCTCAGGTTGACGCTCCCCCAGATCTGACGGCGCTGCCACCACGGGCGCTGCAGTCACAAATTCTTTGAAGCGAGCCAGACCCGCTTCGTCCTGGCACATGGCACGGTGATAATCCACCGTTGCCGGGGTGATCTTTCCGGCCTGAGTGGCAGCAGCAATCACTGCATCAACTTCCTTGTTGTGCTCAGTCTTTTTCTGAGTGACCAAGGCTTGCTCGGCGTTGACAGCGCGCACGCCCAGGGCGTCGTAGTCGGCACGAGGGACGAACTGCGCAAGGTTCGGCTTTTCGGCGTTTGCCGCCTGCGCCGTGGCCTTGAGTTGCGTGGTAGCCGCAATGGCTTGTTCTTCGGTGGCTGTCTCAGGCAAGCCGAGTGCAGCCAAAAGCGCAGGTGAAAGCTTCACAGGCGTGTTCTCCATGGTTTCTTGATTGAGTGCTGTCAGTAAAAAGTTGGGTTTGTTCGTCAGCCCCGCACTGACCAGGCGCGCAATGCGTGTCGTGTCTGGGTCGAAGTCAAAGACAGGGGAAAGGAAGCGGTACTCGCGGCTGATGACTTGCTCGGACGCACGGGGTGTCCAGTCAACCAACCCCCACAGCGCCCCGTCACGCAATTCCAACTGCTTGATCCAACCAGCAGCAGGAGCTGACTCGCCCTTTGTCGCGCGATGCTGGGTTGCGTGCTCCCAATCAATAGGCAAGTCGATAGCTCGGCCCAGAAAGCTGGACTGAACCAACATCCCGGCTTGCTCATCGAACAGCCATTGCCGACCGTCGCGGCCAATGACGTTGGGGCCTGCCGGGATTAGTTCGACCCACTCCGGGGCCTTGCCGTCAGAGACGGTGGCGGAAAGGTCGGTGTTTAGAGCGAGTTGAGTTTTCATGCCGCCAGTGTCGGCGGTCTATCGAAGGCGGGGAGTTTCGTCGGGGCGTAAGGATTTGGAACCCTGAGACAATAACCGTGGCGGGAGACACCACGCGGGCGCGTACAGGATACCGCTTAAAGCAAATCTAACGCGGGTCTAACGCTTGTATAGCACTTGCATGGCGACGGATGTACCCAAAACATCAGTGCGCGTCGCCTACGCGATTACAGGCAGTTAACCTGAAAACCCTTCTTTCAAGTAATCACCCACGATGGCCAAGATCTCAGTTTCGTCTTCAGATGACAGTCCGAGATAAGGCCTTGCTGGCATTTGCGTGGTGCTGGCACCACGGGTCACCCATTGGGCAAAGTTGGATTTGCTCTTCTTCACGAACCGGTTACCAACTGTTCCGTCTTTGCCTTGTCGGAAGTATGCCTGCTGAGACCGGGGGGCTTGCTCGATCTTGCCGCCGAACTGGTGGATGGCCCCATAAGGACGATCAGTGCCGAAGGCCAGTTCATTGTTGCTGACGTTGTGACGCATCGTATCCTGGAGCGTTCCCTTTTCACGCAGGATACGAGTGCTTTTCTTGCGGGCCAGGGTTGATGCTGCCAACGGCGCCCAAGGTGATCCATCTGGGGCAATCTGCTGCCTGAACCGGTCGTCGGTCGATTGATGCAAGTACTCGGCGATATCGTTAAGAGGGGTCGTTAGATTGCCTAACCGCTCAATCAGCTCATCAAAGGCTTTGCCTACAGCACTTTCATCAATGGAGACTTCAAGCATTGCCCCGGCCATTTGTGACTCCTTACTTGGTTCGGCGGTAAAGCAGAACGCCTTGGCGCAATGCTTCCAGATACTGCTCGCTATCATCCACAAAGTCGGTGACACCAGCCCAGTCTTCAGCACCTTGGTCGAAGACTGCCACAGCGGGTTCGCCTTTCCCCTTTACTTGGAAGTGCGCCAGGTAGCGACGGCGTAGCACAGCCTTGCCCTGGTCGGGAAGCCACTCCAGTCGTGCCCAAATCTCGTCAGGCGCTTTGATAGCCTCTGCCAGCAACGGTAGCTCTGGGGCATTAAGCGCTTGAGCCACAGTCTTTGCACCGGTTTTGGCATCACCAAACATTCCCCGCCCGATGACAAGCGGGTCTCCCGTTACGTCACGAAATACCGCTGGAGCGGTATCCGTTGCGCCAAACTCGCCCAAGAACTGGGTGATCGCCTTCTGCTGGGTGACTCTTGCTGGGAGTAAAACCTTTGCAGGCATCTGACGCGGCTCTGGCAACGGGCCTGTCGGTTTTCGATTGGGTAAGCCAGCAGCCGCTACAGTGGCAGAGCCTACTGACGGTGCAGACAATGGATGTTTAACGCTTAACTGGGGAACGTAGTTTGTCAGCCGTGATTGACCTGGTGCGTATTCGAAGCCTGGATCGATACCCTTTGGCACCCGGACTGTACGGGGACCATTCGGGCTATTTTTGCCAATGACTCTATCCTCCCATTCAATCGGCGGCGCATTGCCAACCGTGAGTCCCATACGGTCCAAGTCACGCTGGCTTGCCATGAACTTCTTACATTTACAGCCCCAACCGTTCTGCGGGTTATGGGTTGACCACCATGGGTCATCGAGCGGCAACGTAACACCGTTCCAAGCCAAGTGTTGTGGCCGTGGGTGGGCACTATCGCCGTGGCGGTACACGCCATAGGGTCGGCGCTTACGCAGCTCAGGGTCAGCCATTTGCGCATCGCGGCCAGCGTTATAGGACTGACGCAGGTTGGTTTCCCAAATGACATTGGTACGCCAACCCCGCTCACCGTTGTACTGCCAACCATGCTGACCAACGACCTTGTCAAAGTCCTTACGAAACTGCTCCAAAGTGGTGCCGCTGGCGATGGACTTCTCGACAGCACCTCGCAGATCGGCCAGCAGGTCGCGCTTTACAGCACCGGCCACAACAAATGCATGGTCATGCTGGGCGTTATAGATGTCCGTCCAGGAACGGGTTGGTAGATCGACCTTGCCACGGAAGTACTCGATCTGCTCCTGAAATGGAAGTGAGCCGTGAGAGACCGCCACTACAATCCCCTCAAAATATCATCACGTCCGGCCAGGCTAGCGGCACTCAGCCCGTCAGCAATGGCGTCCGCCAACTGACTGGTAGTCATGGCCGGATAAGTTTCTATCAATCGATCCCGGAATTCTTCCAGGCTGGACACTGTGTCGAGCAGCTCTTTGATCTGCTCGACCATGTCATCCAGTTGGGCGCCTACCGCCGTCTCTAATGTGCGCACCTGGTTGTCCACGATGTCGGGAAGCACTACAGGTTTCTGAGCCGCTTGCTCTCGGTTAATAGCCTGATCAAGTAATGGAGCCACTGCTGGAACTGGAATCCCAAGCAGCTCGGCCCCCTTGGCCGGTTCTGGAATGCTGAGCTTGTCCCGGATAACCGACTGCTCAACTTTTAGCCCCAGCGGCACCAGTTTCTCCAGAGCAGTGACCAGCAGCGCCGTGTCTTCCGGCTGTGGCACGTCGATGATCAGTTTGGGATATTTGCGACCTGGTGCAAAGTTTAGGTCGCACCAGGGCCGCACAAAGAACCGATTCAGGGTGTTGGATTCGGCCTTTGCATCGGCCTGAAGCAGATCAAGGCGCACCTCATTATGGACTTTCGCCTGGGCTTGGCTGGAGCCATCATCCGCAGACATGGTCTGACCGACCACCGCTTTGCTGACCTGCTTGTCCCACCACTCAGCCAGGCCCTTGAAGAAGTCACCGGCGCCTGCAACGTTGGACGCATTCTGAAAATCGATGCGCATACTGTCCGGGATAACTGCAGCGGCATCGCTGCCAAGGTTCGCCACGGCAGACATCAGCGTATTGATGTCCTCTTTACTTGCACCTGGCCCATAACGACCGACACGCATAGGCATGCCAAAGATGTCGGCAAAGCCCATCCAGTCCTTCCATGTCCAGGCTTTGCACATGTAACCCACGGCAGCGAGACGAGCCAGACCACCGCGAATGGGCAAGCCGGAGCGGATTCGCGGATAGTGAACGATAAATTTATAGGGCGCCAAGGCGACACCGTTAACCGGGTCAGCCTCATCAAGCAGGCGCAGTTCCCGGCCGGTGTCACGGTCGAATTGGAAAAAGCGTTGGTCGCGAGGCTCGAACCGGGACGGCATCCACGTCTTACCACTGCGGTCCCACATGATTTCAGAGACTGCATAGCCCTTACCGAGGGCGTCGGTCAGGTCTGCTTGCAGCTCCCCAAACTCGGGCGAACCCACCAGTTCACTCAGGGCATCGGCCCGACGCACGTCTTCTGGATCATCGCTGGCCGCTTCGACGCGGATGTTGAGCCCCGAAATAGCCAGCTTACGAGTGCCCAAAACGGAGGCGTAATGCAGATCACGCTCTTCCATTTCCTCGGCAAGGGTCAAGTAATCGTGAGCAGATCCCTCGGCAGCAGCCTGCAGGATGTTGGCAAGTCGACCAGGTGTAAGACCGCTGGCCACCGACGAATGCCATATCTGACGTATGCCGGTGGTGCGCGCAGCGGCCAGCTCCTCAATGAGCCGATCGTATTGGATTGGCCGACCGTACTGGTCAACGATTTTGGATTGGGCCATTACCAAATGCCTTTCTTGGAGCGCCAACCAGCACCCGTCTGGATCTCGCGATCACTGTCGGCAGCAGGCTGGACACGGTGATATTCGAATATTTCGGTTTCTTGTCGAGACGCGTAGTCGGCAAGCACTGCGGCAATACCGGCGTCACCGTGACGCTTGGGGCCGGACTTTTCGCCTTTTTCATTGGTGCGCTTTTCAGGGATGCGGGCAACACCTTTGACCATACGGAAGGCGCGCACATCGCTGACCACGTCCTTATCAGCCGGGATGTCGTAGAAGGTGTCGTCTTCAAGAGCGGCTTTAAACGGAGGCATGTTGTCGCGATACCAGCCCTCGGTGAGCATCACACGTTCAATGCGATTAAAACCGTACTCAATCGCTGTTTCTTCTGATAGTTGCGAGCCGTTGCCCCTGGCATCGTCCGCACCTTTTAGGAAGTTGGGCAGACGGTCCAGGATGTAAAACTTGATCTGACGCTGCTGCTTGAACGGGACGTTACGCAGCTCGACCACGAAGGGCGTGCGCTTGCGTAGGTTCTGCTCCTTCAGCAGGGGCCAGATCACTGACAAGTCACCGTTACGTGCGAAGTCCATGCCGTAATAGCTTTGGACATCCAAGGGGATTGCAGCCAGCAACGGCTTCAGATGCTCTTCGCACCACTCTAGGGACTCGGCCAAACGCATGTGTTCAGGCAAAGTCTCGTAGCCCTGCGGGTAGGCCAAGCGCAGTACCGGCACGTCGCGATTACTTCGTTGCTCGACCAATGCCAGGCTCAGGAAGGCACCACCGCCTTGGGCCGGCACGCAATCAAGTTCTTCCTCTGCCGCATCGCCATAGAAGTCGTAAACATCCTGAACCCAGGCCGCCTCTTCTTCAGGCTTGTACTCAATGCCCTTGCGCAGACAAACCCTGTTGTAAAGACCATCAGACACCGCCTCACGAAAGGGGCAGCGAAACAGTGCGCCCTTGCGCTTACCTGCGCGAATATCGTTGATCAGTTCGTTGAAGGCGTTTTCGGTACCGTCGTGCGTGCTGATGACATGCACTTCACCGCCCCAGATCAGCAACGCCAAGGCAGCTTTGAGCAACTCGGCCAAGTCCTGGTGGAATGCGGCCTCATCGATCACGACCACACCTTGACGACCACGAAGGTTGGAGGGGCGACTGGTCAGCGCGACTATTCGATGCCCGCTGGGGAACGCTATGGTGTAGGTCTTGATGTGTTTTTCGGGATCACTGTCCGGCCAGATGCCTTCTTCGATTTCCCCAGCAGCATAGTTGAAAGCCCGCGACCACATTGCGCAGGCCTGAATGTACTCGACCGTCATGTCCTGGTTGTAGCCCAGGTAATAGACGGTCTGTCCACCGGCTGGTTTTTCAGCGGCGGCGACCAGGGCATTATCCGCAGCCTCTGCCCAGGTGAGACCAATCCGCCGTGATTTCTCGCCAACTTTGAGAGGGGCTCGAATCCCGATCCATTCTTTCTGATAGTCGAGCAATACCGCTGGAGCTACTTGATTGGCAGTACTGTCTAGAACAGTGGGCACGCTCATGCTTTCTTCCTTCGCCCTAGATACCAGGCGAGGGTTAAAAATATCGCAACATTGATGTCACATGAGATAAGTTGGGCTGCATTGCTTTCATTTGCACCAAGAGCAGTCAAACCTGCACACATTGCAAAAGACATGAAGTAATTCATGAGGCCATCCCCAGAATCTCGCGACGGATCTCATCAACCGTCGCTTGGTTCAAGCCGCCTTTCTTGGCGATTTTCTCGACACGCGATGCTGCAGCTTCCGCTTTCTCACGATATTCGGTTTGCCATTTCTTTTGGGCAATAGAGGCTTTACCCAACTCTGCTACTGCTTTCGCAACTTTCGGCAGATCGAACGATTGACCGTCGGCCATCAGGATCTTGAATAGGTGTTCTTGAACCAAGCGCATCAAGGCTTCGTTGACGGCACCTTCCTCATCCGGCGCCGCAGCTACTACGGCGCGAGCCTGTTCACTCGCCATCTTGAGCGCTGAGAGTTTGGACTCAAAGTCCTGGCCATAACGATGCAGTGCTGACTTGCTGATTGAAAAGCCCTGGGCTGAAAGTTCAGCCGCTAAGGTTTCATACTCACTAAAACCGTTTTCAGCCAAGGCTTTGTCGAGCCAAGCCTTAACTGTCTTAGGTAGGCTGGCAACTTTGCTACGTGGCGGCATAGTCGATCACCAGTACTTTTCAGGACGGGCAATACCTAGATTGCAATCAATAGTGTACTCGGCGATATCTACGCCATAGTGCGTAAGCCCGCAAATCCAGACACCCACTGGCTGCTTCTTCAAAGTTACCAAACTACGATCAGCCAAGTAGTCCAGTTCGCGACGAAGTTCCATTGAAGTGGCGTCCGGGAAGATGCCTTGAATGGTCGAGAGTACTACCGCTTCATGAGGATCGACCGGGCGCGAAGTATTTAGAGTCAACAAGATGTACCAGCGCAAGGACTCTCGGCGCACTTTGGCAGGATCAATGTTCATGAGCGTACTCCTTTAAGTTGAACGTTTTCTAACTTGAGAGCCAAAGCATCGAGCTTCGCCTCGATCACAGTTTGGTTTCGGACGTAGTCTTCACGCCGTACATAATGCAAAGGCATATCTGCACGCAGCCGTTCAAAGCTAAGTTCCAAGTTACGCAAGCGTTCGCCGTCTTTGGCGACCGCGTTGAAGCGGTCATCCATGACTGCAAAACGCTGATCTAACCGGCGCTCAGTCTGAAGCAGCAACAGCTTTACAAGCCCTGCAAAACCGCTGAGCACTCCGACCGCGATACCGATTAGCTGATAAAGCGGCATTTCAATCATCGACATCGCTTACTCCGTTTCTCGCGGCGTGTTTGGCATTGAGTGCAATGCTGCACACCTGATATCGCTAATCGCCGTTTTTCCGGTATCGGTGACTGGCAATCCTCGACCACACAAAACTCTGCCGAGGGGCCAGTCAGAACTTCCCGTTGTGCCAAATGTGTCGCTAAAGCGCTCTCGTTGTGGATGGCTTCAAGCTTGCTGGCAAAATCACTTGCTTCCATTAAGTGTCCAGTCGATCAGGCGGTTGAGTTGGGATCTGCAAGAGCCATGCAGTTCGCCATTGCGTATCTGATTGGTAAGTACAAGAGACTGGGTGACGCCTGAGTCGAGGCTGTCAGCGGCTCCGGGTTCATTGGGCGACGTAGTAGTTCTGCCGGTGGCTGAACCGTTGGATTGGGCAGGCATTGAGGTGTCGATGCCGTTGGCGGTGTTCCACACGCGGACAAAACCAACAGTGAACACACCAGAAGGCAATGGCTCAGGCAGCGAGTCGAGGGTGCGGCGATATAGAGTCGTGACACGGGTAACTTCTCGAGAGAGGGTGTCTGTGGTTTTACGCAAGGCTTCTTTTGCATCAGCCAACTGGGATGCCAACTGATTGCCTCTGGCTTGTTCATTACGCAACAGAGTATTTGCTTGAATGGCGGCAGCCGTTTGTGCATCCGCCGCATCCATTTTTTCAACGGCATGTTTTTCACGAAGCTCAGCAATGGCCTTGTCGCCCGTTTTTTTGGCAGAGGCATAGCCCGCGTCGTATCTGCTCTGACCGAAGTCATCGAGCGCTACCAGAACACCACCCAAAATTACGAGCAGGACTATGGCTGGCAGGGTTTTGATTAGAAGGTCTTTCATAGGCAGATACCTTTGCCCCAGCCCGCGTTTTCATAGAGCGGCTCCCAGCGCAAAAGGATCAAGCGCGGATAGTCACGGTTCTCTTTGAAATTGGCAGCCGAGCGGCCAGCGTTGAACCGCTCGACAGATTCGAACCAAGTCAGCGGATCGGCACCCTTAGCCGATGCCAACTTACGGTCACGAATCACCCAGCCCAAACCGCCGTTGTAAGCTGAAAGCATCATTGCACCTTGGTCGCAGGGCGTATGTGCCCGGACGCGGCTTGCAAGCCAGCGGTCATAACTGACCAGGGCTTGCATGGACCATGAGGGGTTATAGGGTTCGACCTTTCCAAGGGTCTTAGGAAACAGCTCAGAGAGCCATGTGGCGGTCGAGGGCATCACCTGGCCCAAGCCTTGCGCACCAACAGGTGACTTTGCGTTGAACTTCCAGCGGCTCTCCTGATGAATCTGTGCAGCAAAGGTAGCCACCGGCGCATCCAGCCCCCACTCAGCTTGAGCGATGCGTGTCAGATCGCGACGGTAACGATCTGCATCAGCTGGAATTTCTGCGTGCGCCCGCGTTGCCAATGCAAGGCCGATAAGTGAGGCCATGCTAACGGCCCCTATATATAGAAGGATTCTGCGCATACTCAGAGCCCCAGGGTCAGGCCAAGCACGCATGCAAGCACGACCAAGGCGCGACGAATGCCTGCCATTGGCTGCGCTGTACGCATCACACGGTTCGGTCGGGCATAAGGAAACAGTGCCCGATCAATCCAGTAACCGAGGACGCCACCGAGCGTGACCAGACCGGCTTTGTAGAGCACCACCGGCAATTTGGTAGGCGCAACAACCGACAAGCCAATCAGAAGTATCAGCGTGATAACGGTCCAGTTGGTCATTCGTGGCGCGTGAGGTCTGCGTTTTAAAAAGTGAGGTCTCATTGATGTACTCGTGGCGAGTTGAGGGAACTGCGCAGGGCGCTTAGGTGTTGCGCTGCAACGACGGGATTACCTGGAATGTGTACCGGCTTACGGTACTCCGCGATGACTGGACCAGCAGGCGCAGCGACGGGGCGGAATCGCTCTCGCTCCCGTACGTGCTTTTCAGCAAGCGCTTCACCCTGGAGAACATAAGAGCGCACCATTTCCACCCATTCGGACGGGACCTTTTCCCACAACGTTTTACGGGATAGATCATCCCCGGCAGCGAGAATCAGGCGCGCATGCTGACGCGGCCACTTTGGCCGTGTGACTTTTTGGGGAGCGGGATCTGAGCGCATGGTGCGAACCTGCCGTTATGGGGTACGGAGGTAAGCTTCGCGTGAAGAGCTGGATGCTGGCGTTTCGTCGCCGCGCAAGAAAAACCCCGCTCGATGGCGGGGTCACGTGGTCATAGCTGGCGTATTTTTTTTACAAAGCCAATGTCTTCCTCAGACTTTCCCTTCTTTCGTAACTCAGCTTCAACATCTGCATCTGAATGATAGCCTTCATCAGATGAGAGGCTTAGATCAGGACTACTAATTTCTGATGTGCACTGGACTGAGTCTTTCTCCCAATTCATTCGTGAGTAGTCAATTTCGTGCTTTGTGGGTTGCTTGTTCAGGCATGCACCACTGATAAATGCAACATCTGAGAGCATCGACGCACATCCGGAATAGACGAATCGCGCCCTATAACTGAGGTGGTCTGTTGGCTGTGCGGTTCTTTGCGAGTTAATTGTTTTGATGATTTGGAGCAGATGAGGGGTGCTGCCAATTTTGCAGGCTTCGCTGCTCTCTTCCCACAAACGATTCGCTAGCTTCAGGTTGAATGACGCCTCAATAGCAGCCTGCTCAGGGCTGATTTTTAAAATGCCGTCAGCAAGGCATAGCCCGGATATTGACATCGACACAACCAGAATTAGAGAAGCATTTTTTCTTTTCATTCAATGCCTCGTCCCTTCATCAAAACCAAACAGGTCAGGTTCGCTCTTCCGATGAAGTACGCGTTGACGAGCAAGGATGTCATAGATGGTCTGGCTGATAAGGCGATACTTTCGAGCCAGGTCAATCGGGTGCATGTTGTTTTCTCGCCAGTCATGGAAGATCGCAGCATCACGCATGGCCCTTTTCAATGAGTCGCCTCGGGGTAGATAAACGACACTCCCACCCAACGTATCGCAGATCGCAAAGACCACATGACGAGCTAGCTCAGATGGAGTCGCTCCGTCTTTTAACTCTGTCTTCAACTTAGCCTCGGCGATCTCGACCATTTCTTTCAGCGTACCCTCCCAGCGGGTGATCACAGCAGGATCTTGCATATGCGCCAGCACCTTGGCCGGATCGAGCTTATCGCTGTCGTCAGGGAAAAGTTGCTCAGTCATGACTCTGGTCTCCCGTGGCGTCGCGCATCATAAGTCAGCGCGGCAACCATTTTTCGTAATTGGTCTGGGTCCAGCCATTCGACCCGTTCTACCTTGAACATACGATACGCCATGCCATCAGCATACGCCCAGGATCGTTTTGCCTCGGCAAGAAAAGCCTCAATTTTACCCACCAGTTTTGCACGATCTGGTGCAGCCACAGGAGCTTTACGACCATGTTTTTTGGATGGCCCCGAGGTCCAGCCCAAGCGGGCGAACTCGGCCAGGACAACACCAATCTGGCGGGGATTCAGATCTTTCGCCGAACGAACACCTGCCACACGGGCCAGTAAGGAGCGATACGTTTCATCGTCCAGGCCCAAATCTTTTTTAGCTATGTGGATTTTGCTGAGTTGCAGATTTCGTGTGCTCACGGTCTTGCTCCATTCATAAGTGCCCTGAATGCAACTGGGTCGCTTCGGGACAGTCTCGCAGCGCCATGGATGACCATGGTGAGCGCGTGTTCTGTTTCGTCGAGTTCTCCGGCGATACGGATTTGTTCCAGCTCACTTTGGGTTCCACGGTAGAGTTCTATCTTGAGTTTTTTGGCACCCATAGCCACGCGCTTATCCTTCTCGCGCTTGCGCTGAGCGCGTTTTCGCTCGCGTGCCAGACGGGTCTTTCGTTGCTTAGGGGTTTCGTCTGTCATTGGTTGGCTGCTCATCAGTACCGGACAACCACGTCCGGCAGACAGCCCCGGCGTACCAGGGCGGTTTCGCTTAGTTGAGTGAGAGCTGATCCTGGCCGTTAACACCGTGATTCAGACGCACATCGCCCGCAGCGATAATTCCGTACAAGGCATCGGTCGTGGATCGCATTCCATTGCTCTTGTTAGCGTTTCGGTCTCGACAATCAAGCTTTTCCGTATCCGCGTGATTCTTCAGCATGTATGCCACCGTTGCCTGGGACGGTTCATCCTTTCCAGCAAAAGCCATGACCTGCTTACGTACAGCCGACACCCAGGCCGAGCAGAACACATCGGCGCGCTTGGTCTTGGTTGCGGGCTTGCAGCGCTTCAACTGAGTGCTAATAAAGTCTCGGCGCGACTGGCGAACCTGACGGAGCAAAAGAGTCATGGTGTAGCTGGCCAGCTCCGCCAGTTCGCCGATGAAGCGCCACTCACCAATACCTGACATGAAAAGAACTTTGCAGGCATAGGCTTGGCTCACGGCCCCCACAAGGTTGGCTTCCCACTGTGGCGGGGTGATCTTGGAGCCACTACGAGCCGCGCACTCGTACACGTCGGAAAGGTGAACATCAGATTCTTCCAAGCGGTACTTTTCCATCAGAGCACGGGCTTGGCGCATCGCGGCAGCGGCTTCGTGGGGGTTGTCGCTTGCTGCCAGGCGCAGCAGTTTCTTGATTTTTTCCAAAGCCTTGTTGTGGTTCATGTCGTCACATCTCGTTGATACGGGTGATGCTGGTGTTATTGGCCAGCAGATGTTTTTTCAGTGAGTTGAAGCTTTTCCAAGACCAGTCATAGGTGATGAATTTGACTGCCTGAGCTTCGGCGGCTTTGCGTTTTCCGTAGACCTTTTGATAGAACTCAATTTCTTTTTTGGTATGAAGGGCACGAGTCACCTTGCGGTAAAAGCGGCGAGCCTCCTCATGTTCGGGCTCCCCGGTTCTGTGGTTGCAGGCCAACCAGGCCCCCTTCAAATATCCATCCACATAGACCAGCGTTGACCAGCTTTTTTTGGTGCTGTCAGTCTGCTGTGATAGGTGGATCTCGAAGCCATCACACTTGAGCTTCATGAAGCCCCAAGGGCTTGCCATCTGCTCTTTCAATGCATCCCAATCGGATTGCTCCATCGTTTCCTCGGCTGCTCATCAGTACCAGGCAACCACGCCTGGCAGACCGCCTCGGAAGACCGGGGCGGTTTCGCATCAGTGAATGGTTGGTTTAGATGTTGCTTGTGCACGGTCTGCTTGGCATTGCTCGCAGCTACAGGCAGTAGGTTTCAGGAGGCTTGGAGCTATGGTTGCCAAACTAAGAGCAAGCCGTGCCGCAGGACCTAGCCTGTCCGTCAGCTTGGATGAGCCCGAGAGATTTATGGTGACGCCCAAATCATCGTCGTCATTAATGGTGATCGTGTACTGAGCCATGGGTACTCCTGGAGATACTTGATAGGTTCTTGGCATTTCTGCCGGGTTAGATGTCGTCAGCGTTTTTGAAGTGGTAGTGGTAAAGAGCCAACATTGCTGGACCGCCTTCCTGAGTTTCCTCTACGCACTCAACTTCTGCGTCAGGACACAGTTTCTGGATCAACCGATCAGCCGCTTTTCTGGCTGACTCCGCTGAAGAAGCTGTGGTTTTGTAACCTGGTGCTTTGGCCTGGTATGCGCCCGTGCTGTAAAAGCACCTGATGGTGATTGTTCTCATTTCAAACCCCCGCGATATCGAGGCTGATGGGTTCGTATTGATCGGTATCGCCGACACGTTGATAGACGCGGATATAGGATTTAGAACCAACTACCTGGCAGGCATCGCCGATGGCCTGCATGGCACGCTGCCAACGCTCATCACTGATCTCCATCCGACGCAGCGCCAATACACGCGCTGTTCGGATATCGCCTTTTTGGTCAGTACGAAAAGCATCGTTAACCAAGGTGACGACTTCAGGGCGAGCGCCTGTTGTCCAATCGCGCAGGCATTCGTCGATCAGGGCACGAGCCGCCTGTAAGCGCTCGTCAAAGGCAATACTTTCCTGCACAGCGCGCATGATCTTGTAACGCCCATCGAAGCTGATCAGGCTGACGTTTCCTTTCTTGCCGCCGATCTGTGCGCCGTATTGCTCCGCACTAAGCTCGACAAAGGCTTCAATGTCGCCGAAGGCACAAGCCTTGAACTTGGCCAAAACTTCACTGGCTGCACGTGCTTTTTCAACCAGGCCGAGCACCAAAGCATCTCTTTCAAGGTCGATGGGCTTGATCATGCTTTCGGGGATCAACCGCTTCTGAGCATCAATGCGGTAGCCTTCTGGAATGGTCTGTTGTGTATTCATTGTTGAATTCCTTAATGCAGAGTTGGGCGCGACCATTCGGAAGGTCGGGAGGCGCTGATGGATTCACGCCATTTCAAGGTCACGCCTTGAAAAAGCACGCTGAAGTGGGTGCTGCCAGCAGTCTTATGCCGCGTATAACCCGTGGAGTGGCCCTGCTTAACCAAGCCTTGGCCTGACTCGGGACTGATGACGAGGATGTTCTCGGCTGGATAGAAACCCTGGATGCGAATGCCTTGAGCCTGCAGGGCACGGGCTGCGGTGTTGAATACGCGCAGACGGTCAGCCAAGCTTTGATTCAGCACTTTCAGTTGGATGCGACTATTGGAGGCGAGCATGGACGATCTCCTTGTTGATGCAGTCGGGGTTGATTGAACAGTGCTGACAAGCGCGCCAACGCTGCATGGCCTGCGGGTTGTGGGTTGGCGCTGGTTTTTCGCGATAGCTTTGGCACTGGTCAGAAGTGACAGTCGCTTCCAGAGCTACGCACTCGATGCGCCCCAAGGTCTCCATTACGCGGCGCTCGACACCTGATGTGCTGGGCGAGCTGTAGCGATTTGCCAAAACCAGACTGACAGCGGTTCGGCTCATGCCGATGCGTTCGCCGGTCTTGGTTTTATTGCTCGCTGCAACTTCAGCTGCGAGCAATCGCACAAATAAAGGAACCTCGTTACCCCAAGCCGAAAGGTTGACCTGACTCATTTGCGCACCACCTGGTCAGCTTGACGCCAAACCACTTGATCTAGGTTAGGGTCATAGACCTGCTTGAAGTCACGCTGATAGATCGGGTGCTTCGGACCGGTATAGCGCGAAGGAACCAGGCGAAATCGGGTCTTATCACCCGCTGTGCCACCGCTACGAGTCAGATATCCAGCCTTGGCAAGACCGCTCAAATAAACATGCGCCCCAAACTCACTGATGGTGACGCCATTGACACTGGCAGCTGTTGCAGCCTCGGCGGCGCTGAACTCACCAAGAATGCGCAGCGCACGCCAAATGTTCTCGGCACCGGCTGCATATTTGGAAATCTTTCCATCTTTGGTGACACGGGGAGCTTCGACGCCTTCATCTTTAATAAGAGTCCATTCAGCATCAAAGCGGTCCACGTTACGGACCTTGGTTACAATTCCTGCTTTCTCCATGTCACGGAAATAGGCACGCACTGCTTGATCATCCAGCCCTGACTTACGTGCAACCGCATAGGTTGTCAGGGCTTTAGGACCTGCATTAACTGAGCGAATCGCTTCCCAGATATGTTGTCGCGGGGATTTACCACCGACCATAATCAAGTGCGCGGGTCTGTTTTTAGCCATCACTCAAGCCCTCCGCGATGGCGCTTCGCCGGTGAACCAACCACGTGCGCCCCAGCCAGCAAGATCAATACTGTCGACGCACAAAGCTTGGGTCTCGCTGTAGACCTTGTACAAGTTGACGGCAACGCGGCGCAGGCAGCCGTTAACTTTCTTGCGCAGGTCATCAAGCAAGTCATCAGCAAAGTGCAGTTTCGGGTAGCTTGATTCGGCCAAAGCCCGAAGATCATCAAGAGTGGCGCGTTGGGCAGGCACCCACTCCAGAACCCGGTTGTGCAGACGTTCAAGCTTGGCAAGACTGCTGGGTACGCGCTCTTCTCCAATCAAGACAATGGTGCCTTCGCTTGCGTTGTAGAGGTCCGTCAATACGTTGGCGACTGCCTTCTCCAGCAGGTATTGCACGTCGTCAATCAGCAGAGGGCGTCCACTGCGAGACAATTGTTCGGCGACCTGGTCAACCATCAACGAAAGGGTTGCAGCAGGAGCAATACCCATCTCACGCAAAATGGCCTGCAGAAAAGCCTTCTTGCTCCAAGTATCACGGCACTCTACGTAGTAGGCGCGGTGCTGATTCGCTGCGAAGGCAGCGCCTACGCTTTTACCCAAACCGCTCGCGCCGTACATCACCACCAGCCCAGGCAAGCCCGCAGGGCGTGCATGAGTGCGCGCGATAGCGGCAGACAAAAGGCCAACGTTAGTCAGGGGCACAATCTTGGTGATACTCATAATTTGACTCCTAAAGGTCTTTTTAAGCACTGGCTTGTTTGGCGAACTCGAACATCTGACGGATCGACATGAAGTCCGGGTGCTGCGGATAACGGGAGTGCCACTGTGTCTCTTCGGGATTCAGCGATTCGCCGCTAGTTAGGCGGGCATCGAGTTGGTTCCAAAGGCGATAGCGGGCAGTTGGGTCGGTGGGAAGCTCAAAGGTCGGTACTTGCGGTGCTGCCAGTTGGGCAAAGCGCTGAGCCTCTGCCAACTGTTCAGCACTGAGCTGAGCGGAAGGGGCCGTCGTAGGGGCGATCATTTCGACACGCTTGCCAGTCAGTGTTTCCAACTTGTCCACTGCGCGCTTCATCTGGCCGCTTTCGCGTTTTTCGTAAGCCTTTTCAAGCATGGCCTTCGGCATGTAATCGCTGGCGTTGCCGTCTACCAAGGCTTCGCCGATCAGGTCACCTTCCAGCGTACGAACCCAGACACGAGACGCATCACGCACGTCATAGGCCATACGTATCTCTTCACCATGAAAAGAGCGCAAGGCGTCGAGGAAATAGGTCTCACCTGCCCAGGTGATTTCTCCGCGACGTGTGGGACGAATTACTTGCGGGCGCGACAGGTCATTGAGCAGCTCAGATGGAGCGATAATAGGTTCCCAGCCTTCGGCGCAGGCAGCCGCCCAGGCTTCGTTCGGGCTCATATGCCGTAGCTTGCCAGTCAGAGGATCGCGAAACTTGTTGAGTCCCCGATGTGGACTGTTGTTATAGGTTTCAATCTCGTACTCAACACCGGCCATAAACTCGGAGAATGTTGGAATCAGGCGGGTACGGCCTGTTTCGCGCAACTCTTTACGGCCAATTCGATGCACTTTGGTGCCTGCATGCTTGTCCATATCCGCGCCGATATAGCTGGTTAACTTCTTTGCAGCGTTAACCCAAATCGTTTGATGCGAGCGCTCGATAAGTCCGCGTGCCTGACTGTTATATGGCAACGCGTGAGTCATGGTTCCGCCAAGACGATCAACGACTTCGCGAACTGTGTCGTTGGCAAATCCTGACCCGTTGTCGACGTAGAACATGGCGAACATGCCGTGTTGCATGGCATCACGTAGTGCGTCCATAACACCGATGGTGGACTCGGCTTCACCGATAGAAATACCCACAGCTTTGCGCGTAGCTACATCCAGTACTGTGGTGACTTCTGGACGGTAAGGCTTGCCGGTACGTGGATTCAAAACCTCAGCGTCAAACTTGTGGCCATCAGCAGTGAATACGTCGCAAGGAAACAGGCTCTTTGTAGAGCGACGCTTGAATGGCTGTAGAGCCTTTAGCTCTTGTGGGGTGCGGCGGCCACGCTCACGAACTTCAGCGCTGAGCTTATTAAGGAAGCGGCGAACAACATGGATACTCGGACGCTCAGCTGGATGTTTGAGAGCGAATTCGGAATAAGCAGCTTCAACACTGGGCTTAGTTGGACGTTGGTAGCAGGCAAGAAAGGACGCAGCCCAGACAGGTATGCTCATGTCTTTCTGGCGCCGAGCAGGTGCCAGGCCTATTTCGCCCTCTTTACGATAATCGGCCAGCCATCGTTTTAACGTACGCTCGCTCAGAGAGCGGTCGCCAGTCTTGCGATCATTAGCTCGCTGCACGCGGTCAGTAAGGTATGGGCTCAACTGCTCTGACTTAGCAAGTGCTACGAGGCTATCGATGGCACGTTGCTGGCTGATGGCCTGGCTCATGCGTTCAATTTCACGCACAAAGGCTAGCCGAGCGGTCATCACTGAACGCTGATCTTCATTGAGGCGTGACGCTGAAAAAGTGTCACGATTCATTGTTTCAGATGTAATGACAGGTATAGATTCTGTCGCTGCCTCAGAAACTGTTGCAGCTATTAGAGCGGCCTGGGTTTCTGGTGGAAGTGCAGAGAAACTGTATTCCACGGCCTTGCTTCCAAGGCGACCCTGGCCCTCCCAGCGCTCACGTTTGGCCCGGATTTGTACAGCTCGAACTGTTCCTGGCATACCAGGAAGTCCTACCAGCTCACGCGTGGAGTACCATTTACGCATGGCTGTCACCCAGCAGCTTTTTCAGTTCTCGGGCTTGCTTAGTTGCATCTGCTGCAACTCGTGCCAATCGACCAAGTTCTGCGTTCAAGGCATCGCGACCGTAGGCTACGCGTCCGCCTCGTTGCTCGACTAGCCAATTAGTTAGCGCATGACTACTGCACACCTCTTCCATAAGCGCAGCCCTATAGAAAGGCATGTTGTGATCTGTACGGGCAGGGCTCGACCAGGCATCCAGCATATGTTTGCTGACATCGTCCCCAGACAGACGAGACATTCGTGCAGCAATTTCGTAACGGTCTAAATCCGAACCTTTAAGGATCTCGCTAATCAACTCACTGACTTGTGCGGCATTGTTACCATTGCCTGGAATAGTCAGAACTGGCTGTGGTACGGAGAAGATGTCTAGAGTGCGGTCGTCCTTTGATTTGCGCATGTTTACATCTCCGTCCCGGTTTTACGGTGCCGAAGGTCATAAGCTGGGTTATGCTCTTGGCTATAACTTGCGTTCTTCTCGGCACGTTGTGACCTGATCCGGTGCGGAGTGCCGTTTGAGTTCCAGCGTTCTGGCCAAAGATCGACAGGCTTAAGACCTAGAGCTGTAGCAATAGCTCTTTCCATGCGGGGGTAGGCGGTACGCTTGGCGTTTTTGACGGCGGTGTCAGAAACATCAAGGGCACGCGCTAGCATGGCCAGCGATGTGCCTCGTGTACGAAGCTGGTACTTGATCCATTCCCATCTTTGGATTGGATCGAGGGGGATTTCGGTTGTGTTCATGCCTGGCGTCCATTCATAACCACCGGTGCGGGTGGTTTTTTTGGGGTGTCTAACGTCACCTACGGCATAAACATAGCCGCTTTGTTCATTGCGGTAAAGCGAAAAGCGGCATTTCGCTTAGCCGCAACCGGCAATATTTAGCGGAGTGTTTACATGTCTTTGTTTTTAAAGAGTTTTTTGGCTAAGCGAAATTTCGCTTTTAGAGCTTTGAGCGTTTCGTTTTCTAGCTTGAGGAAAACGAAATGAATGAAGAGTTGGCGGCACGTATAAGGCTTTGCGCAGAGATAGCCGGAAGCGGCGATGAACTGTCGCGTCTTACGTCTATTCCTCGGAGGACTTTGGAGTACTACCTGACAGGCCAACGTGAATTGAAAGTGGCACGCTGCGTAGAGATTGCTAAGGCTGTAGGCGTTGATGTGGGCTGGCTGGCAACTGGAGAGGGTGATAAGTACAGAGGGCTAGAGCCTCAGTTTTCCAATGATGACAAATATGCCTATGTTCCTTTGTACGATGCCCGTTGTAGTGCAGGGCACGGAGCTTGGAATGAGGGCGCGAAGATATTGACCATGCTTGCCTTCACTGCCTATTCGCTTCGCAAGCAGGGGCTAGAGCCTGCAAAGCTTTCTGCTATCCGCGTAGACGGTGATTCAATGGAGGGGATGCTGAGCGATGGCGACACAGTCATGATTAACCACGCCCGCCGTACGCTTGAGGGTGAGGCTGTCTATGTAATTCGTCTTGATGATCATCTCTATGCAAAACGCCTGCAACGCCAGTTCGACGGATCAATACATATCATCAGTGAGAACAAAGCCTACAAAGATATGGTCGTTCCGAAGCAACAGCTGAATGAGCTTGAGATCATTGGTCGCGTTGTATGGGCGGGAGGCTGGATTTAGGCAGCAAGGTTTAATATTACGACACGGAGATGGTGTCGAGGCCCGATGCCAAAGCTAACGCTAAATCGGCTCGGGCCCAGTGTTGTGGCGTAATTTCAACCGTCTAACGCTTCGCACTGCTTTGACACTGGTTTAGGTTTCGGGTTTTCCATTAACCCCTTATTGGCCGGGCCTGTCGCCACTCCTCCCGCTTTGTCCCAGCTCATCCCACTGACTTTCTTCCAGTGCCATATCTATAACCTCCCCACAGATCGCGAGCCAAGCTCGCTCCTACAGTTGAACATCACTCTTCCAGGGTCAGGCCGCCCGGTGGCAAGGGCAGCGCGGTTTT
>ERZ1673734.442-NODE-442-length-35508-cov-11.880518_pt1 | contig 35508 bp, 38 predicted proteins | sample MGYA00580199_ERZ1673734 | MGnify/ENA primary metagenome ERZ1673734 (study PRJEB41218, sample SAMN15661742) | gut metagenome | host: Homo sapiens | place: Canada: London | collected 2015-08-20/2019-03-30 | study: EMG produced TPA metagenomics assembly of...
CTCTGCTGCCTTACGGATGTGGCATACCCCTTGCGGGTAATCAGGTGCGGTGTACATGGCTTCGCCATAAATCTTCTGCAAGTCGTAACTACTCTCAACCGCGCCTTACTATCGTGAGGCGCGAGTGACGTTTGCTCGGCGGCAGACTGCTTACCGAATGTGGCATTGCTGCGCTCGCCGCATTGATGGGTGCCTCGGTAGACGGAAATTAGGCTGCACTACTACGAGACAGGCAGAGCGGCAGCGGATAATAGGAGTAGGTCAAATCGTCTAGCAACTCCAAACGCGGCAACGCCGCGCGAAGGCAGTGCAATCGGCAAGCATTGCAGCTCTTCGAGCTGCTCGCTTGCAATGTGAAAACCTTTCTCTTGGGGGATTTAAAGGGGGATATTCTCTTTCGTGAAAGAGAATATCCCCCTTTGACTCGCTCCCCTGCGCGGCGCAGGGAAACCATTTGCACTTCTTGCAAGAAGAAAATAAAAGACTTCCTTTTCTAAAAAATCTCTGTTACAATACAGGATACAAATACTAAATCGCAAGGAGAACTTTGATGAAAAAGCTGCTTTGCCTTCTTCTGACGCTCGCTATGACGCTTTCGCTCGCTGCCTGCGGCAGCAAGGCGGATGTGAACTTCTGTTAGAGAACATATACAACTGAATACGGATTTATCTGCTGATAAGCACTTGCAACTATCCGAGAAAAGAACGGATATATGCAGGTGCTTTTCTTTTTCAAAAAATCAGAACACAGTGTCCAAAATCGGCTATCCGCACGGGCTGTAAGGTAGGGGGCAGGTCTGCCCGTCTGTACCTTGAAAACTTCACAGCAGCCGCCAGAGGGATACCTGCCGCAATGGACAGCAGGCGATGATATGAGCCTGCCCATTGCTTAATCCATGCACAGCATAGGCAGTGATAACGCCGCTTTGGGAAAGCGTGGAACTGTATGGAATGGCTGTGTTTACATATCCCCGTCCTTGTGGCAGGGATATAAAAATTTTAAGGAGGTCTATTGCCTATGGACAAGTATGCCAAAACCAGACGAAAGTGGAAGGAGGAAACCCATGCAAAAGCTGAACATGGTGGACGCAGACATCCTGCTCTATCAGCCGCTTGACAAGCCCCGTTTTGTGGTGGACGGTCTTATCCCCACAGGATTGGTATTGTTCTGCGGCTCACAGAAAATCGGCAAAAGCTGGCTCATGCTGAAACTCTGCTTATGCGTGTCGGCGGGGCTGCCTTTCTGGGAGATGGAGACACGGGCAGGCGATGTGCTGTACCTCTGTCTGGAGGATACCTTTTTCCGCATACAGGACAGGCTTTTTCGTCTGACAGACGAGGCGGACAGCCGCCTGCACTTCGCTGTGGCGAGCTGCAAGCTGACGGACGGGCTGATCGTGCAGTTGGAGGACTATCTGAAGGAGTACCCCGACAGCAGGCTCATTGTGATTGACACCTTGCAGAAGGTACGCACCGCCTCAAAAGACAACGCCTATGCCAGTGATTACGGGGATATTTCCCAGATTAAGGAGTTTGCCGACCGGCATTCCCTTGCGGTCATCGTTGTCCACCATATCCGCAAGCAGAACGACAGCGATGTGTTCAACAAGGTATCGGGGACAACAGGGCTGACAGGGAGCGCAGACGCTACCTTTGTACTGGAAAAGGAAACCCGTGCGTCCGACACCGCAAGGCTCTACTGTGTGGGCAGGGATATTGAGTATCAGGAGTTTGTCCTGCGTTTCAGGGAGTGCAGTTGGGAGATGGTGGAGCGAAAAGGTCAGGAGCAGCTTGCGAGGGAAAGCATACCGCCTGTCCTTTTTCGGCTCGTAGAGTTCATGCAGGACAAAGAAAACTGGTGCGGCACAGCCACGGAGCTTCTGGCGGCGATGAAAGAAACAGACACCCCACCTACCGTCATTACCAAGTGGCTCAATGAGTATCGCACGACTTTCTTAGCGGACAACCATATCGGGTATGCGTACCGCAGGAAGAAAGAGGGCAGGCTGATTGCGCTCACAAAGCAGTCGGGTGACAGTGATGACGGTGGTGACGGCGATGTCGGGATACCCCTTGCGTCTGTCACTGACACCACAGCAAAGTGAAATCTATCGCTCTTGCCCTACGGGTGGCAGGCGTGGCGGAGATGACAATGCTTTTTCGATATGCGCCCTGCCACCCTGCGGGAGAACACCCCGCAAACGCTCCGTGCAGGCGTGGGCTTTTCTCGCTTCCCTCGGCTCGTAAAGCCACCCCTGCGGCTGAAAAAACCGCCCCGGTTTTTACAGCACGCTTTTGCAGGGTGTAACACACTACACCTTGCAGGCAAGGAGCGTGTGCCAGACGTTCCCTCTGGACTCCCTTTATGCAGGGCTTGCGCCCTGCTCCCCGCCGCCTGCGGCTGCGGGAAAAGGCGGCGCCGGTGACAGTGCCGCACAGGTTTAGGGGGGCATCCCAAAACCACCGTCATCACTGTCACCACCGTCACCGCCCAAAGAACACCCGCCGAAAAAAGAAAGGAGTTGAACGCTTATGCCTTACGCAATCCTGCGTTTCCAGAAACGCAAGGCAGGCTCTGTGGCTGCCTGTGAACGCCACAATGAACGGAAGAAGGAGGCGTACAAGAGCAATCCCGATATTGATATGGAATGCTCCAAGTACAACTATCATCTTGTGCCGCCGCCACGCTACACCTACAAAAAAGAGATTAACCGTATGGTGCAGGAGGCAGGCTGCAAGGTGCGCAAAGACAGCGTGATGATGGTGGAAACCCTCATTACCGCCTCTCCTGAATTTATGAACAGCTTACCGCCAGAGGAACAGAAAGCCTACTTTGCTATGGCTTTGGACTTCATAGCGGAGCGTGTGGGAAAGCAAAATATCCTCTCTGCTGTGGTGCATATGGACGAGAAAACACCCCATATGCACCTTTGCTTTGTGCCGATTACGCCAGAGGGAAAGCTGTCTGCCAAATACTTTTTAGGCAACCAGAAGTCTTTATCCGAGTGGCAGACCGCCTACCATGAGCGTATGTCCGCACGGTGGAATGAGTTGGAACGGGGGCAGTCCTCGATGATTACGGGGCGAAAGCATATCCCCACATGGCTCTTTAAGCTGGGCGGCAGGCTGGATAAACAGTATGAGGAAATCGTCAAAGCCCTGTCCGATATTAACGCCTTTAACGCAGGGAAGAAACGGGATAAGGCGCTCTCCCTGCTTTCCGCATGGCTGCCGGAGGCGGAAAGGTTTTCACGGGAAATCGGGAAACAGAGCGCCTATATCGACAGCCTGAAAAAGAAAATCGGGCAGGAAAGCGACTATGCGGGGCGGCTGCGTGACGAGAAATACGCAGAGGAATTAAAGGTGCAGAAAGCCAACCAGAAGATATTTGAGTTGCAGCGCACCAATCAGCAGTTGGAACGCCTGCTTAGGAAAATCCCGCCCGAAGTGTTGGAAGAATTGCAGAAACAGAACAGAAATAGGTCAAGAGAAAGGTAGGAAAGCCATTGAAAAAACAGGATTTTACCGTGCTGAAGATTGAGGATTTACGCCCGTTCCCCGATAACCCGTTCCGTCTGGTGGAGGACGAACTGCTGATGGAAATGGCGGAGAGTATCAAGGAGTTTGGTGTGGTAACGCCCATCATAACCCGCCCAAAGGAGGACGGGAACGGGTACGAAGTCATTGCAGGGCAGCGGCGTGTCCGTGCCTCACAGCTTGCAGGGATAGAGACAATCCCTGCTTTTGTTTTGCCCTTAGACCGTGACCGGGCGATTATTACCCTTGTGGACAGCAATATCCAGAGAGAAAATATCCTGCCGAGCGAGAGGGCTTTTGCCTACAAGATGAAGTTGGAGGCGATGAAAAGGCAGGGATACCGCACGGATTTAACTTCGTCCCAAGTTGGGACGAAGTTGCGGACGGACGAAACGGTGGCGCAGGGCTTTGGTATTGGAAAGACCACCGTACAGCGATATATCCGCCTGACCGAGTTAATCCCGCCGATTTTACAGATGGTGGACGAGGGGCAGATTGCCCTTACCCCTGCGGTGGAACTGTCTTTTTTGAAGAAGGACGAGCAGGAAAACCTGCGGATTACGATGGAAAGTGAGGACGCTACCCCCTCTCTTTCGCAGGCGCAGCGCATGAAAAAATTAAGCCAGATGGGGCGGCTTGACATGGATACCATCTTTGCGATTATGACCGAGGAAAAGGCAAACCAGAGGGAAACCGTGAAAATCGGCATGGACAAGCTGCGGAAATATTTCCCCAGAGGCACAACGCCAAAGCAGATGGAGGATTTTATTCTCCGCTTATTAGAGCGTGAATTGCAGAGAAAACGAAACCGTGACAGCCGCTAATCTTCTTTTCTCGGCGGGTAACGGACAGAAAGGACAGGTCATTGATGAAAGAAATCCAGTATGAAATCGTAAAAGAAATCGCTGTCCTCTCCACGGGCGACAGCGGCTATACAAAGGAAATCAACCTGATTGCGTGGAACGGGAACGAGCCGAAGTACGACATCCGCAGCTTTTCCCCTGCCCGTGAGAAATGCGGCAAGGGCATTACGCTGACAAAGGCGGAGGCGGAGAAACTCCTTGCGGCTCTGAAAAAAGAACTAAAACAGTGAGATTTTGAAGGGAGGTATGTCTATGGCAAAGACAACGGTGCGCCCGAAAATCATTGTGCAGGCGGCTTACACGGGCGGCGCAGATATGCGGGAATTGTTTATTTCCCTGCTTGTAAACGAGGTGCGGAGGGGAAACTCCTCTCCCCGCACCTTTGAGATATTCAAACTTCCGCAATACAATGAGGGCAGTACAGATACAAAGGAGGCGAGCTGAATGGCAATGTTAAGGGCGGCTCTGTACTGCCGCTTATCAAAGGACGATATGCTGCAGGGCGACAGCGAGAGTATCAAAACGCAGAAAGCCATGCTGACGCAGTACGCAAAGGAGCATGGCTTTCTGGTGGTGGAAATCTATGTGGACGATGGGTACAGCGGCTTAAATTTTGACCGTCCGAGCTTTACCCGTATGCTCGATGACATCGAGGCGGGAAAGATTGATGTGGTCATTACGAAAGACTTATCCCGTCTGGGGCGTGACCATCTGAAGGTCGGACACTTCACGGAGATTTACTTCCCGATGAAGAATGTGCGGTATATCGCAGTCAATGACGGTGTGGATACCGCCAACAAGAACAACGATATAGCGGCTCTGAAAAATGTGATGAACGAGTTTTACAGCCGGGATAATTCCCGCAAAATCCGTTCCTCTATCCGTGCGAGGGCAAAGGCGGGGCTGTACCGTTCTTCCTTTAACCCCATCGGCTACCGTAAATCCCCCGATAACCACAACAAGCTGATGGTGGACGAGGAAACAGCGTGGATTGTGAAACGGATCTTCGAGCTTGCCAACACAGGCATGGGAACGCACAAAATCGCTGCTGTGTTCCGTGAGGAACAAGTACCCTGCCCGTCATGGTGGCTGCACAGCAGGGGCGAAAAGGACTACTCCAAGCGGTTTGAAAATCCAGAGAACAAATATGAGTGGTCGCACACCGTCATACGCAATATCATTTCCAATCCCCTTTATCTGGGGCATTGCGTGATGTGCAAGACCGAGAGTATCTTCAAGGTCAACGCCTCAAAGAAAGTACCAAAAGAGGACTGGATTACTGTGGAGAACACCCATGAGCCGCTTGTGACGCAGGAGGTTTTTGACGGGGCAAACGAGAAGATTTTGAGCCGCAGGCGGGATACCGCCGATAACTTTGTCTCTCCCTTTGCGGGGCTTGTGAAGTGCGGCGCTTGCGGAAAGGCGTTAGGTTTGCGTTACTGGACGGGGAAAAGGCACAGGATTTATGTGTGTACCACTTACGCCCACGATACCAAAGCCTGCACAGACCACCGTATTTTCTATGAGGATTTATACAAGGCGGTGCTTGCGGATATTCAGTACCACGCCCGTCTTGCCTATGAGGACAGGGAGAAAGCGGTGACTCTGGCAGTGAAGATGAACACCAGAGCAGACGGAAGCAAAGGGAAAAACAATGCTGACAAGCTGAAAGCGGCAAAGAAACGGTATGAGGAAGTGACGAGACTGTTTGACCGTCTGTATGAGGACAGTGTATCGGGGCGTATCTCCCATGACAATTTTAACCGTCTGATGGATAAGTACCAGACCGAACAGGAACAGCTTTTAGGGCAGATACAGGCTTTAGAAGCCGCCATGCAGGAGGTTAAGGACAATCAGCAGAACGCTGTCAGGTGGGCGGAATTGATGGCGCAGTATGTGGGGATACAGGAATTGACTGCTGAAAATCTCAATCTCCTTGTGGAGAGGATTGAGGTCTATGACCGCACGGAAACCAATGCCGGGGCAGAACAGATGATTAAAATCTGTTACCGCTTCGGCGGCTACATAGGGGAACGGGTATTTTCCGCAAAGGTGCTGAAACACCCTTGCAGGAAAAACGCCTGCCCTCTCAAAGAAAGGAAAGGCTATGGGAAAATATCACTTGTATCTTAGCGAGGAAGAAAGGCAGCTTGTTCTCCACGCCCTGATTGACTTCCGCAATAAGCTGCTTGCGGCGGGCAGATATACGGACTGTGTGGACGAGCTGCTGATAAAGGTCATGTATGCAAAGGCGAAAAGGGTAAAAATACGGTAATGGAGGAAATGACAATGACAAAATCAATCTTTGAACAGTTGGGCGGCGCTTACGAACAGCAGGGGGATTATCTTCTTCCCTGCCTCACAGTACCCGCCGAGAACGAACAGCCCATAGGCGTATGGGGGCAGCGGCACTTGCGGTATCTGAAAGAATACCGCAGAGCCGCCTACATAACCCTGCTCACAAGCGGCAGGCTGAACGCCTACCTTGCCGACATCGACAGGCAGGCGCAGGAGCGCATGGAAAGGCTCACAGAGCAGATGAAACAGGCGCAGGGTATCACAGAGCAGCTAAAGGCGGAAAACGCCTTAGAATGGGTGCAGAGAATGAATAACATACGGGCGTGTGCAAGGGAGATTGTGGAGAGGGAGATTATTTATACTTATGAGGCGTATCTTCCGATTGTTGCCGCCTGCCGTCCTGACCTTGATGAAGCGGCAATAAAGAGAAAAACACTGTATTTGATTACCGTTATGCAGCAAATGTTCCTGCGATATGAAATCATATCACAAATATTGGGGATTGACCTTAGACAGAAAGAAAACCGCAAGAACTTTCATACACAAGTTTTACACGACGTTTTGGAGGTATAAAGATTGAATATCACAGTGATAAACGGAACAGAGAAACACGGTGTTACCTACCGCTTGAAAGAGACGTTTTTAACTGAGTTTAGGGATGAAGCGAATATTACAGAATATTATCTTCCAAAAGATTGTCCAAACTTCTGTGTTGGTTGCTTGAACTGCACATTAAAGGGCGAAAAAACTTGCAAGGACGCTGAATACATTAGAAAAATGGATGAATCGCTTTTAAAAGCGGATTTGATTGTAATGACTTCTCCTGCATATGTGTTTCATGTTACGGGAGCAATGAAAGCATTGCTTGACCATTTTGCTTACCGATGGATGCCACACCGCCCTGCTCCTGAAATGTTTGGGAAGCGGGCAGTCATCATAACACAGTGCTTGGGTAGCGGAGCAAAATCTGCAGCGAAAGATATAAAGCACAGTTTATCTTGGTGGGGGATTTCCGAGATCGGGATATTTACTGGGGCGTTGATGAGCGATATTGTTTGGGAAAAACTTTCTAAAAAGAAACAAGCTAAACTCACAGGAAAAGTTCAAAAACTATCCAAGAAGTTTGCACATATGGATTACACAAAATCCGCACACACGAATTTGATTACGAAAATTAAGTTTTTCTTCTGCCGTATGATACAGAAATCCATACATAAATCCGACCCCGAACACCTTGATGGGAAGTATTGGGCGGAGCAAGGTTGGCTCGATGGCGGTAAACCGTGGAAATAGTGAGGGGACAATATGGAAAAAATAAATTCTGAATGGGTATGTTGCCCTGTTTGTGGAAATAAAACTCGTGACAAAATACGGAAGGATACTGTTTTGGTGCATTATCCTCTTTATTGCCCGAAATGCAAACGAGAAACTTTAATCAATGCGAAAAAATTACATATAACTGTCATCAAAGAGCCAGACGCACAGACGCAGAGCCGATGAACTTGTGAGATATTTCACAGATCATCGGCTCTTTCTTTTTCGGATAGTGTTTATCAGTCCGCCCAGTCCGCCATATAAAAAAACGGAGTTTTGACGGACTGTATTGTTATGCCCTAATGCTCCCTCTAAACCCGTTTTGAGTTTGGAGGGATTTTTTGCGTCTTTCTTCACTTTCTATCCTGCCGCTGATCCGTGCGGCGTTCTACATATTACCAGACAGAAACGAGGATAATCTGTTAAAAAATTCCTTGTTTTGATATGGCTCTTTTATGCACTAAAAGCAGAGGACAAATATCTACATAAAAGAGCTTTTACTTCTCATAGCCGCAATGGTCTGACAGCCTTTGCGGTTTTTCTTTTGTCGCTTTTTGTCAAGAGACAGGATAAGCCCGCTTCTGGCGTTGGGTGTCGCTCACCGCCTGCCAATCTGGATTTTCAAAAAAATTCAGATTGGAGGTAAAGAACAGTGGCATACAACCACGGAAAGGCAGAGCGCAGATGGCGGCTCTGGAAAGAAAAAGAAGAAAAGATTTTACGGGAGTGCGGAGTTGATGAAGAAACGATTGAGGAAATTCGCACTTTTGATAGAGAAGAATTTAATTCTGACAGACGGTTTTACACACGCCTGAATGATGTTGGGGAATACATAGCGGAAACTGCCATGCAGGAGCCGCCCATGGAGGTCAATACAGTCTGGGATATGCTGAATGAAATCGAGGACGAAAACCTATACCGTGCATTGCTTACGGTGGACAAGCGTACCCTGCAAATTGTCCTGCTGAAAATGCAGGGATATTCCCTAAAGGAGATTGCGCCGATGGTTGATTTATCGGCGGGTGCTGTCTATGCGAGGTTAGACCATCTGCGGAAAAAGCTGAGAAAACTCTTATAGTATCTAAAGCCCTGCTGTTTCCTGCGGGCTACTGGGTGAGAGGACAACCCCTCTCACCCATTTTTTAGCAGGAGGACAAGGCAATGGCGATACCTAAACGGTCATACTGGCTTCGGGAAGTAGTGACAGAGGCAGGAACAAGCTATCATATCAGTTTTCGTGACGGGCAGGGAAAAATCCAAAAGCTGTGCGTATCTTATGACTTCTATATGGCGTTTCGGAGACTGGAACTTGACGAAAGGAAAATTGAGGGTTGGGATTACCGTCACAGGGAGTTTTCGGAAATTATGGAGGAAACTCTGAACTGGCGGGCGGTAAGACAGCCTAAAAGCATTGAGGAGGTTATTCTTGAGGAAGAACGGGCAGAACTGCTCCAGAGGATTATCAGCAAGCTGCCAGAAATGCAAAGGCGGCGTTTCCTGCTCCACTATGAGTATGAAATGACTTATAAAGAGATAGGGAAAATCGAGCATTGCAGCCAACAATCCGTAGGTCGTGCTGTAACTGCCGCCAGAGAAAAGATAAAGGCGGAGATGAAGAAATACCTAAACGCATGACCGTTAAGCATACCCTTGTATCTTTGGATATGAGGGTATTTGCTTTGTGTTCTCTAATGGAACTTCACAGACGACAAGACGCCGGAAGAGGACGATCCCACACAGGCGGAGACGCCCGTCGACGACAAGCAGGACGAGCCTGCCGCGGATGACGTGGACAAGGACGATGCATCCGACGCTACAGAGATCGAACCCGACGCAAACAGGGGCGAAAAGCCTGACGAGGCACAAAAGCCCGCGAAACCGACCAAGTCCGACAGCAAGAAGGACGAGACGCCCGCAAGCAAGCCGTCCGAACCTGCTAAACCTGCCGAGCCCTCCAAGCCCGCGGAAACACCGTCGGAAACACCTGCGGCGCAGGACACCGGCGCGCTCTCACTGCTCACGTCTGTCTGGAGCACGTACAGCGAGGATGACAAATTTCCCGCCGCGGGCGGAGACGCAGAGCACAGCGTCGACGACGCGCCCGGCAGCTTCGATGTCTCGAACGCTGACAGCCTGACCTATCAGCTGACGTTCCCGTCCGCCGACGTGTCGCTCATCGACGGCGCGGCATCGCTCGTGCACATGATGAACCTCAACACCTTTACCTGCGGCGCGTTCCACGTCAGTGACGCGGACAACGTTTCGACCGTCGCCGCCGACATCCGCAGCGCCGTGCAGGGCAAGCAGTGGATGTGCGGCTTCCCCGATAAGCTTGTGATTTTCACCTCGGGGCAGTACGTCGTGTCCGTCTACGGCAACGAGAGCCTGGTCAACACGTTCCGCGACAAGTTCGTCGCCGCCCACAGCGGCGCGAGCACCGTCTATGACGAGGCCATCGGCGCGTAACTTCATCAAAAAAGGAAGCGCAAGCAAAATGCTTGCGCTTCCTTTTTACAATTCGATGATCTGGCAGGGGACGGGGATGGGCAATTCCTCATGTGTGGAGAGGATCACGATCTTCGTCTCTGCCGCGCGCAGGATGGCGCGCATCGCGGCCTCGCGGTTTTCCGCGTCGAGGCCGGTGAACGGCTCGTCGAGCGCGATGGCGTCAGACGGCGCGAGCAGCGCGCGGGCGAGCGCTAGCCTACGCTGCATGCCGCCGGAATAATCGCGTACCTTCTTTTTCCTCACGTCGCCAAGTCTCAGTTCTTCCAGGAGCGCCTGCGCCGCCGCGGCGTTGTAATTCGCTCCGAGGACGAAGCGAAGATTTCCCTCTGCGTCCAGCCCTTCGAGCAGGCGGTTTTCCTGAAAGACCGCCGTCCAGCGAAATTTATCGCCGTTGACCGTGCCGCTGTCCGGCGTTTCCAGCCCGAGCAGCACGCGCAGCAGCGTCGTCTTGCCGATGCCGGAGGGACCGAGCAGGCGCGTCACGCCGACGCGCGCGGTAAAGGAAATGTCGTCAAGCACGGTGTTCTCGCCGTAGCGCTTGCAGAGGTGTTCGACTCGAAGCTCCATCATGCGCCCATCCTTTCTGCGATCTTGTCCACGAGGAGAAGAAACAGCTTTTCAAACGCCGCCGAGATCAGCACGATCGCCGCCGTCCAGGCGAAGAGGTCGGCGGTCTGGAAGTATATCTTCGCGTTGTAGAGCTTCTCACCGATCGAGCCGCTGGAGAGGGCGATGACCTCCGCCGCGGTGCCGGCCTTCCAGCAAAGGCCCAGCGCCGCACTGACGGCAGAGCGGAAGTAGGGAAGCACCTGCGGCAGATACACGCCCCGCAGCGTGCGCGAAAACGGCACGCGGAACACGCGCGCCATCTCCAGAAGAGAGGCGTCCGTGCGCCGGATGCCCTCAAGCACATTTAAGTACACGGGCGGGAAGACCATCAGCGCCGCGATGAACAGCGGCAGCGTTCGGCTGGAGAGCCAGATAAGCGCCAGAATGATGAACGACGCCACCGGCACGGTCTTGACTGCCGCCACGAGCGGCGCAAGCAGCTCTTTGACGCGCGAAAACCGCGCGGAAAGCGCCGCCAGCACAACTGCCAGCGCGCAGGAAAGCAAAAAGCCGCCCAAGATGTGCATGCTCGACGTGCCGATGGCGCGCCAGAATACCGCCGTGCCCGCAAGCGTCCAGAGCTGCGCGAGCGAGGATACGGGAGAGGGGAGCAGCAGCGCGCCGTGCGGGTATGCCGCGTGCAGTGCCATCGCGGCAAGCTGCCAGACGATCAGCCAGAAAGCGACTGCCCAGAGACGCACGTTCTGCTTTTTTCCGCGCATGATCATCTCTCCTTTCCTTGAAATACGGCGGCGGGACAGCGCCCGCCGCCGCAAAGAATTTATGCGAAATAGAAGCTGTTATCCGGCATCTCGCCGCCGACAGCGGCGGGAGACGCATTGTAGAGCACCTCTAAATAACCGGGCAGCGCCTCAAGAAGGTCTGCCCCCGTCAGGCAGACGATGTTGCAGTAGGGCAGTGCCTTTTCCGCGACGGCGGCGTCCACGATGCTGTATTCGCCGATGAGCGCGGCGGCATCCGCGGTGTTGGCGTTCACCCAGTCGACGCTCGCGGCGTAGTCCTTGAGAAAGGCCTCCACGGCGGCAGGATTTTCCTCCACGACCGCGCGGCGGGCAACAATGACGCCCGTGATGAGCGCCGAGCCGTTATCGAGTGCGTCCCATTCAGCATTCAGATCGAGCGCCATGCGCAGGCCCTCGATCTTGCTCTGCGCCACGGTGACAAAGGGCTGGGGCAGGAGCGCAACGCTCGCCTGACCGGAAGCCAGCGCCGCGACACACTCGCTGTGCTCGCTCTTCCAGTCGATCGTCACATCGTTATCGGGATCGATGCCGTTTTCCGTGAGAAGATAGCGCAGGGCGTATTCCGGCGTAGAGCCCTTGCCCGCCGCCACGATGGTCTTCCCCTTCAAGTCGGCCATGGATTGCACGCTCTCGCCGTTTTCCACGATGTAGAGAACGCCGAGCGTGTTGACCGCCAGCACCTCGATCTCGCCCTCCGTCTTATTGTAGAGCACGGCGGCGAGGTTCGCGGGCACGCAGGCCATGTCGAGCTCGCCCTTGAGGAGCGCGGGCGTCACTTCATCCGCAGAACCGGCAAGGGTAAAGGTATATTCATTGCCAGTCGTTTCGCCGCTTTCGCTGTCCTTCATCAGCTTCACAAGGCCCATGGCCGTAGGGCCCTTGAGCGCGGCGATAGAATAGTTCGCAGGGGTGAACTCCTCCTGTTCGGTCTGCTGGTCGTCCTGCGCGTCGTTCGGCGTCTCATCCGCCTTCTGTCCGCAGGCGGCGAGCGAGAAGACGAGCGCAATCGTCAGGCACAGGGCCAAGAGATATTTGAGATTCTTTTTCATTGTTTTTCTTCCTTTCCGATGCTGCCCTCGGGCGCGTAGACCGTTTTGGCGGTGATGCCGTCCAGACGGCCGATCTTGCCCGACAGGGCGGAGATGACGTTGCCCGGCGCGTCGAGCGCCACGCTGATGATATTCACGCCCTTTTCGCGGTACGGCACGCCCATGCGCCCGATGATATACTGACCGTACTGGTGCAGAAGCTCGTTGAGCGGCTGGACAGAGCTTCCCCCGCGGACGATGATGGCCAGCACGGCGACTCTCGTTTCCATTAACGCATTCTCCTTTGTCAAAATAAAAATCATCCCTTCCGCCGTTCAGCAGAAGGGATGGAAACAGCAAATGACGACGCAGCAGGGCTGTGTCTTTGTTTTCCCTCTTCTTGTGGCTCGGAACGCATCCTCGCTGTCAGAACGGTAGAATGAATCTGGTTCGCCGCCGGTCAGAGTAGTCTTCCCGGAAGGCAAAGCGATGATACCACACTTTCGCTGCAGCGTCAAGATGGAGGGACAATGGTATCGGATAAGCTGGAAAAAAGGCCAAAAGAAAACGTCCGTGAACAGTGCAAGGCATATAAATTCCATTGACTTCTTCGGCGTTATCTTATACGATATGATAAAAGTACAAGTTTTATACGCAGGGCTGGATCCCGGCCCCGGGAAGTCAGCTCTGTGATCTCACAGGGCTGATTTTTGCTGTTTGGGGAGAAATGAGAGGGAAGCGCATGCCATATTACGCACACATCCGGCAGGATGAAAACGGCGAGACCATCTATCAGACCGTCGCAGAGCACCTGACAGGTACAGCCGCGCTGTGCCAAGAGTTTGCCGCCGACTTCGGCGCAGAGGCGGACGGAGATCTGATGGGGCTCGCGCACGATCTCGGCAAATGCACTGACGCATTCCAGAAGCGCCTGCTTGAAGGTGGTCCCGTTGTCGACCACACCACGGCGGGGATGCTCACCTGTATAAGGATGAAGCGGCCCAGCGCCGCCGCGTGCGTCGCCGGTCACCACGGCGGACTTTTGGATGTCGGAAATCTGAGGACCGACCGCGCGGGCGAGGCTACGCTCTCCGGCCGGTTCAAAAAGGGCGTGGAGGGACACTATCTTGAGCGCTGCGGCGAAAGCGGCGTGACACTGCCAACTCTTCCGCCTGAGACGCCGGAACGGGATCCATTGAAAGCGTCGTTTCGGACAAGGATGCTCTATTCCTGTCTGGTGGACGCGGATTTTCTCGATACGGAGCGGTTCATGGACGGCGAACGTGGGCGCGGCGGATATGACGATCTTCCGACGCTGCTAAGGCGGCTGAAAGAATACATCGCGCCGTGGCAGGAACCGAAAACAGCGCTCAACAAGCTGCACTGCAAAATTCTAAACAGCTGTCTGGATACAGGCAGTAAACCAAAAGGCATTTACACGCTGACCGTGCCGACCGGCGGCGGAAAGACGGTCGCGTCGCTCGCCTTTGCGCTGCGGCACGCAGTGGCGCACGGGATGAAGCGGGTGATCTGCGTCGTGCCGTACACGTCGATCATCGAGCAGAATGCCGAAGTATTCCGCGAGATCCTCGGCGACGGCAATGTGCTCGAGCATCACTCAGGTGTGCAGTTCGAGCTTTCCGACGGCGCGTCGCCCGAGGAGGTGCGCCGCGCGCTGGCGGCGGAAAACTGGGACATGCCGGTCATCGTCACAACGGCGGTGCAGTTTTTTGAGTCCATTTACGCAAACCGTTCGTCAAAATGCCGCAAGCTCCATAATCTTGCCGACAGCGTCATCATTTTTGACGAGGCGCAAATGCTGCCGCTTTGCCATCTGCGGCCCTGCGTGGCGGCGATGGCATCGCTTGCCGAGCAATTCCGTTCAACGCTTGTGCTGTGCACGGCCACGCAGCCGTCGCTCGGTGACCTGCTGCACACCTATGCGCCAAGCTGCCCTATCACAGAACTGTGCCCACAGACGGCGGAGGAATACGACAGCTTCCGCCGCGTGACGTTTCGGCAGGAGGGCATCTTGGAGGACGACGCGCTTGCGGAAAGGCTCAGCGAGCACCGGCAGGTGCTTTGCATCGTGAACAGCCGCAAGGCGGCGCAGAGCATCTTTGCGCGCTTGCCGCAGGAGGCGAGCTTTCACCTCTCGACGCTGATGGTGCCCGCACAGCGGCAGACGCTTCTCGATGAGATCCGGCGGCGCCTAAAGGCAGGGGAACCGTGCCGCGTCGTGTCGACCTCGCTGATCGAGGCGGGCGTGGACGTGGACTTTCCCGCGGTGTACCGCGAGCTGGCTGGGCTGGATTCCGTCTTGCAGGCAGCGGGGCGCTGCAACCGCGAGGGAAAGCGGGCGGCAGGTGAGAGCATCGTAACGATCTTTGAGCGGACGGAACTGCCGCCGCTTCTGTTCCGCACGGCGGTGGGCGCAACACGCCATGCGCTGAAAGACGGGCGAGACCCCGCCGTGCAGGAAACCATGCAGCGCTATTTCCGCGAACTGCGCGCGCTGAGCGGGGAAACACTTGACAAGTACGGCATTGTCAAAGCCTTTGAGGATGGCATCAACGGCTGCGAACTGCCGTTTCGCACCGTGGCGGAGAAATTTCATCTGATCGATCAGAACACGCGCACGGTCTATGTCCCGTTTGGCGGCGGAGCGGCGCTCATCGAACGGCTGAAAGCGGGCGAGTGCTCCAAGGGTCTCTACCGCAAGCTGGGGCGCTACGCAGTCTCGGTCTACGAACCGCATTTTCAAAAGCTCTATGCCGCGGGCGCGCTGCTGACGGCGCGAGAGGTCCCTGCACTGGATGAAGACAGTTCGATCTTAAACGATATGAGTCTGTACAGCGAAATGACCGGCCTGACGCTGGAACCGGAAACCGGAAAGGCCGAATTCATATAAGCTGTCCGTTTTATCGGACAGGGCATCGTTCATACTGAGACAAGAACCAAGGTAAACCAAAGAGAGGAGTGATCCAATGCCGATTCAAGTAGAAGTCTGGGGAGACTACGCCTGCTTTACTCGCCCTGAAATGAAAACGGAACGCGTCAGCTATGACGTGATGACGCCCTCAGCAGCGCGCGGGCTGCTGGAAAGCATCTACTGGCACCCAGGGCTCCGTTGGGTGATCGACCGCATCCATGTGTGCGCACCCATCCGCTTCACCAACATCCGCCGCAACGAGGTCAAGGATGTCATCAGCGCCCGCAGGGCAAAGACCGTGATGGAAAAAGGGCAGGGGGAACTGTACCTCGCCGCGTCGGAGAGCATTCAACAGCGCGCGGCTATGGTGCTGCGAGATGTACACTATGTCATCGACGCGCACTTCGACATGACGGACGCCGCTGCGCCCGGCGACAATCCCGGCAAGTTTCAGGACATTATCAAGCGACGGCTGGAAAAGGGGCAGTGTTACAGCATGCCGTATTTCGGCACGCGGGAATTTCCCGCGCAGTTCCGGCGCTGCACGGAATTGCCGCCGTGCCCCGATGAGCTCAAAGGCACGCGCGACCTCGGCTGGATGCTGTGGGATCTCGACTACAGCGATCCTGCGGACATCACGCCGAAGTTTTTCCGCGCGAGCCTTATCGATGGTGTGATGACCGTTCCGCCGCCGAACAGCGGGGAGGTGAGGGGATGATCCTGCAAGCGCTGACACGGTACTATGAAGACCTCCTCTCGCGCGGCGAGATCGCCGCGCCCGGCTGGGCCCCTGCCAAAATCAGTCTCGCACTTTACATAAACGAAAACGGTGAGCTGACGCAGATCGTTCCGACAATGGTGGAAGGGACAAAGGGTAAAAAGACGGTCATGCAGCCGCAGCTGATGGTGCTGCCGGCGGCGGTGAAACGAACGGTCAGCATTGCCTCGAACTTTTTGTGGGACAATTCCGCTTATTTGCTCGGCATCGACCAGAAAGGGAAGCCTGAACGCAGCCGCGAGTGCTTTGCCGCCGCGGCAAAGCTGCACCACGCGGTGTTAGACGGTATCGATTCGCCCAATGCCCGCGCAATACTGGCATTTTTCGACACTTGGGAACCGGAACGCGCGGCAGAGCATCCGGCGCTCATCAGGCAGCTCGATGATGTGACCGCGGGCGGCAACCTCGTCTTTCGCGTGGATGGCCGCAAGATCGAGGAGGATGTCGCTATCCGCGAGGCATGGCAGCGGTATCGGGACGGCGGCGAGAGCGGCGTCAAGATGCAGTGTCTCGTGACCGGAAAAGAGGATGAGATCGCCGCTGTGCACCCGTCGGTCAAGGGCGTGCGGGACGCGCAGTCCAGCGGCGCGGCGCTGGTGTCGTTCAACGCGTCGGCGTTCTGCTCCTACGGACGGGAGCAGAACTACAATGCCCCAGTCGGCAAATATGCCGCCTTTGCCTACACCGCCGCACTGAATCATCTGCTTGCGGACAGCGACCACGTCCAGCACATCGGTGATACGACCGTTGTCTGCTGGGCAGAGGGCGCAGATGATGCCTATCCCGGCTTTTTCAGCGCCGTGATTGGCGGCGGCACATACGGCGGCCTGTCGGACAATGATCTGCGCGCGGCGCTCAAACGTCTGGCGAATGGGCTGCCGTGCGACGACCTCGGCGTCGACCCGAATCGACCGTTTTACATTCTCGGTCTCGCGCCCAACGCGGCGCGCCTTTCCGTCCGCTTCTTTCTGCGCGACAGCTTCGGAAAGCTGATGGAGAATGTAAACGCGCACTATGCAAGGCTGGAGATCGCCGGTGCAAAATATTCGATACTCCCTTTGTGGGCTCTGCTGAACGCAACCGTACGAGATTCCAAAAAACAGGTCCCCAGTCCAGTTGTGTCTGGGGCAACGGTGCGGGCTGTATTTTCAGGAACTCCATACCCTGTATCTTTGATGGAAGCTGTCTTGCTTCGCATTCGTGCAGAACGAAACGTTACTTGGGAGAGAGCCGCTATTTTGAAGGCCTATTTGGCAAAGATCTACGAACGAGGAAGCGATCATTCAATGTTTTCGGAGGTGACAAGTGTGCAGTTAAATGAAGATTGTAACTATATGCCATATCTTTTGGGCCGTCTGTTTCGAGTGATGGAAGAGATTCAGCTTGCATCGATGGGGTGGAGCGTGAACCGGAGTATTAGGGACAGCTATTTCAACTCGGCGGCATCAACACCGAGGAGTGTATTTGGCAAACTGTTCTCCTTGAGTAATTACCACCTGAAAAAACTCATGCGAGATAAGCCAGGATTAGGGAAAAAGCTCGGAGACTTGGAAAGTGATCTTGCTGCGCGACTGACCACACCACCACCGGCGCGATTCACGCAGGAAGAAACAATCTGTTTTTATCTTGGTTACTATCATCAGTGTAATGGCAAAAAGGAGGAGAAAGAAAATGTCTGATCCCATCAAGAGCCGTTATGAATTTGTGGTGCTGTTCGACGTGGAAAACGGCAATCCGAACGGTGATCCCGATGCGGGCAATATGCCGCGCGTCGACCCCGAGACCGGCTATGGCCTTGTGACGGACGTTTGCCTCAAGCGCAAGATCCGAAATTATGTTGAAATGGCAAAAGAGGATGCAGATCATTATCATATCTACATCAAGGACGGCGTATCACTGAACACGAGCGATAAAGAGGCCTGCGCCTATGTCGGCGCAGACCCCGATAAGCTGAAGGAAGCCAAGAAAAAGGACGAGCATCTGGATGAAAAAATTCGCGACTTCATGTGTTCCAATTTCTACGATATCCGCACGTTCGGCGCGGTGATGACGACCTTTACCAAGGGTGCGCTCAACTGCGGTCAGGTGCGTGGGCCGGTGCAGCTCGGCTTTGCCCGAAGCATCGATCCCATTCTGCCGCAGGAGGTGACCATCACGCGCGTCGCCATCACGACCGAGGCGGACGCGGAAAAGAAGAACACCGAAATGGGCCGCAAGTACATCGTGCCTTACGGCCTCTACCGCGCGGAGGGCTATGTGTCGGCGAATCTCGCGCGCAAGACGACCGGCTTTTCGGAAGAGGACCTCGAACTCCTGTGGACGGCTATTTTGAACATGTTTGAAAACGACCATTCCGCCGCGCGCGGCAAGATGGCCGTGCGCGAGCTCATCGTCTTCAAGCACAACTGCGAGCTCGGCTGCGCTCCGGCGCACAAGCTCTTTGACCTTGTCAAGGTCGAACACAAGGACGGCGTGACCGCGCCGAGAAGCTACGGCGACTACACTGTCAGCGTGGATGAAACGCACCTTCCCTCCGGCGTGACTTGCACGCGGATGGGGTGATCTATCAGGACGAGGACTTCCTCCAGCTTTCCGGCTTACAGCATTTCAAATTCTGCCGTCGCCAGTGGGCACTCATCCATGTAGAAAAGCAATGGGCGGAAAACTACCGCACAACGGACGGCGCGATCATGCACGAAAACGCGCACGACGGCTCATTCACCGAAAGCAGGGGCGACCTCGTCATCACGCGCGATATGCGCGTCTTTTCCCGCACGCTCGGCGTATCAGGCGCGTGCGACGTGCTGGAATTCCGCCGCGGCGAGACGGGCATTCCGCTCAAAGGCCGCGAGGGCCTGTGGCAGCCCTATCCCGTGGAGTATAAGCGCGGAAAGCCGAAAGAGGGCACGGAAGACACGCTCCAGCTCTGTGGACAGGCGATGTGCCTTGAAGAAATGCTCTGCTGCGAGATCCCGCGCGGCGCGCTCTATTACGGCGAGCCGCGGCGGCGCACGGAAGTCGACTTCACCCCTGAGCTGCGGCAGGAGGTGCGTGCCCTCCTTGAAGAGATGCATGCGCTCTATGCGCGCGGCAGCACGCCAAAGGTAAAGCCAACAAAGGGCTGCAACGCCTGCTCGCTGAAAGGATTGTGTCTGCCAAAGCTGATGAGAAGCAAGTCCGTTTCCGCGTATCTGCGCGGCGCAATGGAGGGAGAGCGATGAGACAGCTTTTGAACACGCTTTTTGTCACATCGGAGGACATTTACCTCTCGCTGGACGGAGAAAACGTTGTGGCGAACCGCGGCGGGGAAGCGGTCGCCCGCTATCCGCTGCACACGCTGCAAAGCATCGTCTCATTTTCCTACGCGGGCGCGTCGCCCGCCCTGATGGGCGCATGCGCGCAGCGGGAGATTGGACTTGCGTTCTGCTCGCCGCGCGGGAAATTTCTCGCCCGTGTAGCAGGTCAGGCGCAGGGGAACGTCTTGCTGCGGCGGATGCAGTACCGCGTGGCGGACGACCCGTCGCAGAGCTGTCGCGTCGCCGGAATGATGATCTTCGGCAAGGTCTACAACGCAAAATGGAGCGTGGAGCGCACGCGCCGCGACCACGCCATGCGCATTGACGAATCGCGCTTTTCAGCCGTGTCCGACCAGTTACAGGGGCTTCTGCCGCAGATCGCAGCGGAGACGTCGCTCGACAGTCTGCGCGGCCTCGAGGGTGTCGGTGCGGCGGCATATTTCAGCGTGCTGGACGACATGATCTTGCAGGGAAAAGAGACGTTTTTCTTCCGCGAGCGCAGCCGCCGTCCACCGCTCGATGCGTTCAACGCGCTGCTGTCGTTTGCTTACAGTCTGCTCGCGCACGACTGCGCCTCGGCGCTTGAAAGCGTAGGGCTGGACGCCTACGTCGGATATCTCCACCGCGACCGGCCAGGGCGGGAGTCGTTGGCGCTCGATTTGATGGAGGAGCTGCGCCCGTGCTTTGCCGACCGCTTTGTGCTCACGCTCATCAACAACCGTGTGCTCAAAGCGATCGATTTTGACTTCCGCGAGAGCGGCGCGGTGCTGCTGACGGACACAGGGCGCAGGACGTTCCTGCAGAAGTGGCAGGAGCGAAAAAAGGAGACCATCACGCATCCGTTTCTCGAGGAAAGGATACCGTGGGGTCTGGTACCGTATGTACAAAGCCTGCTGCTCGCGCGGTACCTGCGCGGCGACTTGGACGACTATCCGCCGTTTTTATGGAAGTGAGGCGCCTATGCTGGTTCTGATCACCTACGATGTGAACACGAGCGACACCGCCGGACGCGGGCGGCTGCGCAGAATCACAAAGGAATGTGTCAATTACGGTCAGCGCGTGCAGAATTCGGTGTTCGAATGCCTGCTGGACACGGCGCAGTGCCGGAAGCTGCAAAATGAACTCTGTAAGATCATTGACCCAGAAAAGGACAGCCTTCGATTTTACTATTTGGGCAAGAAGTACGAGAATAAAATCGAACACTTCGGCTGCAAGCAGACGTATCTGCCCGAGGAACCGATGATCTTATAGTGCGAAGCACAAGCGCGCAGAGATCACTTGGGCGGTTCGCACCCAAAATCCGCATGGTTTTCCTGCATCAAAAAGGAGCAGAATGCCCTGACAGGCGGCATTCTGTGCAAAAGCATCTGAAATTTGTCTGTTATCGCAAAAATGTGCATAGTGATTTGTACACTTTTGCTGTCGCGCCCCGCAAGGGGCGCGTGGGTTGAAATCGAATACTTAACAGGGAAAGACTTATAACCATGGTCGCGCCCCGCAAGGGGCGCGTGGGTTGAAATCGATGCCAAAGGTGGAGTACAGTCCGCCGTCGATCCGTCGCGCCCCGCAAGGGGCGCGTGGGTTGAAATAAGGACGGCTCACTGGCTGTGGAGACGCTGTATCGTCGCGCCCCGCAAGGGGCGCGTGGGTTGAAATATAAAAAGTTGAAGATCACGAGCGCGAAGCGTCAGTCGCGCCCCGCAAGGGGCGCGTGGGTTGAAATTTCTTATGAACAGTCTCTTGATGTCTGGCATTTGGGTCGCGCCCCGCAAGGGGCGCGTGGGTTGAAATTTTTATGGACACCTGTCACGGACGGAGCAGGAAGGTCGCGCCCCGCAAGGGGCGCGTGGGTTGAAATTTTTGTAAATCGCCTAAAGGGTCAGCCGCAGGAGCGTCGCGCCCCGCAAGGGGCGCGTGGGTTGAAATTATAATGAACGTCTCCCGTTCTCCCCTCTGGCCCGTCGCGCCCCGCAAGGGGCGCGTGGGTTGAAATTCCTCTTTTTTGGTTTTACTATGAAGACCCTGAGGTCGCGCCCCGCAAGGGGCGCGTGGGTTGAAATCTCCCTTATGTCTCCGTCCCACTGCTCCGCCATAGTCGCGCCCCGCAAGGGGCGCGTGGGTTGAAATGTCTCAGACTATGGACTTTGACAAAAAGATTCGGTCGCGCCCCGCAAGGGGCGCGTGGGTTGAAACGCTCCCGGATTCTCATTGCCGTATCTCTCCATAAAAAGGAAGTCTCTGCCGGTTGGCAGAGACTTCCTTTCATTTTTCTATTTTACTGATCAAAGCTTGGGTTTACGTAGTAGACGTTTTTCTCGTCCAGGCGGTCCTTGGCGAGGCGCAGGCCTTCACCGAAGCGTACAAGATGGAAATAACAAGCCTTTAAATGCGCCATTCGATCTTGATGGAATCGCTGGTCGCATAGATGACACGGATGAGCTGATCTACCGTCTGTCGCTTATCGTCAAAGCTCAGTTCATCCCACATGGTCAGATGATTGCTGATCTCCGTGTAGTCTGCCTCCTTGTGCAGCTTCAGTTCAGAGATGCGTTTCATCAGCTCTTGCTTTTTCCCGTCCAGCTCCTTGATGCGTCCGCTGATATAGCGGAACATGGTATCGTCTGCAGCAGACAAACGCTCCATCAAGGCGGCGATCTCACTTTCGGCTTGCGTGAGTTGGATGCTCAACGCAGTCAATTCAGGGTTAATGCGATTTCCTTTACACTGTCTGAGTTTTCTGAATTGTGCCAGTTTTTTTCGCATCTCATCATAGATGATCTGCTCAAACTCGTCCGTGTAGATCGTTCCGGGACCCTCACAGGCTTTGGCGTTCATTTTGTTCGAGCAGAGAAGGTATCTGGAGCGTGTAGTCGAATAGTGCTTATCCACCAGCGCGTATCCGCAGATGCCGCATTTGATCTTTCCCGCCAGCCATGTGTTCTTGGCTTTCTGATACGGCTTGATCTGCTGTGCTTCCAGACACTTGGCACGGCATTTCAGCCACAGATCAGCGGGAACGATCCCCTCGTGCGGCGCCAGCACCAGATGATTGCCCTCCAGATTCATCTGCTTGCGGCCGGTGGAATCCTTTCCTTTGTAGTAGTAGCACCCGTTTGTGCCAATAAAATCGCCTGGGTCGTTTGCCATGATGGCGCCTTGGTCCCGATAGAACTCATAGACGGATAGATCCGAACGAACGTAGATGGGATTTCGCAGAACGTCTGCAAGGCGCGTGCGTCCCCACGGCTTTCCGTTTTTGAGAATACCGTGGCTCTGGAAATAGCGGATGATGTCGCCGTAAGAGCATTCCGGCTTGGAATAAAGCTCATAGATCAAACGCACCTGCTCTGCTTCTTCCGTGTTGATCTCATACATGGACGTCTTGACACCATCAATGGTTGTCGGGATCAGCCGGAATCCATACGGAACTCTGCCGCCCATATAGAAGCTCTTTTGACTGCGAGAGTAGTAGGCGTCAGCCACGCGCTTTTGAATAGTTTCTCGTTCCAGCTGCGCGAATACAATGCAGATGTTGAGCATGGCGCGTCCCATGGGGGAAGATGTATCGAATTTTTCTGTTGTGGACACAAACTCGACCTTGTGTGTTCCGAACTGCTCCATCATATTGGAGAAGTCGAGAATGGAACGACTGATACGATCCAGCTTGTAAACAACGACCTTGCCGATCACTCCGTTTTCGATGTCGTTCATCATTTCCGCAAAGGCTGGGCGATCCGTATTCTTCCCGCTGTAACCTCTGTCGGTATAAACCTTGTACTGTTCACCTCTCATTTCGTATTGGCAGAACTCAATCTGGCTTTCGATGGAAATGCTATCGGCTCTGTCAACGGATTGTCTTGCGTATATTGCATTCATTTTGTAGCTCCTTTCTCATAGAAAAGAGCTGCTGACAGGTACATCATACCGCAGCAGCTCCTAAATAGCTATCATTTTCCTGTTGTTTCTCGTATTTGATAAAAATCTCGAAAAGGCCCTCTTCAATACATCGCCGCTGCTCCATGCACTCTTCAGCGGTAAGTTGAGGGGAGAGGTTTTCGATCCGAATCATGGCTTTTCTGCCGGAAACGATATGCGCATCACTGTCGTAAGTGAAGGGGCGGACAATAATAACGATCACCTCCCATGGGTGCTATCACTCTATTTATAAAAAACTTGTCCTATGCAAAAGAGACAGACCGATTGGGTCTGTCTCTTTCACCGGTATAATTCATGGCAGGGAAGTATGGATCACCTACATACCTCCCATCGTTTGCTCATGCTGCTGCTTTTTCTGTTCTTCTCGCGCGGCGTGTTCGTCCAATTTTTCTTTCACCGCCAGAGCCGCGCCCGCGGCGAAGCCAATCGCAGCACCAAAGTTTTCAGCGGCGATTTTCGCCTCCATGCGCCGCCGCTTTTCCTCGGCATCCTCGTCCTCATCCAGCAGTGTTCCTACGGCAGACAGTCCTGCCACGGCGGGAATCAGAGGAACAGGCCGCGGATCGCTGCCGCGCCATACCAACCCGCCAGTGCCGCCGTGCCAAGGATCAGCACCAGCATGATCCACTTGAGGGCCACCAGCAGGCTGAAGTCCGGGAGCCAGTCGATCCACTTGGAGGAATACTTCTCGCTCAGATTTCCAACCCGTTCCAGCAGTTTGTTCATCTCCGTCAGCGATTTCTGGATCTCCGCCAGAGACTGCTGCACCGGCGTCAGGTCGATGTGTGTTTTCAATTCTGGCAGGGTCTTCCGAATTTCCTCCAGTTCCCAGTTTATTCCGTCTGCCTGCTCCGTCAGCTTGTTCATCGCCTGCGGCAGATCGCACTGGATCACGATGGGCTGCATCGGCTGCGGCGCAGACGGCGGCGCGCTGTTCGGCTGATTCATCCGCTTCAATTCCTCCATCGGTTTCCGCTGCTCGACGGAGTTTTTTCTTGACGAGCTCTGCCCGTATTCTGAATTCATGCTCCATGGCCTCCTTGCAATACTTTTCTTCGTGTAGTTTGTTGTCACGGCATTTTAGTCCGTCCGGCGTGGTGTAGGTGATGTACTTGCGGCCACTCTCCCAGCGCACCGCATAGCCCTCGGATGCCATCAGGGAAACGAAGGCGTCCTTGTCGGCGGCGTATTTCATGCACTCGTCGATGGTGTTCATGAGCCGCAGCTTCCAGCTTTGGCCTTTCAGTGCCATGTGGTATTCCGCACCGCTCATGCCGCGGGTCTGCTGCGTTGGCGCATCAAAGACAGGAAGACCCATTTCCTGACAGATTGCGTCGTTGCGCCGCATCAACTCTTGCAGTTGTTCCTTCGCCATGTGCAGCTTTTTGCCGGTGTCGAAATTGACGGAGTTGATGACGCAGTGGGAGTGGATGTGCTCCCGGTCTACATGGGTGCAGACCAGCACCTCGCAGCCGTCGAAGTATTCCGCCAGCCGCCGCGCGGCTTCGTGGGCCTGCTGTGGATCGACCGCCGCGCCCTTCGGAAAGCTCTGCACCATGTGGTAGAACATCACGCCGCTGTCCTTGTGGTAAAGCAGTTTCGTGTTCAGGAAATCGTCATAGACGCTCTGCGGCTGGCAGTTGATGCCGCTGATGAGCGGCGCGCCCTCCCACGTGGTTTTCTTTTCCTGCATGACGTAGCGCATCACGCCGCGCATGGCGGCGCGGGATTGTGTGCCCCGCTTGTAGTTCACGAAATGTACGATGGCCATACGGCTCACCGCCCTTCCATGACTGACCGCAGCGCGGCGCTGACCTCGGACAGCTCACCGGCGGCTTTTTCCAGACCAATGACCTGCACCTTGTCCATGTTGGCGAGGACGGTGAGGCGGTTGATGTTGCTGCCGATGCCCTTGAGCTGGCGGAGCAGTTCCTTCTGTTCGTCGATGACCACGATCCGTTTGCCGAGGTAGCAGGCGGTGACGTAATCGCTCATGGACATGTGGGCCTTCGCCGCCAGTGCTCTGATCTTCTCGCGGTCGGCGGATGCCATGCGCGTGCTGAATTTGATATCTTTTTTCATAATCGATGACCTTTCTGAAATGATTTCTCTCGTCCCCTCGGAGAGCTGGGGGTTCCTCAAAGGGGGACTGGTCCCCCTTTGAAGCTGCGCCGCCGGAGGCGGGTAAAAGCGTTTCCGCAGAAACGCTCGCAGCTTTGAGTGGGTGTGGGCTTCTGCCCGCAGCTTGGGGGTGTGGGGCCATGCCCCGCCCAGTGCATTTGGCAGGGCAGCGGCTTCGCCGCAGACCAGACAAATGCGATGCTGGCCACCTCCAACGGAGGTGATAAAAGCTCCCGTAAAAGGAAATCTCTGCGCCTATTGGGAACAGCAGGATTCGTGGAGGGATTTGCCATCTACAGCAGAGAAACAAGATGTTTCTTCTGCTGGCTTTCAAGGGATTTTTTCTCCCTTCACACAGCGCTATTCCGACATTCCTGTGTGGGGGTATCACTACCCTTGGCGTGTGCTTCATGCCGTCGAAACGCTGGGCGCGCAGGGGACACGGTGGCTTAATAAGCTCCTTGTCGTGTACTCCCCCGTCGGCTCTGCGAGCGCACACAGCGGCTCACAGGGGCAAACACGGGGCGTTTTCGCTGCCTGAGACATCGACAGGGTCGATAGGGTCAACAGCTTGGGTACCCTGTGCATCGTCACTTTCGGCACGGCGCAGCTCGATGAGCCGCTTGCCGTTGCTGCGGCGCACCACGGCGGAAATGCCGATTCCCCTTAGAGTATCAACGCTTTGCAGGATCAGGCGGGATACCTTCTTCGGCGTGATGCCCTCGCTGCCCACAGGGTCAATCTGCGTAGACAACTCCGTGGGAGTGCCGATAAATTCGTCATAGTCCCGCATCAGTTCAGAGAGAAGAATGACGATCCGGCCGCCCAGCAGCTCCGGCTGCGTCCGACTGTCCGACACCAGCTCCCACACATTTTCCGCGTTGCGCTCCAGCGTCAGCTCACGATATTCAATGTCACGCCCGATGCAGGAGAGTGTTGCCTTGCCGCTGCCGCGCTTGTCCTCAATGAGCGTGAAGCTGGAATCCACCGCGCCGCTGATAGCCGTTGTGCCGGAGATACGGCTGAACACATCGTCGGCAAATTCTTTTCGCAGATGGTGGATCAGCAGAATGGCGATGCCGTGGGCATCCGCAATACGCTTCAGCGCGGAGAGGTCACGGTAGTCATTTGCGTAGGTGTTGTCATAACCGGCGCCGCGGATCATTTGCAGCGTGTCAATGATGACCAGCACCGTGTCGGGGTGCTCAGAGAGGAACGCGCAGAGCTGTTCCTCCAGCCCCTTGCCAAGGGTGTCACTGTTGGTGGTGAAGTGGACGTTGGCTGGGGCGTCCTCCGCGATCTCGAACAGGCGGTTCTGGATGCGGAGGGTGGAATCCTCCAGGCAGAGGTAGAGCGTGGTGCCCTGCTTCACGCCCATGCCCCAGACGGATTCGCCCTTCGCCACCGTGACGGCCAGCCACAGCGCCAGCCATGACTTTCCAACCTTGGGTGAGCCGGCGAGGATGTGCAGGCCCTGGGAGAGCAGATCGTCGACCACGAAGTTCAGCGGCGTGAGCGGCTGACTCATTAACGTTTCACCGTCGATGGTCAGCAATCGGTTTTCTTTTTTCAATTTTGAATCCTCCTTAAAAAATAGTGCTCCCATCGGAACGATAAGAGCGAAAAAAGCAGAGGGGAGTTACCACGGAACGGCACGTGGTTTCTTCCCTCTGCTTGTATTGTGGAGGAATTCATGCTATGCTGAGAAAAAGAGCGGACAAATTAAAAATCAAGTAGGACAATTTTTGTGGAGGAGGATACATATGGGAGGCAGCGTCATTTTCTACACCTATGGCAGCACCTTGGAGCTGAACGGCCAGCAGTTGACCGCCGGTATGCTGACCGCTGATCTGTTAAACCTGTCACCGGACGAATATCAGCCCATGGACAAACGCATGAAGCGGATCACCAGCCTTGCGGAAGAGTATGAGCAGAGCAAAGACACAGCACTTTGGTGGAAGCTGAATGAGGAGATGGCTGCACTCTGCCAGAAGCTACGCCGGTATCAGGTGTTCCGCCTGCTGCTGGATGAAGACGAGGACGCTTTCTTCTCTGCCATACGGGAGATCACGGAGCAGTTCAGCGTATTTCCCACAGAGGATCAAGCGCCGACAGCGGAAGCGCAAAAGAGACAGCTTGAGCGCGTGGCAAACCAATTCTCCCAGCGCGGTGAGTATGCTCCCCTCGACCTGTTCCATCCGAGTGAGGCAGATCTGGAAGATGGGATGGCTTTTTATTATGAGATGCTCCGCGCCTTCGGTCCCACCAGGGGCGCATGGCGTGATTACCAGAAGCGCCTTGACCGCTATGCGCTGTACCTCCATGACATCCGCGCCTTCAACGAGACCATTCGGAACTTTATTCAGTTCAGCTTGTCCAAACTGGATCACAACAGCCCGGAGGAGTATGCGAAGGCTCTCTACGGTTTCTATAATGATGACCGCATTGCGGAAAAGCTCATCATCAATCCCATCCGCAACAACGGCGACTGCTATACGACCCACGATGCCTACGAGCTTTCTTATGTGCCGCGACCGCTGCCGGATGGCTCTGTCGCCATCTGTCAGGAGCACGTGACCGACAGCTTGCAGGCGCTGATGAAAGCGGATTTTATGCTGGCGCTGAACAGCGGGCACAACATCCGCCGCTGCATTATCTGCGGACGATATTTTCTGCTCAAGAGCGGCGTCCACGCGCTGTACTGCGAAGGGGCGTGTCCCCACGCGCCCGACTACACCTGCCGGCAGTTTGGTTCGGTGGAGGTGCAGAAGGAACTCGCAAAAAATATCCCGAAGGTAAAAGTTAAGGTGACCGCCTTTGCCCGCATCACGAAGGATATGCAGCGGGGCGCGATCTCACAGGAAGACGCAAGAAGAGCCAAGGACTATGTGCGCGACCTGCTCTACGATGCCCTGCGCGACGCGGACACTTCCGTGGAGGCTTTCGAGCAGCGCATTTCCTCTGAGCGTGTCTACCAGCACTGCGGAATCACCAGAACGGCCAATCCAAGGGGCCGTCCGCCGAAGAAAAAGGCGGGTGAGCAATCATGACCAACGAGCAACTGATTCGCCAATATTATGACGGCGATGAGGCCGCGCTGGAAAAGCTGTACCATAAAAACATCGGTCTGATCCGCGGCATCGCCAAGGAAACCGCGGCGGAGTTTAACTGCTTGATGACGGACTCACATCATCCGAATCAGTGTTCCGCGTATACGAAAACGATTCTGGACGATCTCTGCGGCGAGGGCGCATTGGAGTTCCTGACACGGATACAGAGCAGAGAATATGACGAGAGCCGCGCCGCGCTCACCACCTACCTCTACCCGCATTTGAAGGGGCGCATGACCCGCTGGCTGGAGCAGAATATTGGCTGCATGGCGTTGAGCAAGGATGAGATGGCTGCCGTCCGGCAGGCGCAGAGGCTGTATCATGTTGCATGGAAGGATACCGGCGAAATCGCGGAGGAGTTGGGCATTCCCGAGGCTCGTGTCAGCCGATATGTTCGCTACAACACCCATTTCCTCGGTGTGCATGATCTTGTCCCGGAGGGTTATGACGGCGATCCCTACGAGCGGCTGATGCCGGGGATGCTCTCCGTTTCGGCGGAGCAAGCCGTGTACCGCAAGGTCTGCATTGAGCTCCTCCGGGAGCTGTTCGACACCCTGCCGAAGAAGGACAGGGACATTCTCGGCAAGACCTGCGGCGTGTTCGGATACTCGGAGGCGTCCTTGAAAGAGATCGGGATGTATCACATGATGAAGGAGTCCGCCGTAGAGAAGGCAAAGAACCGCGCGGTAGAGAAGCTGAGAGAATCCTATCCCAGCAGCAGGCTTCAGGTATGGAGGGCTGTTCATCGTATGATGCGGAGACCAATCCCGCCGCCGGGGGATGACAGTGAGCTGCGGCGCAATTTTCCGCAGTACGTTCGCGCCTTGGCGGAGGTCTATGGCGTACTGAACGAAGCCACCTCAGATATGGATCAATTTGCTGAGTAAAAAACCTATGCAAACATTTGTACATCCAACTGTGTTATTATCCTATACAAGCCCATCCGCAGATGCTATACTCAAGTAAAGTAAGTGAAAGAAGGGATATGTACCATGCTGACGGAAAAAGCCAATGCCATCTGCCTTTTGGAGGTTCTAAAGGAGTATTCCGATGCGGAACATATTCTGCCCATGCGGGAGATCATTGCAAAGATGCAGTCCCTCTACGGTATCAAAATTGACCGCCGCACCGTATACGGAGCCGTTGCGCTTTTGATTGAGATCGGTTACGACATTTCCATTTACGAGGACAATGGTGTCGGTTACTACCTCCGCAGTCGAGAATTGGAGCAGTCAGAAGTCCTTCTGCTGACCGACGCGGTATATTCCTTCCCGTTCATTCCCGCAAAGCAGACCGAGCAGCTTGTCCAGAAGCTGCAAAAGCAGCTTAGCGTCCACCAGCGGAAGCGTTATCGCTATCTGACCATATCGCGGCAGGACCGCAAGACCGACAACCGGCAGGTATTCTGGAACATCGAGCAGTTGGATGAGGCGATCGCGCAGAAGAAAAAAGTCCGGCTCGGCTATCTCCACTACGGGCTGGATAAAAAACAGCATGAGACAAAGACCTATACGCTCAGCCCCTACGAAATGGTTTACATGAATGAGCGGTATTACCTCATTTGTGTTCCTGACCACGCGCCAAATACGCGTCTTTACCGCATTGACCGCATGAAGGATATTCAAATTTTGGATGATCCTCGCAGCGAGGCTGTCGCCCGTCAGGAGGCACAAAATGCTGTCTATGCCTATGTCGGCGCGCCGGAGCGCATCATCATGTACTGTGACCGAGCCATCTTAGACGATGTGATCGACCGCTTTGGCACAGAGGTACAGATCCGTGAACACGACGAAAATACCTTTACCGCCAGTTTTACCGCACCGCCGCGCGGCGTCAAATTCTGGGCGCTGCAATACCTGCCGCATGTGGAGGTCGTAGAGCCTGCGTGGCTGCGGGAGGAGATTATTGAGAGCCTTGGAAAGAACAAGTATACCAAATAGGCATAAACCCATTTGATATCAGATAAATACGGAGGAGGAAAATGATTATGAGTATGGTTCGCATTGATTACCTGGGTACCTGCGAAGAGTTGGGTTTCTCTACCGACTCATACGCGTGGTGGCGGCCATTCTACCGATGGACTTTTTCTGACGGAGAAAAAGAATACTCAATCGTTTGCCGACACGCGCAAAGTTACTTTGAAAAAATATTGAATATAGCCTTGTCAAAAGACACCCCCATCGAGGACGCACAGGAGGCTGCAAAGCACCAAATAAACCAGCACATTAGTTTTGAAGATGACATCGACCACATCGGTATTGACTTTTTCGACAACGATGGTCAACTGCGTGTCGTTGGTTGGTCCGATGAGTCCGGTGAGGAAACTCTCTTTGAGTTTCATTGCAATACGGCGGAGTTTATCCATGATATCGCCAAGCAGGTAGATGGTCACTTCCAAAGGATCGGCATTTTATATTATGACAGTTCCATTCCCAGTGCATTTCACGTAAATCGCAATATTGAAGGTTTCAACACCTTTATGAAACAGGATCTCTGGCTGACCGGTGCGCTTAGCCTAAGCGATATCGTGCTGCTAAAAGCCTGCGTGCTGGGCGGTTATGATACTGACAAAATGGTAGACGGTCTTGATGCGGATTTGTCCCGAGATATAAAAATTCTTACGACACCGATCATCTAAACTTTAAAGTTGGGAGGCTCTTATCATGTTAGAAAATGACCGCACATGGAAACAAGATTACCTCTACCGTATGTTCTCGCACCATACCAAGGACAAAGAGAAGGAAAACTACGTTGTCAATGCAATCTGGGCGAGGCTGGACGATCTGAATGTCAAACCTGTAACGCAGCAATATGTCCGCCGCCCCAATGGCTATGCGTTGATCGACCTCTATTTCCCGCAGATCAACTACGGCGTGGAGTGCGACGAAGCGTATCACAAGGACAATACGCTCAAGGACGCCGCACGCGAAATCGACCTGCAAACAGCGCTGTCCGCCTGCAGCGAAGATGGATTGACGATCCGCCGTGTGGATGCAACGCTGGACGCAGATGCGCTTCACGCCCGCATCCGCGAGATCGTCTGCGAGATCCGGCAAAAGGTCGCAGAAAAAGGAGAACAGCTCTCTCCATGGCTTGAGCAAGAAGAGGAATGGCGCAGTATCAAAGAGCGCGGTATTCTGCGGACAGAGGATGCCTATTCCTTTAAAACGATTGCTGATATTTGCCAAAAATGCTTCGGCAAGGATGCGAACTATCGCATCCAGCGCAGCTTTTTCCATGTGGCCGATGATCGGATGCTTTGGTGTCCTAAGTTGGCGATTGAACTGCCTGACGGCTCAAAGGTGGCGCAGTCTCGCGGCTGGATCAATGAGCTGTCCGCTGACTGGAATGTGATCATCGAACATAATGACAGCGGCGCTACCCCAGTAAAGCACCCGGATCAGCCACGCTATACCTTCGCAAAGAGCAAGGACGAACGTGGCGAGGATGCCTATCGATTCATCGGAATATTCCAATGGAGCGAAACCACGCCGAGCGGTGAACACATCTATAAGCGCATGGCAAGCGATATGAAACTGAAATAGAACCATGCACAGCGTCCCTGTACAGACATTTGCACAGGGTGCCGTGCTATTCTATCAGCAGAACAGAGAGCATACGGATAGTGCCGTAGTACGGCGCCAAGAAAGGATGGACAAAATGAAATATACTTCTGCCCAGGCCAATAAGCTGCTGAAAAAGCTGAATGACGAATATTCCGCCCTGCTGGATAAAGAGCAGCGCAGCCGCGACTTCCGCGCTGCGATGGGCGAGGACGTGGAGTCCGTACGCCCCGCCTACGATTACGCGGAAACACAGGCGCGCCTCGCAGAACTCGAAGGGAAAATCCGCGCCCTCAAGCACGCGATCAACTGCTTCAATATGACGCATTTTGTCGACGGCTTTGAAATGACCATCGACGAGATGCTGGTCTATATCCCGCAACTTACAAGGCGCAAAAATAAGCTTCTTGAGATGAAGAGCCGCCTTCCCAAGGAGCGCATTGAGGAGCAGTACGGCCGGCAGTCAAACATCATCGACTACCGCTATGCAAACTACGATATTGCCGCAGTGGAGGCCGATTACGACAAAACTGTCGACGAGCTTTCCCGCGCGCAGCTTGCGCTCGACGCGATCAACGGGCGCGAAACCTTCAATCTTGGCGAATGATCTTTTTCCGTCATTTCCATACGAATGTCTGACTATTTTATAACAGAGTTACGATCTCCGTTCGGGTTTACAGTTCGGTGAGAGCATCGGTTATTTTGATGGTTATTTGTTATGCTGCCCCATGTTCAAGGTTCGTGGGACCAACCATTACGGCATCGATGGAGCGAGAAAACTTTTTTGGGAGGCGGAAGTACGGTTATATGCCTCCTTCTAAAATTGTGGAAAAAGCGCCCCTGTACAGACAAACGTACAGGGGTGTGGGCTATACTTCTTAATGACAAACTCCTATGTTACCAAGGAGATCCATTAAAATGGTCTATTTGAAAAATTTCACAATACTAAGCCGCGAACAGGAAGAAAGAATTCTTGATTCGATCAGAGAAACCTGCTATACCACGCGATATCCGTTCAACATCTTCCGTTATCGCGATGTGCCGCAGCTCGAATTTGAGCCTCTAACCATATTCTATGGCGGTAACGGGAGCGGTAAAACAACGCTGTTGAACATCATTGCTGAACGATTGCATCTTTCGAGAGAGACCGTTTTTAATCGGAGCAGCTTTTTTGAAGATTATGTTCGAGAATGCAGCTACAAGATGACATTCGGGAAAATTGCTCCTCCGGGTAGCCGCATCATAACCAGCGATGATGTATTTGACTATTTGCTTGACATCAGATACGTCAATCAAGGAATCGACACAGAGAGAGTCAAACTATTTGATCAATATGTAAGCGACAAATATGAGCCGTTCCAGTTAAAAGGGCTTGATGACTACAAGGAATTCAAGCGTAAATGTGACGCCAAATCAAAATCGCGATCCAGATTTATCAAAGAACGTTTAATGGAAAATGTCCAAGAACAATCCAACGGGGAAAGTGGTTTATATTACTTCACAAACTCAATTAAAGAGAACGCCCTCTACCTGCTGGATGAACCGGAAAACAGTTTATCTGCCTCACTGCAATTGAAACTGAAAAGTTTTCTTGAGGATTCTGCGCGATTCTATCACTGCCAATTCATCATCTCAACACATTCACCGTTTCTGCTTTCTATGCAAGGTGCAAAAATATATGATCTCGACTCAGATCCAATCGATGTAAAGCCATGGACTCAGCTGGAAAATGTCAAAACGTATTATAGCTTCTTCAAAAGCCATGAAAAAGAGTTTTTCTGATAACAAGCCCAAGTGCATTTTCAATTGATTATATTAGCAGCTGCGCGTCATCATAATTAAACCACAACAACAAAAGACATCCAAGAGATTCTGTCTTGGATGTCTTTTATGTCAGCAGTTCTTTTCATCTTGTTCCATCTTGTACGCTTTGTTTCACCGAAGCGCTGGAAGTGCACGATCTCGCGCGCACGCAGGAATTTGATGACATCACTCACGTCCGGATCGTCGGAAAGGCGCAGAATGTTGTCATACGTCACGCGCGCCTTCTGTTCCGCAGCCAGGTCCTCTGTGAGGTCCGCGATGGTGTCGCCCGTGACCTGCATGGTGCTCGCCGACCACGGGTAACCCGAGGCGAACTGCGGGAAAACGCCCGTCGTGTGGTCGACAAAGTACGGCTCGAACCCAGCCTCCTTGATCTGCTCCTCGGTCAAATTGCGCGTAAGCTGGTGAACGATCGTGCCGACCATCTCGAGATGTCCCAGCTCCTCTGTGCCGACCGTGGAAGCCCAAGGGCCACAAGCACGAAAACCCCTTGCGCTGCAAGGGTTACAGGCCGAAAAAGAGAACGAAAACGCGAATGTGCAAAATGCCGGTTGGCTCCATTCCTTTGACGCGGACTACCACTATCGCGGCTCCGACCTTCACTACCATGTGAACGTGTCCGCTGCGCTTTCGGAGGGAGGTGCGGCATGGTAAAGGAGTTTATTTCACAGCTCCCGCCGGACAAGCTGACGCCCTTTGCAAAGCACCCCTATCGGGTGCAGGAGGATGCCGCCATGGACGAGTTGGTGGAGAGCGTCCGCACCTATGGTATTCTGTCACCCTTACTGGCACGGCCAAAAGGGGAGGGCTGCGAGTTGGTCAGCGGGCATCGGCGGCGTCTGGCGGCTCAGAAATTGGGCTTGCCCACCGTGCCGGTGCTGGTGCGGGAGATGAGCGACGATGAAGCGGTGATCCTGATGGTGGACAGCAACCTTCAGCGGGAAAACCTGCTGCCCAGCGAAAAGGCGTTTGCGTACAGACCGGCTATAATTTGTCAAGCCGAAATCTCATTTGGGATGTAAGGCGTA
>ERZ1673734.450-NODE-450-length-35176-cov-6.457646_pt1 | contig 35176 bp, 36 predicted proteins | sample MGYA00580199_ERZ1673734 | MGnify/ENA primary metagenome ERZ1673734 (study PRJEB41218, sample SAMN15661742) | gut metagenome | host: Homo sapiens | place: Canada: London | collected 2015-08-20/2019-03-30 | study: EMG produced TPA metagenomics assembly of...
CTCTTTCTGGAAGTTGAGGAAGCCCTCAATGATATGTTGCATAGCAGTGTCTCTTCTCTGTAGTTATTACGGTATGACAAAGATCACAGTTATTCAGTTTACCATCGATGACAAGAATGGGAATCGTTATTCAAACAGTTGCGCAGAAAACGCGCGCCGCCAACGCCTGCTTCTCCCCGTCTAATACACACCTTTTTGACGTGCTTTCCTGAACCAGTTTGCTACTCTGTCTGCTCCAACCGTCCACACGTTACCGACCGCCTGCCTGCGGCGGACATAACAGGAGTCGCTATGTTCCTATCCAGCCTGATGGCCATTGCCGCGGTGCTGATCATGGGCGTGATCAGTCCCGGCCCAAGCTTTATTTTTGTCGCGCGCAATGCCGTCGCTCGCTCGCGTCTGCACGGTATGGTGACCGCCCTCGGTACCGGCGCCGGTGCGGCCATTTTCTCCATTATGGCGATGCTGGGCCTGCAGAAGGTGCTCACCGCGGTGCCGGAGCTGTTTATTGGTTTGAAGGTGGCGGGCGGGCTCTATCTGCTGTGGCTGGGCTATAAAATTTTTCGCGGGTCGGCGCAGCCGATGGACTTTTCCGCCAGCGGGATGGCCGGCAACCGCTCTTTGCTGAAGACCTTCCGCGACGGGCTGTATACTCAGCTCAGCAATCCCAAAACTGCGCTGGTGTTCGCCTCAATTTTTACCGCCCTGCTGCCGGCGCAGATCCCCACCGCCTTCTATTACATCGTGCCGCTGATGAGCTTTCTGATCGACGTCAGCTGGTATTCGCTGGTGGCGCTGGTGCTGTCTGCCGACCGCCCGCGGCGCGTCTACCTGCGGCTGAAGCGGCGGATCGACATCGCCACAGCGACGGTGCTGGGGGCGCTGGGCCTGCGGCTTATCGCCACCTCCCTCACCCGCTAGCGGGTTACACGGTATAGATGCGAATATCGTGCTGCTGAAAGGCAACGCGATATTCGCGACTGATATTCTCTTCCACCACCAGCACATCGATATCGCTGCTGGCGGCCACCACAAACCGCGCTGCTGCCGGAATTTTATCCGAAGTCAGACCAACAATAATCTCGCTGCACTGTTTAATGACCGCTTTCTTGAACTCGCAGTCGGCATAGTCAAAGCCGGTCAGGCCCGACTCTGGCGCCATCGCGCAGCCGCCGATAAACCCCTGGTCGAATAACATGCCCTGCACCTGAGCCACCGCCGCGGCGCCGACGCAACCGCCGCTCGCGCGCTGTACCTGGCCGCCAAGGATCACCACGTCATACAGCGGTTTTTTCACCAGTACCGCGGCGATCTCCGGGGAGTTCGTTACCACCGTCAGCGCCAGCTCGGTGGGCAGCGCCTCGGCCATCGCCAGATTGGTGGTCCCGGTATCAATGAAAATAGTGCCGCCGGGCTTCACCAGCCGGGCACACTGTTGCGCGATCCTTAGCTTTATCGCGCGGTTTTTATCTTTCCGCTCACTGTAATCCCCCGCTTCCGGCAGACTCAGCACCGCCCCGCCATACACCTTTTTACAGAATCCCTCGCGGCTGAGCTCATGCAGATCGCGGCGGATGGTATGCTCCGACACCTGAAGACGCGCCGCCAGCTCCGCGCACACCACTCTGCCGTTTTCCTGCAGGATCTGGCAAATCAGCGCTTGTCGCTGTTGAGGGAAAGCAGCATAATCGAGCATAACACAATCCTTAAATGATCAAAACCGAGCAGTAGCAAGCATGATCGTCTGCCCTGCTCTGGTTGTCAACGTTCCTGCCCGGAGGTTTACCATGAAAATTGCCCATTTCGCCCTGTGGACCCAACAGCTCGACGTCCAGGCCCGCTTCTGGGTGGACTTCTTTGCCGCCAGCATCAATGAAAAATACCTTAGCCAGACCAACCCCGGCTTTGCCTCCTATTTTGTTACTATCGACGACGAGGTGGTGATCGAGCTGATGACCAAGCCTGGCCTGCAGCAGGCCAGCGCGGATAACAACCATACCGGCTGGGCGCATCTGGCCCTCTCGGTGGGCGGGGCGGAACAGGTCGATGCCATCGCCCAACGCGCCGGGGCCGCCGGAATACTGATTTCGCCGCCGCGCACCACCGGCGACGGCTATTATGAGGCGGTGATCGCCGATCCCGATGGCAACCTGATCGAAATCGTCGCATAGTCAGCAGAACGCCAGTATTCAGGAGGCATCCATGGCACATTACCGGATTATCGACACCGCATCCTGGCCCCGCCGGGATCATTTCACTTTTTACCGCCAATTCGCCAACCCCAGCTTTAATCTCTGCGTGCCGATAGCGGCGCAGCGTCTGTACGAATATGCGAAGGACCGTCGGGTCTCGTTTTTTCAGCTCGCGCTCTATGCCCTGCTGCGCGCGGCCAACGGGGTACCGCAGCTACGCCAGCGCGTGCGGAACGATGAGGTGATTGAATATGACAGTCTGGCAGTAATGACGCCGGTGATGACCGTCGGAGAGGGATTCCGTCAGGTGTGGTGCGACAACGCCCCCGAGTTCACCGCCTTCAGCGCCGCGGCCACGCCGAAGATTGTCGCGGCAAGAGAGACATCCCCGGCGCCGCTCATCGTCGATGGCGAGCATTTTATCTGCGCCAGCTGTCTGCCATGGCTCCACTTCACCTCGATGACCCATGCGGAATATGCCGTCGGCGCGGCGGTCCCCGCGCTCACCTGGGGAAAATTGCAGAATGGCGTTATCCCGGTGGCCGGGCGGTTTAACCATGCCTTCGTCGATGGTCTCCACGCCAGCCGCTTTTATGCCCTTGTCGAAGAGGGATTTAATGACCCCGAGCGGCTCTGGTTGCCGCTAACCGAAACCGCACCCTCCCTGCTGCCCCCAGCGGCGAAGGAGCGTTAACGTCTGCCCGGAACTGACCGCCAGGGAGCCTTACTCCCTGCACGGCGGTCGGTACGGGGCCACTATCATCGTTCCCTTTCAGCCGGCGAATACCGCGCAGGTGTGACGCCTGTTCAGAACCTCGCGATTGAAAAGCTGGGTCGCAGACAACATGCTGACCAACCATCATCAGACAGCGGAAACCACTGCTTCATAGCCATAAAATGGGATTATATTGCCGATCCTTTGCTAAGGATAATTAGTTATAAATCATAGCGTTTCAGTGTTAGACAGGGCGAAGTGCGCCTCTTATCTTTCGTCATGAATTGTAAATAACCACGCAATCATTTGATGAGGTAGCACTTTTGTCCAGATTACAACAAGGATTAAAAACCAGACAAACCCGCTTCGCCCTGGCGCTAAAAGTGGCCCTGCTCGGCGGCGTGGTAGCATTTTCTTCTGTTGCCCATGCGGAAGTGATCCTGAAAGAAGGCATCACCCCGGCCAGCGACGCCAGCCAGATCCCGGCCAGCGCCAAACTGCGCACAGACACGGTGGTGGCCGGGATCTCCGAGCCGCAAGGGATCTTTAACCCCTACTTTTTCGTCAACGGCTGGGATGAGAACGTGACTAACGTCATTTTTTCACGCCTGATCGACTGGGACAGCCAGGGCAAGCTGGTCCCGGGGCTGGCGGAGAGCTGGACGGTCAGCCCGGATAACAAAGTCTATACCATCAAATTGCGCCCTGGTCTCACCTTTAGCGACGGCTCACCGCTGACGGCGGAAGATGTCGCCTTTACCCTGACGGTCCTGCTCGACCCCAGCTATGATGGCGATACCGACATCACCCTGGCCAATATCGCCGGCGGGGCGGACTACAAAGCCGGCAAGGCTGACAGCGTCAGCGGCCTGAAGGTCATCGACCCGCTCACCCTGCAGGTGACCACCACGCAGCCAGGCGCCACCACGCTGGCCAAAATTGGCGGGCCTGTACTGTCGAAAGCCTGGTACGGCAAAGGGTATCAGCGGGGGAATCTCGACTATCTGCGCTCACTGCACGGCAAGCCGCTGGGCAACGGCCCTTACGTGTACGACAAATACATTCCCGGTCAGGAAATACGCTTCCATGCCAATAGCCATTTTTACCGTGGGACGCCGCCAACGCCGCGCTTTATCTATCGCGTGACCAATCCGTCCACCAACTTCCAGCTGTTCCAGACCGGGGAGACCGACTACGACGCCTTTACCTCGCGCCCCGACGATATTGAGCAACTGAAGATGCTCGGCTTCGCCAATATTAATCTTTACGGCTCCAGCGACTACAGCCAGGTGGAATTCAACGTGCATCGCCCGGCGCTACAGGATAAGCGGGTGCGCCAGGCGCTGATTTACGGCCTGGATAGGCAGAAGCTGATCGACGTGGTCTATCAGGGATACGGCAAAGTCGCCATCGAACCGATCGCGCCGATCTCCTGGGCCTTTAACGCTGAAGGCGTCAACCCTTACCCTTACGATCCGGCCCAGGCCAAAAAGCTGCTGGATGAGGCCGGCTGGAAACCAGGCGCCGACGGTATCCGCGCCAAAGACGGCCAGCGCCTGGAGCTGACCCTGCTGGTGAGCAAGAAGGTGCTCAACGATGCGCTGATCCCCATCGCCAAGGAGAACTGGCGGCAGATTGGCGTGCTGCTGAAGCCGCAGGTGGTGGATTTCAACGCCCTGATGGCGCAGCGCAAAGCCGGAAATTACGATTTGGCCTCGTTCAGCACCAGCACCCTCAACGACCCGCACGACGGGGTATGGGATTTCTACAGCAGCGAAGCTAAAGAGTCCGGCTACCATAACGCGGAAGTCGATAAGCTGATTAACGCCGGCAACGCGGTGCTCGACATCGAACAGCGCAAGCCGATCTACCACCAGCTGTATAAAGTGCTGGCCGACGATCCGCCGGTGATCCTGCTCGGCTATCGCGAGATCCTTTCCGCCAGCAGCGCCCGCGTCAGCGGCTTTAAGCCGGATATCTACAACGGCCTGACCGGCAGCCTGCCGGATGTAAAAATCGTCAAATAAATCCCTGGCCGCCGGGTTAACCGGCGGCTGATGTGAGACCGTCATGAGAAATTTCATCCTGAGGCGCCTGCTGCAAACGCTGCCGATGCTGCTGCTGGCCTCCTTCATTATTTTTTTGCTGTTTGCCAAAACCCCCGGCGACTTTATCGATGGCAATATCACCCTGACCGCTGCCCGCGCCGCGGAGCTGAAGGCGATCTACGGCCTCGACCAGCCGCTGTTGACCCGCTACCTCCACTGGCTGGGACAGTTGCTGCGCGGTGATTTAGGCTTTTCGCTGCAGTATCAGATCCCGGTCAGCCAGTTGCTCAACCAGTACATCTGGAACTCTTTTCTGCTGGCCAGCGTCGCGCTGGTCTTTTACTGGGGCATCGGCCTGGCGGTGGGCGTGGTTTCTGCCCTGCGCCCTGGCTCCTGGTTTGATCATCTGGTGAGCGTCGCGGTGTTTGCCGCCATGTCGTTCCCCACCTTTTTCCTCTGCCTGCTGCTGATTAAATGGTTCGCCGTCGATCCCCACTGGCTGCCGGTAGGCGGGATGACCAATACCGGCAGCGACGAGAGCGGCTGGCAGTAAGTGCTGCAGGTGGCTGCCCATCTGGCGCTGCCGGTGCTGGCGCTGGTGATGCTGCAGGCGGGCAGCCTGACGCGCTATGTGCGCGCCAGTATGCTCGACGTGGTGAAAATGGATTTTATCCGTACCGCCCGCGCCAAGGGGTTGCAGGAGCGCACGGTGATCCTCAAACATGCCCTGCGCAACGCCCTGCTGCCGATTATCACCCTGCTGGGCTTCGAGCTGCCGGGGCTGTTCTCCGGGGCGATCATTACCGAAAAGGTATTCAACTGGCCGGGGGCGGGCCACATTCATATCGACTCGCTGGCCGCCCGCGACTATCCGGTACTGATGGGGTTTACCCTGTTTCTGGCGGTGCTGACGATCGTCGGGAATCTGCTCGCCGACGTGCTGTACGCCTGGGCCGATCCGCGTATTCGGGTGAGGTCATGATGATCCTGTCTTACTTAGCTTCCCGTCGCCGCCAGCGGCAGGCGGCTATCCCGGCGCTGGCGCACATTACCCCCTCTCCCTGGCGCCAGGGGTGGCGACAGCTGCGCCGTAACCGGCTGGCCATGTTCTGCCTGCTCCTGCTGGCGGTGATGGCGGTGTGGTGCGTGCTGGGGCCCGTCTGGTCGCCGTGGAGTGATGATGCCACCGACGCCCTGAGCATCAACCAGCCGCCCGGGGCGGAACACTGGCTGGGGACCGATTTCCTCGGTCGCGATGTCTACACCCGCCTGCTGCTGGCCGGGCGCATCTCGCTGGTTATCGGCCTGCTGACCATGGTGATGTCGGTGTGCCTCGGCTACCTGCTCGGCGCCCTCTCGGGTTACGTCGGCGGGTTAACCGACAAACTGATCATGCGCGTGGCCGACCTGGTGATGACTATCCCTGGGTTACCGCTATTGATCGTCGCCGGGGCGATGCTTTCTGAGCTCGATTTTTCGCCGGACTCGCGCATTTATATGGTGGTGGTGATGCTCAGCCTGCTGGAGTGGCCCCGACTGGCGCGGCTGGTGCGCGGGCAATGTCTCTCCCTGCGCGAACGCGATTTTATGCTGGCCACCCAGGTGCTGGGCCTGTCGGCGCGTCGCCGGCTGTTTGGCCACCTGCTGCCGAATACCATTCCGATTCTGGTGGTGATGGCGACCATGGCCGTCGCCAACGCCATTCTCAGTGAATCCGCGCTGAGCTATCTCGGCCTCGGCGTGGTGCCGCCGAGGCCGTCGTGGGGCAATATGATGGATGCCGCTAACAGCCTGATCGATTTCCAGCGCCGCCCCTGGCTGTGGATGCCGCCGGGCATCGCCATCTTTATCACCGTGATCGCCATCAACGTGCTGGGCGATGGCCTGCGCGACGCCATGGATCCCAATATGAAACGGAGGCTGAAATGACCACGCCGTTAGTCTCCTTTAATCATCTCTCCGTCTCTTTCGCCGGCGAACGCTCTCGCGTGCGCGCGGTGCAGGAGGTCTCTTTCACCATTCAGGCCGGGCAAACCGTTGGCGTGGTGGGTGAATCCGGCTGCGGCAAAAGCGTCACCGCCATGGCGCTGATGGGCCTCCTGCCGCCGCAGACGGCGCGCATCGACGGCGGCGAGATCCGCTTCGCGGACCGCGATCTGCTGCGGCTGAAAGCCAGACAGATGGCCGATCTGCGCGGTCACCAGCTGGCAATGATTTTTCAGGAACCGATGTCGGCCCTCAACCCGGTGTTGACCATCGGGGAGCAGCTGTGCGAACCGCCGATCCGCCACCTCGGCGCCACGCCGAAAGCCGCCTGGCATCAGGCCATCCAGCTGTTAAGCGAGGTCGGCCTGGCGCGCGGGGACAGCCTGATGACCCGCTATCCTCACCAGCTTTCCGGCGGCATGCTGCAGCGGGTGATGATCGCCATGGCGCTGAGCTGTCGGCCCAAACTGCTGATCGCCGACGAACCCACCACCGCGCTCGACGTGACCGTGCAGGCGCAGATCCTACGCCTGCTGCGGGATCGGGCCCGGGCCAGCCAGATGGCGATGATGCTGATTACCCACGACCTGGGGGTGATCGCGCAGATGGCCGAGCAGGTGGTGGTGATGTATGCCGGACGAATTGTGGAACAAGGCGCCACCGCGGAAGTGCTACGGCATCCTCAGCATCCCTACACGCGGGGGCTGATCGCCTCCCGACCGGTGCCCGGTGAGCGGCGTCGGCGGCTGTACTCAATTCCCGGCCAGGTGCCGGATCTGGCAGCCCTGCCGGCGGGCTGCGCCTTTGCCGGGCGCTGCGAGCGGGCGACGGCGCGCTGCCGGGAGGCGATTCCGCCGCTGCTCGGCGACCGCCAACGTGCTGCCTGCTTTTATAGCGAATTTGCGGAGGTGACAGCATGAGCGAACGCTATGTCATTGAAGTGGATGGATTGAAAAAATATTTTCCGCTACGCGACGGCCTGTTTGGTCAGCAGACCGGCGAGCTTCGCGCGGTGGACGGCGTCAGCTTTAATATCCGTCCGGGCACCATTTTTGGCCTGGTGGGCGAGTCCGGCAGCGGTAAAACCACCGTCGGCCGGACCCTGCTTGGCCTGTACGAGAAGAGCGCCGGCAGCGTGAAATTTCACGGTCAGGAGCTGGCCGACCTGACCGCGCCTGCCCTGCGCGCTATCCGGCCCAGGATGCAGCTGGTGTTTCAGGACCCCTATAGCTCGCTGAACCCGCGGCTGCGTATTGGCGACGCGATTGGCGAAGCCATGCTGCAGCACAAACTGTGCGCCCGCAATGAGCTATATGACCGGGTGATCGACGTGATGAAGATCTGCGGCCTGGCGCCGGAACACTATGCCCGCTTCCCGCATCAGTTCTCCGGCGGCCAGCGTCAGCGGATCGGTATTGCCCGGGCGCTGATCCTCAACCCGGATTTTATCGTCGCCGATGAACCCATCTCGGCCCTTGATGTGTCGATTCAGGCGCAGATCATCAATTTGTTTTCCGACCTGCGCGACAACCGCGGCGTCACGTTTCTGTTTATCTCCCACGACCTCGGGGTGGTGGAGCATTTATGTGACGATGTGGCGGTGATGTATCTCGGGCAACTGGTGGAAAGCGCCAGCCGCGATGCGCTGTTCAGCCGCCCCCTCCATCCCTATACCCGCGCCCTGATGGCTGCGGTGCCGACCCTCGACCCGCACAGCGAACCGCAGGCGCTGGTGCAAGGCGAGATCCCGGATCCGGCCAATCCCCCCGCCGGCTGCCGCTTTTCATCCCGCTGCCCGCTGGCCAGCGAACGTTGCCGCAGAGAATCTCCGGCGCTGCGCGAGGTGGCCCCGGGCCATCGGGTCGCCTGCCATTGGGTCGCATCCTGAGCGCGGTCGATGGGGTTATTTATTTCTAAACAACCGACCGATTGTGCGCGGCAGCGCCAGGATTTACTATCCGCCCCGTCTTGTGAGACGCGCGATAAATGAAGCGGAACATCTTTGTACTCTTTTGCCCAATGGCTTCGGGCATTTTTTCTCCACGCCCGGGAGCGATCCTCCCGGCAAGATATTTAGCGGGGCGCGGTCGCCCGTCTGTCAAAACGCAGCAATGGAATTGCTCGTCCGCGTCCCGCTACCCTTTTCCCGCCGCTAATTAAATAAGGGCAAAAAAATAAGACAACATGAGATTGCCTGGGGTATAGCTTTATCTTATTTTTTAAGCGTGTACTCCCTGTTAAGGTATCAACATCATGCTTAAGCGTCGCACTCTCAAAACAGCACTGGCGGCGGTTATTTCTCTTGCCGTCATGGCCGCGCCAGCGTATGCCAACCCGGGTAATGGCAATGGCAACGGCGGTGGTAATCACGGGAACAGTGGTAACCATGGCAATAGCGGCAATCATGGTAACAACGGTAACAGTGGCGACCATGGCAATAAAGGGCAAAATAAAGGCCAGTCCACTGAAGATCACGGCAAACGGAAAAACTACGGCAAGCCCGACCACGTCGATAGCGATATTAGCTTCTCACGGGCGCGCTCCCTTGCCGTGAACTACGGTCTGGTCGGCTATCAGGCGCTGCCGCCGGGTATCGCCAAAAATGTCGCTCGCGGCAAACCGCTCCCTCCGGGGATCGCCAAAAAGACCCTGCCAGCTTCTATGATTAACGACCTGCCCTATTATCCGGGCTATGAATGGCGGGCGGTCGGCGATGATCTGGTGCTGGTGGCCCTGAGCACCGCGATCGTCACCGCCGTGATTAACGGTGTGTTTGACTAAATCACCTACTTATTGAAAAGCCTCGCCTCGGCGAGGCTTTTTTGTGCCTGATGCCGGTGAGTGACGGCTCACCGGCATAACCAGTATGATAACGGTTCAACCAACCCGGGACCGACTATGGACAAAGACACAGTAGTAACGCTGTTGAAATACAAGCGCTGGATTGACCTTGCCACCTTACAGGCGATCCGCGCGATTGACGGAACGGTACATGGCGAAAAGCGTCACCTGACCATCAGGCTGATGAACCATATCCATGTCGTTGATATGATTTTCCGGGCGAACCTGCGCGGCAGGCCGCACGGCTACACCGCGCTGAATACCCCTGAGACGCCAGCCGTTGATGAGCTGGAAACGGCCATGACCGCCTGTACGGACGAATACATTCAGTACGTCAGCGCCATGACCCCCGCCGATTTCCACGAACGTATCGCCTTCAAATTTGTCGACGGCGGCGACGGCAATATGACCGCGATGGAGATGCTGAACCACATGCTCTTTCACGGCGCCTATCACCGCGGCGCGGTGGGCTGGATGATTGGCGAATGCGGCGGCGTGCCGCCGAAAGATGTGCTGACCGTTTTCCTGCGCGACCATCATTCCTGACCGAGCGAAACCATTCGCCGTCGATTACGCGGAGAATCAGCAGGAGCTCTGCCTGATGTCGAGTATGGGTTTTCTGGTACAGGGCGCTAAGGTGGGTTCCGATCGTGGCGATAGATACGCCCAGATGTAAGGCTATCAAGGGGGTTCAGGATCCACTGTTGCGGGTTTGGATAGCGCCCCCCTTCCGGCATAACGTCAGCCAGATCATCAGGGCGCACAACAGGGTGACGACCGCCAGCCCGCTAAACAGTAGCGTATAAGCAGAGTCATAGCTCTCGCGCAGCACTCGGAGGGAAAAATCAGGCAAAAGCGCAGCCGCCTGCGGCATATTGCCGGCCCCCAGCCAGTCTGCGGCGCGGTGAATCACCTCGGGGGCATACCCGTGAACGCGACTCTGCAGGGTCAGGGTATTGCTTGCCGTTAATACCGCGGAGACGACCGCCAGGGCGATCCCCTCGCCGGCAACGCGTACGGTGTTGAACAGGCCTGCCGCCATACCGGCTTTGGCGACCGGCACAGCGGATATCGCCAGGCCATCCATCAGTCCCCAGGGAAGCGCCGCCCCCGCCCCACAGAGGATCAGCGCCAGCACCAGTTGCGGGAGGTGGTTACTGTGAAAAGCATCGCCCAGCAACAACAACCCGACGGAGGCCATCATCAGTCCCGCCGTGGACACCTGCCCCGGTGAAAACCAGCGGGTGAGCAGGGCCGCAACGGATGGGAAAACCAGCATCGGCGTGGTCAGCGCCATCAGATACAGTGCGCTCTGCGACTCACTCATCCCCTCTCCGCCCATAAAATGCAGTGGAACAATAATCAGCAGGACCACGTAGCAACAGCAGGTGGCGACAGGCAACAACAGTACGCCGACAAAACGCGGATGACGCAGCAGGGAGAGTTCCAGCACCGGGTTGTTCACCCTCCGGGAGCGTACGACAAACGCCACGAACAGCCCCCCCGACGCGATGAGCAAGGCCAGCGTGTTCAGGGATAAAAAACCGCGGGCCGGAATGACCATAAGCGATGCAGTAAACAGCATCAGGGCCAGCGTAAACAGGGTTAAGCCCAGGTTGTCGGGTGTCCGCGGCTCGCTTTTTTCTGTCGCAGGCAGAGATACCAGGCCTATAAGCAGAACCCCTGCCGAGAGCAGCGCAAACAGGGCGTATACGCCGCGCCAACCCACCGCGTCGATCATGAAGCCGATCAGCAGCGGACCGAACGCCAGGCCAATGCCGAACACCGTGCCGAGGATGCTGAATGCCCTGGTCCGCTGGGCGCCATCATACAGCTGGGCCAGCGCCGCACTGCCGCTGGCTAAAATCATCGCCGCGGCCAGGCCCTGCAGCGCCCTCAACACGCCTGACAGGAAGAGATTGTGCGTCAGACAAAACAGCAGGCTGCTCAGGCAAAACAGCGCGGCGCCGGCGATAAAAATACGTTTTCTGTCGATGGCATCCGCCGTCACCCCTGCGGCCAGCAAAAAGCTGCCGAAGGTCAACATAAAGCCATTGGTCAGCCACGACAGCGCAGCGGGAGAGCCGCCCAGCGACTGCTGTATCGCGGGGGTGGTCATGACGCCGCCGGTAAAACTTAACGGCAGCAACAAGGCCGCCATAAAGACAGAAAGCGCGGCCAGGGCGCTGGCGTATCGGGAAGGTGTTCTGGCGGTGAGTAACATCGGGCGGCCCTCATCAGTCGGCAAGGAATGAATAAACTGTCGCCATCCTATTGCGGATGTTATTGCCGATAAATAGACTGAAAATATCTTCTTAAGAGACATAAGGTTTATAATCGATGGACAGCCTCACCTCGCTGACGTCCTTTGTCCGCACCGCCGAAACGCTAAGCTTTGTTCAGGCCGCCAGGCTGCTGGGCATATCTGCCTCGGCGGTGGGTAAGAATGTCGCCCGGCTTGAGCATAAACTGGGGGTCCGGCTGTTCAACCGCAGCACCAGAAACGTCAGCCTGACGGCGGAGGGGGCCGCATTTCTGACCCGCTGTCAGAGTATCCTGGAGCAGATCCAGGAGGCCGAGTCAGAGCTGACCAGCAGTCTCTCACAGCCCACCGGCAAACTGAGGATTTCACTGCCCGTCATTGGCTACCGCCTGTTGCTCCCCGCCCTCACCGCCTTTAGCCATCTTTATCCGCAGGTTGAACTGGATCTCGACTTTAGCGACCGGCTGGTCAATCTGATCGATGAGGGAGTTGATGTCGCTATCCGCAGCGGTGAATTAGCGGACTCTCGTTTGATCGCCAGAAAGCTGGGAGGCTTTCGTTTTGTGCTCTGTGCCAGCCCGGCCTATCTGGCGGAATACGGCGCCCCCGACTCGCCAGCGGAATTGGCGGCGCACAAGTGCATTTTTTTCCGCTTCCCCGCGACGGGGCTGATCCAGCCCTGGGAACTGCGCGGTATGCGACTGACGGGAGATTTCAGGTCCGCTGCCGTGATGACGGTCAATAACATTGAGGCCGCCATTCGCTTAAGCGCGGCGGGGATGGGCATCGCTTATGTGCCTGATTTTGTCGTGCGCGAGGCAATGGATGAGGGACAACTGCAGGAGGTGTTGCCCGGGTGTTGCATCAAGGATGGGTATTTCTCCGTCCTGTGGCCCGCCAGCCGCTACCTGTCACCAAGAATACGCTGTTTTATCGATTTTATAGCTGCGGCAGAGATACCTTTGTCACCCGCATCGGCAAGCCCTACCACCTGAAAAGCTCAGCGCCGGATATCCTGCCGCCCGGTCAGCGAAAGCCGGCGGCAGGTATACCATTCAAGAGCGCATCTTACCCTTTGGCAAAATTGGCCTGGATCCGCTGCTGCAGATAATCCTCGGCGCTGATGGGCGGGTACTTCCTCTGCGGCCCGAGGATCTCGACATCTTTATTGGCCTGGCAAAAAAACGCCAGGCTGTAGCGCTGCCCCTGATATTCATGGGGCAGCGGATTTCTCACCCGATGGAAGTTAGACGGCAGCTGGTCGTCGCTCCAGCGCATCAGCATATCGCCGATATTGCAGGTGATCACCTCCTCCCGCGGCTCAATGCTGGTCCACTGCTGGCTTTCGCGGTCTTTACCGGGACAAACCTGCAGGCCGCCCTGGCCGGGGCGCTGGAACAGCAGCGTCAGACAGTCAAAATCGGTGTGCGCGCCGGCCCGCCACATCCCCTGCTGCGACTGCTCGGTTGCATAGTAATGCAGCATGCGCAAGGTGCTCTGATAGGTGTCACGCTGCGGATCGTGCGCGGTGGTGAAAAACGATTCCGGAAAACCGAGCTTCAAAGCAAAGCAGGAGAGGATCTTCATCCCCAGCTGCCAGCACTGCGATTCAAACCCGAGCATCGTCTGCCGGAAGCCTGGCAGCTCCCGATCGCTGGGCCAGCGCCCGGCCATCAGAGGCCGGGTTATCTGATACGACTCTTTTTGATCCGGGGTGCGGGTCGACGGCCGAACCTGCGCTTTGCTTTCCCAGCCGGCGTTGGCGGCCAGCGGATACTGGCGCTTCACCTCGTCGGGCAGGTCGAAAAACGCCTCGGTCATGCTGAACGCCTGGCGGATATCCGCCAGCGGAATACCGTGATGGCTGACCTGGAAGAAGCCAATCTCCACCGCCGCCTCCCACAGTTGTTCGGCAATGTCATTTTTTCTTGCGGCAAAGTTCGACAGGTCGATACAGCGCACTTCGCGGGCGAAGGTCTCTTCGCCCTCGGCGCCCATCAGCGCCTCTTTTTCCAGTTCCTGTAAGGCGTAGCGTTGATTCTGGGTGGTTGAGGTCATCGTCATTATCCTGTTATCAGTTAAACAGCGGCGCGCTGTTGGAGGGTACGGACGGCCGCCAGCGCGTCGTGACGCATCGCGTCAAGGTCGAGACCGGGAATGGCGTCGTCTTCCACGATGGGGCGGCCATTGAGCAGTAGCGCCTTCAGCGCGGCGCGCCCACCGCAGGCCACCGGCCCAATGGCCATATCGTGCAGGCCGAAGTAGCGCGGATCGTCCAGCCGGTAAATGGCAAGGTCCGCCTGCATGCCGACCTGCAGGGTGCCGCTCTGCGCTAAGCCGAGGATCTGCGCCCCTCCGGCGCTGCCCCAGCGCACTACATCCTCCACCGTGGCCGCATCGGCCCCACCCTCAAAGGTGCCCCCGGCGTAGCGCGGCTGCGCCAGCATCCCCTTGCGCGCGCGCTGCAGCAGCCATGCGGCATGGGCTTCGCTTTGCATATCCGCCGCTTCATTCGAGGCGGCGCCGTCCACCCCCAGCGAGACCGGGACCCCGGCCTGCTCTAACGCCAGCAGATCGGCGATGCCGCTGCCCAGCCGGCCGTTGCTTTGCGGGCAGTGGGCGATGCCGGTTCCGGTACGGCCCTGCAGGGCAATCTCCTCCGGCAGCAGCTTCACCAGATGGGCAAACCACACGTCATTTCCCAGCCAGTCGTGTTCCGCGCAGAACTGCACCGGCGTCATGGCGAATTTCTGCCGCGCGGCGTCGAGATAATCGACGGTTTCCGATAAATGGCTGTGCAACCGGATCCCCAGCTGGCGGGCCAGCTTCGCCATCTCCCGCAGCTGGGCGCCCGGCGCGGAGTGCAGGACGGTAGTGGGCGCCATCACCACCCGGCGCAGAGACTCGGGCCGGGGGTCGTGATAGCGGCTGACCAGCCGTTCGACATCCGCCATATAGCCGTCGAAGGTTTCCGGACGCAGCGCCACCGGCAGATCCTGTTCCACCGCCCGGCCCTGGGTCGCCCCACCCCGGCACAGGACGATGCGCATCCCCAGCGCTTCCCCTTCGCTGAAGACAATCTCCGAGGTATCGAAAGGCATATCCGGCCAGTACAGGTAGTTGTGATCCGCCACGCTGGCGCAGCCCGAGCGCAGAAGCTCCACCAGGCCAATGCGCACCGCCAGACGAAAGGTATGTTCATCGAAAGCCGCGCGAAAGCGGTACGGCGTGGCGCTCAGCCAGGCCGTCAGGCTCTGGTTCAGCCCCTGCGGCTCGCCCTTCAGCAGCGACTGAAAAAGATGGTGGTGCGTGTTCACCCACGCCGGATAGATCACGCAGTCGCGGGCATCGATCTGTCGCTCTTCCGGCAGCGGCGTCAGGCTGCCGATGGCGGCAATCTTGCCGTCGCGGATGCGAATATCCGGCCCGGCCAGCCGCGCCGCTTCTCCGGGCAGACCGCTGAGGATGGCATGGGCATTTTTAATAATTAATGACATGGCGTCTCTCCTCAGGGTTTAACCTGCATGGCCTGAACAAATTCGGTGGTGTAGGCCTGTTTCCAGTCGGTGGCCGCCGCCAGCAGACCGGCGCTGACCATAAAGTCGCGGGTCTTCTGCCAGCGCGCGTCGGTCATCGTCCCCCAGCCCTGGCTGGCGGCATCCCCGCCGTCGATCAGGTGATGCTCACGGATCTGGGTCACGCCCCAGGCGAGCAGATCGTCGGTCATTTTCGGGTTGTCCTGCTTAATCAACGCATTGCCCGGCACCGGATCCTTGAGATAACTCACCCAGCCCTCCATTGAGGCGCGGACAAACTTCGCCATCGCCGCTTTACGCTCGGCGATGGTATCCGGGCGGGCGATAAGGATGCCGCCGTAGGGGGGATAGCCGTGTTCGGAAAAGAGGAAGAAGTTCGCCTTCACTCCGGCCTTCTGCACCTGGAACACCTCGGAGCTGACATAGGCCTGCTGGGCGACAGCGTCATCGACGACAAAGGGTTGAATATTGAAGGTATAGGGGCGAACCTGCGCGTCGCTCAGCTGGTATTGCGCCTTCAGCCACGGCCACCACGTCGCCTGACCGGAGCTGGAGACCAGCAGGGTTTTGTCTTTCAGCCCCTGCAGGGAGGTGACATCGGCATGGGTCAGCAGCCCCTGGGGATCGTACTGAAAGGGCCGGCAATGGCCTTTGCCTGGAAGCCGCGCTGAATGCCTTCCAGCAGCTGCAGGTCGTAACCGATGATCACATCGGCCCGCTTCGACAACAGCAACTGCATGCCGTTGACCTGCGGTCCGCCGGAGCGGATCTCGACGTCGAGACCATATTTTTTGTACAGCCCGGTGGCCTGAGCCTGATAATAACCCCCCTGCTCCGCCTGGGCGTACCAGGAGGTCAGCAGAACGATTTTCTCCTCGGCCTGAACGGCCAGCGAGACACTGCCGAGAGTCATCAGGCCCAGCCAGCGTATGCCCCGGGGAAGGCGTGCGCCTGTTTTCATATCCCTCTCCTCTTTACGCCGGGAGGGGGAGCGAGCGAATGTGGCTCAGCCTCCCATCCCGGTCAACATTGAACCGCGACATGGTGACTGAGCAATGTCCCGTATGGATAACCCGTACTGACCGCTTCTACTCACACTCAGCTATACAAAAACAATGCCAGATTTTATCGCCCGCGAGCGGCCGCGAGAAATCGCCTGCGCCGCCCCCCTTGGGCATGCAACCTTTGATTCATGCCCACAAGAAACGCACCATAATGGTGCGCTAATGAATGATTTTAGTGCCTGCCCGACATTTCACAGCTGGCTGAAGAGCATCTCCAGCTGGTTCAGCATCATCGAGGCGGCAAGGGAAAGCTGGCGGGCGGGCGAGACGCACAGCGCCAGCGTGAAAGGCTTAAGCTGCGGATCGGTTAGCGGCACAAACGCCAACTGGCCGGACTCAATCTCATCGAGAATATCCAGCCGGCACAGAATGCCGATGCCCATCTGCTCTTTGATCAGGGTGCGGATCATGTGAATGTTATTCGATACCGCCACCTCCTTTACCTCGTTGCCGCTGATGTTCACCAGCGCCTCCACCGGCTCGCTGATCATCAATGGGGCGGACGGCAGGATAAAGGGGTAGTCGAGGCACTGACTAAAGCGCACCGCGCTGCGGCTGGCCAGCGGATGGCCGGTGGGCACCACAATCCCCATATTCATCTCGGCAAACGCCCGCACCTGCAGTTCACGAGAGGTCTGGGGATTGAGCATGATGCCGAAATCCGCCTCGCCGGAGATCAGCGCCTGCTGGATGTGGATATTGTTGATGGTGGTCAATGTAAAAGAGATGTTGGGATAATGTTTATGCACCTCTTTGAGCATCGTCGAAAAGAAATGCCGGTTAATGGCATCGATGGTGGCGATGCGCACATGCCCCCGCCGCAACCCGCGCAGATCGTCCAGCTGCTCACAGACCCGGGTAAAGTCCTTTTTCCAGTTATTGGCCGCGTGCAGGAGCAGCTCCCCGGCGGCGGTCAGCCTCAGCCCGGTGGGATGGCGCTCGAAGAGCGGCATCGCCAGCTCCTGTTCCACGCGCAAAATCTGACGGTCGATGGAAGACGCCGACACATGCAGCGCCTCTGACGCTTTACGAAACGATCCCTGACGGGCCACTTCGGTGAAATAGAGCAGAAATCGGGAGAAGGCAAACATGGTTTGGGTGCTCTCTTTTTTGCAACGGGTTGTGCGAATCAAAGCTCTGGACGCAACAGTTTTATCACAATACCGTAGCATTCATAGCGGAGAAACGATCGTTTCACCCATTTTCTTGCACGCCGGACAGTTCACCGCGAAGGGGAGTTATCTCTTCGCCGCCCCTGGCCGCCCTGCAGACAGCGGAGTGAGGGAGAGTAAACGGTAATGCACAGCCACGATCTTATTTCGGTCTCGGTCGGGGAAATACGCCCCAATGGACAGGGAAATCTATCATTAATATTGCAGGCGGCGGCCGGGGAAATATTACCGGCCTACTCCGCCGGGGCGCATATCGATATTATTATTCCCGGCGTCGGTCCGCGGCAGTATTCCCTGTGCGGCACGCCTGACCGCAGTAATACTTATGAAATTTGCGTCAGGCTGACTGATGCTTCCACCGGCGGCTCACGCTATTTGCACCAGCAGCTCAAAGCCGGCGATCGGCTCGCCATTTCGCCGCCGCGCAACCATTTTCCCCTGCCGCAGGCCGGGCGCTACCTGCTGTTTGCCGGCGGTATCGGCATCACGCCTTTGCTGGCGATGGCTGAAGCGATTGCCGCCAGAAAGGGGGCGCTGGAGCTGCATTATTATGTCGCCAGTTCGCGCCAGACCGCCTTCTCCCCGCGCCTGAACCAGCTGACTGCGAACGGCACGGTGGCCATTCACTGCAGCGAGGAAGGCGCGTCGCTTCGCCAGCGGGTCCCCGAATGCTTAACTGTGCCCCACCCTGATACCGCAGTAATAGCCTGCGGCCCGGAGGGTTTTATTCAGAGACTGCGGTCGGTCATGGAGGAATATCGCTGGTCGCCGTCGCAGTTCGTATTCGAGCGTTTTACTCCCGCGGCGGAAAATAATACTGCGGCGAAAAATGCGTTTTATATTGAGCTGGCCTCCAGCGGGCAGCGCCTGCAGGTGGCCGCGGATCAAACCATTGCTCAGGTATTACAGCACGCCGGGGTGGAGGTAATGCTCTCCTGCGAACAGGGAATGTGCGGCTCCTGTATTACCGGGGGCCTCGACGGGATCCCCGAGCACCGGGACAGCGTGCTGACGGCGGAAGAGAAAGCTGGCAACGACCAGATCACGCTCTGCTGTTCGCGGGCGAAATCGCCGGGTCTGGTTTTGGATCTGTGAGGAGACTGACGATGACGCTCCCCTCCTCTTGCGCGCCGCTCACCGGTATCAGCCGCGCCCGACTCCCGGCCTGGGCGCTGCCCGACGGCTGGCCGACGCAGGCCAACGGTGAACCGCTGCTGGCGGACCTGGCCTTTCGCGACGGCCGGATCGCCGCACTGACCCCAACCGACCAGCCGACTCCCGGCCTGTGGGACCTGGCGGGAGCCCTGACGCTCCCCGGCCTGGTGGAACCCCATGCCCATCTGGACAAGACATTCACTATTGAACGCTGCCGTCCAGCGCAGGCCGGGCTGCTGCCGGCGATCCACGCCATGCATGAGGATCGCCGACACTGGTCCAGGGCGGATATTCAACGTCGGGCGTCCGCTGCGCTGGCCAGGGCGGCAGCAAATGGTGTGACCCATTTACGCAGCCATATCGACTGGTTTACCGCCGACGCACCGGACGCCTGGCAGGAGATCGCCCGCCTCGATACCGTCGGCATCACCCTGGAGCGGGTGGCGCTGGTCCCGCTGACCCTGTTTCGCGATCCGGCGGACGCCGGGGCCATTGCCCGAACGGTCGCCACCAGCGGGGAGGGCTGCCTGCTGGGCGGCTTCATCCACTCCTCCAACTGGGACGCCGCCGCCATGGCAAACCTGCTGGATAGCGCGGCCCGCTGGGAGCTGGATCTGGATTTGCATATTGATGAGGAGCTCAGCGAAGTGTCTCAGGGGCTGACCTGGCTGGCGGACCATCTCTCCCGCCACCCTTTTCCCGGGCATATCTGCTGCAGCCACGGCTGCGCGCTGGCCGCTGGCAGCGACGAACAGGCGGCGCCGATCCTGCGCCAGCTGGCGGCGCACGGCGTCACCCTTATCGCTCTGCCGATGACCAACCTGCTGCTGCAGGATGCGACGTTCGGTCGCACGCCGCGCCAGCGGGGGATCACCCTGCTGCACGAGGCGCAGGCCGCCGGCGTGGCCACCCTGCTCGGCTGCGACAACGTGCAGGACGCTTTTTGTCCGGCGGGAAGCTACGACCCGCTGGACACCCTGGCCTGCGGCCTGTTCAGCGCTCAGCTCAGCGACCTGTTCGACCGGCAGTCGCGGCTGATCTGCGATCGCGCGGCGCTAACCGGTTCGCCGGCAGACGCGGCGCCCTTTGCCGTCGGGGCGGCGGCCAGCGTGGTGATTTTCCCGGGTAGCGACCGTTTTACCTGGCCTTTAAACAGCGCCGCCCGTCTGGTGGTTAACCACGGCAGGTTAACCCACCGGCGCGTGTGGCAGGAGGAGATGGCACATGAGTCTTGAAGCAGGCGCCGGGGCGCCGCTGGCGCGGTATGCCGCCTGGCGCAGAGCCGGCGATTTTATCTTTCTCTCCGGCATTATTCCGGTCAATCCCCTGACCGGCACCATCGTCAACGGCTTTCAGGATGTGCCTGAGCCGGTGCGGGAGCTGCTGGGGGCGACCGGCGAATTTTCGACCGATGCGAAACAGGGCCCGATCCTCGCCCAGAGCTGGTACGTCCTGGAGAGCATCCGCCGCACCGTGGCGTCCGCGGGAGGGCAGATGAGCGACGTTATCAAGCTGGTGCAGTACTTTCGCAACCTTGACCATTTTCCCTATTACAGCCGGGTCAGGAAGCTGTTTTACCCCGACCAGCCGCCCGTTTCCACCGTGGTGCAGGTCAGCGAAATGCTGCCCGACGCCACGGTACTGATTGAAGTCGAAGCGACCGTCTGGTTACCCCCGTCATTTAACTCCGAGGCACCGCGATGATTAACGGTTACATTCCTGCCGCGCGCTTTCTTCCTTTTCTGAGCTGGACGGACGTGGCCGCCCTGCCGGATAAAAGCAATACGGTTATCGTCCTCCCCACCGGGGCGATCGAACAGCACGGCCCGCATTTGCCCTGCTCGGTGGACAGCGTGATATCTTCCGGCGTGGCGGGCCATGCCCTCGCCAGGCTGCCGGCGACGATCCCGGCCTACGCCATTCCGCCGATCGTCTACGGTAAGTCCGAGGAGCATCTGCATTTTCCCGGCACCCTGACCCTTAGCGGCGATACGCTGCTGCATACCCTGCTGGAGATCGCCGAATCTCTCTATCGGGCCGGTTTTCGCAAGCTGCTGATGATCAACGGCCACGGCGGCCAGCCGCAGATCCTGCAGATCGCCTGCCGGGAAATGCGCCTGCGCCACGGGGATTTCATCGCCATCCCCCACGACGTGTTCAACGTGCCCAACTGCGAAAAACAGTTTCTCAGCCCGCATGAACAGCGGATGGCGATGCACGCCGGGCATAGCGAAACGGCGCTGATGCTGGCGCTGGCGCCGGAGTGCGTCCATATGGAACGGGCCGTCGCTAATTTCCCCCCGGAATTCCCCTGCCCGACCCTGTCGAAAGGCCGCCCGGCGGCGGCGTGGGCGTCGTATGACTTTGGCCCCAGCGGGGTGATTGGCGACCCGACCCCGGCGACGCGGGAGCAAGGCGAAGGGCTTCTCGACTCCCTCGCCGCCAGCTGGGCGCAGGCGATCATCGAGATCCACCGCATGGCCTGGGTCGAACGTCGCGAACCGACCTGGGGCAAACAGCACTGGCACGGCTTTGTGCAGTCCCTACCACCTTCTTTCGCTGCTGAATCCAGGGAGCCCTGATGAATACCAGATTGACGCCCGTTTTTACCCTGCTGACCGTGGCCGCCCTCGCGACCTCAGCCTCCTGCTTCGCGGCGGAGAAGTTTACCTTTCTCACCAACTGGTATGCCCAGGCCGAACACGGCGGGTTTTACCAGGCCCAGGCCACCGGGCTGTATCAACACGCCGGTCTCGATGTCGAAATTAAAATGGGCGGCCCGCAGATCAACGTCATGCAGCTGATGGCGGCCGGTCAGGCGGACTGCACCCTTGGCGACAACGGCCAGGCGCTGGAGACCTGGCAGGCCGGGGTGCACGCGGTGACCGTCGCCACCGTGTTCCAGCACTCGCCGACGGTGTTTATCACCCATGACAAAGTGGAGAACCCGGCGGAACTTAAAGACAAAACCTTCCTGCTCGCCACCGAGGCCTATACCTCCTTCTGGCCGTGGGCGAAAAGCGAGCTGGGTCTGGCTGGCAGCAAAGTGCGCCCCTATACCTTTAACGTTCAGCCGTTCCTCGCCGATAAAAATCTGGTGCAGCAGGGCTACGTGACCTCGGAGCCGTTCTCCGTCGCCAAAGGCGGACAGCCGTTCTATGTCTATCCGCTCAGCGACTGGGGCTACCCGCCCTACGGCAACTCGATTATCTGTATGGCCGACACCATCCGCAAACGTCCGGCGGCAGTGGCGGCCTTCGTCAAAGCCTCCATGGAAGGCTGGAAAAGCTACCTGCAGGATCCCGCCCCCGGCAACAGCCTGATCGATAAAGCGAATCCGCAAATGGGCGCCGAGCAGATCGCCTTTGGCATTGCCCAGATGAAGCAGTACCAGCTGGTGACCGGCGGCGATGCTAAGTCCGGCGGCATCGGCATCATCACCGAGCCGCGGCTGAAGAAAACCTGGGACATGCTAGTGAAAAACAAACTGATCGACGCCAGCAAGGTGCCGTTTGAGCAGACTTACACCCTGGAGATGGTCAAAGACGCCGGAGTGATGCCATGAATACCGCCCCGAAACTGACCGTGATGAGCGATACCCGCTTTATGCCCGCCGCTGCCACCCCAGCCATCGAGGTGCTGTCGGCGGAGAAAATCTACAGCAACGGCACCCGGGCGCTGCTGCCCGTCAACCTGACCATCAATCAGGGGGAGTTTATTACCCTGCTCGGCCCGTCCGGCTGCGGTAAAAGCACCCTGCTGAAGATGGTCGCCGGCCTGGTGGAGCCCAGCGACGGCAAGCTGATGCTGTGGCGGCGCGACAGTCGGGAAAAGGCCCAGCATCCGCTGTCGTTCGTCTTCCAGGAAGCCACCCTGATGCCGTGGAGCAGCGTGCGCAATAACGTCAGGCTGCCGCTGGATCTGGCCGGCGTGCCGCGGGCGGAGGGAAATACCCGGGTGAGTGAAGTCCTTGAGCTGGTGGGCCTCGGCAAGTTCGCCGACGTCCTGCCGCGCGAACTCTCCGGCGGCATGCAAATGCGCGTCTCCATCGCCCGCGGCCTGGTCACCCGACCAAAGCTGCTGCTGATGGATGAGCCCTTCGGCGCGCTGGATGAAATTACGCGTAACAAACTCGACAGCGACCTGCTGCGTCTCTGGCAGGAGCAGAACCTGACGGTGGTGTTCGTCACCCACTCGATCCACGAAGCGGTGTTTCTCTCCCAGCGGGTGATCATGATGGCGGCCCGTCCCGGACGGGTGGTCGAAGATATCCCCATCCGCGAGCCGTTCCCGCGCAGCGAGGCGTTCCGCGTCAGCCCGGCCTTTTCCCTGTATGCCCGTCAGCTGCAGGACAGTCTGTTGCAGGCCAGCCAGTCTGGTATGGAGCCATAATATGAAAACCACAACCGCAACGCCGTGGATCCAGCATCCGCGTTTTCTCAAAATTCTCTATCCGACCCTCGTCGCGGTGGCGATGGTGCTCCTGTGGCAGGGCGCGGTGAGCTATTTCCGTATCCCGGCCTTTCTGGTGCCGTCGCCGCTGGTGATGCTGGAAAGCCTGTGGACGCATCTCACGCCACTGCTGCTGGCGCTGCTGTTCACCCTCAAGATCACCCTGATCTCGTTTCTACTGTCGATTGTCATCGGCGCCGCGGTGGCGTTTATCCTGGTGCAGAACCGCTTTGTGGAAACCGCCCTGTTTCCCTACATCGTGTTTTTGCAGGTGACGCCGATCGTCGCCATCGCCCCGCTGATCATCATCTGGGTGAAGGATGCCACGCTCTCGCTGGTGGTGTGCGCCACCCTGATGGCGGTGTTTCCCATCATCTCCAATACCACTCAGGGACTGCGCAGCGTCTCCCCCGGCCTGCTGAGCTATTTTCGCCTCAATCACGCCAGCCGCTGGCAAACGCTGGTGCGGCTGCGTATCCCCTCGGCGCTGCCCTATTTCTTCGGCGCGCTGCGTATTTCCAGTGGGCTGTCGCTGATTGGCGCGGTGGTGGCGGAGTTTGTCGCCGGGACCGGCGGGACCAATACCGGACTGGCCTATCAGATCCTGCAGGCCGGCTACCAGCTGGATATCCCGCTGATGTTTGCCGCGCTGCTGCTGATCTCTCTCGCCGGTATCGCGCTGTTTGGCGTGATGTCCTGGGTCTCGCGCCGGGCGCTCAGCGCCTGGCATGAAAGCGAAGCCGTGCAATCTCATTAATGTTCTGCTGACGAACAGGAAAAAGAATGATGACTGATGAACAGCGTCAACACGCGGTCGCGGCGATCCAGCAGGCACTCCCGGCGCTGGAGTGGACCTTACAGCCGGCGAAGATCAAACGGCTCTCCCGCGATTTTCACTGGTTCAGTCCGCTACTCACCGAGCAACTGGCGGGGAAACAGGCGGACGCGGTGGTTCGCCCGCGCGATGAAGAGGAGCTGCGCCAGCTGGTCTCCGCCTGCGCGCAGCACCAGCTGCCGCTGACCCTGCGCGGCAGCGCCACCGGCAACTACGGACAGCTGGTCCCCCTCGAAGGCGGGCTGCTGGTGGATATGACCGGGCTCAACCAGATCGTCGCCCTCGGCAACGGCACAGTGAGGGCCCAGGCCGGCATTCGCCTGGCGACATCGAAACCGCCGCCCGCCAGACGGGCTGGGAGCTGCGCTGTATGCCGTCGACCTATCGACTGGCGAGCCTGGGCGGTCTCTACGGCGGCGGGTTCGGCGGCATCGGCTCCATCAACTATGGGCCGCTGGCTGCGCCCGGCAATGTGCTCAGCGTCAAAGTGATGACCGTCGAGCCGGCCCCCCGCGTGCTGACCGTCCCGGCTCCCGAAGCGCTGCTCCTGCATCACGCCTACGGCACCAACGGCATTATCCTGGAGGTTGAGCTGGCGCTGGCGCCCGTGCACCAGTGGATTGAACGCCTGGACGTGTTTGACGATTTCGCCGATGCGCTGAACTATGCCAACGCCTGCGTCCGCTCGCCGGGGCTGGTGAAGCGCCAGGTGGCGCTGCTGGCCACGCCGATCGCTGACTATTTTAGCCACCTCAACGATCGTTACCGCGCCGGGCAGCATGCGGTTATCAGCCTGATCGCCGAGGAGAGCGAAGGACTCTGCGCCAGCCTGTTACATCGCCATCGCGGGAGCAACGCCATCCGTCAGGCCAGTGACGAGGCCCGGACGCAAAACGCCTCGTTAATGGAATACTGCTGGAACCACACCACCCTGCATGCGCTCAAGGTGGACAATACGCTGACCTATCTGCAGACGGCGTTTGATCCGCTGCGCTATCCGCAGCAAATTTTACAGATGGAGCAGCACTTCGCCGGGGAGGTGATGTCCCATATTGAATTCCTGCGCGATATCGAGGGCAATCTCACCGCCAGCGGTCTGCAGCTGGTGCGCTATACCACGCCCGAACGTCTTAACGCCATCATGCAGATATTTCGCGACAACGACGTCAAGATTAACAACCCCCACGTGCTGCAGGTTGAGGACGGCAAACAGGGCGTGATTCGTCCCGACGTCGTGGCGGTTAAACAGTCTCTCGACCCGGCGGGATTGCTTAACCCCGGCAAGCTGCGCGGCTGGGCGCTGCGCGACCAGCTGGAACTCGACAGCAACCCGCTGACGCGGGCCACCCGCGAAAGCCCCACGACCTGATGGTCCCCGGTCCGGTTGGGCGCTAACGGGTCGCTGGCCCGTTGCCGCCCAACCTCATCCTGCGCCGGACAGTCCCGCCATATGGACGATAAGCCCTACCGCGGCGGCGGCGGCCATCGGCACCAGCCACAGCAGTATCCCGGCGCTGGTGCTGTTCGCCCTGATGGAATGGGGCCACCAGCACGTGCTGCATAGCGCGTCGCCTATTGCATTGGTGGACAGCGCCAGCGGCGAGACCGTCCATCCGGGGTTCGTCACCGCCAGCGGCAGCGTGGCGAGCCCCAGCGCACTACAGATCGTCAAAGCCGGTACCCATGCCGAAACCTGAAGAATGTATTCCTGGCACTGCTTGCCGGACGCGCTGCCTCGCCATTTTCGACCGGCCACAAAAGCCCTGGGATAGGATGAAATCTGGCTGGAAACGCGCCAGTGAAGAAAGAATATCGTCAGACGGGCAGCAGCCCCCTGCTGCCCGCCTGACGTGTGAGTGGCGTTAATTCACCCGCGCAGGCAAGGTAATTTGCTGCAGGGCATTCGCCATATTAATCTGAATCAGCTCTTTAAGACCTTCGCGCTTAATAAACTGGCTCCGGTGCTTACTTTTCACCTCTTCAATACTCTTTTTGATCTCTTGCGCCGGCAGTTTATACCAGCCGCGAGCCTGTTTCTCACCGCCCATTTCCAGCCACAGCGATGAATAACTGGCTTTCACCAGATCGCTTTTCACGTGATAATCAGAATCGATGGCGTAGACCGTGGAGATGTTGAAATATCGCAGCAAACCATACAGCACGCTCATGATGATATTTTTCGGCCGCGCGCCATGCAGCTCTTTAGTCAGCACCTTCACTTCGTCATTGGTGATATCTTTCCCGCCCTGGATGCCGCCGATATAAGCGCGGCCATCGTCGGTGCAGGAAAAACAGACGCTATAGACGCGCCGGTCGCCAAGAAACAGCTGCAGCATCAGCTCCCCTTCCTCCTGGAACGGCGAGGCCAGCAGCTTAACGTCAAGCTTATCGCCATTTTTCAAGGGAATAGAAAACATCTCGCGGCCAAAATCCGCGACATTGTAGAGCTGCGGCAGGACATCAGGGTGAAACGTTTTCTCGATGAAATTCAGTGAACCATGGGCAATATCCAGTTTGCGTCGTTTTGACAGCCGTTTATTGAGATACGCTTTAAACGGTTTATCCTCAAAAGGCACCAGTCCTTTGGTCACCGCGGTCAACCGCGCGCACTGATATTTCGCACAAAGTCCTTGATATTCTCTGTATTTACCTCCTGCGAGCGAGAGCTCTCTGCATTTTCGTAAAATTTTTTTATAGCTTATTTTGACCTGACCGATCACTTTATTATGTTTACGCCATTCTTTGATGGCGCCTGCAACAGTATGTTCCATTGATTAAGATCCATAGATTCATCCATAATCGCGGCCATATTAACATAAAAGCGTTTCGTCAACGCTTAATTACTCCTTCGTTGTCCTTTCATTTAATATTTAGGCAGGAAATTATCCTGGCGACGTTATTTGTCGTTAAACTTATTCTGTCAACAATGAATTATGGTAGGTAACGCCCTCCGCTCAGCGACTTAACGCTCTGTGCCTTCGGCGCGAAGCGCGGCTACATCCGCTGGCGGTTATGCCCTATACTTGACCCTGATTCAAAACCAGCAACGATAGGTAACTTATGGAAATTGATCTCGACAACCTGGTCTTCAGCGGCCTGGATGAAGCGGAAGAGCGCAACGCGGAGCGTCTGGAAGAAGCGGACAAAAAAGCCCAGGCGATCGTTGCCGACGACGACTGCGGCGACGCCTGCAAAATCTGATTGTCAAACCGGCCAGCAGGCCGGTTTTTTTTTGACGCCCACACCTTCAGGTGGGTAAAAACCCTTTCAGCGTATCCAGCAGCGCCTGCGCCGCCTTCGACAGCGGCAGATGTCCGGCATGGATCGCGCCGACGCACTTCTCAATCGGCGGATCGCTGAGCGGGATGCAGACGGCGCCCAACGATGCCATCTGCGTTTTACACAGCGCCGGCACCGCGCTGCCCCCCAGGCCGCTGGCCACCATCCTCCCCACCGTCACCAGCTGATGACTCTCCAGCGCCACGTCCAGCTGACGTCCGCTGCGCGCCAGCGCCTCCTCCAGCATAAGGCGTACCGCCGAGGGGCGCTGCAGGGTAATAAAGTCGAGGGTCAACAGCTCCTGCCAGCTGAGCTGCTTTTTCTTCGCCAGCGGGGATTGTTGGGGAACGATCGCCACGAAGCGGTCCACCGCCAGCGGGGTAAACAGCAGGTTGTGGTTGGGCGATGGCTCGAAAGCGATGCCCATCTCCACCCGCCCCTCGCGCACCATCTCGATCACCTGCTCATTAATCACGTCATGCACAGTGACGTTCACCCCGGCATAGCGGTCGCGGAAGGCTTTCAGCGCCTCCGGCAGAACGTTGGCGGCAAACGACGGCATCGCAGCGACCGAAATTTTCCCCCGCTGCAGGGTAAAGCTCTGACGCATGGCCTCCTCGACGTTATCCCAGTCGGCCAGCAGCTGACGGGCCATCGGCAGAAAGAGTTCCCCCTCCTGGGTGAGGGTCACTTTGCGGGTGCTGCGCTGCAGCAGCGCGCCGCCCAGCGCCTCCTCCAACCCTTTGATGGTCAGGCTGAGAGCTGGCTGCGACAGATTCAGCCTTTCGCTGGCGTGGGCGAAATTCAGAGTGTGAGCTACCGCTAAAAACGCGCGTAACTGTTTGACACTCATTCTCATTTTTCATCCTGTTAACTAATTGAAAAAAATTAGTTAACAGGAAATTAATTAAAATTCCAAATGAGTGAGTCACAAATTCAAAATTATCAAATCAGTCGCCTGCGCCAATGATAAGGCTATCGCAAGGCAGGAGAGACAAGATGGCAGGACTGGATAAACGCGTCGCCAGTTACGAAGCGGCGCTGGAAGGGTTAACGGACGGCATGACGCTGCTCGCCGGCGGCTTCGGCCTGTGCGGCATTCCCGAGAACTTGATCGCCGAGGTGCAGCGTCGCCAGGTGCAGGGGCTGACGGTGGTCTCCAACAACTGCGGGGTCGACGGTTTCGGTCTCGGCATGCTGCTGGAGTCGCGCCAGGTCAGCAAGGTGGTGGCCTCTTACGTCGGGGAAAACGCACTGTTTGAACAGCTGGTGCTGAGCGGCGAGCTGGCGGTAGAACTCACCCCGCAGGGAACGCTGGCGGAAAAAATCCGCGCCGGCGGCGCCGGCATCCCCGGCTTTTACACCGCCACCGGGTATGGCACCCCGGTCGCCGAAGGCAAAGAGGTGCGCCAGTTCGACGGAAGACACTACATCCTTGAAGAGGCGATCCGCGGCGATTTCGCGCTGGTCAAAGGCTGGAAAGCCGACTGGTACGGCAACGTGGTCTATCGCCACACCGCGCAGAATTTCAACCCGCTGATGGCCACCGCCGGGCGCATTACGGTGGTGGAGGTGGAAGAGATTGTGCCGCCGGGCGAACTGCCCCCCTCCGCCATCCATACTCCGGGGATCTATGTCGACCGGCTGATCGTCGGGCAATTCGAAAAACGTATTGAACAGCGCACCCTGCGCGCCGGAGGGCACTGAGATGCTGACCCGTGAACAAATGGCGATGCGCGTCGCCCAGGAGCTGCGCGACGGCGACTACGTCAACCTCGGGATCGGTATCCCGACGCTGGTGGCCAACTACATTCCCGCCGGCATTGAAGTGATGCTCCAGTCGGAGAACGGCCTGCTGGGGATGGGCGAATTTCCCGATGAGGAAACCATCGACGCCGACATGATTAACGCCGGTAAACAAACCGTCACCGCGCAAACCGGGGCAGCGATCTTCGATTCCGCCCAGTCGTTCGCCATGATCCGCGGCGGCCACGTCGACCTGACCGTTCTTGGCGCCTTTGAGGTCGACGTCGCGGGCAACATCGCCTCATGGATGATCCCTGGAAAAATGGTCAAGGGGATGGGCGGCGCCATGGACCTGGTGGCCGGCGCGCAGAACATCATCGTGGTGATGACCCACGCCTCAAAAAACGGCGAATCCAAACTGCTGCCGCAGTGCACCCTGCCGCTCACCGGCGTGGGCTGTATTCGCCGGGTACTCACCGACCTGGCCCTGCTGGAGATTGTCGACGGCGCGTTTGTCCTGCGCGAAGTGGCCCCGGGGGTCAGCCCCGACGAGGTGATACGTAAAACGGCGGGACGGCTGATCGTCGCCGACGACGTGCGCGAAATGCGCTTCAGTTAAGGAGAGATCATGACCGATATTGCCATTGTTGCTGCCGTACGCACCCCGATAGGCAGCTTTCGCGGCGCCTTCGCCCCTCTTTCCGCCGTCGACCTCGGCGCGGCGGTGGTGCGCGGCCTGCTTGAACGCTGCCAGCTGCCCGCCGCAGCGGTCGACGAACTAATTTTCGGCCAGGTGCTTACCGCCGGCTGCGGGCAGAACCCGGCGCGCCAGACCGCGCTGCGGGCCGGCCTGCCGGTCGACACTCCAGCGGTCACCGTCAATCTGGTGTGCGGCTCCGGGCTGAAAGCGGTTCAGCAGGCGGTGCAGGCGATCCGCTGCGGCGACGCCGGGATCGTTATCGCCGGCGGCCAGGAGAGCATGAGCAATGCTCCCTATCTGATGCATGGCGCCCGCGACGGCCTGCGTTTCGGCCACGCCAGCCTGCAGGACAGCATGATCCAGGACGGCCTGTGGGACGCCTTTAACGACTACCACATGGGCATTACCGCCGAGAACCTCGCCGACGCCTTCGACATCAGCCGCGAGCGCCAGGACGCCTTCGCCGCCAGCTCCCAGCGCAAAGCGGCGGCTGCTATCGCCGCCGGGCGCTTTCGTGAGGAGATCGTTCCGGTCAGCGTCCCGCAGGGCAAAAAGCCGCCGCGAGTCGTGACTGACGATGAGCAACCGCGCCCGGAGACCAGCGAGCAGCAGCTGGCCCAGCTGCGCCCGGCGTTTCGCCCGGCTGACGGCAGCGTCACCGCCGGGAATGCCTCGTCGCTGAACGACGGCGCCGCGGCGGTCCTGCTGATGCGCGTCGATAAAGCGCGCGAGCTTGGGCTGCCGGTGCTGGCGCGCATTGTCAGCTCAGCGGTCGCCGGGGTCGACCCATCGGTGATGGGCATTGGCCCGGTGAGCGCCTGCCGCCAGGCGCTGCATCGCGCCGGCTGGACGCTGGACGAGGTGGACCTTATCGAAGCCAACGAGGCTTTTGCCGTCCAGGCGCTGGCCGTCGGTCAGCTGCTTGAGTGGGATAGCGAGAAGGTCAACGTCAACGGCGGCGCCATCGCCCTTGGACATCCCATCGGCGCCTCCGGCTGCCGGATCCTCGTCAGCCTGGTGCATGAGATGCAGCGCCGGGGCGCCAGCAAAGGGCTTGCCACCCTGTGCGTCGGCGGCGGCCAGGGCATCGCCATGACTCTACAACGTTAACAGGAGCCACTATGTTTACATCACGCCTGGCGGTACTCGGCGCGGGACTGATGGGCGTCGGTATCGCCTGCCATTTCGCCCGCCACGGTCACGCCGTCCGCCTGTATGACACCGATCCGCAGCGTCTCGCCGAGGTTCCGGCAGTGGCCAGCGCCATCCTGTGCGAGCTGGAGGCCAGCGGTCAGCAGGATCCCGCCGACCGCGATGCGGTGCTGGCCCGTCTGACCCCCACCCCGACGCTGAATGCCCTGGCCGATGCCACGCTGCTGATTGAAGCGATCCCCGAGCGGCTGGCGCTGAAGCACGCCCTGTACGCCGAGCTGGAAACGCTGATCGCCGACGAGGCGATTATCGCCAGCAACACCAGCGGCCTGCCGCCGGATCAGCTGGCGCAGGGCATGCGCCTCCCGGAACGGCTACTGATCGCTCATTTCTGGCATCCGCCGCACCTGATCCCGCTGGTGGAAGTGGTGCCCGGGAGCGCCACGCTGCCTCATCTGGCGCGCGAGGTGAGCGGCTTTTGCGCCGCCTGCGCGCTGGAGGCGGTGGTGCTCAACCGCGCCGCGCCGGGCTTTGTCGGCAACCGGCTGCAGTTCGCCCTGCTGCGCGAAGCGCTGCATATCGTCCACAGCGGCATCGCTTCCCCGGAAGTGGTGGACCAGGTGATGCGCGCCTCGCTGGGCCGCCGCTATGCGATGGTCGGCCCGCTGGAGGCTGCGGACATGACCGGCCTGGCGACGGTCCAGGATATCTGCCAGCACCTGCTGCCGGAGCTGGCCAGCGGCACGGAGATGATGTCGCTGGTGGCGGAGAAAGTGGCGCGAGGCGACACCGGCGCCCGCAGCGGGCAAGGCTTTTACCGCTGGGACGAGGCCCGGCACCAGCGCATCCAGTCGCGCCGGGAACACCAGCTGCGCTTCGCCCTGAAACCCTAGTATCGCGTTCTGTACCCCTACAATAACAATGAGAGTGAGACGTCGTGATGAGTGTGATAATAGCCCTGGCCGCGCTGGCGTTACTGATGCTGGCAGCCTACCGTGGATACAGCGTGATTCTCTTTGCGCCGATCGCCGCCCTCGGCGCGGTGCTGCTCACCGACCCGGGCGCGGTCGGCCCGGCCTTTACCGGCCTGTTTATGGAAAAAATGGTCGGCTTTGTGAAGCTCTATTTCCCGGTGTTTCTGCTGGGCGCGGTATTCGGCAAGCTGATTGAGCTGTCGGGATTCTCTCGTTCGATTGTCGCCGCCGCCATCCGCATCCTTGGGCGCCGCCACGCGATCCCGGTGATCGTGCTGGTGTGCGCCCTGCTGACCTACGGCGGGGTGTCGCTGTTTGTGGTGGCCTTTGCCGTCTACCCTTTCGCCGCCGAACTATTTCGCCAGAGCGGGATCCCCAAACGGCTGATCCCCGCCACCGTCGCCCTCGGGGCATTCTCGTTTACCATGGACGCCCTGCCCGGCACGCCGCAGATCCAGAATATTATTCCCACCAGCTTCTTCGGCACCAACGCCTGGGCGGCCCCCTGGCTGGGGTTTATCGGCTCGCTGTTCATTATCATCTTCGGTTTGCTGTGGCTGGAGCGTCAGCGCCGCAAAGCGCAGGCCCGCGGCGAAGGCTATGGGACCGACCTGCAAAATGAGCCGGAGACCCCGGATGACATCGATCTGCCGCATCCGCTAATCGCTATCGCCCCGTTGCTGTTAGTGGGGGTGCTGAATCTGCTGTTCACCCACTGGATCCCGCAGTGGTACGGCGCCAGCCATGAGCTCACCCTGCCGGGCCTGGCGAAGCCTGTCGTCACCGAAGTGGGAAAAATCACCGCCATCTGGGCGGTGCAGGCGGCGCTGCTCTCCGGCATTGTGCTGGTGCTGGTTTGCGGCTATCGCAATATCCGCGGCCGGCTGGCGGAGGGAAGCCGGACGGCGGTGGGCGGGGCTATTCTCGCGGCGATGAACACCGCCTCTGAGTATGGCTTCGGCGCGGTTATCGCCGCCCTGCCGGGTTTCCTGGTGCTGTCAAAAGCCCTCGCGGCCATTCCCAATCCGCTGTTAAACGAGGCGATCAGCGTCACGGTGCTGGCCGGGATCACCGGCTCGGCCTCCGGGGGGATGAGCATCTCCCTGGCGGCGATGTCCGAGACCTTTGTCGCCGCCGCCCACGCCGCCAATATTCCGCTCGAGGTACTGCACCGTGTCGCCGCCATGGCCAGCGGCGGCATGGACACCCTGCCGCACAACGGGGCGGTGATCACCCTGCTGGCGATCACCGGCCTGAGCCATCGCCAGGCCTACGGCGGCATTTTCGCCATCACGGTGATCAAAAGCCTCGCGGTACTGTTTGTCATTGCCACGTTCTATGTGACCGGCATTGTCTGATACCAGATTGAAGGAGTAATAAAATGAACTTACACGGTAAAACGGCGCTGGTCACCGGCTCCACCAGCGGCATCGGTTTAGGGATCGCCAAAGTGCTTGCGCAGGCAGGCGCCCAGCTGGTGCTCAATGGCTTCGGCGACAGCAGCCACGCCCGGGCTGAAGTCGCCGCGCTGGGCAAGATCCCCGGCTATCACGACGCCGACCTGCGCGACGTCGGGCAGATCGAGGCGATGATGCACTATGCCGAAAGCACCTTCGGCGGCGTCGATATCGTGATCAATAACGCCGGCATCCAGCACGTGGCCCCGGTGGAGCAGTTCCCGGTGGACAAATGGAACGATATTCTCGCCATCAATCTCTCCAGCGTCTTCCACACCACCCGCCTGGCGCTGCCGGGTATGCGCCAGCGCAACTGGGGGCGCATCATCAACATTGCCTCAGTGCATGGCCTGGTGGCGTCGAAAGAGAAATCGGCCTACGTCGCCGCCAAGCACGCGGTGGTCGGGCTGACCAAAACCGTGGCCCTGGAAACCGCGCGCAGCGGCATCACCTGCAACGCCATCTGCCCGGGCTGGGTGCTAACCCCGCTGGTGCAGCAGCAGATCGATAAGCGCATCGCCGAGGGGGTCGACCCGGAGCAGGCCAGCGCCCAGCTGCTGGCGGAAAAACAGCCCTCCGGGGAGTTTGTCACCCCGCAGCAGCTGGGCGAAATGGCGCTGTTTCTGTGCAGCGACGCCGCCGCCCAGGTGCGCGGCGCCGCATGGAACATGGATGGCGGCTGGGTGGCGCAGTAAGCCGCTGGCGCCGCGAAGATCAGAACATCGCCAGAAAGCGTTTCACCGTACGCGAGCGCTCGAAGCGCCGCCAGGCGATGGCGATATCGGTCTTCAGCGGCGCCCCGCTAAGCGGGTGATAGCTGACGTTCGGCTGCTGGATGCAGGTCATCGACTGCGGAACCAGCGCGAAGCCGAAGCCTGCATTGACCATGCTCAGCGACGATGAAATTTGCGACGACTGCCAGGCGCGCTCCATATCAATCCCGGCGCGCAGGCAACTGTTATACACCAGCTCATACAGCCCGGGGGCCACCTCCCGCGGGAAGAGGATCGGCGCCACGTCGCGCAGCTGCTCCAGGGCCAGGGTCGGCTGCGTCGCCAGCGGGTTATCGCGCGGCAGCGCGATAACCATCGGCTCCTCATCGATAATCCGCAGATTAAAGGCTTTACTGCTCTCGCACGGCAGGCGGACGAAGGCGATATCCAGCTCGGCCTCGCTCAGGGCGGTCATCAGATTGGCCATATTGTCTTCCATCTGGTGCAGGGTCACCCCGGGGTGGTCGAGCTGAAAACGGTGCAGCAGCGTGAAGATTTGCGGATGGAAAGCATCAGAACTGGTAATGCCTAGCGACAGGCTGCCGTTCATCCCGCGCGCAATGCCCTTGGCCTTCTCCAGCGCCGCATCGCTCATGGCGAGGATCTGGCGGGCATCCTCATAGAAAGACTCTCCCGCTTCCGTCAGCTCCACCCCGCGGGTTAAACGCCGGAACAGCGGGGTCCCCACTTCGCGCTCAAGCCGCTGAATTTGCTGACTTAACGGAGGCTGTGAAATACCCAGCTCCTTGGCGGCCTGGGTGAAGTGCCGCGTCCTGGCGACGGCGACAAAATAGCGCAGATAACGAAGTTCCATATCAAAAACGTCTCAAACCAGC
>ERZ1673734.467-NODE-467-length-34431-cov-21.622236_pt1 | contig 34431 bp, 31 predicted proteins | sample MGYA00580199_ERZ1673734 | MGnify/ENA primary metagenome ERZ1673734 (study PRJEB41218, sample SAMN15661742) | gut metagenome | host: Homo sapiens | place: Canada: London | collected 2015-08-20/2019-03-30 | study: EMG produced TPA metagenomics assembly of...
GGCTGGGCTTGGCGATTGTGGGGTCGATCATGCAACTGCATGGCGGCGAAGTGCGGGTGCAAAGCGACGACAGCGGGACGCTGTTTGAGCTGGGATTTGCTCGGCACATGACCAAAACCACACCTTGTGGGAGCGGGCTTGCTCGCGATGCCGGCGACTCGGTCTATCAGTAAAACCTTGTCGGTCCAATCGCGAGCAAGCCCGCTCCCACGGGTTATGTATTGTTTTCAAGCTCAGCAATGCGGTCCAGCAGCGCTTGGCGTTCGGCGCGTTCCTGGGTGATGTCGTCGATCACGCTGATCAAGTGCTCGGGGCTGTCGTCCTGGGAGTTGCGCTGCAATGAGGTGCGCACGTGGGCCCAGATGTAATGGCCGTCTTTGCACAGCAGGCGTTTTTCGAGGTCGTAGTTGCTGATTTCGCCATCCAGCAGGCGCTGCAACTGCTCAAGGTTGATTTGCAGGTCGTCGGGGTGGGTGATGGCCTGAAAGGTCAGCGCCCGCAGCTCTTGTTCGCTGTAACCCAACAGCTGGCACAAGCTGTCGTTAACCCGCCGCCAGCGGCCATCGAGGTCGACATAAGCCATGGCGCCGCACGCCAGTTCAAACAAGGCCCGAAAGGCTTCTTCGCTTTTACGCAGCGATTGCTCGGCAGTTTTGCGGGCGGTGTTGTCCATGCTGATGCCGATCATTTTCACCGGGCGCCCGGCGCTGTCGTTCAGCGGCATGGCCCGCGATGAGATCCAGCGCATCTCGCCATCCGGGCGGAAGATGCGGAAGTCGTATTCGTACGGGGTGTTGTTGGCGAAGCATTCGCGGTACAGCTCGTTCATCACCACTTCGTCTTCGGGCAGTACGTGCGGCCAGAAGTCTTCGTTGCGGTTGACCTGCCAGCCGTAGACCCGCTCGACGTTGGCCGAATAAAACACCTCGTCGGTGATGAGGTTCCATTCCCAGGTCACGATCCCGGCGTTTTCCTGGGCCAGGGTCATGCGCGCTTCGCTTTCCATGATGTCGGCGATGTACTTGCGCCGCACATCGGTCATCGGCAGTTCAACCGACGTGGTGCCCTGAAGGTCTTGCACCGCCTGTTCGCCATAGCGCAGCCACACCCAGTTGACCTTGAGCAGGTCCGCCAGTTTGCGCAAATTGCTGTAGTCGATTTCGCCACCACGGGTCCACTTGTGCACCGCCGTGCGGGAAATACCCAAGGCCGTACCGACCGCTTGCAGGGTCATTTTGTGGTGTTCGAGCAGCTCCTTCAGACGAAAGGCAAAGCTATCTTCGGTCATGACATATCCGTGATCACGTGAGGCGCAGGGCGCTGCGATTATACACACACGCCTGCGGCCCTCGACCCGATCACGGAAGTGAGGCTTATAAGTCCAGTACCAGGCGTTCGCCACGGGCCCGCGACACGCAAATCATCATGGTTTGCTGGGCGGCTTTTTCGTCGTCGCTCAGGTATTGGTCGTTGTGCTCGGCTTGCCCCTCAAGGATGCGCGTCTCGCAGGTGCCGCACACGCCTTCGCGGCACAGGCATTCGACGTCGACATTGGCTTTTTCGATGGCCTTGAGGATGCTCATGCCTTCTTCGACGCGCAGTTCCTGACCGGATTTGGCCAGCACCAGGGTGAACGCACCGCCGGTGATCGGCGCAGCGGCGAACTGCTCCCAATGCACGCGTTCGTCAGCCAGGCCCAGTTGTTTGCCGGTGGCGATCACCGCATCGATCAGCGGTTTAGGGCCGCACACATACACGTGCGCGTCGCTGTCCAGGTTGCCCATCAGCTCGGCCAGATTCAGCGATTGGCCCAGGCTGTCGGCGTAGGTGCGCGTGCGCTCGGCATGCGGGCCTGCGCTGAGTTCGTCGTGAAACGCGCCGTGTTCCGGGCTGCGGAAGGCGTAGTGCAGTTGGTAATCGGCGCCCGCGTCACGCAGTTCGTGCACTTGCGAGAGGAACGGGGTGATGCCGATCCCGCCCGCGATGAGGATGTGTTTGCCCGCCTTCGGGTCGATGGCGAACAGGTTGTTGGGGGTCGAAATCATCAGCTCGGTGCCGACCTCGACCTGTTGGTGCATAAATGCCGAGCCGCCTTTGGATTGCTCTTCAAGGCGCACACCAATCTGGTAGCTGGCGGTCTGGCGCGGGTCGCTCATCAACGAATAGGCGTTGCTGTGCTGACGGCCGTCGGCGTCTTTCATCTGCACGATGATGTGGCTACCGCCGGTGAAGTCGGGCAGCGGCTGGCCGTCCTGGCGTACCAGGGTAAAACGTTTGATCAGCGGCGTTACCTGCTCTACACCGATCACACGGGCGGCAAGCATTTGATAAGAGTTGGCCATCGCAAAACCTCTACTGCGGTAAAGGGCGGCACTCGCGTGCCGCCTGATTTAAAACCCGGTGCTGACGGCTCAGACCGCCAGGCACAGGTATTTCAGTTGCAGGTAATCGTCGATCCCGTACTTGGAACCTTCGCGCCCCAGACCGGATTGTTTGACCCCGCCAAACGGCGCCACTTCGTTGGAGATCAGCCCGGTGTTGATACCGACCATGCCGTATTCCAGTTGCTCGGCGATGTGCCACACGTGGCCGATATCGCGGCTGTAGAAGTACGCCGCAAGGCCGTACAGCGTGTCGTTGGCCAGGGCCAGCACTTCGGCGTCGGAGTGGAAGCGCACCAGCGGCGCAACCGGGCCGAAGATTTCTTCGTCCAGCAGCAACATGCCTTTCTTGATGTCACCCAGCACGGTCGGCTCGAAGAACTGCTCACCCAGCGCATGCACCTGGCCGCCCAGCAGCAAGGTCGCGCCTTTGCTGACGGCGTCGTCGATCAGGGCGCGGACTTTGTCCACCGCTTTAACGGTGATCAGCGGGCCGATCTGGGTGTCTGCCGCGTTGCCATGGCCGACCTTCAGTTCGGCCACTTTGGCGGCGAACTTACTGGCGAACTGGTCATACACCGCGTCGTGCACATAGAAGCGGTTAACGCAGACGCAGGTCTGGCCCGCGTTGCGGTATTTGGCCGCGATGGCGCCTTCGACGGCGGCATCAATGTCGGCGTCGGCAAACACAATAAACGGCGCGTTGCCGCCCAGTTCCAGCGAGACTTTTTTGATGGTTTCGGCGCACTGGCTCATCAGCAAACGGCCGATGGGGGTCGAGCCGGTGAAGCTGAATTTGCGCACCAGCGGGTGGCCGGTGAGTTGCGCGCCAATGGCCGGGGCGTCGCCGGTGACGATGTTCAACACGCCTGCCGGGATGCCTGCACGCTGCGCCAGTTCCGCCAGGGCCAGCGCCGAAAACGGCGTTTCGTTGGCCGGTTTGACCACGATGGTGCACCCGGCGGCCAGCGCAGGCGCGACCTTGCGGGTGATCATTGCGGCGGGGAAGTTCCACGGCGTGATCGCGGCGCACACGCCGATGCCTTGCTTGACCACAATCAGGCGTTTGTCGCCGGACGGCGAAGGGATCACGTCGCCATAAACGCGTTTGCCTTCCTCGGCAAACCACTCGATAAACGAGGCCGCGTAACGGATTTCACCCACCGCTTCGTGCAGTGGTTTGCCCTGTTCCAGGGTCATGATCCGGGCCAGATCGTCTTCGTGTTGCAGGATCAGTTCAAACCAGCGACGCAGGATCTGCGCGCGGTCTTTGGCCGTGCGTTCACGCCAGGCCGGCAAGGCTGCGTCGGCGGCCTGAATGGCGCGGATCGCTTCGGCGCCGCCCATCAACGGCACATTGCCCAGCAGCTGGCCTTGGGCCGGGTTGGTCACGTCGACCGTTTGACGGCTGTCGGCATCTGCCCAGGCGCCATCAATAAACGCCTGTTGACGAAACAATTGGGGGTCTTTGAGCTGCACGCAGGACACTCCTCTTAATAGGGCCAGGGCGCCGCAGCGTGGCTGCGGCGCCCGGCAGATCAGTCGTCCAGGTGGGCCACGGCGATCAGGTTGTGGAAGTGCGCGATGCCGTGTTCGCTCATGCCGCTGCGCTGACGGTCAGCCATGATCCGGCCTTGGCCGCGATAGCCGCGCGATTGCAGGCCGCGTTGCACGCTTTCGACCAGACGCAGGTCTTCTGGGCGGAACACGTCGCGGTACCACTCGATCAGCGATTGCTGCTCGGGAGTGATCTCTTTGTTGAGGAAGTAGATGTCGTAGTGCTGCATGGTCACGCCCGCACTGACCGGGAACTCGTAGATCACGGTCATGAAGTTGCCACCGGGTGGCGCGTTGAACATGGTGCACGGCCAGGCCCAGAAGCCGCTGAAGGACGGGTCTTTGATCGACTCGTCGAACTTGAAGGACTTCTCTGACGACTTGGCGTGGCCAAACTGCAACGACCAGTTGCCGTGCAAGGTGTGCCAGTACTCGTCCACGCTCACCGAATCGGCGAAGCCCGGGTGAGCCGGGGCGCAGTGGTAGCACTCCAGGTAGTTGTCGACGATGGACTTCCAGTTGGCCGGGGTGTCGCTGACAAAACGCGCCGCCAGGTGCAGGTCATCGACCACCGGGCAGGCTTCGCGCAGGCGCGCTTCAAGGCCCGGCAGTTGTTCTTCAACGGTGCCCGCTTCGTTGTTCATGTTGATGTAGATGAAACCGGCGTATTCCTCGACGCGCAGCGACACCAGGCTGGAGTTTTCTTTGTCGAAGTTGACCACGTTGTCGCAGTTGCGCGCGTGTGCCAGTTCGCCGTCGAGCTTGAAGGTCCAGGCGTGGTACGGGCAGGTGATCACGTTTTTGGCCTTGCCGCTGCCGCTGAGCAATTGGTGACCACGGTGCGGGCACACGTTGTAGAACGCACGCAGCACGTTGTCACGACCACGAACGACGATGATGCTTTCGCCGATGACTTCGCGGGTGATGTAGTCGTTGCTGTTGGCCACTTCGCTGCGGTGGCCGACACAGATCCAGGTGTTGGCGAAAATCTTCTCTTTTTCGACCTCGAACACGTCCTGGTTGGTGTAGTACGACGCCGGAATGGTGTGTGCTACGTCAGCATTGGTGCAGAAGTCAGCAGGCAATTTCACGATTGTGTTCATTCTTTTTCTCTCTCAAGCGCTTAAGAGGGTTGTGCTCGACACCCTGTTTCGGGTTGTTTTTGTGTAACTCATGAATAACAAGAAACCCATGGTTAACACGACACGCAAAAAAAATCGCTCAGGTCCCGGCACCGTGGTGCCGGAGCCTGCGCGTGGTTCAGTCAGCAATACTTAACTCAGGGCTGCGGGTACCGCCTTGGCTTTGGGAACAACACCCGGTGCTGGCGTCACCTGCTCAAACGGGGCGACGTAATCCAGGTTCTGCTCGCGCTCCACCGACTCTTCCTCGATCAAGTAAGCCGGCATCGCGCCGTAGTCCTTGAACATCCAGGTAAGGAAGCCGTAGATCTTGGTCATCAGGATCACCAGGAACGGGATCGCCGTCAGCACCACCGCGGTTTTCATGGTCGACAGCGACACCTTGGCAAACAACATCGCCAGCGGGATCAGGGTCAAGGCGATGCACCAGAACAGACGGTGCGTCGGCGATGGGTCCTGGCCTTCCTGCATGTTGCGGGTGCTGGTGGCCGCCACGGCGTAGGCCGCTGCGTCCATGTGCGAGGCACAGAACACCGCCATGATGAAGAGGTAAACCCCGAGGAAGATCTGACCGAACGGCAAGGCGTTCAGCAACATCTCCACCGCTGTTTCACCGCCCTGCTCCGTGAGGATGCGCGGCACGTCGATAGCGCCGGTGATGAACTGATGCATGCTGTAGCTTTCGAGCGTGCCGAAGAAGAACCAGCAGCCAAAACTGCCGCCCATCAACATCGCTGCAACCACTTCTTTCATCTTGCGGCCCTTGGACACACGGGTCACAAACATCGCGACACCCGGCGCGTAGGACACCCACCACAACCAGTAGAAAACCGTCCAGTTGCGGGTGAAGGCACCGTCACCTTGCGGGTCGGTAAACAGGCTCATGTGCACGTAGTTCTGCATCATCAGGCCAATGGAGTTGGCCGTGTTGTTGATGATGAACTGCGTTGGGCCCACGACCAGTACCACGGCCGCAAACACCAGCGCACCTATGCACACCATCTTCGACAGACGCTGCATGCCACTGGCAATACCGATGTAGGAGCTGAGCGAGAACACCACCGCCACCACACCAATGACTGACAACTGCGTGACGAAGGTGTCCGGCATGCCGGTGAGTGCCGACAGGCCACGGGTCAAGGTGGACGCGGTGAGCACCAGCGATACGGTCAAGGCGCCGAACATGGTCAGCAGGAACACCAGGTCAACGAGCCGACCCACTGGGCCGTGCGCTTTGAAGCCGGTCACTGCCTCGACGATCGAAGACAGGCTCAGGCCGCTCTTCTTACGCACGTGGAAGTGATAAGCCATCGCCAACGACGACAAGGCATACAGCGACCAGGCGCTGATACCCCAATGGAAGAACGAGTAGCTGACGCTGTAATCCAGCGCTTCACGCGAGCCTGCGGCAATGTTCAGACCAGGCGTCTGGTAGTAATACGCCCACTCCATCACTCCCCAGTAAAGCGTCGACGAGCCCATACCGGCGCAGATGAACATGAACACCCACGTCACGGTCGGGTATTCAGCTTTACCATTGCCCAGGCGAATGTTGCCGTACTTGCTGAACGCGATGTACAGCACCACCAGGGCGCAGCAGAACACAAACACTTGCACCGAAGTGCCAAACGTCCGAGACGACAGCTCAAACAGCATATTGGCGGTGACTTCGGCTTGTTGCGGATAAACGGCAAGACCTACAACGGTAATCAGTACAGCAATCAGGCTAGTTGATATCAAAAAGACATCTTTTTTATTGTTATTGGACATTTAAGTCTCCAGATAGAGAGTTTTTCTCTTACTGCGTGGCTCTAGATCAGCGTTTACAGCTGTTAGGGACTCCTTCCATATCGTTGAACCCTGAGCGTTAACCATTGGTTAACGCATACCTTTCGGTTAACAATATGCCCCGAGATTTAAGCTTTTGCAACTGGAATTGTTGAAATTTCACACGTCTAAAACGGCTGTTTCAACACGCCAAAGAGCCCGCGAAAGTCCCCGTATTCCGGGGGTTTCGCAGGCTTGTGAAGCGTCTATTTCGCGGCGCTGATCAACGCCGTTTAGTCAACTCACGCCAGGGCGGCGGCGATGGCTGCACCGACTTCTTGAGTCGAGGCCTTGCCACCCAGATCCGGGGTTTTCGGACCACTGGCAATCACGTCCTCGATGGCGCGCAAAATGCCATCGTGTGCCGCCTGATAACGCTCATCGCCTTTGCCCAAAAATTCCAGCATCAGCGCGCCCGACCAGATCATCGCAATCGGGTTGGAAATGTTTTGCCCGTAGATATCCGGCGCCGAGCCGTGAACCGGTTCGAACAGCGACGGGAAATTACGCTCGGGGTTGAGGTTGGCCGACGGCGCGATGCCGATGGTGCCGGCGCACGCTGGGCCGAGGTCGGACAGAATGTCGCCAAACAGGTTGGACGCCACCACCACGTCAAAACGGTTGGGTTGCAGCACGAAGCGTGCACACAGAATGTCGATGTGCTGCTTGTCCCACGTCACTTGCGGGTAGTTGGCCGCCATGGCTTCGGTGCGCTCGTCCCAGTACGGCATGCTGATGGAGATGCCGTTGGACTTGGTCGCCGAGGTCACGTGCTTGCGCGGACGCTCTTTGGCCACCTCGAAGGCGTACTTCAGAATGCGGTCCACACCGCGTCGGGTGAATACCGACTCTTGCAGGACAAATTCGTTTTCGGTGCCTTCAAACATGCGCCCGCCCACCGAGGAATATTCGCCTTCGGTGTTTTCGCGGATCACCACAAAGTCGATATCGCCCGGCTCGCGGCCTGCCAACGGGCACGGCACACCCGGGAACAGACGCACAGGGCGGATGTTCACGTACTGGTCAAAGTCGCGGCGGAACTTGAGCAGCGACCCCCACAGCGAGATGTGATCCGGCACCTTGTCCGGCCAGCCCACAGCGCCGAAGTAGATCGCGTCAAAGCCTTTGAGCGTCTCAAACCAGTCGTCCGGCATCATCTGCCCGTGGCGCTCGTAGTAGTCGCAGCTGGCCCACTCGATGATCTCGATCGACAGATCGAGGTTCCACTTTTTAGCCGCCGCCTCCACAACGCGCAGGCCTTCTGGCAGTACTTCGTTACCAATACCGTCACCGGCGATGGCGGCAATTTTGAATGTCTTGCTCATGGGGGGCACTCTTGAAAATGGACAGTGGGCCCATGGTATAAAGCGCCAAAAGAAAGATAATCAGGCGAAGTGAAGATGGATAAGACACGGTTCGTGAATAATCTGCCCAACCTCGAAGACCTGCGCGTATTCGTGATCGTGGCCCGCCGCTCCAGCTTTGCCGCCGCCGCCAGCGAACTGGGCGTGTCGCCGGCGTATGTCAGCAAGCGCATCCAGTTGCTGGAGCACAACATCGGCGTGCGCCTGCTGCACCGCACTACCCGGCGCGTGGCCGTGACCGATGACGGCGAGCGCGTCTACCGCTGGGCGCTGCATATATTTGATGCCGTCGAACAGATGAGCGACGAAGTCTCGGCCCTGCACCAAGAGCCGCGCGGCCAACTGCAAATCATCAGCAGCTTCGGCCTGGGCCGTCGCCACGTTGGCCCCGCGCTCTCCGAACTGTCCCAGCGCTACCCGGCCCTGGACATCCGCTTTGACATGTTCGACCGCCTGGTAGACCTGATCGAAGAAGGCTTCGACCTCGACATCCGCATTGGCGACAACATCGCCCCCAACCTCATCGCCAAACTGCTGGCCAACAACGCCCGCGTTTTATGCGCCAGCCCCGAGTACCTGCAACGCCACGGCGAACCGCGCACCCTGGCCGAACTGGCGGGCCATGAATGTTTGGTGATCAAAGAGCGCGACCACCCGTTCGGCCTGTGGCGCCTGCAAGGCCCGGAAGGCGAAGAAAGCGTCAAAGTCACCGGCGCCCTGTCCGCCAACCACGGCGAAGTCGTCCACCAATGGGCGATAGATGGGCGAGGCATCCTGCTGCGCTCCCACTGGGACGTACGCGAGAGCCTCGAAAGCGGCAAATTGGTCCACATCCTCCAGGACTACCGACAGCAAGCCAACATCTGGGCCGTCTACACCGCCCCCCTCGCCAACTCCGCCAAAATCCGCGTCACCGTCGAGTTTCTGCGCCAGTACTTCAGCGAACGCCACCCCGCCACACCCCAGCGGCAAAAAGAATCGTGAAAATAGTCTGTAATCAGGGGTTTACAAGCCACGCCATCCGCGTATACTCCTCGCCCATAACGCCGGTATAGCTCAGTTGGTAGAGCAACTGACTTGTAATCAGTAGGTCCCGAGTTCGACTCTTGGTGCCGGCACCATATAAAGTTTCAAAGGCTGCTGTTAAGACTTTGAAACTCACGAAAAACCCGCCTTTTGGCGGGTTTTTTCGTTTTGGGGTTTTGTCAGGTCACATCAAAGTCTGTTGGATCCCAGTCGCTTTAGGGGCAAGGTCATTCGATAAAGGGGGAATACCCTTATGTCGCACACCACCGCTCCACTCTCCGATACGGCTTGCCGCTCAGCCAAGCCAACCGACCGCGCCTACAAGCTTTTCGATGGCGATGGCCTCCACCTTCTAGTCCAGCCTAATGGTCGTAAAGCACTGACCTCGTTCGGCAGCTACCCCGTGGTCGGCCTCGCCGATGCACGAGGCGAAGCGCTCACGACAGATCACCGCAAACCCTGCCTACGACCTTGAAGGTTTGATCAAAGCCCCAACCCTGTTTGACCCTTATCGCGTCTACCTGACTCAGGATCTCGCGGCGTTGAAGTGTTCAGGAGGCCAGATAATGAGATGTCCGAGCTCCCGGTCGTAAAGAGCCGCCAGTCCCGCGCTAGAGGACAACCCTCACAGGTCGCAGGGGCCTTGATCCCTGATAAAACTCAGCATTCTTGGCGGGATGACATGGGAATGGTTTCAAGGTTTAGCTTCGAGAGGAGTTTGATCATGACACTGCTAGGTAGACGCGACGGACGCAATTTTGGCTATGGCCTACAACTGAGTTATGCCGGGCAGCTGTCCCTCCTCGACCTGTTTGGCGGTGGGAATGACGGGACTGTCAAAGCCCATACTGATCGCTGGCAAGCTTTTGTGCGCTGGTGTCGGCCCGAAGGTGGGCCGGGATTAAACGATGCGAGGAAGATCAATCGGCAGACCTTGCTGGACTACGCCGGGTACCTGCACCAGCAGGTTGAAACACGGTGAGCTTGCCATCGCGACTGCGCAAAACCGATTGTCCAGCGTCAACCGAACCATGGCAGCGCTTCGTGGTGATCCGTATGTTGCATCTATCTGTGAAATGTCACAGCCACCGCCGAACAACGCCGGACTTGACGCCGAATGATGCGGCTGCCGAAACGGGCGCTGTGGCCAGCTAGTTAGCGGCGAATAGCTGGCCACCGATTGAATCGCCGCCGCCTCCAGCGCTTCACGCTCATCCAGTGGCAGTAACAAACCAGGCAGACGGCTGGCAAGCAATGTCTTACCGGTGCCCGGATGCCCGCTGAGCAGCAGGTTGTGATCTTTTACACCAAACTTGAAAGATTTTTCCAGGCGGCCTTTAGGGCAGCGTGAGATGCATCGATCGAACAGATAAATCACCGCCTTCCAAGCTTTACTACTTCTCTACTTTGGTAGCGGTATTACCGATCCGTTCCGGAGCTCTTCCCATTTTACTATTCGGAACATTTCAATTCCTCTAGAAACATCCATTAAGTAAACTTCTTCATCACGGTTTTTAATATTCATAATGTATTTGGCATATAAGTTGTCGTCGTATGATGCTGTCCCAATCATGCCGTTGGCCAGTATATATACCGCTGGGCGTTTTTTGCCATCCTGATACATTCCATCTACCCCATGCTTGAGATTATCCCAATCAATAACCATAGGGGGAAGGTCGTCATAGAGATGCGTTACGGCCGGAACTACTGAGTTGGCTAGTTGCATAGTAACGGCAAGCAAGTCGCAGAGCGTATCAATTGAGCGATTTTCAAATTCTCGTAAGTCTGTTGATTTTTTAATTAAAGGGATGCACAGCTTATTGCTGATTTCAGCGATCAATTTTTTTTTGTGATCTTCGCAATAGGCTGTTTCGGCAATGGCATGTTTGATAATTTTTGCAAGGTATCCGGCAGTCTCATGAATGAGTGCCATGTCGGATTTATAGATGCTGCTGAATTGAGACCTGCTTAGGTCTTCGGGGGTGATCGCGGGTGCTAATTTAAAGCCTAAATCAAATGTTTCAATATGGAACGGTGTGTCATGAAGTATCTGGCTTTTTATCCACTTAACTATCGGTTCTGGATCGAACGGCTCGTTGCCATGAGCCGAGAAAACGAACCTCGAAGTAGGCGGCTCGACATCATTAGCCGTTCTCGCTAGAATGAATACTTCATCAATAAAACTAGCCAAACTTGCGAAGTTCCAGAACATCAACGCGTACAGATTCTTTGGTTTTTGTGTAGATTTCCTAGCTAAATCAGTCAGGAATAGATGGCGTCCAATCGCTACTCCCAGTCTCAGCGAGTCCGATGGACGGACAAACCCGTCGCTTATAAATTTCTGTTCAAAAAGGTTTTTTATCAACCAGATTCCGACATTCGGGTCGTGCCAGTGCGAAGTTCCAGCTGGGAAAATGTTTGAACGAGCTTTCTGTACTGCAGGGTTTGATATGTAGCTCCTAGCGTACCCCCCCGGAAGCCCCCAGAACTCCGTCATGAACGGAAAGCGGGACTCTTGGATTTCATTGCGTACGATGTTCCAGTTTGAGACCTTACCGACCTCAATGTTCTGGAAGCCTTTTAATCTAGGGTCCAGTACTTTTGACTTAAGCTTTAGTAAGGTGTGTATGCCAGAGTTCTTGCCTTTATTTTCTATATGACTGATGAGCTTTGTAGCTAGATGCCCTTTGTCTGTATCGATTTTACCTTTGGTTAACATTGCATCAAAAAATGCGAATGGGCTAGCAGCGCAAAGGGTTATTTCGCGAAAACTTCCCTTGTTTAAGTTTTTGCTCAACAAGCCGAATCCATGTAAGCCCGTCTGTTCTGCTTCTCTGGCGTAGAAACTCAACGCATTCCAAAGGCAGTTATCTGCTTCTTCGTCATCCATGGTTGAAGGGATTTCGAATGAGATTGTTATTGTTGATACACTGTCATCCGGAAAGAAAGGTGTGCCTGTAATATTCCAAGTGGACGGCTTGTGGACCTTGAATTGGTAGTTATTAGGTGCGGGCTCTAAATTCAGGCATAGCAGGTTCTTGTTAGACCACATAACTGCGCTAGTGGCCGCATGCTCTAGAAGTGTTGACCACTCTGTAGAGATTAAGACAAACGTAGCGTCGTAGTTCGAAAGGAAAGGTAAGTGGTTCTTTAACTCATGCTCGTAAGCAAGAAGTTCAGTAAGGGCCTGGCGTCCGGTTTGGTTGGACTTCTTTAGTTCGAATATTATCAGCTGATTAGTTTCGGAGTTGATGCATACAAGGTCTGGTTTGAGGATTTCGTTTTTTGTGATCGATATATTGTTGTTTGAGGTTAGTACTTCGACTGACTTGAGTGAGCCGATTACAGTCGACGCTGATTCCGCAAAGCGGGTTCTAACATACTCATCTATAGAAAACGCAGGTAGAAGGTCGGGGTTTATGGAGATTGTATGTTCTAGAAAATCCAAATCATCTTTGCTTATGCGAGACGTGAGATCGCCACTGCGGATAATTCTTTCGATTTCTACATGAATTTCAGCTTCAGAAATCAATTACAAGCTCCTTCTTGATTTTTTGGGGGAGGGGGATTGACAGATGGAAATCTTGGTATGCGATTTTTACGTTATTTCAAGTTTCCAGCCCTGCTCCAACCAGATCGGTATTGACTCGAGTGGCGGCCATTAGCCACTTTTGATTGGCTACTCTAACCGATAATGTGTCATCCACACATACCTGTAGCCACCTGCCTCAGTTCCGCAGCTGCTGATTCCCTAGCTAGAAACCGTTACTCAACTGATATCGCTCTAAGCGTTCTCATCGAGAACTTGAAAACAACTCGGGTTGTCTCGCTTGAACTGAACCTGTATGCCCAGTCGTTTTAGCAGACTGTTGGCGGCAACTCTACCTTCGTAGGTCACAAGGTCCAGCTGCTTGAGATAGTCTTCTTTATTGATCACGCGATGCGATGCAAGCTGCCCCCTGAGTTCGTCCCTTGTGGCAAGGCATTGGGCGTGTTCGCTTTCCAACTCTTGTATCCGCTTGGCGACAGCAAGCGTAGCGACGCCCGTGTAAACCTCAGTGGCCCTGTTGCAGCTTTTCGGCTACGACTCGGAAGTGGCCTTCTGCAACCTCAAGGCTCTTGCGAATATCTGCACTCTTGCCGAGAATCAGCGACATGCTTTCCACGTTGCTTAGGATTTCCTTTAAGACGGCTTCGGTCTGCTCGATCCGAATGCTGCCGTTGTCGCACTTGCCCTTATTGGTCGAGTAACATTGCAGGTAGGTGTATGCAGAATCTTCTGTACGGAGCTGGAGCCCCACAACCCGCTTTTGTTCCTCGGTTTTTCCTTTGTCGACCGCGTGCTGCCAAAGACGTGTACACCATCTTCGTTCAGGCGGCGTGAAATGACCGCTGGGCCGTAACCTGCGATTGTCATATCGAAGATGCGGCGTTCTACTTCGACGCGTTCGACTATTTCAACGTAGGCGCCATTCACTAGCTTCAACCAGTATGGGCAGGCTGCGCCAAGGGGAGCCTTCTTCTCGCTGCGGACAAGTCCACACTTCTCCCGCCAAGCATCTGCTACCCAGTTGCTTTTTCGCTGGACTCATTGTGTGCCCGCACCATCACCGCGATGCTGACGCTCAATTAGATGGCAAGGTCGGGCGAGTCGTTTGAATAGGTTCGCTCATCCGAGAGGGTTACGACCTTGATGCTGGTCCCTAAGAGATTCAGGAACTGCGCAAGGGCAATGTTCACTCTGTCACCGGAAAGGCGGTCCAGTGACTCGACAAGCAGGTACGAGCCGGGTTTGATCTGAGCTTCGTTAACCAAGCTCAGGAAGCGGCCGAACTCGCCTTCGTCACTGATGCGCTTACCCGTGTAAGCAGACCTGCCCGAATCGAAGAACCGGTACTCCTTGGTATCCGCCAGCTCCAGACCATTTTCCGCACAGTACTTAATGGCCGCCTTTCGCAGCCGTCGGTAGCTACCCCCTTCGCCTGTTCGGGGCTGCTAAGCGGATATAGCTGTACGCTTTGGGCTTCATCGGTCGCGCCGTCATGCTTTTGGTGCATTACTACACAATCTAAGCAGGTTATGCGCGCCAGCCGCCATCAGCAATGCGCGCTTGGCGGTGGTCTGGCCCTGTACCTCATCGAGATCAGGATCAGGCCAGGTTTGCAAAATCAAACCATTAGATTTGAACCGTTTAATCACGGCGTGCCCATTCAGGTGCGAGACCAGCTCCAGCAGGTGATTCACCGCAATCACCTTCAACCCCGACGCCAGACAGGCCTCCTCGGCATTCGCTGCCGGCACAATCAGCGTATGCCCAGTCTCCCGGGCCGCCAAAGCTCCTGGTAACTCGCCCTGGACTGGCCGAACGCACCCGGAAACGCCAGCTCGCCCAGACACTCGATCCCCTCCAGCGTCAATGCAGGAACCTGCACACTGGCCGCCAGTAGCCCAAGCAATCGCCAGATCGAACGCCGCCTTAGGGCAGAGCAGCGGGCGCCAGATTCAATGTAATGCGGCGCGCAGAAAACTTCAGCCGACAATTGAGAATTGCACCGCACACCCGATCCTTGCTCTCCTTCACCGCGCTAAGCTGGGCATATAACAAAACAAATTTCGAGTCCGTAGCCACAGCCACAGGCTTTTATACCGCTTGTCGTCTTCACAAATAGGGCTATGCTAATCCTCAGTCTGAGGTTTAACTTGAGCATACGCGCCTGTAGAATGCGCGCCTGTTTTTGACCGTCACCACCAGGGGATGAAGCCGAGATGAAAAAAACTGAGGAGTCAAACGTGCAGCAATCCACGAAGCTCGCCAAGGGCGCCATGGATCAGCGCTCGAACGTGATCGGCTTCGCTCAGTTCAAGGAACGGCAGGCAACTGAAGAATACAGAAAGGCTCTGGAGATGGTTGTCGCTAACGCTCAGAAGGCCGATTGGTAGCTCCAAAATATTTCAATAATGCTTCAAGGAACTGAAGATGGCCGCGCCCGCCCCCAAGGAACGAATTGCTAAAAGTGCGGATACAAAACCCTCCACAATGAGCATGCGTCAACGAATTGAAGGTCGACGCACCGATGAGGTCATCATTGCTTTTTGTGGCCCGGTCGGCTGCAATTTGGCAGATGTTATTCGCTCTATCCGTCTTCAGTTCGAGGAATACGGCTATATCACTGAACATGTGAAGGTCAGCGATATCATCAAGGGGCACTTTAGGACTCATGGACTGCCACCCGAGTTGAAGGCTCTCTCATTGGATGTGTCCTTAGGTAAGGAACGCTATACAACACTTCAGGACCTAGGCAACGAGCTTAGAAAAAAGTTTGATCCTCCGATTCTTGCTGCTTTGGCCATGCAGGAAATTGCAGTCAAGCGCACCATCGCAAAAGGCCAAGATGGCAAGGCCCCAAAAACTGTTTACATCATTGACCAGTTCAAACACCCAGAAGAGGTAGAACTCTTCAAGCTCGTCTATGGTGATATTTTTTATCTGATAGGCGTCCTCAGCCCTGAAAAAATCAGATTCAACTATCTGACTCGTACAGAAAGAATTCCTAAGCACGAAGCGCAATACCTCATTGACCGTGACCGAAACGAACTGAATGCAACCCACGGGCAGAAGCTAGAGAAAACACTACAGCTTGCTGACTTCTTCATTCGAAACAATCAGGACTCGGTGTCCAACCTCACCGCTCCCTGTCAGCGATTTGCTGCGTTGGTCCATGGTAAAAATGGAATTACTCCAACCGCCGATGAGTCGGGAATGTACGCCGCGTATTCCGCTTCGCTGAAGTCCGCATGCCTTAGCAGGCAAGTAGGAGCAGCCATCGTCAACAAAGAAGGGAATGTTATTTCTCTTGGCTGGAATGATGTTCCGAAATTTGGTGGAGGCCTATACACGTCGGACAGCACCAACGATCAGCGGTGCATTTTTCATGGTGGTAAATGCTACAACGACATACACAAATCTCATCTCATTGAAGATATTGTGAATATCGTCAGCAAAAAAGTAACTGTCACACAAGAGACCAAAGACGAGCTTGCCCGGCTGATCCAGAAAGAAACCAGAGCAGGGGCAATCATCGAATTCTCCCGCGCCATCCATGCGGAGATGGAAGCTATTCTCGGATTGGCGCGCTCTCATGGGAACTCGACCGACTCTTGCGTCTTGTACACGACAACATTTCCTTGCCATAACTGCGCTCGGCACATCATCGCTGCCGGAATCAAGCGAGTTGTATACATCGAACCGTATGAAAAAAGCCTGGCATTGGACCTGCATGAGGACGCCATCACCACCGATGCCTGGGCTTCAGATAAGACATTATTTGAGACGTTTTCTGGTGTTCCGCCTAGCAAATACGCAGCTTTTTTTATGTCTAGAGGCGATAAAAAGGATAAGACTGGTCAGGCCGTGGACATCATCAAGACGGATGCCCTGCATATCGGAACTCAGTATCTGGACCCATACCAGACTATCGAAGGGAAGGTTGTTCAGGACTTGTTGACCAAGGTAGGCGCGTTTACTCCACCGCCACAATCAGGTCCTGGAGGAGTTCCACCGCCCTCACCTGTTTGGAATGCACCCGGAGGCCTCTTTGGGCCATCTAATACTTTCCCAACGGGGCATCAATCAGCGAACGGACCGCAGCCACCACCAGCTCAGTTCACTACACCGCCACCGCCTCTAATAGAGCCGCCCGAGCCAGAACCAGCGGCGTGAAGAAAAGCCTCGCAGATTGCGGTGCTTTTTTATGGTTCACAAGCTCACCTACAACTGACCCTCTACGCAGATTTACACGTAATAGGTAATCTTTGAGATAGGGATACTTTACAAAACAATTAAAATGCTTTTTAAGAATGAATTAGCCGAGAATTCGATTCTTGGTGCCCCCAAAAAACCCGCCTCCAAGCGGGTTTTCTCGTCTTCACCTTTTAAACCTCCCTCCCCAACACACTGCCCTCTCCCCCTCTAAAAGTTATAACTAACCTCCAACCGGTTCTGGAAGAAGCGGGTGTCTCGTGCCGGGGAGGTTTGTACGCCTACCCATTCAGCCACGCTCAGGCCTTTGAGGGCGCCTGCGAAGTTGTAGATTCCGTAGAGCAGGTATTCAGACTGGTTGAGGCTGGCGGTGCCGGCGACGGCGGTCAGGTCCATGAATGAATAGCGGGCGCCCAGGAACAGGTTTTGAACGGCGCCTGTGCTGACGTCCAGTGAGTAGGCATTACCAGCCCCCAGGTCTTGGGTGCTGGTGAAGTAGGGCTGGGCAAAGTAAGGGCCGGATGACATGTTGTGGGCATAGGGCGTTACCAGGCTTCCGTTGTTGTACGCACCCGGGGCCGCTTTGATGTGGTCGTAGCCCAGGGCTACTTTGTAGGCTTTGTAATCGAACCCCGCCTGGAACCCCAGGGTTGTGTTGTCGACTGTGCCTGCCAGTTCACGTCCGTCGCCCGTGCCGCGTATGTATTGAAGACCGGCATTGGGTCGAAAATCTCCTGACACCGCTGAGACGTGGCCTTCGCCGTAGCTCACGTTGGTGTAGTCGTAATAGTGCTGGCGCCATAATTGGCCGGAGTATTTAAGGCCGTTGACTGTCACTGAGCGGCCACCGCCCAGGCTCCACATTCCGGCTGTTTTTTCATCCGTTGAGTACATGCTGTTTCGGGAAAAGCCGTCATCGGCCCAGCCTTTCCAGCGGTACAAGCGCGCCAGTGAGAGGAAGTCATCGTCGTTGCCATAGTGCACATTAATGCCCTGGAACAGGACGGGCACTACGCGCCAGTCGTAGTCACTGGTCCACGGCAATTGAACCCGCTGATTACCGGCCGTTATCTTGAACGCGTCATGCTCCCAACTGACGTAAGCCTCGCCGATGTTGGTGACGTTGGTGCCGATATCGGGAATTACGCTGCCCTTGTCGTCAGGCCGGTTGAAGGTTCTTTGGTAGATCAGGCTGCCGCCCAATTTAAAGCCATTCAGCGCGGCGGTTTCATATTTGACGAAGCCGCCATAGCCAGCTGTGTCTTGATTCAGGTCTTTGACGAAGTAAGCGTTCTTGTCGGTGTAGTAACGCATTCTCAGCGATCCGGACACTGTGCCCTCAGACAGCATGTCCACCACACTTTCAGCTTCAGGGGCGGTGCCAGCCACGTCGGCCATTGCGGTGTTACCCATGACACTGAGCAGCACCAGGCCACTCATACCCAACACTTTATTTACAGCCGAAAAACTGCGAGGCGCCATTATCGTGCTCCTGACTATTAAAATTTTTTAAAGCGCCTGCTCAAGCAAGCATTTGAATCGGCAGTTTTGCGGTGCTTATTAAAAAGATTTACGCGCTACGCTCTTCAGTTGTTTCCAGATGACAGCCACCTGCGCACGCCCACTTTCCAATCGTTGAAAAGTGGCCTGTCAAAGTGCAATTAATCCAGAAGTTACCTTGGCTTTATTATTTAACCGCTGCGACGCTTTCAGCGGGTTTCTGAATTACTGAGGACGCGTGGGCGTCGTCACATCAGCTTTTTTCTTGTAGTTCAAAATAATATTCAGCAACAAGGCGGCAAAGGCTGCGCTGCCCAGCCCATCCAGTTCAAAGCCTCCAAAGTGCAGCGTGAACTGCCCGGTGCCCAAAATGAGCGGGATGGAAGCAATCATCAGGTTGCGGTTGTCACTAAAGTCGACGTTGTTTTCAACCCAAATCTTCGCCCCTGAGACGGCGATGAGGCCGAACACGACAATGGTCATCCCGCCCATCACCGAGGTGGGAATGGTCTGCACGAGCGCACCAAATTTAGGGGACAAGCCCAGCAGTATGGCCATCAGCCCGGCCACGACGAACAAGGCCGTGGAATACACTTTGGTGGCGGCCATCACGCCGATGTTCTGTGCATAGGTGGTGACACCTGTGCCGCCCACGCCGGCGCTTATTACGGTGGCGATCCCGTCACCAATAAACGCTCTGCCAAAATGCTTTTCCATCGGGCTGTTGCTGATGGAGCCGATGGCTTTTAAATGGCCAACGTTTTCAGCAATCAGAATGATGACGACCGGCGCGATCAGCAGGCAGGCGTTTGACGAAAACGCGGGTGCCGTGAAGGTGGGCAAGCCAAACCAGGCCGCCTGTTGAATAAGGCTGAAGTCGATCGGCGTGCTTAGCCCAAAGAGGTTGGTCAGCACGTAGTAAATGGCTGTCGACGCAATCAAGCTGGTCAACAGCAGCATCCTTTTGATCATGCCTTTGGTGAAGACCGCAATCAGCGCGACACAGGTGAACGTGATCACTTGCATCCAAATATCAAAATGATTGGCCGCCATGGTTTTGATGGGGATCGCTGCCAGGTTCAAGCCAATGACCGCGACGACGGTTCCGGTGACGATGGGCGGCGTCAGTTTTTCGATCCATTGATACCCGATCGCCTGTACCGCTAGCCCGGCCAATATGTACAGGATGCCGCAGACAATAATGCCGCCCAGCGCCAGGTCGATATGGGTATTGGGCCCTGAGCCGGTATAGCCCGTGACGGCTGCCGTCACACCGATAAAGGCGAAGCTTGATCCCAGGTAGCTGGGAACCTTGCCTTTGGTAATGACAAAAAACACTAACGTCCCGAACCCGCTCATGAGCACGGTCACGTTCGGATCGAACCCCATGAGTAACGGTGCCAGCACTGTCGCGCCAAACATGGCGAAGACATGCTGCAGCCCCATCAATAACGTTTGAGACCAGGGGAGTCGCTCATTCGGAGCGACCACTTCACCGCCATCCAGCTTTACCGTCCACTTGAAGAGGTTTCTCATTACATTGCATCTCATATCGGGTGGGGGCAGGTGTGCAAAAGTTATAGACGGGCCGCTGTAGCCGCAGGCCTCGTGATAGAGGGCGCATGCAGGTGGCATGCGCATGGGGGCGTCTTTAGCCCATCACACTCACATGGGCCGATACCACCCGCCAGCCTTGGTCTGTGCGTAACCACGTCTGGCTCTGACGGCCTATGGACGTAGACCCGGTGCGTTGAAACTCGATGTTGGTGGTCGCCATGTCATGGCCGTAAGTCGTGACTTCTGTTCTAAGCACTTTACGGGCCAGACCTGTAGACGGCCGGTTCGCCCGGAATGCCTTGATCGCCTCGTAGCCATAGAGGTTTTCAGTGGCGCCATACCTCAATGTGAAAGGCGAATTAAAAAACAGTTCGTCGAGCACACTGACGTCATTACTGACGAGGGCGGCTTCGTAGGCTTCAAACGCAATCATGACGTCTGCATGGACGTGCGGAAGGTTGATGTCCAGACCTGAAATATTCATTTCACAGTTGTCCTGCGTAATGGGCTTTAACGGTGGCATACCCGCTGTCTTCAAGGACGGCGGCGGCCTTGAGTGCAAGATCCTCACGCCAGGGTGCGGCGATAATCTGTATGCCCAGAGGCAGCCCGCCGGTGTTGTCGGGCCACATAGGCGCCGCGACCACTGGGCAGCCCGCGAAAGAAATCGGCTGGGTCAACAAGCCCAATGCAGGCCGGCACGGATGGCGCAGACCATTGATATCAATCCACTCGGCACCGATCTGGGGCGCGGGCACGGGGGTCGCGGGGGCGATCAATACATCCCAATTGGCAAACAGTTGATTGACCTGGTCGCGGTACATTCTTCTGAAACGCTGGGCCTGGACATACCACGTAGCCGGTTGCATCAGACCGGACAAAAAGCGATCGACCGAGACAGGCTCGAAGTCCTGAGGGCGAGTCTTCAAGTTGTGCGCATGCAGGTTACTGCCCTCGCTGGCCGTGATGATGAAAGCAGCGGCTCGCGCTTGGGCAGGGCTCGGCCAGTGGACTTCATCCGTCGCCCCCAGCAGTTTGGCAGCCAACTGAGCCGCCGCACGCGCAGGGGGGCTGGCATAGGTGTCAAAGTAATCGGTGAGAATACCGACCCGTAACCCGGCGACGCCTTGCTGCAGGGTTGGCAGGCAAGGCTGGACGCGTAATGCGTGGCAGGCCGGATCGTGTGGGTCCGGGCTTTGCAAAGCGTCATACGTGTACGCGAGGGATAACACGTCACTCGCAAACGGCCCAAGGTGGTCAATGCTGTGGACAAAGGGGTAGGAGCCTCTGCGAGAGAGCCGTCCAAAGGTTGGCTTAAGCCCCCACACCCCGCACAGGGATGACGGCACCCGAATCGACCCGTTGGTATCTGAGCCCAATGCAACCGGTACCTGGTCCGCAGCCACGGCGGCACCGCTCCCCCCTGATGAGCCGCCCGCCGAGCGCGCGGTGTCGTGGGGGTTGCGTGCAGGCCCGTAGTGCGAGTTTTCAGTGGTAAACCCGTAGGCGTACTCGTCCATGTTGAGGGCCCCCAACAGGACGCCGCCAGCAGCTTTCATGCGCTCTACAAGAAACGCATCAGCGGCTGCGGGTGCATTGTCACGATTGATTTTGGAGCCTGCGAGCGTGACCACGCCTTCGATATCGAACAGATTTTTTACCGCATAAGGCACGCCAGCCAGAGGCGGCAATGGCTCCCCGGCTTTACGCAGCGCGTCAATGCTCTTGGCCTCAGCCAAAGCCCGGTCTCGCGTGACCTCAGTGAACGCATTGAACGACGCGTTTGTGCTCTGGATATGATCCAGTTTGTCTTGCACCACTTCCAAGGCACTCAACTCGCCTTTTACGATGGCGTCACGGATGTTCATGGCGGTGACAGTCATGACGGATTGGCCTCAGATGGAAAGGGGCAAGGCTGGTAGAGCTCGGCAGGTTCATCCCATGGGGTCATGGGCACAGCGCCCAGCAACCCGGCCAACTGCTTCGTCCTGGCAAAATGCTCGGCCACGCGCTCAAGCTGCTCCTCGCTGAGGTTGAGGTCCAACAGGACGGACATGGCCGTGACGTAATCTTTTTCAGGGCTCATTCGCCACCTCCCGCACCCGACGACACATAAGGGCGCCAGCCGCCGTATGAGCTGATGTCCAGCGCACCCTCCAGCGCAAAAGGCTCACACACAAACCCCTGCACCGACCTGCCATCCTCGAGCGTGATCGTCCCTATCCCCAAGGGGCCAGGAATCATCGCAACAAACGATCCATAGTCCGAAATGGGCATCTGCCACACTTCCACTTCGATACGGCTGCCCTTCCCGGGGGCCACCCGGATCATTCCAGGCTTGCGAGGCGAGGTATTGGCAAGCGCGTAGAGCTGGTAATCGGCGGCTGTGCGGGTGGTGGACACGAGCGTCGCATTGCGTTCGGTGAGCTGGTAATTGAGCGGCATACCACTGAGGTGCGCGCCCACCACCGCGACCAACACCGACGACTGGGCTGACGATTTCAGAATGCGATCCAGCGCAGGAAGAGGTTGCCTGGTGGCGCCTTGAGTCAAGCCGGTCGCATGGTGAAAACACTGCGCCAGTTCGGCCAATTGCAGGTCGCTACCGCTTGGCGCGATGAACGTGACACCAAAAGGCTGACCATCAGAACGAAAACTGCTGGGCACTGAGATGGCCGCGTAGTCCAGCAAATTCACGAAGTTGGTGTAGGTGCCCAAGTTTCGATTGAGGACTACCGGATTGTCTTGCATCTCGCGCAGGGTGTAGCTCGTGGGGGCCGTGGGCACCAGCAATACATCGATGTCACGCCACATCACGGCCGCTATCTGGCCTAGGCGCCGCAGCTCGGTTTGTGCTTCGAGCAAATCCGCGGCGCTGTATTGCTTGCCTTGAGCAATGATGCTTCGAACGGGTTCGATCACCGCGTGCGATGTGGTGTCGAAAAAGTCTCGAATGGCCTCATATCGCTCAGCCACAAGTGCACTTTCGTAAAGCAAAGCGGCAGCTTGTTTAAGCGGTGCATAACTGATGATCCGTTTTTTACCGCCCAACGCTTCAAGCTGATCAATACTTTGCTTGAAAGCCTCCTCGCTAAGGGTGTCACCAAAGAACTCAAGCTCATCAGGCACGCCAAAGACAAAGCGGTTGCCAAAGGGTTCGGTGTTCAAGTGAAGGTCTTTTGAATAGGGGTCGAGCGGATCATGACCCGCGGCCACTAACAGGACCTGAACAGCCGTCGATACCGTGCGGGCGAAGATCGATACGCAATCCGCGCTGCGGGCAGCAGGCACCACCCCCCGATTGCTGAGAAGCCCCTTTGAAGGCTTCAACCCCACGATGTTGTTCAACCCTGCGGGCACTCGCCCAGAGCCGGCGGTGTCTGTGCCCAGAGCAAAATCGACTTGCCCGGTTGCTACCACATACGCCGACCCTGCACTCGATCCCCCACAAATCATGTCTGGGTTGATGGCATTGGGAACAGCGCCGTATGGGGATCGTGTGCCATTGAGGCCGCACGCGAACTGGTCCAGATTGGTTTTGCCTTCCAGTGATGCACCGGCGCCGAGAATTCGCTCGACCACACCGGCATGGGTATCGGCCATATAAGCAAACGCCGGGCACCCTGCGGTGGTGGGTACGCCTGCAACATCAATGTTGTCTTTAACCGCAAAGGTAAGGCCGCTCAGGGGGCCGGTGATTTTGTCGTGTGGCTGCTGGCTCAGGCGGTACAGCCACTCAACGGCGGCGCCGGTTGAATCAGGGTTCGAACGGTTCAGAGTCATGATGGTGTCCGGCTTGTTTTCTGGAGTGCCCTCAGCACATTTTCTGGCTCAGGGCAGGTGCAAGAGCCCGCAGTAAGCGTTTTAGCTGACCGTCATGGGCGTTTGAGGCACGCGATCGCCGCCACCGGGCCACCGCCATCCGGCCCCTGATGCTCGGCGCCACCCGAAACGAAGAGCCGAGTGTCACCCACCATGGCAGCCAGAACGCCACCCACCAGCGCTCTGGCATGGCGGGTCGCCGGGATATCACTGTCGTCCAGCATGGTGTGTCGAGCCCCTCTGATGGTGCCGGTCTGAGACGGCTCGGCCTTGGCCAGCACCGCAATCAAGCGGTCACGGTCATCCGCTGAGAGTTGCTTGCTTGACTCGAAGCCCAGGTCGCCAAGGACCCCTTGCACCGCATCCAGATCAATCGCGTCCTTCATGACGCGGTGCCCGATGACCAGATCACCGCCCCACGCCCTGGAGTTACCCAACACCAGAATTTCATGGTGCATGAGCTCCACCCCTGCCGAAGTGCTGGCGCGGCTGGAATACAGGTCGAAGTCCTGGCAGATGCCCGGGCCAAGCTCGCCCGGTGTTTTGCCGTCCAGTTCATCAAGGGCGACACCAACCCCCAGCGCAGAGGCGGCGCGAGAATAGGACATCGACTTGTAGGTATCGGTGGTCGAGGTGCTGGCCCCTCTGGCGTTTGCTTCGGCGATGCGCTGGCGGGTCAGCAGCGGGCATTTGACCTGTACGTAATGCACGTCATCGGCACTCTCGATGCTCGCCATTTCCATGGCGGCCCTGACGGCATCCGCCACCAGTTGAATTTGCACTGAAGTACCGATTTCTTCTGGCATCAGAGCCCGGGTGACGGCTTGGGCCATAGCCAACCGAGGTTCTGTCTGCTCAGGCGCGTCATCCGGGAGTTTTTCAAAGACGATCCAATGGGGAGAAAGGCAACCCTCGGTGCCACCCGACATGACCACCACCGCCCGCTCCTCAGCCGGGGCATCGTGCGCAGCCCCATGACGCTCAAGGCACTGGATAACCGACTCGGTTGCGTAGCCACGCGTGAAGTCATTGACGCAGCCATTCCCTTCGGTTTTACCCAACACCCCAATGACCCGCTTGGCATCCAGCAGGCCCATGGCTGAGGCCTGGTCGACAGCGGACAAATCGCTCGGCGACTGGGCTTCAAATCTTTGAACTCTGGCTTTCCAACGCATTTGATCGCACCCCAAACAGATAGTGATCAAAGTGTAGGAATCGATGGAGTGAGCCGGGAAGCGGTGTTTTTCTCTCGCTGTGAGCTAAAAAAAGCAGCACTCAAATTGCCGGTCAAAGGCAGCGAACGCCAGAAGGCCTGTGCGGTGCGAGTACGCTCGCCGCGTCTGTGGCTTACTGCTACCATCGCAGAGCTCGCAGCCGTATCCCAAGCGGCGAGTCTTTACCTGTATCCAGCAGGACTCAGCCATGCGTTTCAGGCATTCAGGTGGTCCCACGTCATGAAGCACGTAAAGCTCCTGAGCTACTTTGTCGCTGTCGCTCACCATCGTTCCATCAGAGAAGCTGCCAACTTTCTTCACCTGACTTCGTCGGCATTAAACCGGCACATTCTCGATCTTGAAGAAGAGTTGAGCGCCCCGCTGTTCGAGCGCCACGCACGGGGTGTGCGTTTAAGCGCTGCGGGTGAGACCTACCTTGCCTACGCCAAAAAAGCCTTGTGCGACGCAGAGGATGCTCATTCAAGCATTAGAGAGCTTGAAGGGCTCAAGCGCGGTCACATCAAAATCGCTGCCGTGGCGGCGATTGCAGATGTTCATTTGATTGACCTGATTGCAACGTTCCAGACCCAGTATCCGAAGGTCAGCTTTGCTGTGAAGGTCGCCGGCGCAGATAAAGTGGTCGATGCCGTCGTAGAGAATGACTGCGATCTGGGATTGGCTTTCAACCCCTCGCAGAATGCTGATTTTCATGAACTTGCCCAGGCCCCCTACTCCATCCACGCGCTAGTGAAACGCGATCACGTCCTGGCCAGCGCTGAGTCCATTTCGATTTCATCAACAGCAGACTATCCATTGGCGCTGGCCGACACCTCCTGGGGTGGCAGACGCCTGTTGGATGAATACCTGAAACGCAATGGCACCCGCATTTACCCACAAATGGAGTCGAATTCTTTTCAGGTTCTAACGGACTTTGTCAGGCGTACCGGGGGGATTTGTTTCCAGGTCAGGAAAGAGGGAGGTGAACGCCTTGTAGATGACGACCTTGTCGCCCTCCCTGTATCGGAATTGAGGAGGTACCAGCGCAGGATGATACTGGGCGTGCTTCGAGGCCGAGTGCTGCCCGTTGCGGCTGCGCGATTTAGCGAATTGCTCAAAAAGTCGCTATTCAGTGAGGTTAACGACAGCTCACCAGGGGTATAAGTCAGGCCCCGTGGGCCACTCCTGCCTCGGGAACGTGACGCGAAACGATCCTCGGGGTATGTGTGTGCATTCTTTAGGCTGGGTATGTAGTGATTTGTGAGCAACCCGAAGCGAGACCATTGCAGCCGATTCCGCTGGCTACGTCGCATGAATGGGCATGATCCGTATGCTTATCTCAAAGATGTGCTGACGCGACTGCCGACGCAGCGAGCGAGCGAGATTGACCAACTGCTGCCGCATCAGTGGGTATCTGCCGGGATCATGCAAGGTGACTTTGGCAGACGCTTACGATGCGGGTCCCCAGCGCCACCTTAAGGCGACTACCGTTTCATGCTGCGCTCGTAAGCGGCCAGGACAGTTCGCTCAGATTGCACCAGGTAGGCATCCAGCATGGTCGTAGCGTCGCCTGCTCGGCCCTCTTCAACGCAGGTCAGTATCGATGCGTTCATATCGAGGAACGGCAAGTGCAGAAATTGGGGGTCGTTGAGTACGCCGAAGGCGAGCCGTAACTCAGCCGAGATCTGCCCATAAAACACCTGCAGGCGCGGGCTATCCGCCAGTTCGACAATTGATTTGTGAAACATCATGTTGGCAGTGCCGACCGCTACCCAGTCTTTCGATTCCCGCGCTCGCTCGCCTAATTCGACCGCCTCACGCATGTGCAGGGTGCCTGGGTGCTGAGGGTAGGCTTGGGCGATGGCCTTGCACTCGATGAAGCGGCGCACTCGGTAGATGTCGATGATCGAGGCCATGTCAGGTTCTGCAACCGTAACGCCGCGGTTGGGTTCGTGTTTGAGCAGGCCCTCGCGCGTCAGAACCCGGAATGCCTCTCTCAATGTGTTGCGCGAAATATCGAGGTTTTCTGCCAGTGCGGCTTCTGAAAGACGTTGGCCGGGCACGAGCTCACCCTCGACCAGCATTCTGCGTATTTCTTGAGTGATGGTTTCTCCCAGGGTTCGGGGAAGGGTGGGAGAGGCGTCGTTCATAAGAGGTCCAGGATGAGGAAAACCGCAGGGTTATTCCATCAGAGCTTAATGCACGGCACAAGGATGAAGCGTGCACCGTGCTTCATTAAGTAGCACTGCAAGCGTTTAAGGTAACAATTTTGTGCTTTTGCATCAGCCATCAATTATGGATTGTTCAACAAGAAACCCTTTATCAACCTACACAACAGGGGTGATCTTTGAGTCTTGGCATGTTCATTGCTCAGTCGAGGTATCTCTCACCGTAGGAATGATGCCGTGACAACGACAACAAAAGAGTTCACAAAGGCGCGGCGGGCGTCTTTAGTCGCCGCCATCTTCATGATGGCCACGTCTGCTATCGGGCCAGGCTTCCTGACCCAGACAGCTACGTTCACGGCAACATTGGGTGCTGCGTTTGCCTTCGGCATTCTGGCGTCAATCCTGATTGATTTCGTCGTTCAACTGAACGTCTGGCGCATCGTGTCGCTGACTAAAATGCGCGCGGCCGATCTGGCCAATGCGGCTATTCCGGGCAGTGGCTACTTGCTGACCGTGTTGGTGCTGTGCGGTGGCCTGGTGTTCATGCTGGGTAACATTGCTGGTGCAGGTCTGGGCTTGAATGCGCTGACCGGCCTTGATCCTAAATGGGGCGGTGTTTTGAGTGCGCTGCTCGCCATTGCGATCTTCTCGTCTCATCGCGCAGGCGTAGCGATGGACCGGATAATGATGGGGCTGGGCATCCTGAAAATATGCCTGATCGTGTTCGCATGCTTCGCGACCCATCCTCCGCTGGGCGAAGCCCTTCGCCAGTCGGTATGGCCTGACTTCATCGACTTTGCCTCCATCACCACCATCGTCGGCGGCACGGTAGGCGGTTACATCACCTATGCAGGCGCTCATCGTCTGCTTGATCGCGGCACCGTTGGCGTAGAAAACATTCAGGCCGTATCCCGTGCGGCACTGACCGGTATCTTGGTCACTGGCATCGCTCGTTACGTATTGTTTCTGGCTATTCTGGGTGTGGTGGCAAGCGGAGTGGTTATCGACGTGTCTGGCAAGGGTGCAAACCCTGCTGGTCAGGCATTCCAGGCAGCAGCAGGCGACATCGGCATGATGATGTTCGGTCTGGTGCTGTGGGCGGCGGGTATCAGCAGTGTCATCGGCGCGTCTTATACATCGATGTCCTTTATCACGGTGTTCTCCAAGAAGATCACTGAGCGCGTTCGTAACCTCGCCACCGTGGTTTTCATCGTCATCTGCATGACGGTGTATATGGTGCTGGGCAAGCCACCGGCCGCGTTGCTGGTGTTTGCGGGCGGTTTCAACGGTTTGATCCTGCCGCTGGGCCTGAGCATCTTCATGTACGTGGGCTGGGCTCGGTCTGACCTGATGGATGGCTACCACTATCCACGTTGGTTGCTGGTGCTGGGCATTCTGACCTGTCTGCTGTCGTGGTACATGGCGTACAAGTCGGCCGGTGCCATCTTTTCGTTCATTGGCGCAGCCTGATTACAGGAGGTAGTTTCAAATGCATTCGATTGATCTTAATAGCGACTTGGGAGAGAGCTTCGGCGCCTGGCGTATGGGCGACGATGCAGCGATGCTCGACATCGTGACCAGCGCCAATGTCGCCTGTGGTTTTCACGCTGGCGACCCGGCGGGCATCCTGCAGACACTCAAAGCCGCTGCCGAAAAGAACGTCACGATTGGCGCTCACGTGTCCTACCCGGACAAGGTTGGCTTTGGCCGCCGCAACATGGACGTGGCCAGCGACGAACTGACCGCCGACGTGATTTATCAGATCGGTGCGCTGCAGGCCCTGGCCAAGGCTGCTGGCACCTCGGTGCGCTACGTCAAGCCTCACGGAGCCTTGTACAACACTATCGCTCACGACCGCAGACAGGCGATGGCGGTGATTGAGGCGATCCGCGCCATTGATCCTGCGCTGGTGCTTGTCGCTCTGGCGGGCTCCCCCCTGATTGAGCTGGCCCGTAGCGAAGGCTTGCAGTGCGTCGCCGAAGCCTTCGCTGATCGGGCGTATACGTCAGAGGGAACGCTGGTTTCGCGGCGTGAGCCCGGGGCAGTTCTTCACGATCCCGTGCTCGTGGCCCAGCGCATGTTGCGTCTGGTTCAGTCAGGCTTCATCGAAGCCATCGACGGTAGCCTCGTCAGGATAGAGGCCGACTCAATTTGTGTGCATGGCGACAGCCCCGCCGCCGTAGAGATGGCCCGCGAGTTGCGCCGCGTACTGGAACACGCCAATACCTCTTTGCAACCCTTTGTCGGAGAACGCCGATGAATGCTTTTGATCGGGCCCGTCAGACCGCCATCGCCGCAGCCCGCGAGGCGCGAGGCACTTACCGCAACGGTCTGGTTACCCCCACGGCAGGTGTTGCACCCGGCATGACCCAAGCCAACCTGATCGCCTTGCCCCGCGACTGGGCCTACGACTTTCTGCTCTACGCGCAGCGCAATCCCAAAGCCTGCCCGGTTTTAGATGTCAGCGACGTCGGCAGCCCGACCACCTTCCTGGCTGAAGGCGCGGACCTGCGAACCGACATCCCGAAGTACCGCATCTGGCGCGACGGCGCATTGGCGCAAGAAGTCAGCGACGCAACCCAAGCCTGGGCTGAACACGACGACATGGTTGCGTTTCTGATCGGCTGCAGCTTTACCTTTGAAACCCCGCTGCAAGAAGCGGGCATCGAAGTGCGACACATCACCGATGGCTGCAATGTGCCGATGTACCGCACCAACCGCGCCTGCCGTCCTGCCGGGCGGTTGCGTGGCGAAATGGTGGTTTCCATGCGTCCGATTCCGGCTGATCGCGTGGCCGAGGCCAGCAGTATCTCCGGGCGCTACCCCTCAGTGCACGGCGCGCCAGTCCATATCGGCGAACCTGGGCGACTGGGCATCAACGATCTGAGTCGCCCCGATTTCGGCGATGCCGTCAGCATCAAGCCTGGCGAAGTTCCGGTGTTCTGGGCCTGCGGTGTCACCCCTCAGGCAGCGGTCATGGCCTCTGGCGTACCCTTCGCAATCACCCATTCGCCGGGCTATATGTTTATCACTGACGTGCCTGACAGCACTTACCACGTCTAGGAGTTCCCTGTGCGCTTTCTACCGGTCAATCTGGACGTCCTGCTCGTCGAGTTGAAAGATCTGGACGAAACCCTGGCCTTGTTCGACGCCCTGACGGCGGAGCCCATTGCGGGTGTGGAGGAGATCGTTCCTGCCGCACGCACGTTAATGATCCAGTTCCGCCCCAGCACCCTCGAGCGTCAGACGCTGGTCAACCGCATCGCTGGCCAAGACCTCAGCCAGCGCCGCGAGGTCGAACACCGCCGGGTAGAAATCCCGGTGCATTACAACGGCGAAGACCTCGACGAAGTCGCAACTCTGCTGAACATCAACCGCGCAGAGGTCATCCAGCGTCACACCGCTCATGACTACAGCGTGGCGTTCTGCGGTTTCGCACCGGGCTTCGCGTACCTGACGGGCGGCGCCGGGTTCCAGGTGCCTCGTCGGCAAACGCCGCGCACTCGCATCCCTGCCGGTGCCGTGGCGTTGGCGGGCGACTTCAGCGGCGTCTATCCCAAAGCCAGCCCTGGTGGATGGCAGATCATCGGCGTCACGCCGTTGCAGATGTGGGACCTGAACCGCGCCGAGCCTGCCCTGCTGCGCCCTGGCTATAAAGTACGCTTCACCGACGCCGGTCCATTGCCTGCCAGTGGCCTGCCGCTGCCTTCGACGCCAGCAAGCACCGACGCCACTACAGGAACGTTTCTGGAGATCATTAGCCCAGGCCTGCATAGCGTATTGCAGGACATGGGCCGCCCCGGCCAAACCGGCCAGGGCGTGTCCCGCTCCGGCGCACTGGACCTTGGTGCTCTGCGCTCGGCCAACCGTGCCGTCGGCAACCCTTCGGACATGGCCTGCGTGGAATCGGTACTGGGAGGCCTGAGCTTCATTTGCCATGGCAGTGCTTTGATCGCCATTACCGGCGCCCACACCCCGGTCACCATCACCAGCGCCAGCGGCCTGCAATGGCAAGCCAGCAACTATCAGCCTATCGAGCTGGAAGCGGGCGACCGCGTGAGCCTGGGCTCACCCAAGGCCGGGTTGCGCAGTTATCTGGCAATCCGTGGGGGGTTCGATGTCACGCCGGTGCTCGGCAGCCTGTCCACCGATACCCTGGCGCAGCTCGGGCCTGAGGCTCTGGCAGTTGGCGACCGACTGGGTTTTACCGCACCGGGCACCGGCACCAGCGTATCCCTGACCGAAGCCCCTGCCTTTGAACTGCCGACCACCGACAACATTGTCACCCTCGATGTGGTGATGGGGCCGCGAACCGACTGGTTTACCCAAGACGCCATCCAGCGTCTGAGCAGCCAGCTGTGGCGCGTCACCTCGCAATCAAACCGGGTCGGTATCCGTCTGTCTGGTGATACACCCCTGGAGCGCTTCAATCATCAGGAGTTGCCCAGCGAAGGCACTTCTGTCGGCGCAATCCAGGTTCCCGCCAGCGGCCAACCGGTGCTGTTCCTGGCCGACCATCCACTGACGGGGGGTTATCCGGTGATTGCCTCGGTTGCCAGCCACCATCTGGATTTGGCAGGACAGATACCGATCAATGCACAGATTCGCTTCAACCCGCTGGATCCGTTTGAAGAAATGCATCTCAGCCCCGAAGCCTCTTTTTCAACTGCCGATGCGAAGAACCCTTCATGAAAAAATTATTGATCGCCAACCGTGGTGAAATCGCCGTCCGCATCGCTCGCGCTTGCCGCGACTACGGTGTGCGGTCGGTGGCCGTCTATGCCGACGCAGATATTGACGCGCTGCACGTGCGCCAGGCCGACGAAGCTTATTCTCTGAATGGCCAACGCCCTGCTGATACCTACCTGGACATCGAAAAGCTACTGTCTGTCGCCAAACGCAGCGGAGCCGACGCCGTGCACCCAGGCTATGGCTTTCTGTCTGAGCGGGCCGACTTCGCCCGCGCGGTGATCAACGCCGGGCTGATCTGGGTGGGGCCCAACCCCGAGACCATTGATGTGTTGGGCGATAAGGTTGAGGCGCGCAAGCTCGCTCAGCAGGTCGGTGCTCCCTTAGTGGCCGGTACGCCTGGGCCGGTCGAAAACGCCGCCCAAGTGTTGGCCTTTGCCGAGCAGCACGGCCTGCCGATTGCTATCAAGGCGGCCTTCGGGGGCGGCGGACGCGGCATGAAAGTAGCCTGGCGCCTGGACGAGGTGGCCGAGCTGTTTGCCTCGGCAGTGCGCGAAGCCGAAGCAGCGTTTGGCCGTGGCGAATGTTTCGTTGAGCAATTCCTCGACCGCCCTCGGCACATTGAAGCGCAAATAATGGCCGACAAACACGGCAAGGTGGTGGTGGTCGGCACACGTGATTGCTCGCTGCAACGACGCAACCAAAAGCTGGTGGAAGAAGCGCCTGCGCCGTTTATCAGCGACGCACAGCGCCAGCGTATCCATCAATCGGCCCAGGATATTTGCGCCAAGGCCGGCTACGTCGGCGCCGGCACCGTGGAGTTCCTGCTCAGCCAGGACGGCACCCTGTCGTTCCTCGAGGTCAACACACGCTTGCAGGTCGAGCACCCGGTGACCGAAGAAACTACCGGTATCGACCTCGTGATTGAGCAACTGCGTATCGCCGACGGCTTGCCGTTGTCGTTCAGTGAAACACCGACCCCGCGCGGCCACAGTTTTGAATTTCGCATCAACGCCGAAGACGCAGGCAAAGGCTTTTTACCCACCCCCGGGCAGATCACAGAATTCCTGCCGCCCTCTGGCCCCGGCGTACGACTGGACAGCGGCGTGGTCAGCGGTTCCAGCGTGCCGAGCACCTTCGATTCGATGATGGCCAAGCTGATTGTCACCGGTGCAACTCGTGAGCAAGCGATAGCCCGCGCCCGTCGCGCCCTGGCGGAATTCAATATCGAAGGCATCGCCTCAGTGCTGCCGTTTCACCGGGCCGTGATGGACCATGCCGACTTCACCAGCGCTGAGCGATTTGACGTGCACACTCGCTGGATCGAGACCGACTTCGCCGAACAGATCACCATCGCCCCCCGCAACGCCCAGTCGGGGACCCCAGAAGTACTGCGCACCTTCGTCGAAATTGATGGTAAGCGCCACGAACTGGGTCTGCCCGCAGCATTGTTGCGCGGCATGAGCCTGAACGCAGTTGGCCCTGCCAGCGAAAGCGCGAGCCCAAGCGAGGCAGTTGATCCACAAGCGATACTGACGCCGGTAGCGGGCAACCTGCATACCTGGGTCGTCGAGGACGGTGAGACGGTGAGTGCCGGCCAAGTTATCGCCGTATTAGAAGCGATGAAAATGGAAACTTCGGTTCTGGCCCCCTGTGCTGGCGACGTTCAAGTTATCCAACTACCGGGGGCTTACTTTGAAGCCGGCTCGCTGATCGGCCGTATCAAAACAGCCCATTGATTTAAACGCGTCTTGTAGCGAGCTTGAACTGGTCAAGTAATCTGCCCCCTCAATGGATCCGGCCCCTAAAGAAAACCCGCCATACCGACGTAATGCTGTTCACTTATGAGATGCGTACGAGTAACTGTAGGAGCGAGCTTGTCTCGCGAGCTTTTAAAAGATCAAAAGATCGCGAGACAAGCTCGCTCCTACAGGGTTCGCTTTCGCTTATGTGAACAGCATTGCGCCATACAGACGGGTCAACTTCTTCTCAAGTATCCATTCCAACCTAGGTGTGGGGCGCATAACTCCCTGTCAGCCTAAGCTTCCTGCAAGACCTTCAAAGCTGCTGATGCCAGAAACCCAGAACGACTTTTTTCTTCCGGGTATTTCCAGATGCCCCTCGATGGCTTCTCGGGCCATGGCCATTGCATCATCGAGATCATCCCCCGCAGAGAAGCAGCCCGGTATATCAGGCACTTCTACCCCCCAAGCATGCTGCTCATCACCAGGGCTAATTGCGATTGGATAAAACATTCTTTCAGCACTCCGAAGGATGTAGGGTTGCGCCCACCGAGCCAAACCAATCAACACTATAACCACCAACCCGACGAACCGTGCTTTAGTTTTTACTTCCCCGAAAACACCTTAAACGCCACCGCCTTGTCCCTGAAACAAACATCGTGTTAACTGTGCCATCACCCGCGCCA
>ERZ1673734.479-NODE-479-length-33881-cov-32.371874_pt1 | contig 33881 bp, 30 predicted proteins | sample MGYA00580199_ERZ1673734 | MGnify/ENA primary metagenome ERZ1673734 (study PRJEB41218, sample SAMN15661742) | gut metagenome | host: Homo sapiens | place: Canada: London | collected 2015-08-20/2019-03-30 | study: EMG produced TPA metagenomics assembly of...
CTGTTTACCTCTTTCTCAGGAAGTTTAGTCTCCAGGATTCCCGGGGCGGTTCATGCTGGATAAATCTGCCCCATATTTGGCGTTAGCACGCAGCCTCACCAGAGATAAGCTGGGACCCTACATTAATTCACTGGGTTTAGCTCCGTTATTATGACCGTAGTTCCCCCCCCACCCTCAGTTTCCAGATTACGCCAGGTACTTTTGCCCGCAATCTGGAAAACGAGGGCAAACTACATTTTCCCGTTCCTGAGCTTATTCACCCGGCCAGGCTGCCAGTGCGATGCGAAATGGTGCATGGGCGGTAACCGTCGGCTCTGCCATTACCCGACTGGAGTATATCTGTCAGCGGTATAACGAAGCATTGTAAAAGGTGGTGTTATGACCACACTGGCGATTGACATCGGCTGCACAAAACTAGCTGCCGCCCTGATTGGGCACGATTTACAGCTCCAGGAGCGCCGGGAATTGCCAACGCCTGCCAGCAAAACACCGGATGCGCTGCAGGACGCGCTGAGGGGGCTGGTTACCCCTCTACAGAAGAAGGCCCGACAGGTGGCCGTCGCCTCAACCGGTATTATCCAGGAAGGAGTTTTGCAGGCGCTGAATCCACAGAATCTGGGAGGGCTGCTGCACTTTCCGCTGATACAGACACTGGAAACGATAACCGGTTTACCTACATGGGCCATTAATGATGCGCAGTCAGCGACATGGGCAGAATACCATGCACTTGCCGGTGATATCAGGGAGATGGCGTTTATTACCCTCTCTACCGGGGTCGGGGGAGGAATAGTCAGCCAAGGGAAACTGCTCATCGGAACCGGCGGTCTTGCCGGGCACCTGGGACATACGCAGGCAGATCCTCACGGACCGGTATGTGGTTGTGGTCGGACTGGCTGTGTTGAGGCTATCGCCTCAGGACGGGGTATTGCGGCAGCCGCCCGGGGAAAACTTGTCGGGTGTGATGCAAAAGCTATATTCGCGCTGGCTGCAAATGGTGACGAGCAGGCGCTCAGTCTGATCCGACATTCTGCGCAGACTATTGCGCATTTAATCGCCGATGTGAAAACGATAACCGACTGCCAGCATGTGGTTATTGGGGGAAGCGTTGGACTGGCAGAAGGATATCTTGCATTTGTGCAACAGTTTCTGAAACAGGAGCCTCCGGCGTACCACGCAAAACTGAGTGTCGCACATTACCGGCATAACGCCGGATTGCTGGGGGCAGCTTTACTGGCTCAGGGAGATGAAAGATGATAATAGGTAAAGCAGATTCATTTATCAGTACAGGTTTGCACCCCGTGCTGATGGAAGCACTTACACTGGCGATTACAGCAAGACCACAGCAAATGACACCCGGTACCTTTGCGCTTCAGGGTGATAATATCTTTATGAATGAGATGCAGTTCACCACACAGCCGCCTGAACAGAAGAATTTCATGCTAAAGTATAACGGTGATAAAAGTAATATTGTACTCATACCTGAATACCTACAGAACTATATTACTGAGTTGAATTACATATTACACAAAATTTTCAAATATCAAGAACAGTGTATAGCAAATGAAAATTACGTTCCATTTTACGGTCCTAAAAATACCCTAAAAAATATCCAGAAGCCTTTCTGTACTTCAAGCATCCCTATCTCGACGATAATAATAATTCACTTGAAAGTGATAAAAAGTTTCGGGGAGGAGGATGCTAGTGTTACCGCATTGATAAACCGACTTAACAATGAATATTCGCATCTGGAATCTATTCCTGACTGCGGATTCAAACCATTGGAGGCACCTGAAATTTTAGGGTAAATAATTTTATTTTTGACAAGAAACTGACAGATAATAAATTTAATTTTTCAGATCAAATCCGCAGTATTTTTTCTTATTAGGTCTTACGTGACATAATGAGCATTCCGTCACATTCTTCTAGTTCAGATGGTGTCGTAACATAAAACTAATTTGTGAGCTAAATGTAATGTTGTGCAGCAGATCAACAATCACAAAGTCATTAATAGTATCATAAGGATAATGAATTTTTAGTCGTTAGTTTTAACCCAGTGGATATGGGAAATCTCAACGAAGCTAATCTTCTCCCTCACCACAGGAAAACTGCCGGAATGTGACTGGAAATAACTACGATAACTAGGAAAACGAATGCTCCTGACCGACAACGAAACAAAAATCGATCTGCTGAACAATGAGGCCATTGCTACTACCATTATTGGACTGCTTCGCGAGGAACCTAATCATCCTGTAACAATTGGTGTCCATGGGGATTGGGGCGCGGGAAAATCAAGTGTACTCGAAATGATTGAGGCCGGTTTCTCTGACAAAAATGATGTCTTATGCTTAAAGTTTAATGGCTGGCGTTTCCAGGGGTTTGAGGATGCAAAAATTGCCTTGATCGAAGGCATCGTCGAAGGTCTGTTAGAGAAACGTCCAGCGTTGAAAAAAGCTGAAGGGGCCATCAAAGACGTATTTTGCAGCATCGACTGGCTAAAAGTTGCTAAGCGAGCCGGAGGCTTGGCATTGACCGCATTCGCAGGTGTACCAACACCGGGACAAATAGGAGCTATTGTTGGATCTTTGGAGGCTTTACTAACCGATCCCACCCGACTTGTGACGAAGGAGAATATATCCACCACCATCGATGAAGTAAAGGCGGTAATGAAGGAAGGAGACGCAAGGAATGTACCTATGGAAGTGGAAACATTCCGTAAGGCATTTGATCAGCTTCTGAAAGACGCAGGTATCAAACAGCTCGTAGTACTGGTAGACGATCTTGACCGTTGCCTGCCTGACACAGCCATTGAAACCCTTGAAGCTATTCGCTTGTTTGTGTTTACCGCACGTACGGCATTTGTTGTCGCTGCAGATGAGGCAATGATTGAGTACTCTGTTCGTAAGCACTTTCCTGACTTACCTGATACCACCGGGCCACGGGACTATGCCCGTAATTATCTCGAAAAACTCATCCAAGTCCCATTCCGGATCCCGGCTCTGGGAGAAACGGAAACGAGAATCTATGTCACATTACTGCTCACTGGTGCAGAAATAGGTGAGAATAACCCAGACTATGAAAGGTTAATCACCGTTGCGCGAGAAAAGCTGAAACGTCCCTGGACCAGCGGCGGATTGGACGCCGTCACAGTAAAATCAATTCTCGGTCAGCAAGCCGATAAAGCAAATAATGCACTTATCCTGAGTGACCAAATCGGACCAATTCTGGCTAGCGGAACAAAAGGCAACCCTCGTCAAATAAAGCGTTTTCTCAATACCCTTTTACTACGCGAACGAACAGCGACAGCACGAGGTTTTGGTGATGATATAAAACTGCCCGTGTTAGCAAAACTCATGCTCGCAGAACGCTTTATTCCAAGATTGTTCGAACAGATTGCTCTTGTGGCGGCGGTTCATTCAGATGGATTCTGCAAAGATCTCGAGGCTCTAGAGACCTTTCTTGCAATAACCGACGGCAGAAATACAAAGGAAAAGCAAGCCACTGAAGTATTATTACCTCCCGATAGTGCGGTTTTGACTGAATGGAAATCTTCAGAAATGATAAGTGACTGGGCTCGCCTCTCTCCAAAACTATCTGGTCTCGACTTACGACCTTACTTGTTTGTAACAAAGGACAAAAAAGATTATTTTGGACCTGTATCAGTTCTTGGTCACTTAGCCGAAGTAGTCGAGAAATTGTTCGGCGGAAAAATGACTGTCCAAAGCTATGAGTCAGAACTGAAGCAGCTTGTACAACCTGAAGCCGAGAAAGTCTTCGAAGCAGTTCGTAGCAAAATAATGAGTACAGCCACTTTTGATATCAAACCGTCAGGAGTGGATGGTTTGACTGTTCTTGTAAAGGCACAACCTGACCTGCAGGGCCAGCTTATGGATTTCCTAGAGGCTCTGCCAAATGAGAAGTGTGGTCCCTGGGCGGTAAGTGGTTGGCAAAGTGTCATAAAAGATACCGAATGTGTAGCACGTTTAACCACGTTGTTGGGGAACTGGAGCAAGATTACTACAAATATCAGCCTCAAAATCGCAGCCGAAGCCGCGCTTAAAAGTCAAAAGGGAATACATTAATGGGAACCTCAACAGCTTATGGAGGACCAGGTGGCGGGACTCCACTTATTCCATCATGGTTGGATAACGAAGCCCCGGCATCTCCGTCAGAAAATGGCACTGGACCAAGCGATCAGCAGCCAGTTGATCACTCTGAACCTCTAACTCCACCAAATCGACCACCAATACCAAATGCAGCGGATCCACAACGTTTCTCAAGCGCACGCAACAACTTCACGCGCTTTGCAGGATCTGGTGGTACTGATCGTGCAAGCCTTGGACGAGCCATATCGAAGTATGTCTCTACGTCATCAGGCGGCGCTCGCCAGGCGGCACAACGTATGGGGGCGTCCAGAGGCGCGAGCGCTCGACTAATCGGTTTCCTAGCGGATGCACAAGCAAGAGGTGTTAATGAAGCACTGCGCGCACTGGATTTAGAATCCCTGGCAGGTCGTCCAATAACAGAAATTTTTGTTGGGCTGGCTGACTATATCTGCCCTGGAGCAGGTACTGTTGATGAGGGGATTGCTCGTGAAGCATACATTGAGACTATCGTAGAGCTTGCGAGCGAAGGACTCACCGATTTGAATACCTTTACAACAGAGCAAATGCAAACCGTTTTCGAACTATATGCCACTCATGCGATTGAAGCACGCATCTGTAATGATATCGGGACCAAAGTGGTGACAATGCCTATAAATGCTCATTCTGCACATCTTGTTGAGCAGCAGGTGCGAGACTTCATTCGTGGTGGAGTAAGCGATGCACTAGCACGTGCTCAAACGAAGACGCATTATCTTACCCCAGAACAAATTCAAGGGTTCGTGGATACTATTTATGAGTCTGCCTTCGGGATTTTACAGGCTCTTGGTGAAGCAGAGGCTAATAATCAATGAAGCGACAACTTCTGGTTGGTCATTTCGGCTACGACGATTCATTTGCTGCAGTAGTAGGTATTGATGAACAGATAACTTACCTACAGCTCATCGCCGGTCAACAGACTTTGGATTATGGGATTGGTCATTCACTGTCCAGTCTGAAGGATATCGGAATATTCCCCTCAGAAATGGGCATTGATCTGTTAGTGTTAGCCGCTCATGTTCACGCTGCTGATACACGAATATCTCGTGTTGAGCAGTCACAGGACTCATGGACACGTGAGATTAGATTGATAGTACCAGTAAGTGATCCTTCTCGCTGGAGATCAGCAGCGCCAACCATCAAGAAATCTCTTGATTTCCTCACTGGTGATCGCTGGACTATCGATTTCAGACCACGCCCTGAACGTTTTGTTACCATTGCCGAAGAAGCACCACCATCTTTGATTTCGCATCCATTTAATTCCGTAAGTTTGTTCTCTGGCGGACTTGATAGCTTGATTGGAGCTATCGACTCGCTTGAAAAAGGTGCCACACCTCTCTTAGTTAGTCATTTCGGAGAAGGTGCAACAAGTGACGCACAAAGTAAGTTATTTGCCGGCCTGAAAAAACATTACACCACGTCATCTTTCGAGAGATTACGGGTTGGTATGACTTTTGAGGAAGGGCTTGTAGAAGGTGTTAGTTCAGAAAGTAGTACTCGAGGCAGATCATTCTTGTTCTTTGCTCTCGGCGTTTTTGCAGGAACAGGGCTAGGGGATCATTTCGTTTTGAGCGTCCCTGAGAATGGACTGATTGCTCTTAATGTGCCGTTGGACCCACTACGATTGGGATCAAACAGTACTCGAACTACACACCCGTATTATATGGCGAGATGGAACGAGTTGCTTTCCATACTTGGTATTAATGGCAAAATTCATAATCCGTATTGGGACAAAACTAAAGGAGAAATGGCTTCGACTTGCCAAAATCCTTCTCTTTTAAAAACACTTGTTTCAGATTCATTATCATGTTCATCTCCTGCCAAGGCCCGGTGGTTAGGACATGGCATTGAACAATGCGGTTATTGCCTGCCATGTTTGATCCGCCGTGCAGCCTTGATGGCAGCATGGGGTTCAGATAGCGATCCAACGATATATACAGTGACAGACCTCCATGCGCAGGCCCTCGACACACGCCAGGCAACTGGAGTGCAGGTCAGATCCTTTCAATACGCTATCGAGCGTCTGAAAGGAAATCCACAACTCGCCAATATCTTGATTCACAAGCCGGGTTCACTCGCGGATGAAACAATGCACCTTGAACAGCTAGCTGGCGTTTATAGTCGTGGGCTTGCTGAAGTTGAACGACTCATTGATGGTGTCGCAACGAGACCTTGTTGAAAAGGATGCTTACATGAATGCAACTAAAGGACTCGTCGATTTTCACTGCCACTTAGATCTCTATCCAGACCATTCTGCGGCAATAAGACATGCAGAAGAAGCAGAAATATTTACATTAGCCGTCACGACAACCCCTCGCGCATGGCCCCGCAATCACGAGCTAACACTGCGAACAAAGTATGTCAGGGCAGCATTAGGATTACACCCTCAACTAGTTGCAGAACATGAAAACGAACTTGAGCTATGGGACCAGTATATTACGGAGACACGGTATATCGGAGAAGTTGGGTTGGATGCTGGTCCTCGTTTTTTCAAATCGCTCGACGCACAAAAGAGAGTGTTTCAGCATATATTGCAGCAATGCGCTCAGGCTGGCGATAAAATCATTACGGTTCATAGCGTAAGAGCAGTCAAAGCGGTACTCGATCTCGTTGAAGCCAATTTACCATCAGGCCGTGGAAAAATCGTTCTTCACTGGTTCACTGGAACAAAGAACGAGGCAAAGCGGGCGTCAGAATTAGGCTGCTATTTTTCGCTTAATGCAGGAATGCTAAGTAACGCGAAACATATTCCCATGGTGCTTACTATACCACTGGAACGGATGCTGACGGAAACTGATGGTCCATTTACTCGTACCGGTGACAGACCATCACAACCTACAGATGTAGCAAACGTTGTAGAAGAACTAGCTCGTTTGCATGGTCTATCCACAGGCAGTATGGTCAAACTTATTCGTAATAACTTAAAGACATTGCTCAATGGTTAAAGGCCACTAGGCTTGCCTTCCAGAAAAAGAGATTGGTAGTCATTCTGGTGATATTAACAACCTCAATTTTAGGTTTAGCTTACCAATCAGCCAGTTAACGGCTATGGCGATCCCAGTCAGGCAAACCATTTGTAAGCGTCCAGCGAGAACCGTATTGACAGGGATGTGTTATTCCGCTGGCAGGGCTACGCGCCAGGGCAGAAGCTCACTCACTCGGTTGGATGACCCGGCTGTGCAACGACCTTTACGCCAGACCCGCCCCCCGTAAGCCGTTCCCCGACTCACTCCCCCGTGACGAAAAACGGCTGCTGCCGGCAGAGCCATGCTGCCCGGACTGCGGTGGCGCACTGAGCTGTCTGGGCGAAGACACTGCCGAACAGCTGGAGCTGATGCGCAGCGCCTTGCTGACTTTCACCGGCACCAGGTAATTCAACCTGGATGAGTCTAAGGTTGCCACGGGATAGATGAAAAACGCACAGCATGGCGGGAGCAAGAATCAACGTTATTTTTTACCGTGGTAGACCACTGTGATGTTGTCTGGTTTTCTTAACGTCAGGGCCGTAGCAGGGTCAATCAGGTACACAGGTACTATCACGGCATTTTTCCCACTAAACAGGATTGGCACCCAGCAGTGAACTCGTGGGTCTCCTGTCGTCTCCGGGATACCACTTGTACCGTATGACATAAGATCAACCACATTGATAAAAAGCGCCTTACCTATATCAAAGAAAAACTCGTTAAAAACTACATCTTTTGCCAGCAAAATCACAGCGTCACCTGCCGCAAATTTGACTGGCGATGAGGAGAGTTCTGAGGTCCCGGCATCAGCAAATATAATCCTTTCGGTATAGATAAAACAGGCGTAACGGGCATCCTGTTCTGACCTATCCAGGATAAACTGACAGAGCTCTTTGATATGTCGATTTTCGACCCTGCCAACTGCATTATCCCGACGGTAGTGTCGTTTATGTTCGCGAACATGCACCTTGCCATTGACGCTGTCAAAGTCATACCCTTTTCCAACCTGGAGCTTACTTTCCCAGATCTCCATGCAGTACTTTTCAGCAGTCACAACATTTCTTCGGCGAGGCAAATCCTGCTGGTAGACACCAGACAGTAGCCGGGCCTTAAGTTCGTCCGCAAGCTGATAATAACGATTAATATCTTTCAGTACCGGAACGGTGGCATCCAGCAATGTGGAAATAACCTGCGACCGTGAGATCTTCTGTTTTTTGCTGTATTCATCAACAACACGCAGAGTCTCAGAATTGGTTACATTGAAAGTGATTCGTTCTGACATGCCAATCACCTATTAAGCATTTTTTGGAAAGTGCATAACAATTAACCTTAAACACCTTCATTATCAACAAGTTTATTTTTTTATCTTTCTCTTTCGTTATCAATTCATAGTAATATGCTCTCACGTAAAAATACTGAATATGATGCTGTCAGGACAGCCTGGATACCAGGAACGAACATTTGGGTTTTTAGTATAATTAAGGTCTTCATGTTTTAAGAACTTCCTCTTCATATCCCCTCCCGCTGTGATCCGCTTAACCCGTCTGTATATATCCTGTCCCCACAGTACTGCTCAGTAAACAGAAATACTGTGACTTTCCAGCATAAAAATTACATATCACCACCTTCCTTTGTACACACACTACAAAGGATTAAATCATGGACTTTCCCTGGCCCTGGAACCGCAAATACACGATGAACTGGTTCCTGCTGTCGTTACTGAACCACCATCTTGATCAGCTACTGGAACGTTACTCCCGCCTTCAGCCCCTCAGACTCGATGTGTTCTATCAGAATGACACGTGGCGTTATAACCATCACGGATGGAACGAGACAGAAAGGGAGGTACGCCAGTTAACAGAACATCTGATGTCAGAGAGCAACATCGTGGGTCACTTCTGGGTGCTGGAGTGTACTTCCCGACACAAATGCCATGCCCATATCGTGATGTATCTTGATGGTCACCATAACCAGGCCACCTTTCCGGTAGCTGAACAGGCGGGGACTGCCTGGCAGAAGATTACACAGGGTGAGGGGTACCACAATCGCTGTGATCGTAAGAAATGCTACGAAGCCGATATCACCCGCCCCGTCAATTACGATGATGCTGCAGCCATCGACAACCTGCGCTACATCATCAGCTATCTCGCCAAGGAGAAATCAAAACACGGGCAGACTTACTACGGGGCCAGCGAGGTACCACCCGCGAGTGGACTGGGCAGACCGCGAGGGCTTCGATAAAACGTCGCACTTTTTTACGTCAGTTCCGGTTGTTATGCCGGAGAAGGGTACAGTGATTCATCACACGACTCCGGTACTTATTTAGCTACCGGAGAATCTCATCATGACAATTAAACCTTCCCTGTCTGAAGACCAGTTCGTCAATATGGCTTTCATTACCCATCTCACCGGATTAACCGATAAATGGTTCTACAAGCTCATCAAAGACGGTGAGTTTCCGGCCCCCATCAAGTTTGGTCGTAGTTCCCGCTGGCGACAGAGTGAAGTCGAAACCTGGCTACAGGCCCGCATTGATGCATCCCGGGGAGAGAATTCCGCCCTGGCAATGACCCACAAACTTACCGTAACTCCCGTGGAGGCGTTGTCATGAAAACACCGTATTCCCGTCATGACTTCCTGTTGCAGCATTACCAGCGCTGGCTGGACGATTTCACGCGTCTGGCTGTACGACATGGGTTGTGTCACCCGAACATCCAGGCCAGCCATCAACTCACCCTAGGTTGGCTCCGCTTCACGGGTACGGGGCAGGTCACTGCCGTGGTACCCCATGCTTTGTACCGGTTGTTCTGCGGTAATCAGCCTCCGGTCATCACGGTGACAGAGGACATGTCCACCCGGCTGGATTCAGATACCACGCTGCTGCTTCACCATCCCATGCTGGAAGGCATATTGCTGAGTGAATGTGCCCGGCTGAAGCAGTTCCCGGTACAACGGGCACTGTTGGTGATGCTACAGCGGCTGACCAGCCGGGAAATCCGACACAAAATAGTCTGGCAGTGCTGGCGCGATTTGATGTGCGGGGATGACCCTTGCGACTGGCTGGAGCGTCTGGTCGGACAGCCAGACGACGCGCTGTATCTCTGGCTGGGTGACCGCCAGGATAGTGACCCCGTTTTAACCCTGATGATGGATGAATACCTGCTGTTTACCGGCAACTGATGCCAGAGACGAAAGCACATCCTCCTCCCCCAATCCCGCATTACTTTCCACAGATACCGTTTCCCGCACCGCTTCACACTAGCGGAACGGCGCTGTCTGCGATTCAACGATAAGGATTTACAGATGAACTCAACCATTTTTACCGCACACTGTCAGGCCTGGCTTGATGACCTCACCCGGCTGCAGGTCACTCATGGGCTCTGCCAGCCTGAAATTAAAAAGTGGCACAGGCTGACCGTGACGTCCTGCTCGTTACCAAACGGGCTTACCGGACTGCTCATTATCCCGCAGTTTTTGCTGACAGTAACGCAGGCTGCTTGTGTGGAAGAAGAATCGGTAGCGGGACGTATCATTAAACGTGCTGAGGGGCCAGCGCTGGCGGGGATGTTGCGCAGTGAATGCTACCGACTGGGACTCAGTGCCATTGCTGAGCAGTTATCGCTGCTCTTCCGCCAGTATCCACAGCCCGGTATACGTGAATCACTGATGTTGCTGTGCTGGTGTGAGCTGGTGAAAGGGATTGAGCCGGAAGCATGGTACGCACTGCATCTGCTGCTTCCGGCCACGCTGAAGAAATGGATCAATACACGACAAAAAGAGTTCAATGGTTTATCGGCACTGACTGAGGATTACATTCGTGCCACCCGGCCACTGTGAAGGTCGGATACCTGTCCGTAACAGCGATCCGGTACCGAGCGGAATGCGCAATGTACCGGAGCATATGACCTGGATTGAGCAGAAAAATACGCGCTTACTGTATGGCTGTAACGGAGTAGCTGACCATCAGTTAACCGTGCGCCGACGAAGTATCGATTTCTGAGTCTGACAGTTTTTTACGTCAGCATTCCATTATGTGACAGCCACACCAATCCCCCCCTTTAATCATCTAATCGCAAGGCACAGGCTTCCCTTTTCGGGACGACTTGCGCCTGCCCTCAGGAGTCTGAAGATGTTTGCCAAATTCTTCCTCGCACACAACGGTAAACGGTGCTGTGTGACCTGCCATACCGATAGATACATTACAGTACATAACATCCAGATCGAGGTACTGGCATGCACATGCTGAAATGTTACATTGCCAATAATCGTGACGGGCACATTGTGACTGCTAAAGACGCGATGCAGTCACCAGGCAGGGTATGGACCTGCTCTTCCTGTGGCTGCCAGTTGATACTTCATGCGGGTTCATCTGGTGAGGCCCCCTGGTTTGAACATGACCAGCGAACAGTGACGACGAACGTTCTGATGCAATGTACCCATCTCGATCCTGAAGTGAAAGCCGAAGCCCGATGCCAAAAACTACGCAGTATCATCGGCAATCTGGATGCACCTGTAATGGTGCTGTTCTGGCATTGCGTGTGGTGCGGAAATCATTACAGTGGTAAAAAGCATTGCACTTCATGCGGAACAGGCATCTACAGTATCGAAGAAACTGACAAACAATCAGATGCGAACTGATTGGGCATGGGTTATTTCCTTAATATGATGAAGATCGCTTTATCACTCATGTTATTTCAGGAAATCTTATGGAGTTTTTAAACGATGAGCTGACAGAAATACAGCAAGTAAAGCGGGTGGTTCAGCAGGCCATCGACCAATACCCACGTCTGGCTGTATTTCGGTTGACGTTGGACTGCCCCAGCCCTGAGTCAATAGGGTGTTTTCAGGATACCGTCTACCGAAAAGTAAGTGAACTGGCAGCAACCCGACAATTGAGCGGCAGACCATCGCCACCAACAATTCTCAGATGGATTGGAAGCAAAACTTATCCCCACTCATATCAGACACTACTGATGCTCAACCAGGACACTTTTTACCTTTCCCGACACGACCTACTTCCGGAGAAGTGTTTCCAGACAATGAAAACTTTGCTCCGTCAGGCATACAATACAATCCGAATAACGAATGAACTGTATCAGAGTAATGAAACAAAAATAACCGTCTTAAGAGTGGACAGAACCCAGGCAGGACACTCTGACGCTGAGCATAAATTATTACAGGAAAATGCCCTGTCGTTTCGACCTGCAGCGATTACACAGAGCCCCAGTATCTTTCCCTGACTGAGTGACGAAACTAAAGACGCTCCCCAGCTATACGCTGCGTATGTTCAAATATCAGATCTAAATCACAGTATTGTTAAACATACCTACATCATAAAGAAAGCTCCTACCAGTTCTCCTCATGAAGATTTGGTACGATTTCAAAATGCTTTAAAATGTGATGTATTCGAGGGACCCTGGGTCCCTCTTTTTTATTCCACGCTAAATAACATCTCCGTACAAAAATCATTCCTGCTGCACCTTCCCTTCAGGAGTTAAATAATGCGTAAAGAAATATCAATTACATCACCAGATAATTATTTGGCGACAATACAATTTCGACTGGATGAAATGACTAATAATAATGTTGATCAGGAAGACTCACATGAGGAAACGTTGCGTTATCATACTCTGACCTGGGTAAACGCAGTCTCTTCAAATGGAAAAAAAATTGCATTCATCGCACCAGTTTTTCTGGTGCGGTGTCTGAATCCTGTAACCAGGCCAGCATATGTCCTCCCGCCATCGTGCGAATTACCGGAACCATTCACAACTGACATCCCATCTCTTTGTCATATTTTACTGAACGAGCTTCAGCGACTGGGCATGATGAAAAGGTATGAAGGGTTAAAAAATACCTTAGAGTTAATAAAACAGAACTGGCTAAAAGAAAAGCTGGTTTTGGCTAACTGGTATCTTTTGATGTCAGGGGAAAATTATTGGATATACAGTAATCAGAGCACATGCGATGATAATGTTCTGGATTCAGAGATAACCCGCTGTCTTCAGGCACACGGACATCTTCATTCAGAGATAGATGCCTGTGTCTTTTTTTCACACTTCGGGTGTTGGTCAACAACACCATATTTCTCTGACAACTTATCTGATAGCGACTGATTTAACCCCTTCTATTTTCAAAATTTCCGGGCACAGATCGCTGATGGAACTCCCGGGACGCAATGTCAGGACCAAAAGCAATTCCCATACATTCTCTCCTGAGGAACTTTTTTTCAGAGAGCGAAAAGCAAAACGTATTGACCTCGTCTGAAGCACAGTAAATACCCAGGCAACGCTATCCGGACCCAGTTTAACCAGCAAACCACAATGTCTGCTTAACAAGCGATTACTTAACTGACGAAACACTTCCAGTACAACAAGCGTTAATACGGCCCCGTAGATACCAATTTCATACAAACCACTCCCGATAACCAGGCCAATAGCCGCAGTAACCCACATACCTGCGGCTGTAGTCAGTCCCTTAACAACCTGTTTCTGAATGATAATTGTCCCTGCCCCCAGAAATCCCATACCGCTGACCACCTGTGCAGCGATACGGCTTGGATCTAAAGCGACATGGCTTTCCAGCAGAATATCTTCAAAACCATATTTGGAAACAATCATAAACATGGCGCTACCAATACCAACCAGAATATGCGTTCGTAACCCCGCTTCCTTCGCACGCAGCTGACGTTCAATCCCAATAAATCCACCTAATAATCCAGCCAGTGCAATTCTGAGTAGTAAATCAGTAACCATTATTTACATCCATTTCTTAATAAATATTCAGTACAACTTTGTTTAATGAAACCGGAGGATAACAATCGAATCTGTCAGCTGAATGATGACTGTCTTCAGTTGCACAAAAATACACCAACCAAATCGCTATACGCTAAGTGAGAAACAATAAACAATTTGTGACAACCATCACAAATCAGTGAATGTAAATATCTCATGCCTCTGCAAATGCCCCTCCAATATGGTTGACCATAAAATCCACACCATTTGGTTATTTATACCACCAAATAACAGCAAAACAACGCAACCATCCATTTACGAGTAATTTTCGGCACAACAACAGAACTTTCACTTACGGCCTTTGAAAAGGTATGACATAATAAGATTAATTTGTAATGAAAAGAGGACCTGAATTTTTTTACCCAGTCATAACATCATGTTTCCTGCCTTATATTCCCCACGGAAACCGTAATCATGAAAATTATTCTTAAATTACGATCGATATACTCGATCGATACGATCGATTTTGTTCAATTTTAATTCGCTAAGATTTTTCCTATAAATAACCACACATGAACTGTGGCTATGTCATTTATTAATATTTACGTCTGACTTTCCTGAACCGGGAATATTTATCAGTTCTCTCCGGGATGAGAGAAAACTCGTCTGAATATTATTCAGTTCATGTATCAACACCTGCCTGTCTGGATTATTTTATTTGTAACCAAGGAATTGATATGTTCAGAAAAACCTGCCTGACCGTGTTAGCCACCGCAGCCATGCTGAGTGGTACAAACGCCTTTGCCGACCCTCCCACCTCGGGCCCCTTTGGACAGGGCACCATTTTCTTCCACGGTACAGTGACTAACTCCCCCTGCAACATCGCACCGGGTGATGACGCTCTTAAAGTGGAGTTTGGCCAGGTGTCTTACCGCGCCCTGAAAACAGCAGATGCCACCACAGCATCCCAGCCGATTGTTATTCATCTGACAGATTGTTCATTTGACCCGGATACCGCATCGCCTGTAACCCGCCCAGAGGGTCTGATGTCTAAAGTGAAGGTAACCTTTACCGGGGACGCAACCAGCAATAATAAAGGGTATGTGAATACGGGCAGTGCCACCAACGTTGCTGTCCAGTTGCTCAAAAACGATAACAGCACACCGATCCCACCGGGTTACGTTCCGACCGATGCTGATGCCCAGCAGCTGCAGCCCGGTAATAATGAACTGCGTTTCTTTGCCCGACTGCTGGCTCTTGGTGCCGCCACGCCGGGTGAGGTTAAATCTCAGGTCACCTACACCCTGACCTACCTCTGATCCCAGAAAAATAAAAGCAGTGGCTGTGCATACCGTCCCGGAAGGGGCGCCGGGACGGTTTTGCCTCTAAAAATGTTTTCCGCCCCCGCATTCCCGGTGATAACCGCAGACAGAACCCAAAGACATGAAACTGACCCGGCTCGCCATACTCATCACCCTGACGCTTTCCGCACGCCCGGTACTGGCCACGGAATTTAACGTCAATATGCTGAACACAGAGGACAGAAAAAACGCTGACCTCTCGGCCTTCAGCCGGGAAGGGTATATTGCACCGGGCAACTACCTGCTGGATATCTGGCTGAACGAGCAGTCTGTCCGGGAGCAATACCCTGTCAGTGTGGTCCCGGTTAAGGGGGCCGGCAACGAGGAAGACTCCGTCATCTGCGTGACGTCTGAGCTGGTGGATATGCTGGGTCTGAATGCGGAGACTCTCAGTCGCCTGAAACCCGTTTCCGGTACACAGGGCGGACGCTGTCTGGACCTGCGCACCCCGGACAGTCAGGTGCGTTACAGCGCGGCGCAGCAGCGGCTGACCTTTGTGATACCGCAGGCCTGGATGCAGTATCAGGACCCGAACTGGGTTCCCCCTGCCCGCTGGAGTCAGGGCATCAGTGGCGCGCTGCTGGACTATAACCTGATGGTCAGTCGTTATATGCCGCAGCAGGGTACCTCCAGTACCAGCTACAGTCTGTACGGCACCGGTGGACTGAATCTGGGGGCCTGGCGACTGCGGAGTGACTGGCAGTACAGCCGGTATGACGCTGGTCAGAGACGCCCACAGTCCGATTTTTATCTGCCCCAGACCTATCTGTTCCGTCCTCTGCCGTCGGTGCGTTCCAGGCTGACGCTGGGGCAGACTTACCTCAATTCTGCCATTTTTGACTCCTTCCGTTTCGCCGGCGTCACGCTGGCCAGTGATGAGCGTATGCTGCCACCGTCCCTGCAGGGGTATGCCCCGCAAATCAGCGGCATTGCGAACAGTAATGCTGAGGTCACCGTCAGCCAGAACGGTCGCATCCTGTACCAGACCCGTGTGTCTCCCGGCCCTTTTGTCCTGCCTGACCTGAGTCAGAACATCAGCGGTAATCTGGATGTCACGCTCCGGGAAAGTAACGGAACCACACGCACATGGCAGGTCAACACCGCCAGCGTCCCGTTCATGGCCCGCCGGGGACAGTTACGTTATAAGGTGGCGGCTGGTCGTCCGCTGTACGGCGGGTCACACAATAACCGGGCGGTCAGCCCGGACTTTCTACTGGGGGAGGTCACCTGGGGGGCCTTTAACAGCACCTCGCTTTACGGCGGGGTCATCGCCTCCACCGGGGATTATCAGTCCCTTGCGCTGGGTGTCGGCCAGAACATGGGGATACTGGGAGCGGTGTCCGCGGATATCACCCGCTCGGATACCCGCCTTCCGCAGGGACTGCGTCAGACCGGATACAGTTACCGGATAAACTATGCCAAAACCTTCGATAAAACCGGCAGCACCCTGGCGTTTGTCGGTTACCGGTTTTCAGACCGCCATTACCTGTCCCTCCCGGAATATCTGGCGCGCCGGGCGGTGAACGGCGGTGACGTCTGGCACGAAAAGCAGAGTTACACCCTCACGTACAACCAGTATTTTTCCGCTCCCGCCATGAGCGCCTCCCTGTCCGTCAGCCGGCTGGCTTACTGGAATGCGGAATCAAACAATAACTGGATGCTCAGTCTGAACAAAAGCTTCAGCATCGGGGCCATTCGCGGAATTTCTGCCTCCCTGTCGCTGGCCCGTAACCAGTACGCCGGCGGCGGAACGCAGAACCAGGTTTATGCCTCCGTGACCGTTCCCTGGGGGGAAGGACGTCAGGTCAGCTATAACGCGCAGCGGGATAACCGGGGAAGCCTGCAGCAGAACGTCAGCTACAGCGATTTCAGCCATCCCGACACCACGTGGAATATCAGTGCCGGGCTGCGTCGTGATGACAGTACCGGCAGCAACAGTAACTTCAGCGGCAGTCTCCAGAGCCGGATGCCCTGGGGACAGGTCAGCGCGGATGCCACCCTGCAACCCGGTCAGTACCGCAGTCTGGGCCTGAGCTGGTATGGCTCGGCTACCGCCACGGCGCATGGCGCGGCCCTCAGCCAGTCCCTGTCCGGTAATGAGCCGCGGATGATGGTGGATACCGGCGGCGTGGCCGGCGTCCCGGTCTCCGGCAACAGCGGCGTGACCAACCGCTTCGGAATTGCGGTGGTCAGCGGCGGCGGCAGCTATCAGCGCAGCGACATCGCGGTCGACGTCACCCGTCTGCCGGAGGATGTGGAGGTCAGTGATTCAGTTATCAGTCAGGTCCTGACGGAAGGGGCAATTGGTTACCGGCGTATCAGCGCCAGTCGGGGGGCGCAGGTCATGGGACATATCCGCCTGGCTGACGGCAAAGCACCGCCGTTTGGTGCGCAGGTGATTTCAGAGAAAACGGGTAAAACACCGGGGATGGTGGGCGATGACGGGCTGGCATATCTGACCGGTATCGGTGACGAAGACCGCAGCGCGCTGGCGGTTTCCTGGAACGGGCGCGTGCAGTGCCGGCTGACCCTGCCGGCAGACCTGACGCTCAGCAAGGGGCCGCTTCTGCTGCCCTGCCGGTAAGCCTTTTCCGGGGTTAACCCCGGACGAACAACAGGGAGAACACAGAGTGAAACACAGCAGTATTGCCCGGGGCGTGGTGATTACCCTGGCGGCGTGGAGCCTGAACGCGCAGGCCGCCGTCAACGCGGACCGTACGCGGGTCATCATGAACGGGAACGAAAAAACGGTCTCCGTCACCCTGACCAATGAGAACAAAACGATGCCCTTTCTGGCCCAGTCCTGGGTGGATGACAGCAACGGCAGACGAAGCAGCATGCTGATGGTGCTGCCGCCGCTGCAGCGAGTTGATGGCGGTCAGAAAACACAGGTCCGCATCATGCAGGTACAGGGGACCGGGCTGGATAAACTGCCGGCGGACCGGGAAACGCTGTTCTGGTTCAACGTCCGCGAAATCCCGCCAGAGCCGGAGACAACGAATGTCCTGCAGCTGGCCCTGCAGAGCAGGCTGAAGCTGTTTTACCGTCCGGTTGCCATTAAAAAAGGCAGTAATGACACCTCAGAGAAAAAACTGACGGTGGAACGGGAGGGAGGGAAGCTGGTCCTGAAAAATCCGACGCCTTACCACATCACCCTCGCCTGGCTGGGGACCACCCGTCGTGAGCGCCTTGAAGGCTTCAGCGAGGGGGTGATGGTCTCCCCGCTGAGCACGCTGCCGGTAAAGGCCATCCTGCCGGCCGGGTCCACCCGACTGTGGGTGGGGTACGTGGACGACTACGGCGGGCTGCAGATGAACCAGTACACCTGTAACGCGCAGCGTTGTGCCATGTCACTGCGGGAGACAACACCATGACAGTACGGAGACGCCTTCTGCCGGCGGTGTTGTGCCTGCTCGCCGGGTACAGCCTCACGGCAGCGGCATACAATACATCCTCCTCCTGCACAGGAACGGGCAACACGACTTTTCCGCTACAGAACATCACCTTCTACGCGGGCCGGCTTCCCGCTGACGGAACGGTTTTGTACACCTCCCCGGCGTATCCTCTGTCGTATAAGTGTACGACCGAGCTGAGCAGCCAGACCACCTTTGCTCCCTCGCTGCAGAGACTGGGAGATTTTCAGGGGGTGGTTGATGCACTTCAGCGTGCCGGGCTGGGGCTGGATATCATTCTGCAGGAAGCGGGACAGCCAGAAGTGACCTGGTCCTGGCACGACATGCAGATACAGAATACGAAAAGGTTCGGTGCCTCCATGCCATCCAACGCCACTGATATTCCCCGTTCGGCCACCTTTAAACTGAGACTGTTTGTGGTGAAACGAATCGACAGTGCGCAGATTGTTCAGGTCCCCGCCCTGAGCGCCTTCAGCATCATCCCCGGCCCGAATCTCACCGCCTCGGCGGGTGTATACCTGACATCCACCGCGTTTTCCATCCGCTATATGCCGGACAACTTTGGCTATGTCAGTCTCAACCCCACCACGGTCAACCTCGGTCACATCTACACGAATTATCAGAATCCGGCCAAACGTGCCAGCTTTAAGGTTACGGCGGGTCAGCGGATGGGCGTCGGGGGACCGGATGGCACTTTTACCATCCCCCTGCAGACCACGTTTACCGCCACCGGTAAGACGCTGACCGATAACGGTCAGGCGGCCCGCATGACAACCGAGGATGGCCAGGCGAACGGACTGAAGCTGAGCATTCTGGACACGTCTTCCGGCGACAGGCTGACCTTTGGGCAGCCCTCCGACCTGGGCAAACTGAAATCCGGCGGAACCGGCATCCCCGCGACGCCGGTCATTAAAGACTATACGGCACTGCTGGAACAGGATGCCGGTACGCCGCTGAGAACAGGGCCCTTCTCAGCAGATGTGGTGGTGACTGTGACGTACAACTGAAGACGTCACATGTGGATATCGGGCGCTCTGCAGCATGGGGCATGACATGAAAAATAACAGACAAAAAATCACAGACTGAAAAAGGAAACAACGGAAACAGGGACGCTGTCAGCGGGTTTACCGGGCCCCCTGTTATCCGGTTAAGGAGTTGTCATTATGTGTTCAGAGAAAAAAATTAACGAAGCAGACCACACTCATCACCCGAGTCAGGCCGGATATGATGCCTGTTATATACCGGAGTCCGTCCGTCAGTATCGTGGAGAACCTCTGTATATCCTGGTGGCGTGGTGGTGCCTGCAACAGCACGACTGGGTCAACCGCAATCAGATTTCGGAGGCGTTCCGTGTACCTGTCCTGCGGGCCAGTTACCTGATGGCCTATTTGCGTAACAAAACCCGACGAGTAATCGTTGAAAGTCGTCAAATGTTACTGGCCAATAACGTTTATCGCTACGAAATTCAGGTCACCCGCGTGATGCTTCCCGGTTCCCGTAAAAAACGTCTCCCCGGGGAGAAAAGACGCCTGACCCGCAGACGTATTGGTAATGCAGACACGACACAGGCCACTCTTATCTGGAATAACCTGAGAAAAGGTAATCCATCCCCGGTAAAAGGGGGGACGAACAATGACTGAACCATCACTAAAAATGCCCGCAAGCAGGAACGTCATTCTTTATGGTGACTGCTGGCCTGTGGTCAGTGCCGTACAGAGCCTGACCACGACCATACTGCCGGACAGTGAGTGCCGGGCAATATTCGACCTGCCATCACTGATTGCGCAGCTCACGGTTGAGCCACGGGCGGCACTGATTTTATGTCTTCGTCCACGAGAGCATGTTTTCCTTTTTTACGCCCTCAGACAGGAGCTGTTTGACCATCCGGCCCTGGTCATCAGCGACGAGATATTCTTCAACGACAGACTCATGCTCAGGGTATGGGGCGATCTTCCCTGCATGATGCATGACGAGTTATCCATGATGGTAACCAGCCAGCAACTCTGTGAATTCCTGACAGTTCCTTCCGGTTATTGTCCGGAAAAAAGCCTTCTGGCGGAATTTCTGCAATCTCCGACGCTTCCTGTCGGATTTTCTGAAGTGCCTCAGATATTCCACCTCGAAGCACCACTGATGGACTATATGTCGTTACTGATATATCGGGAAATGCTCGACAGAAAAATCACACCTTTTCGTATGCGAATGCTCCAGGCGATCTGGTCTGGTTTTCAGACAAGGGATGAGCTTATTACTGAATTAGATGCCCCAAAAAGCAAAATATGGAATGAAAAACACCGTTTGCTGATGCAACTGGAGATGCCAGCACGTCTGCGTGACATTCTTTATGGCACCCGATTTTGTTCTTTCCTGCAAAGAACAGAATTTATATCACCTGCTGAGGTGGAAAATATGCGCTCTGAGGTCAGAGAACGACGGATAGCCAGGGTTGAAATGAATTGCATAACAACTCTCCCTAACGAAACAACATCCTGAATATATTGAAAAATGATAAAAAAAAGCTGTTGTAGGCACCGAAAAAAAACAGACAGAATCAGGAGCGATAAATGAGTTAACACATACAGGTGATCATTGCGGATATTCCCTCAGGATTGCTGTCCAGTTACTGACGTATAACCCACTGTCACCTGATCACTTTTAATATAATGTACTCAAAAATAACCATCATAATGGCAACTCTTATGACTGAAGCCAGTTATCTGATGCAGGAATAAAAATTATGTTACCCGAAGATATCGTACACTCGCTTGCAGACTGGCTTTCAAAAATGAATGATTTAGAGAAAATTGCTGCACTGAATAGCCTGCAACGATTCATACACTATCATGGCCCGTTTCGCAATGAACCCGTCGGTTGCGTCCAGTGGATACCAGCTGAGTGCGTGATAGCAAACGACTATAATCCGAATACCATAAGTCCGGTTGAACGAAAAATACTGGAACTGTCATTGCTACAGGACGGCTTTACTCAACCTATCGTTGTCACTGTGGGACGGGCTGAAGAACTTCATTATCACGTGATGGATGGCTATCAGCGTTATCTTCTCAGCCAGAAACCACTATTACGTAAGAGGCTGCGTGGGCATATCCCCGTGACAATTATACGCCCTCAAGATGATGCTATTTTCTCGCTGATGGCGGCGGTTACTCGTGAACAGGTGATAATCAATACCAAATAATTTTATTCAAAATAGTTCAGGGAAGAAAACATGATTCCTTAACTATGTATTTCCCCAATTAACTTACAGGGGGTTGATGCTGTCCAACAAAAGAATACCTGCCCGTGGACTCCCGATTATCCTGCTCCCGCAGTCCAGGCTATATGACTCTCCAGCGGATACCACCCACGCTTTATCTGTTCGATACAACTTCACAGTTTTACGAACTTTCCCTAGAGCCGTCTGCACAACCACAATCCCGGTATGAGTCTTTCTTATTCGTTGGTACATATACCCCCCAATAAGACTGTCAGTACTATCCTCTGATACCAATGATTTTTAACTCATTGGTATCATCATATGTTTTCGTATTTTTAGAATAATCGCTACCCATTACTTCACACTCTGACTAGATGGTCATTATCTTTATCAAGTGTCCTTTAATCTTCAGAAAACCAGGACTAACCCAGTCACTGATTAAGATTAACTTTCAACATTCAGTAAACCACTCGCTTTAAGCCCCTGCAATATCGCTGATATACATACATCACAATGGTGCTAAATCAATAAGCAAGGAATAACAATCCTAAACTCAAACAAATAAATTTTATTATCACGATAAACACACCTTGTTTTAGAACAACAGATGAATCAGCATTAAATCTCATACAGGCCCATAGATTTATTCTAATTATTCCCAAAACATCACGATGAGAAGACAGAACTGCTTTTGAGAACAAAAAAAGTGGATACGATTAATGATATAGCTGTATTTGTATCAACAAGTGATTTCTAAAACAATTCATCTGTACTGAAACGGTATAACTCGCTATGCTATCCTGGTTGGCCTGAGTGTTGATATTACGTGTTTAAGGAGTATAAGAATGTCATCGATTTCTGGGATTGATATTGTTACAGGGTTGCTCATCCCCGTAGTTCTGTATTTGATAAAGAAAATTATTGACTGGACAGGAAAAATCGTTGGTAACCCACGACCTAAACGAAAATACCAGTTTGATAAAATTCCTGCGGATAAGAAAGTAGAGATTTTTTCAAAAATTGATGCATTAAAAGAAAAAAAAACAACGCCGCATGTTCTTGTTCAGATGAAACTTTTATATGAACAACTGGGAATGTATTTGCCTGTGTGGCATTGTCACCAGTTGGTTTCCTGTATGGCGGCTGAAAATATTAGCTCGCTGGATGTACGTCTGCGAGGTTTTCTGAAAAACACAATTATCGGTCACTATCCTGAGAAAGGGTTCAGCGTTAACACCAAGGTTGTCCGCAGATCCTACGTGATAACTACCTTGTTTGGGATATTTGCAGTTGCTATGTTTATTTATGCAGGATGGGATTCCATCTCTTCTTTCTGGAGAAGCAAAGAGACAGGGTTGTTTATCTTGTTTTTATTGATTTATGCTTCCGCTATTATTACTGTTATAGGTTATATAATTTCCCAGATTGAAGATATCTACCTGGGTTCTAAATTTGGGCATTTATTCGAGACTTGGCTCAGGAACCATCCGCCGTGTAACGATGTGAACCCAGATACTTCTGCAGCAATGCCAACTGAGGAACAAGCATCATCCGAAGGCCCCCAAGAAGATTCTCTCGCGAGTTAACATGATTTATTAACGGGTGAGAACCGTTTGAAATACGCTCTTCTCACAATCAATATGCGTTTGACATTACCTAATTACTTACTGCAGGAGGCTGATTATGAAGGGTATTGGAACTGTACTTCAGGCTGGATACCTCAAACTGGATCACAGTATGAAGACCTACTCAGTTCTCACAGAGAATACTCTTTTGTTTACCGGTCATTTTGCCGATCTTGATCCTCATGGCTGGGGTTCTCTTTACGAAAAATTTACTGGTCAGGCATTTGAGGCTGAGGGTTACGAAGTTGAATACAGAGGGCTCACAGCAGGGTTTAATGATGGCGGTATCGACCTTATTCTACGAAAAGGGGATGACACTATTTTTGTTCAGTGCAAACATGCTTTTAAATCTTCACTATCTCGCAACTCCATTGAGAATATCCTGTATAAAGCAGGAAATTATATAAGCCGTAATATGCCCACGAATAGAGTACATCTGTGGTTAGTTGTACCTGATGTTAAACGAATAAAATGGAAACGGTATTTTTTACGGCACAACACTACACAGAATAAAGTTAAACTTGCTTTGATTGAAATCCGTATGCTATCTATCTGACGTCTTGATCTTAAAGTTGTGCAGACTGCGCCTGATGATCGCGATACCTGCCACCTCTGCGGTAGTGCGCCGCAATGCCATCCTGAGTACAACACAAAACGCCCATGGTTTGAATACCTGGCCAACACGCTGACAGACAACGGGGGACAACATTGCCCGTATGCATATTCTGAAGTAAGGGAAGTAAAACTGTAAGTACATCTGTTTTAGTTCCACGCACTTTTTAAGAGTCCAGGGTCTTCGGTCATCAGTCGGTACTCTTCCGGTGTCAGTTATTCAGGGATTCATTAGGCTCCTCGCTGTTATATTCCACCAGCCAGCGCTCTGTGATTTCCCGTGACTCATTTAGGGTTATGAAAATAATATTTCTATCAGATAGATCCAGTTAAAACGTTCGATAATATTATTCTTCGTTGCTTTACCTGATTTAATAATCTTTGCATCACGCCATGCGCTTCAGCCTATATCACCAGAGTCAGTGAGACTAATTTCAGCCCATTACCCATCCGCATCTTCAATAGATTGCTGTCGTTACTTTCTGCAATGGGAGAAATAATCTCCCCATACCAGCTATTAAAGTAGATCAAAAACCACCTCCATAGAAGGTGGTTTAAAATTGATAATTAAATAAACTCAATAATGTCCCTCAATGTACCCATACGCCTTCCGGAACAACTCCTTATCTTTCCCTAGTCCAAACTGGGCCAAGGTCAACAAAAGCGCCTTTTGGATTTCACGCGGCCCACTGTTAGAGTTTTGCCAGCCATCAAAACGGGTAGCTTTGACGATTTTATCAATTTGCTCTACAACATCACCGATTAACTTAGGGGTAGTTTCCGGGCGTGTTTCCAGGAAAAGCTTGGTCAACGCCTGTTTATTATCAGCTTCAGTTACTGGGTGCTCACCCGTTTCGCGTTCGGCTTGTACTGTATCTTTCGCAGCATCCAATAGGCCTTTCAACCAGTCGATAGCCTTGATAACACCAGCTTCATAATCCTGACGAAGTTTTTCCAGGCGCTCGCCCAATGCCACAAATTTAGGATCATGACTGCCGCGCAAACGCCCCATAAGATCAATCTCCAGGCGCTTGGCGCGTTGTTCCTGTTCTTTAGCGGTCAGGGTAAAAATAGCGTGCTGGTCCATGATCAACTCTTCAATATCATCGCGAATACGATTGATATCAGTATGCTCATGGATCATTTTGATGGTTTCAGGACCAAGCGCAGCCCAAACAAGCGCACCTGTCTGCCCCACCGGTCGCACCGATTCATAAATTTGCGCCAGCCATTTATAGTCCTGACGATAAGGGGTCAAAAAAGGATCTGGATTGATAGCTGACCATAACTTAGATAACACTCCAAAGCTGGCAGCAAATTCATCACGCTTCTCGTTAGTTGGCAGACATTCTTGCGCGGCCATAATACCTTCAAAACCTTCTATGGAACGATCCACACCAGGGAAGAAGGCCAGACATTTATTCAGTTGTAACGGCAATAGCTCTTTAAATGTCTCGATTCCCTCTACAACCCCTTCAATTTCTTCAGGGTTGTAGGCCAGAGCGGTACGCAGATTTTCGAAAACGCCGAGGTAGTCGATAATTAATCCCATGTCCTTGCGTACATCATCTGTTTCGTACAGCCGGTTGGTTCGGCACATAGCCTGCAGAAGGGTATGATCACGTAAAGGCTTATCGAGGTACATGCAGTAGCAAATTGGTGCATCAAAGCCCGTAAGCAGCTTGGCGGTAACAATAATAAGCTGTAATGGATGCCGAGGATCTTTAAAGCATTCAATCAGATCCTTTTGTACCTGCTCATCCGCGTCAATATACTGCCAACGTTCAAAATCGGCTTGTTTAACAGGTAGCTCCAATTCGTCATGCCATTTGAGCCAGTCCTTATTGAGCTTATCTTTTTTGCCACCCTCTTCAACTTTGACCGGAGCCTGGTCAACGTTCATAACCACTTCAACCGCATCAAAACCGAGCTTTTCACCGAGCAAATAATACATCTGCACACAGGCTTCACGATCGTATACCACAACCATGCCTTTCATCTTTTTCGGCATAACATGGCTGGTAAAATGCTCAACAATATCATTACTCACCGCAGCCATGCGTCTGGGGGATTTCAGCATGATGGCCAGCTTGCCGGCGCGTCTGGACAATGCTGCTTTTTCTTCTTCATCCAGGTTGTTTTCGGTAGCCAGTTGCTCGAATTCTTCGTTGATAGCATCACGATCCACACGGAGTTCAGCCAACCGAGGCTCGAACTTCACCGGGTTAGTCGCGCCGTCACGGATCGACTGCTTATAGCTATAGCGACTCATATAGCGACCAGGATCTTCTTCGGCACCGAACAACTTGAATGTATTACGATCAATGCCAGAAATCGGTGTGCCAGTCAGGCCATAGAAGTGGGCATTGGGTAATGCCCAGCGCATTTTCTCGCCTAATCCACCTTCCTGAGTCCGGTGAGCTTCGTCAACCAACACAATGATGTTGTCACGGTTGTTCAAGCCATTGGGGTTGCTATCGTCAATTTCGATATCTTTAAATTTAAAGATGGTGGTTATTAAAATGCCACGGCTGTCTTGCTCAATGTATTCGCCCAACTTTTTGCAGCTTTGCACTTTAATCAGGTTCTTAACGTCGGCCCCACCAAAAGTTTCGTTAATTTGACTGTCCAGATCTCGCCGGTCCACAACGATAAGTACCGTCGGGTTTTTTAATGCATTATCGGCACGCAGCATTTTAGCAGCGTAAAGCATCAGCAAGGATTTGCCCGATCCCTGGAAATGCCAAATCAGACCTTTCTTTGGATAGCCTCTACGAACACGCTCAACGATTTGTTTTGCTGCTTCAAATTGCGGATAACGCGGCAGGATTTTAACGCGTTTAGGTGGAGTATTTTTGCCCGTTTTGACGGTTGAAAATAATGCAAAAGATTCCAGTAGCTGCAATAAGGTCTGCGGATTTAATAAACCCTCGCAGCTGTTGAGTACCGATGCCAGGCCCGGCAAAATCTCATCACGAAGCTCAGTATTATGCCAGGGCCCCCAGTCTTTAACTCGGCCATTAATGGCACCATAGGCAAAAGTTTTACCTTCGCTGGCAAAACACAGCAAGTTAGGTACAAAGTAAGATTCAACATTTTTCCAATAGTGCTTTTTGCCGCCCATAAAGTCGGCGGCTCCGTCTTGCCAGGTCACGCTGGGGCGCGTTGCAGTTTTAACTTCTCCTACTACCAGTGGTATGCCGTTCACATACAGAACAATATCAAAATAGACTTCAGTAGCCGCGATATAATGCACCTGCTGCGCCACCACAAAGTGGTTGTTCTCTATATTTTCAAAATCAATCAAATTGATGGTGATATGGTCGCCATTCTCGCCAAAGGGCAAGGTTTTTTCGGCCATCAACCATTCTTTGAAGTTTTCATTGGCCTTTACCAGACCTGTGTGACGGGCTTCCAACATCACCCCCCTCAGCTTATAAATGACCTCATCGGCGTAATTTTCCTGCCTAGCGATATCGGGGTTTAACGAACAAAGCGCATCTTTCACCCACTCATCAACGAAAATATCCTGTGCTTGTTTAGGCAGATTTTCTCCTTGATAGTAGGTCCATCTGGCACCACTTAACCCTTTTAAGCGGTCAATAATTCCATTCTCTGTGACGTTTTGTTCGCTAAACATTTAAAGTCATCCTTTTAGTAAACTTTCTCTTATATATTTTTGGATATCTTTCACATTATCCTTTTTTGATTCCAAACCTTTGATAGCGACATCATATATCTTCAGCTGCTCTTCAATTTTTTCCATATGACTCAATGGAGGAAGCACGATAGGTAATTGCTTCAAACTACTAGGATTAATATTTGCTTGACTCACACCAGGTGTTGCATATGCTTTTAGCCTATACTGAATCAAAGGATGATTTAATAGACGATTAATAAACTCAGGTGTAGTAGCTAAAGGATCAAAATTAAGTCTGAGCAAATAAGAAGCAAAAGCAAATGACCCTTCTAAGTTGAAGAGAGCCGTTCTCCCAACCCATTCCATACTGTTTGTTCTATTAAATAAAATATCTCCTTTATTTAATATAATATCTGATAAATCATCAGCACTCAATTTTGAGTACTTTAAGTCGCTAGCTGTCACATTCCCATTTTCGAGATTCATCATTCTCAAAACTGGAGTAGTTCCTTCCTGGTGAAGTGCATCAGATGAGCCATATTGCACTTTAGTTATAATATCACCTAACTTGATAAGCCGCCAACCCTCTGGGATGGTTGCCTCTCCAGCGCCAAATAAAGAATGGAAAGTATTTCCACCTAACAATAGTTCTCTTTCAACTTGTCCTTTTAGTTTTAAAATAGCATTTTTGGCATGTTCTATTTTGGAGAGAACTTGTTCTGTCTTATGAAGAATCTCATAAAATTTTCCTTGTTCTTTCTTTGTTGGCAAATTGAATTCAAAATCAGCAAGATCCTTCCAATTTATATAAGGATTAGTCGACCCTTTTGACTTTAATATGGAGTATTTTGTAAAGCTATCTGTCAGCATTAAAAAAGGTAGAAGACGTCCATCAAATTTATCATTTGTCAGGGCTTCAATCACAAATGTCGTATTCGCAGTTATACCATCAAAATCAGCAATTGCTATTTTTTTCAAATATGTTCGTCTAGAACCATATAAAATACTCCCTTTCCGAAATATTCTATGGAAAGCAGGGCCAACATAATCATCATTAAAAGTACCCCATCTTTCAATTCTTAGAGTATCTGAATCTAGATGCCCTCCTTCAATGTAACGCTCAAACGGATTGTTATCTCTGTCTACAGATTCTTTAAGTTGTTTTGCAACCTCGCCAAACTTTACAAAATTTCTATTATCGATTTTCATAATTCATCACCAAACGATAATTTGAAGTTTGCTACTGTTTGAGAGGAAATTTCCTTACATATCCCTTTTGACTTCACTCGCGACACTTTCCAACTCTCAATAATACGATTAATATTAATCTCATTTACAGAGTATTTAGATTCTACATATAACTGAATAGATAGGTTATATTCGTTTTTCTTAATATCATCAATATCTACAAGATTTGCCAAAATAGCATTCTGGCTAGGGTAATTGAAGCACTCTATTAATTTTTCAATATTTTTTTCTGAAAGCCAGCTAAATGCGCTATCCCTCATTATTTCTCCCACCCCATTAATGAAGAGAATCTTATTTTTCCTTTTTTTAGACTTATTCATATTGAGTACAATCACGCATGCTTCCATTGGGGAATTATAGAATAAATTTGGCCCAAGACCTATTATTGCCTCAATGATATCAGAATCGACAATATTCTTGCGAATATTGTTTTCGACTTCCCGAAAAAGAACCCCATGAGGCCAAAGCATTGCTGCGCGCCCACTCTTTGGCTTTAAGCTTTTAATAATATGAGAGTAGAATGCGTAATCAGCACATCCCTGAGGAGGGACGCCATAATTATGACGGCCGTATGGGTCAGCTGCAAACTTGTCGCGATTCCATTTTTTGATAGAATAAGGGGGGTTAGCAAAAATTACATCAAACTGCTTCAGTTGATCATTCTCAATAAACTTGGGATCAGCCAAGGTGTCACCGCGCAGCACATCAAACTCTTCAATATCGTGCAGGAACATATTCATTCGGGCGATAGCGGAAGTTAGCAGATTTACTTCCTGACCATAAAGGTGCACTGAGCGCCACTCTTCCCCTCTAACACGGAGATCCATCACCGCGTTGAGCAACATCCCACCAGTACCGCAGGTAGGATCATAAGCAGTTTCACCCGGTTTTAAGCCCATAATGCGAGTCATCAGATGAACGACTGTACGATTGGTATAAAACTCAGCTGCCGTATGACCGGAATCATCAGCAAACTTTTTAATCAGGTATTCGTAGGCTTCCCCGAGATCATCCTGGGCGACAGATTTAATGCCAAGCGGGATTTTACTGAAATGTTCAATCAGATCAACCAGCAGGTGATCGGGTAAGCGCTCTTTATTGGTCCACTGCGCATCGCCGAAGACGCCATGTAAACGTGGGTTATTGGTTTCAATCAGTCGAAGCGCATTCTGGATCGCTTCGCCAATGTTTTTACTGGTATTACGAACCTTTTCCCAACGAGCCTCAGAGGGAATGTTGAAACGGTGGAACATCGGCATGGATGCATATTCTTCATCGCCTTCATGGAGTTCAAGCGCTTCGTTATATTCCTCCAGATATACATCTGATAAACGTTTATAAAACAACAATGGGAATACATACTGTTTATAGTCTGATGCATCTATTTGGCCACGCAGAAACTCGGCTGCCCCCCATAGCAGATCTTCCAGTTTCTTATTATTCACGCCACTCATATTTCAAACCCATCCTTGAGAAGCAAAGCCTCCAGCTCCTCTTCGAATATTTCTAGATCATTCATTTTTCTTTGGAAATCCTTTAATGCAATTTCGACTGTTATGATTTCTTCTTTTAGAGGTTTTTGTACATAGCGAGCAATATTCAAATTGAAATCATTGTCTTCAATTTCTTCAAAACAAACCCAACGAGCGATGCCTTCAATATCTTTTTCAATAGGTCCTTTTTGTTCATAAGTTTGGTAAATACTGTAAAGGTCATCAGACTGCTTTTCGGACAGAACATTTTGAGCCTGCCCCTTGGTAAAAATATCCTCAGCATTGATAATGAGCACATGATTTTTATGTGCGGCTGGACGAGATTTTCGTAGCACCAAGATACATGCAGGGATACTCGTGCCATAGAAAAGATTAGACGCGACACCAATAATGGCTTCTACACGATTTTCCTGTAATAACTTGGTACGAATCACACCTTCTGCATCGCCACGGAACAATACCCCATGAGGTAAAACTACAGCCATACGCCCATTGTCGTTAAGCGAAGCGAACATATGTTGCACCCAGGCAAAATCACCATTTGTTTTTGGTGCAAGCCCATATTGCTTACGGCCATAGGGATCGTTGGACCACAGGTCATACCCCCATTCTTTTAAGCTAAACGGAGGGTTAGCGATAACACAATCGAAAGTTTCTAAGCGATCGCCTTGCAAAAACTTAGGTTCGCGCAGTGTATCTCCACGCACAATATCGAAATCTTCCTGCCCATGCAGGAACAAGTTCATACGCGCGATGGCTTCGGTAGTCAGGTTTTTTTCCTGACCTTTAATTTTTAGCAAGCGCGGATCACCGCCGTTTTCTTTTACATGGTGGATAGTCTCGAGCAGCATACCACCAGTACCACAGGCTGGATCGTAGACACTCTCACCGGCTTTTGGATCAAGAATGTTAACCATCAAGCGAACAATAGTTCTTGGGGTGTAGAACTCACCAGCTTTCTTGTTAGCTTTATCTGCAAAACGTTTGATCAGGTACTCGTATGCACGCCCCATGTCATCGTCACGGACACTGGCAACGCCGAGATTCACCTTATTGAAGTGATTAAGTAACGTAGCCAGTAACTCATCAGAAAGGCGTTCTTTATTAGTCCAGCTGGCATCGCCAAAAATGCCATGCAATTTAGAATTTGCCAGTTCTATACCACGGAAGGAGTCTTTTAAGGCCTGACCGATGTCTTTGGTCTCAGCGAAAACATCGCGCCAGTGGCAATTTTCAGGTATCTGAATACGGTGAAACATCTTCCCTTTGGCAAGCTCTGCATCCCCAACGCTCTCCATCGCATCGGTAAATTCTTCGTCATATACATCACAAATGCGTTTGAAGAACAGGATTGGAAAAATGTACGTTTTGTAATCTGAGGCATCAATAGGCCCAGTGATGATATGGGCTGCATGCCAAAGATGGGCCTCAAGATCTTTTAGGTTAATCAGTGTCATTAATTCTTCTCTGTACGATTCTGCGAAGCAGGAACCTTTTGCAGTAAATCGTGTATTTCACAGTCAAAAAGCACGCAAAGTCTTTCTAATGTATCCAGGTCAACTTTCTGAGCCGTCTCTTTGTAAAGCAAAGTGATAGCGTTGCGACTCAGTCCGGTTTCCCTGACAACATCGGCAATTCGCATCTTATGTTCGCCCATGAGCCGAGCAAGATGGCAGCGGATCATAATGGTCCTTATCGTTGTGCTTAACGATGCAAAGCGTATCCCAAAATGCGAAAAAAATAAAAAAAATTCAAGCTGAAATGAAATTACAGCAGTTGGAAAAACACGTTTGGACAGGAAGACATGCATATTCAGCATGTTTAAATTCAGGATACATGTCGGGCATAAATACCCGAGATAGGTTCCAGTGAGGTCATATGCCAATTAGCGACACTTTGTTCTGCAGGAAATTATTACAAATCATTGCTATCGTTTTTTGTCTTTAGAGTAATCAAACGGGCTAACCCCCTTCTCCCGGTTCGCATCCAGATAATCAGCCCACCACTGCAGCATCAACCTGCGTTCTCCCAAATGTTCCGCCTTATGGATGTAAGCTGCCCGTACAGAACTACGCTCCTGGTGACTCATCTGCCGCTCTACCGCATCTCTCGACCAAAGCCCCGACTCAATCAACGAACTACACGCCATCGCCCTGAAACCATGCCCGCATACTTCCTTTTTCGTGTCATAGCCCATTACTCGCAGAGCCTTGTTCACCGTATTCTCGCTAAGAGGTTTTCGCGGATCGTGATCGCCTACAAAAATCAGCTCTCGATTCCCACTCATCCTTTTGATCTGTTCCAAAATGGCTAGAGCCTGTCGCGACAAGGGAACAAGATGTGGAGTCCGCATTTTCGAACCACGTTGAGAATGCTTTACACCTTCCAACGGTTCACGCTCACCAGGAATCGTCCACATGGCCGTTTCAAAATCAACTTCGGACCATCGAGCAAAGCGCAACTCGCTTGAGCGGATAAAAACTAGCAATGAAAGCTCCACAGCTAAGCGGGTTAATGGCCTACCAGAGTACTGATCAATGCGGTGAAGTAATTCGGGAATGCGTTCAAGATCCAGAGCCGCACGGTGCTTTCTTTTCGCCGTAGCAACCGCACCGGCAATTTCTTGCGCAGGGTTGTAGTCGATTAAACCGTTCTGAACGGCAAAGCGCATAATCGCGGTAGTCCGCTGCTGTAAACGGGCGGCAACTTCGAGCCGCCCGGATGACTCGACGGCTTTGATGGGGACAAGCAGATCCCGTGTCTTCAATTCAGCAATGTTCCGCTTACCGATGGCTGAAAAAAGATTATCTTCCAGGCTTTTCAATACACGAGCACTGTGCGACTCAGACCACTTTTGATTGCTGGCGTGCCACTCTCTGGCAACCACTTCAAACGTTATCGCCTCTTGCTCCTGCTCTACCTTAACGGCTTTCTTGTTCTCACTGGGATCGACACCATTAGCTAATAGCTTACGAGCCTCATCCCGGCGTGCCCGGGCATCCGCCAATGACACTTCAGGGTATTTTCCCAACGCCAGCATCTTCTCTTTGCCGCCAAAGCGATAGCGTAGCCGCCAGTATTTTGAGCCGTTAGGGTGAACCAGCAAAACCATGCCTTCACCGTCAGCCAGTTTGTAGGCTTTTGCTTCAGGCTTAGCCGAACGAACCTTCACATCACTCAGAGCCATGATGAGTATCCTTTCAAGGGTTCTGTGTGGGTACAAACATTATCGAACCGGGATATACCCGCAGTTGTACCCGCATCAGTAAGTTGATGTAGATTGAATCAGGTTGACTTAGGTTGAGTGAAAAAGCGAGGAAAGCCTTGCGGATACTGGATTTCAGGCACAAAAAAAGACGTCCGTTGACGTCTATTGATGTTCCGATGGTGCCGAAGGCCGGACTCGAACCGGCACGTATTTCTACGGTTGATTTTGAAT
>ERZ1673734.490-NODE-490-length-33221-cov-158.132937_pt1 | contig 33221 bp, 42 predicted proteins | sample MGYA00580199_ERZ1673734 | MGnify/ENA primary metagenome ERZ1673734 (study PRJEB41218, sample SAMN15661742) | gut metagenome | host: Homo sapiens | place: Canada: London | collected 2015-08-20/2019-03-30 | study: EMG produced TPA metagenomics assembly of...
TTGCCATAGACACCATCCCTGTCTTCCCCCACATGATGTGGGGGTTTTTTTTATCAGGTACTTAGAAGAAAACCCTTATAAATCAATCCATGCTGTAACCGCCAGAAGCGGCTACAGCGGGTTATAGTGTTTGGCAGCGTAGTCAACGTGTAGTCAAATTGCCAGCCCTCCACCTAGTGGGTTTAACGTTACCGCGTGCTTAAGATAATCAGGGGCAAGGTGAGCATAAACCATCGTCTGTTGTATGCTGGCGTGCCCCAGAATCTGCTGTAGCGCAATAATATTCCCCCCGTTCATCATGAACCAGCTTGCGAACGTGTGCCGGAGCACATGCGTGGCCTGTCCGCGCGGCAAGTCTGGTTTAACCTGCCTGAGCCGTTCACAGAAGTTTTCATAGTCAACTTTGAACAGTGGCCCCGTGTCGCTGGTCTTGATCTCTTTTTCCAGCTCTTCCGAGATCGGAACCGTTCGCTTTTTCCCGTTTTTGGTTTTGAGGAACGTTACGCGCCCGTGGTTAACCTGTTCACCTCGCAGCGTGCTGCCCTCTCCCCATCGTGCGCCAGTGCTTAGACATACCAGAGCTACGCGCCGATCGTCACCGGTCAAAGTTTCCAGCAGCCTGCCGATCTCTAACTTTGTTAGATAGGTCATGGCGGGCGGTGTTTCTTTCAGCGGTTCCAGACCCTTACAGGGGTTTTCCTTTCTGAACTCTTCCAGCTTGATCAACGCGCTGAACATGCCGGAAAGCCGATAGATATCGCGGTTAATCGTAGCCGCGCTGATCCCATCATCCAGCCTCTGGCTGCGGTGCTGCGCTATCGTGCGTTTGCTCAACCGGTTAACGGCCGGATCTCCCAGCGCCCTGATCGTTTTATTCAGGTGCCGTTTCTCAATTTCGCCATTTTCCAGAGTCTGCCCGTACAGCAACCACCAGGCTTCTAACAACTCGCTTAAGGTGCGGCGATCTACGCTCGCGCCCAGCCATTCTTTTTTGTCAGCGTTGACCAATACATAACGCTCAAAAAGTACAGCTTCTTGTTTCTTATCGAATCGCCTGCGGATGCGTTTTCCATTACGCCCGCGCGGGTAAACGTCTACTTCGTATTGACCACCTTCGAGCTTCTTAATCGACATAGCGAAGCCCTCCAGTGCAATTGTCATTTTGCGCTGATTGTTCTAGCGCAAAGAAAAACCAGATTTTTAGCCAGCCTTGAGGCCGGATCGGCGTGATGTTGTTCTGCCTTGCCCATCAGGGGAGAGAGTCGGGGCTATTTGCCCGGCCTGTGGTGCGGTGGTGCCAGTCATTAACCAAAGCGTGTATTTCTGAAATCGGGGGTGATTTGTGAAGCTAACCATAAATTTTTCAGTGACTTGTATTCCTTTCATTTCGTAGTTAGTTATTGATGGATAAGGAATTTCTAGCATTTCAGCTAGTTGAGTCCTTGTTACTCCTTCCGCCTCCCTTATCTGGCGAATCTTTTCACCCAAGCTTGACGAGTTTGTCATATCTGATCTATCCTCATTTCCAATGAATCACATCTGACTCATTAAAGCACCAGCCAGAAGCGGCTACAGCCAGCCATAAGCGGCTGAACATCGAAGAGGATTATTACACATGAAAGACAAATACCCAGAGGGCTACATCGAATTGCGTCACCCTGTGGACGCGGTGCCAACTCCGAAATTTGCCGAAATGATCGGTAAATCCGCCAACGCGGTGGGCGATATGGTACGCGACGGTAAGTTGCCGGTTGTCCAGATGAAGAACCCGGAAGCTGTTACAGGTCGTTCAGAAAACTGGATCTACATCCCGGAATTTAACCGCGCTATGCGTGACGCCTATTTCAACCGCCCGAAAGAGCAGCGCGACGCCTGGTTACTGTGGATCGGTCTTTGAGGTTATCGCTATGAGCCAGAGAACAGCCAACCACGAAAACCGGGTGCGCGAATGCAACAATATTTTGGACACCCATTTAAAAGATATGCAAACGGGCTTCATGATTCGCACCAATAGCGGCGAGTTTATGATCAGGGATAAAAAGCTGATTAAGAAAATAACCAAAGACGTGGCCCGCCATGTTGATGGTGAATTGCTTAAGCTGGGAATGTGAGGGCGATATGTTTAATACACTGAATAAAAGCTACACGGCAGTTATCAACCCTTTTTCTGATCTTAAAGTGGCTATCACAGGAAGATGATATGAGCCAGTTAGTGCAATTAAGCCGCCACTCTTATTTATATCGTGGCTTCACGATTCAAAAGTGCCCGCGTAATCCATTTACGTTTAAGCACTCTTATCGTATTTCCAGCAATGGCGATTATTACGGGCGTGACTTTGCTTTAGCAGAAGCCATGCGCACGGTTGATCAGATGTATAAGCAAGGGGGCAGTAATGCACGATGAAGGCCCATCACTGGCAAGCCTGCTTAAGCACGGGTGCCAGGTAACACACTTCAAGAATTCACGCGGCTGGCTGGAAACGCCGGACGGAAGATTTTTTAAGCCCGAACCGGCGAAGGTTCAATTTATCAAAGGTAAAAATAAACCGTTTATTTATACCACAAAAATAAATAAAGGCTTCCTGCTTACACTGGCTGAATTATTTAAAAAGCTAATTAAGTAATTCGGTTTTAAAAAATCAACTCTGTTTTCTCTGCCTCTTTATTAAGTGGCGGCGGTTCAACTCATTCTTTTTTTGAGGAAGAGATTATGACCAGACGTGATCAATATAGCTTCATTTTGCATGTCCTTTTACCTGCTATCGAAAATGAAGGATTAACCATTAAAACCCGCCGTGATGGTGAGTTAACCCTTTCAGCCAGCGGATCAGTAACCGTTAATTTTATTAGCAACCTGCGACAGCACTGCATTGACGAATTGCAGCGCTCTTCCGTTCCTTCTTCTCCTTACGGTTATTTATAAATAGAGGTCTTTTGCATGAGTAACGTAGCGAAACTTCAATTAGGTTTTTCACCGCTGACTAAAAAAATTCAGTTGGCAAAGATGCGCGATGATGGGGAAGGGCGCCGCCTTCGCGTTGGTAGCGATCCTGGTCGTGATGTGACTAACGAAGCTGCGCAATTAGTTTGGCAGTTGGTTATGTCTGAGGGCGGCGAAATCGGCTGGAACCTGTCGGACGGTAGCCGCATGGTTTTGAAGGCTGAGAAAGTGGGGCACGCATCATGAGCAGCCCTATTATTCGCCCGTTCATCAAATGGGCAGGGGGTAAAACCCGTGTCCTTCCTGACCTGCTGCCGCACCTTCCTAAAGCCGACTGCCTGATCGAACCGTTCGTAGGCGGCGCATCGGTATTTCTGGCGACTGAATACCGCCGCTATGTGCTGGCTGATATCAACCCGGATCTTATTAACCTGTATCGGGAAGTCACCCGTTACCCGGACTTAGTGATCGATGCGGCCCGCGAACTGTTCAACAGTAAGAACAGCCCGCAGGGATACATCGAAGTTCGCGCCGCGTTCAATAAGCAGGTGGGTACGGTAAAAAGCGGTGGGTTGCGTTATGGCGCTGAAATGGCGTGCATTATGCGCGCTGCTCAATTCCTGTATCTGAATCGCCACGGTTATAACGGCTTATGCCGATACAGCCGGAAGACCGGCTTTAACGTGCCGTTTGGCAAGTATAAGAGCGTCTACTTTCCAGAAAATGAAATCCGCCTGTTTGCCGAAAAGGCCAACGATACAAAGGCAATATTTCTTTGCGCGCCGTTCCAGCGTTCTCTACAGGTAGTCACGGGTGGTGATGTTCTCGTTTACTGCGATCCGCCTTACCTGCCTGAAAGCAAAACAGCCGATTTTACCCAATACCACACCGAACCATTCACGGAAGACAACCACCGCCAGTTAGTCCAGGCACTGCTGGAAGTTAACCGTAAGCATGGCGTGAAGGTCGTCATTTCCAACAGCGACACCGAAGCCACCCGCGCGATTTATCAGCCCTTCAAGATGCACGAAATCAGCGTGCAACGTTCCGTCAGCACTGACAAAGACAACCGACAGAAGGCCAAAGAAGTGATCGGCGTGCTGCCTGTCTGCGACTGCTGCGGGCGTTACGGCGGCGGTTGCCCTGATTGTGGCGCCGTGATGGGCGATGCGACTTACAACGCGATGGTTGCGGCGGGCACGTTTGACGATCTGGAGGCTTTTTAATGGCAAAAATCTATATCGCTGGCCCGATGAGCGGTTTGCCTGGACTCAATCGGCAGGCTTTTAACCGTGCTGCCGGGCACGTAGTGCGACGCGGAAACGTTGCCCTTAATCCGGCGATTTTGCCGGATGGATTAGAGCAGGCGGAATACATGGATATTTGCTTCGCTATGTTGCGTTGTGCTGACGGGATCTTCTTGCTGGATGGCTGGCAGCAGTCTGCCGGAGCCAGGGCAGAGCGCGCGCTTGCTGAAAAGTTAGGGTTGGATATTCAGCACCAACTGATTGATCGGCTGGAGGGGGGATCATGATTTCGCTTCATGATGGAGATGCCTCTTTCGCCTCATCTTTTACGAAGGTTGTTTATTCTGAGGATGGCAAACAGTGCTTTTCGGCTGGGTTTAAGCCAACCAAAGGTAAAAAATTCGTTGTCCTCCTGTTGGGTGAGGTGGATAAAACAGCGATTGATTATGATCTTGAAGCTGCATTAAACCGGCTTGGCTTTTACCGGAAAGAAGATAACCGGTTATGAGTGAGGCCCGTGGCCGTCGCGCCCCTTCTCCACCTCCACCGTTTCCGGGTAGCACTGACAATGCTATCCCTTACGCTTATGGCGGGAACAAACCATACCAGCCGATTGGCGTTGATGTAGCGCCGGGGCTGGATGGTTTCGACTATCTCAAGCCGGACGGCACGCGTAAGCATATCGCATTCAGTGAACTGGTGGCGGAAGACGAAAAGCCGGAGCGCAGCAAGCTGCTGCGTCGCCGTCTGTCTTCTCTTCCGCAGTATATCCGCCGCCACTTTGCCGCGAAGCTGGATGCACTGGACGCGAAAGACCGCAAAGCGGCAGATCACTGGCTGGTTAATACCTTTGAGCGACACGTATTAACGCGCATTGATAGCGTGAACAGTGTTTACCAGCCTGACACTGTGATGCCCGGCATTCTGCTGCCAATCCGCGATCAGCTTTTCCGTATGCTCTGGGCAGGGAAGAAAGAGTTAAAAAGACTGGCTTATACACTTGCCGATATTTTTACGAGCGAGTTTATACGCGAGTCCGATCACCAATTGGCACGCACCGGCGATCCTGAGTTCGCGGCGCTTTCTGGCTATGGCCGTATTGCGTCGCTGGCGGTGCATCTAAAAACGCCGATCCCCGGCTGGACAGCGTATTGCAATGAAGAACTTGAAGCGGAGGATGCGTTACGCGCGGTTCTCCGTCTTGAGTCACCGCAGTGGTGGTTAAACCGCCTGCGCCGTATCCATGCCCGGTGGCGTGAGCATTTGATGATCGCAGCGGGATACGTCCAGAAAAAATCTTCCCCATACAGTAGCGCCCCGTGCCTTACGGAATGGCTGGCCCAGAAAAAGGCTAACCGCGAATACCTTAAGGCTATGGAACTGGAAGACCAGGACACGGGCGAGCGCATTTCACTGATCGATAAAGTCGCCGGCAGTGTTGCCAATCCGGCCAACCGTCGCCGCGAACTCATGACGAGAATGCGCGGATTTGAAGATCTGGCGAAGCTGGAAGGGCTGGCCGGTGACTTCTACACGCTGACAGCGCCTTCCCGTTACCACTCCATGCAGCATAACGGGCGCCGCAATAATAAATACTGTGGCGCGTCGCCGCGCGAGACGCAGCAATATCTTTGCAAAGTCTGGGCAAGAACCCGCGCAGCATGGAAGAGGAAAGGGATCCGCGTCTTTGGTTTCCGCGTGGTCGAACCGCACCACGATGCAACGCCACACTGGCATTTACTTCTTTTTATGCGCCCGGAATGCGTCGAGCAGGCGCGCGAAATCTTCCGTAAATATGCCCTGAAAGAAGACGGCAACGAGCCGGGAGCGCAGGAAAACCGCTTTCAGGTTGTGCCGATCGACGATGCCCACGGCAGCGCAACCGGCTACATAGCGAAATACATTTCGAAGAATATCGACGGCTTCGCGCTGGATGGTGAGAAAGACGACGAAACCGGGGAAGACCTGAAAGAAATGTCACTCCGCGTTAGCGCGTGGGCATCGCGCTGGGCTATTCGTCAGTTTCAGCAGATCGGCGGTGCGCCGGTCACGGTATATCGCGAACTTCGCCGCCTGGGCGATCGCGAACTGGTGTTACACCCTGAACTGGAAACCGCCCGGCAGGCCGCTAACGGTGGCGAATGGGATAACTACGTATTAGCCCAGGGGGGCCCGTTGGTTGAGCGCGATAAGCTGCGCATCCGTCTGAACTATGAAACCACTGAAAATGGCAACGCCTACGGCGATAACGTCCAGCGAATCACTGGTATTTACTGCCCGATTACAGGCAATGACTCTTTGATCTTCACCCGCACCACTCAATACAAAATCGTGCCGAAGCGCCAGAGCGCTGACGGTGTGGCCGTTGACGTTGGTTTTTCAGGCGGCAGCGCCGCCCCTCGGAGTTCTGTCAATAACTGTACGCGGGATCCCGCGGCAGGTGCTGACGGTGTTGAACATGCCGCCAGCGAAGCTACAGGACAGTCAGGAATGACTGTGCCAGCTGAGGGCGTGACGGTGAATTTTGATGCGCTTTCACGGCGGGAAAAGCGAGAACTGGCGCAGCGGCTTAGTGACGATGTGCGAAGTAAGCGTAAAAAACGGCCACCGGAACGGGAAGAGGGGGCCGGGCTATCCGCGAAAGAGCAGCAGATCAGTGAACTGCTGGCGCTGCGTGGGATTGATGCCAGCGCCGGAATGGTCAGATCGATGATGGCCGGTGCGTCAGTGGCGTGCGGTGATCTTGTTATGACCGTGCAGGACGGGCGGTTGGTATCGCGCAACCGCGCCGCGTCAGGGCTGGATAAGCTGCCGTCGCAGGTGATGGCAGCGAAGAAAAAGACAAGCGACCTCGTGAACAGGATGAAGGCTGCGTTTTCGGGGCGGAAGTAGGGCGCCGATCGGCATGGTCGGCTTTGACAGTGTGGTACCGAAATACCGCGACGGCCGGAATGGTCAGCTTTGACGGTGTGGTACCGGATTCCGGCAAATACCGCCATTTCCGGCTGTGTTGGCCATACATCGAGAACCGTCATTTTTAACAGTGCTGCAGGTTGTTCGAAATGACGGTGCCAGCTGAGGACGAAAGAGAATGAGCTATCTGGGAAGTAAAGCGGCGAGCGGGGTTTATCAGAAGATTATTGCTGAAATGCCCCCGCATGATACCTACATTGAAACGCATCTGGGGGGCGGTGCTATCATGCTGCGCAAGCCACCGGCCAGGCACAATATCGGCATTGATAAGGATGAGGAAGCGCTGACGAATTTCATGGAACGTGAGGGGTACGGGCAGATCCCAAACCTTCAACTGGTAAACCGTGACGCAGTAGACGTTCTGGAAAAATTCTTTCTCTACCCACCCAGCGCGGGCAACCGCGTATTGCTGTACGTGGATCCTCCGTACCTTCATGAAACCAGAACCAGCAACGCACGTTACCGCTGTGAGTACCAGGTTGCAGACCATGTGCGCTTGCTAACCTGTCTGAAATCCCTACCACCCGAGATCCGGATTATACTGTCAGGCTACCCGTCGCAGCTCTATGAGGAGCTTTTACCGGGCTGGCGCAGTAAAGAATTTCAGGCCATGACACGCGGCGGCGTGCGAACAGAAAAAATCTGGATGAACTACCCTGAAGGGGCCGCATATTCCCACAAGTTTGCCGGAAAAGATTACAACGATCGGCACCGTATAAAGCGCAAAGCTGAGCGCTGGCGCGCAAAATATGCAGCCCTTCCGCCTGCTGAACGACTGGCAATCATGGTGGCGCTAAACGAGGTCGATGCAGGGCAGTAAAAAAAGCCGCCTGGGCTGGCGGCTTCTTCAATGGCGATGGTTATTTATTTTTCTTAAGCGGTTTAGCTTTCCAGCGCTTCACCAGCCATTCGAACTCTTGATAGGTCGTCTCTGATTTGATGTGTTCCCTGATGGCTTTGATAAGGGGTTCGGCAATATCGTAGGTTTCTATCACGGTGGTGTATGACGTCCGCTTGATCATCTGCTCGTTATAAATACCTTCGCGGATACTTACGGCAACCCTTTCGTAAAAGTTCAGGATGTACTGAAACTTGCGGCGTTCGATCATTTCCTCTTCGGTGATCTTGTTGCCGTCGCATGGAAAGACGTAAGAGCGGAAAGATTTTCCTGAACGATGCACTTGCTTAAGGACATGTAGCGACTCTATGTACTGCGTATCCTGGCGGCTTTCGAAAAGAAAATTAGCGGTTTGAGTTTTCTTTGCGGTACGGACGTTGTAGACGATCGTCCAGATGGCAACGATAACGCCGAGTAGCACAATAGCGTTACTGATGATTTGCAGGGTGTTGGCGTCTAATGTCATGTTTTTCATCCATAAAAAAGGCGGGGTAAATTTCCCCGCCTCGTAGAGGTTAGTGCGGCTTAGAAGCCGTCAAACTCGTCAAATGCTCTTTTCATATTAACCCCCTTAGGTGTACCGAGGTGACTACGCTTTGTAGTCATGCGTAGCTGAAAATTACCTCAAAGGTAATCTGGAGTCAAATATATGGGCATTTTTTGGCTGCACAATAGTGCACAAATTTGCACAATTTTTTTGATGCTGTTTATGCCCTTTCCGCCCTGTGGCGGCGCGGTCTGCCCCCAGATCGGGAAATGCACAAAAAACGAAGCAAATGTCGCGCGCAGGTGACGGGGGAACAGCCCACGCGACAGGGGTCAGGGAGGGGGTGCCATTAAATGGTATTCTTAGGCCTTTTCCGCCTTCGTCGCGCGCTTTCTTGCTTCCGGGTGTGTCGCGGGGTCGATTGCAGTTCGTGCCTGCCAGAATGGCGCTCATGCGCTCTGAGTGAGGGGCGTTAAAGGTCGTGTCGAGTGGTGCTCAGGTGGTGGCCGGTCATGCTGGAATTGAAAATTACTGAAGGAGAACCGCCACACGATGTGCGGCGGGTGGAGCGGGTTACTCGTCTTTGAGCAGAGCGTAGGGATTAAAGCGGATCACTTCCTGACCGAGCCAGTCATTGACGCCCTTCATTGCCTCCATCACTGGCAACATTTCGTTGATGGCGAAGACGCGCGCGGCCTTCTCAACATCACCTAGCGAGCCGTTGCCTTCTGGCATTGCGCCCATCAGCTGCGGCGGGATGCGGTGAGCGTCGCGCAAATCGTTGCGCGTTGCTGATTTGATGTTAAGAAACTCATCCTTTGCCGATATCTGGCTGAACGGCAACAGTTGCACGCCATCCTTGCCGCCGCCCGGTGCGTGGATCAGCACGTTTTTGAAGGAGCCTTTTCCTCTGGCTTGTGACAGCGTTTTTTGCACCACCTTTATGCTTTCCTGATCCACCTTCTCCGAACCGACATAGAGAATACATCCGGCATGGGATCCGTTGTCGTAATAGAGTTTGCGGAACTTATCGGCGGAATGTGACAGGCTGGCGGACAGCAGCGCCCCCATATATTCCGGCATACCGTAGATTTCCTGATGAATATCCGGGTTCATGATGTGGCAGACCTCGCCCGCCTTAAATTCGTATTCATCTTTCCACTGCCGGATAAACCAGTAGTTATCAAGGTCGCTCCCTCGTCGCGTATTCAGTGCCGGAACATGCTGGAGTCTGAGCGGAGCACCCAGAAGGTTAGAGCGACGTTCAAGATAGGCATTACCAAAGACAAACCAGTCAAGGGCAAACGCAGAGAAGGCCTGACGTGAGAGCAACGGATGGGGGATATAGCACCCAGTCAGCACATTGCGTTTGAAGTAAAGCGCAGACTGATGCAGCGGGGATTGCGAGAACGCACGGGTTAACCCTTTCCAGTCAATTGGCGTTTCATAGTACCGGCCATTATCCATGCAGCACATGCTATCCAGCAGATCATAGCCGTCTGTGACTGAATATGGCCCGTCAAACGTGAAGGCGCTGAGCGCCGGATCGCTTCTAAGCGCGTCAGAAATATCAGGCTGTCCGGCACCGCCACTGCTGGCAGTGTGATTGTTTTTGTAGGTGCGCTTCTTCATCAGAACTCCATAGCAAACCCGCCGCTGCCACTCTCCTGGCCCAGCGGTTCGTTAATAATGGCGAGCATATTCGCCCAGGCTAAATCCCCGTGGCTGACGCCACGCGAGCGGTCAGTGTCATAGGTGATGAATCCGCCCGGCGTCTTTACCTTGCGAACAGAGTTAAAGGCGTTGATCAGGGCGCGCTCGCTGCGGTCATATTCCCATCGCCCGGCGCGGATCAGCTGTAGCATTTTCAGCACCAGGGCGCGCTTTGACGTCATTGACATGGTGTAGGGCATCGCCATCGGGAAAAACTTCTTCACTATCTGGTAAACGGCTTCACCATTACCGCCCGTCACGTCGATGCCGACATGCTGAACGTTGTATTTGAAGGTGAAGTTTTCGATAACTTTCGCCTGCTCTTCAAATTCAAGGCCGCGCACCTGTTCCGTTTCCACCGTACGGAATTTACCGCCCGGCACCAGTGGCGGAACCACAACGCAAATCGCGCCGCTGTCACCGTTGCCGCTGCTGCCGTTGGCGTCATAACCAATCCATACCGGGCGGTTACCCATCGGCCTGGACGCGAAAGGCTTCCAGTCCGGCCATTCGTCGTAACCATCTGCCCCGCAGCCAATCAGGGCGTTAAGGTTGAATGCAGACTCGCCATCGCGAACGAACTCGCACATGTACAGGTTGCGGAATTCATCCTCGCTGTTTTCATCCTGGATTTCTTCAAGGTCGGTGTATTCCCAGCCGTGGTCTATCACGTCCTTCAGGGTGACTATCTGACGCCAGGTTTTATCCGGGCATAACAGCCCGCTGTTCAGCGTTTTCCAGCCCACATCAAACGCTTTGCGCTGTGCCTTCGGGCGTTTCTCATTCCAGCGATCGCCCGTCCAGAACGGGTAAGCCTCATGGGTTTCACCTGAGGGCGTGGAAAAGTAGGTACGCGTCAGTCCCTTCAGCGTTGCCATCGCACCCGCAACCTTTCGCAGGTTGGTGAAATTGCTGACCCAAAAGAATTCGTCAAACTTCAGGTTGCCCGTATATGACTGCGCTGTTGCAGCGGACGTGCCGAGGAAATGCAGCTCTGCGCCGTTACTCAGTACGATTTTGTCACCGCCCTTAAGCTCAACGTCCACCTCTTCCGCCATCTTCTGAATGAATCCCCTGAACTGGTGCGCCTGTCGGCGGGATGCAGACAGAAATATCTGGTTGCGCTGGTACGGGTATTTCACATCATCGCGCAGCGCATCAAGCAACGCCTCGCGTGCAAAGTACCAGGTTGCGCCAATCTGGCGGGACTTCAGTATCATGCGGTTTCGGTGGTGGCGTTGCTCATACCAGCCGCGTTGATGCCACGAAAGGGAATCAAGTATTTTCTCCCGCAGCGCGACGATCTGTTCTTCGGTGAAGTGGTTTTTCAGCTTGCGCTTGCGCGGCTTTTTGCCCGCGCCAGCCCCTGCCGGTTGTCCGTCAGACAGCTTTTTCAGTTGCCGGGTCAGCAGGTCAATCTCCTTGAAGTCTCCCCCGGTCTTGTCTTTCTTGTCCGTAAGCTGGATGAGGCGCGCATCCATCGACTGGCTGACGCGCTGGACGGGCGGCGTTTCATCCCATTCATCGCGTTTCTTCCAGGCGTAAATTGTGTTCTGATTAATCCCCATCAGGCGCGCGATCTCCGCTGGCGGGTAGCCCTGCCAGTAAAGTTGTTTTGCCCTCTGACGTACAAAAGCGTCCTGTATCATCTGCCCTCCACCGTTTATGGAGTGAAGATTACCCCGCGCGCGATCCCGCTATCGCCCCCTTTATGGTCTGGCCTTCCTCCGACAACAAAACCTCGTTGAGACAGCAAGTTACGCTCTGCCATCATGGCCGTACAGAAACCACTCAACAGGATTATCGACATGGCTAGCGCAGCTAAACCAGCCCGTAAGAAATTCCGCGTTGCCGTCTCCGGTGCCACCGTTGACGGGCGTGAAATTCGCCCTGAGCACCTTCGTGATGCAGCAGCAAACTACAGCCCGGACGTGTACGGCGCACGCGTCAACGTGGAGCACTATCTTTCGCCTTTCCCCGGCAGTGATTTCGGCGCGATGGGGGATGTGACGGCGCTGAGTGCTGAAGATATCAGCGAAGGCCCGCTCGCCGGACGCACCGCGCTTTACGCCGAGATTGAACCTTCTGAGCGTATGAAGAAGCTGACGGAGGAAGGTAAGAAAATTTACTCCAGCATTGAACTGCACCCGCAGTTTGCGCTTAACGGCAAGGCGTATGTGATGGGGCTGGCGATGACCGATACCCCGGCAAGCCTCGGCACCGAGCGCCTGAAATTTGCCGCGCAGCAGCGTCAGCAGGTTATGTCATTTAACAATCAGCAGGGTGAAGCCCCGCTGTTCACCGATGCCATTGAGGCTGAAATTATCGAACTGGCTGAGCAGCGCAGCGATGAAGGCAAACAGTGGTTCGGGCGTGTCATGGGGATTATCGGCAAAGGCCGTAAATCTGACGGTGAGCAGTTCAGCCAGGTGCGTGACGCCGTGGAGAACGTCGCCCAATCCCATGCCGATCTGCTGGACAGCTTCAACGACCTGAGCCGCGCCCGCGAACAGGACAGCCAAGCCATCCAGAAGCTGACCTCCGATCTTGCCGCGCTGACCAGCAAGCTGGGCAGCACAGACGCAAATTTCAGCCAGCGGGAACCCGCGAGCGGTGGCGCTAACGCGCAACTGGCTGATTACTGATATTCACAAAGAGAGCAGAGAACATGGATAACAATACCCGCCAGCTATTTGATCAGTACATCGCCCGGCAGGCACAGCTAAACGGCGTTTCCACCGCCGCGATTGCTGCAAAATTCGCTGTAGACCCGACGCGTCAGCAGCGCCTGGAACAGGCCGCGCAGGAAAATGATTCCTTCCTGAGCAAAATTAACGTGTTTGGCGTAAACCAGCAGATCGGCCAGAAAGTCCTGATCGGCAGTAAAGGCCCGATGGCTGGCGTAAACAACAGTGTTACCAGTCGTCGCAACCCTGGCTCAAATCATTCAATGGAGCCGTTCGACTACATGTGTCGCAAGGTCAACTATGACTACGGTATCAGCTATGAACAGCTCGATGCATGGGCGCACATGCCGGAGTTCCAGCCGCTGATCAGTAAGGCAATGGCCCGCCAGATGTCGCTTGACCGCATCATGATTGGCTTTAACGGCGTGAAGTACAGCGACCCGTCTGACCGTGCCGCTAACCCGCTGTTGCAGGACTGTGGCATTGGCTGGCTGGAAAAAATCCGCCAGGAAGCGCCGCACCGCGTCATTTCCAATGTGACGATCACCTCGCGCGATGAAGATAACAAGATTGTCGCAAAAGGCACCTACGGCAACATTGGCGCTGCGGTGTACGACGCCAAAAACAGCCTGATGGATGAATGGCACAAACGTAACCCGGATAACGTGGTGATTCTGGCGGGCGACCTGCTGACGAGCAGCAATTTCTCGGCCATCAACGCATTAAGCCAGACCAACCCGAATACCGAAATGCTGGCCGGTCAGCTTATTGTCGCGCAGGAGCGCGTAGGCAATATGCCGACCTTTATCGCGCCTTACTTCCCGGTAAATGGCGTGCTGATCACGCCGTTCAAAAACCTGTCGGTGTACTACCAGCGTGGCGGTCTGCGCCGGACGATCAAAGAAGAGCCGGAATACAACCGTGTCGCAACGTATCAGTCGTCAAACGATGACTTCGTCATTGAAGACTACGGCAATGTTGCGTTCATTGACGGCATTCAGTTCGCCCAGGCCGAACCGGCAGGCGAGTGACAGAAGCGGCGGGGCATTGCCCCGCCATGACGGGGAGAAGTGACGATGTTAACACCGGCACAACGACATTTTCAGAAGGTCATGGCAGAACGCCGGGGCCAGGCGGATGAAGAATCCGATATCCAGCGCACCGCGCATGAGCAAATTCTGCATCGCCTGCGTATGGACTTGTCCCGCCTCAGCGGCGTGCAGTCCGAAGAAACCAAAGCCGAAATGAAGAAATCCATGCTGCCTGAATACGAGGGATGGATTGAAGGCACGCTCGACGGCGACAGTGGGCGGCAGGATGAAGTCATTACCAGGCTGATGGTCTGGGCGATTGACTGTCGTGACTATGCGCTTGCGTTGAGGCTGGGGCGCTACGTGGTACGCCACGGGCTGACGCTGCCGGATAACTTCAACCGCACGGCAGCGACCTTCCTGACTGAAGAAATGAGCAAGCCACTGTTGACGCTCGCGGCTGCTGATGCCGACGCTGATTTGTCGTCCGGTATCGCAGTGCTTGACGAAGTCGCGGGAATTGTCGCCGACAGTGATATGCCGGATGTGGTGCGCGCCAAGTTGTGCAAGGCCCGCGCACTTGCCCGCCGTGGCGCGACTGATATCACGGCCAAAGCGGAAGCACTGGCGCTGTTCCGTGAGGCGCTTACGCGCAACCCCAACGCCGGGGTGAAAAAAGAGATTGCCACGCTTGCCCGTGAAGTTAAGAAGCTGTCTGCGGATAGCGGCACGGGTGAAGGCGATACGGCCAGCACCGACAAAACTGACGGTACTGCAGAGCCTGTTCCTGAAAAGACCACCACCGCCAGCGCAGCAGGTAAAGCGACGGCACGTAAAACCACGACTAAGACGGCAACAGGCAAAGCGACAAAACGCAAGCCTGCCAGCCAGAAAAAGAATTAACGACTTCGGCCCCGTCCGACAGGCGGCGCGGGTGGATATCTGCCCGTTTACGGTCTTTTAACCACCCGCCCACCGCCTGATTTATGGGAGATAAGTGCATGAGCAGCCTTGTGGCTAATAAGCGCGTGTTGCCTGCCGACAGCGATACCCCCGATGTTGATGATGGTGATACCACCGTCAGTGCCGGGGACTTCTGGCCGGTGATTAAACTCGCCGATCTCCGTCTGGCCGCGCGCATCACAGGTGGTATCACCACGTCCAGGCTGATGCACGTCACCACGGAAGCGGTAGCCCATGTCACCGCGCAGTTGCTGGACTGGCGTGCCGGTCAGGTCAAAGCAGGTTTTCACACGCTGGAAGATGTGCCTTCAGTCCTGCCGTCAGGTGATACGGAAAAGCTGGTTATCAACGGTGAAAACGTGAAGGTGTACCGCTTCCGCCGCGCAGTCTATTCGATTGCCAGGGCGCTGGTACTTGAAGGTTATCGCGACGTTGATACCACGGCGAAAGGCGACAAAGACGCCGCCGCGCTTGACCTGCAACGGGATGATCTCTGGCGGGATGCCCGCTGGAGTATTGCCGACATTCGCGACACGCCGCGCCTCTATGCGGAGCTTTGCTGATGAAAGTAAAGGCATTGCAGGGGGATACGGTGGATTTGCTTTGCTGGCGTCACTACGGCACCACGCAGGGCGTGACCGAAAAAGTGTTATCTGCCAATCCCGGACTGAGCCAGCAGGTTTTTCTTGAAGCCGGTCAGGAGATTGAACTGCCGGAAATCGCGCGCAAAGCACAGCGGGAGTTGGTGCAGCTTTGGGATTGAGAGGTTGCCATGAGCGACGTACCTACGGGGATGCTGGAACAAACAATGAAATGGATTGCTACATATCTGCCGACGCTCTACGCGGCAGGTGCAGCGTTGAGCATATCGGCGCTGATGAGTCTGTATGACGGCCAGTCAATGCTGAAAACCGCCACCGGTTCACTGGTCTGCGGGATTGTCACGCTGGCGGTTGCCGGATCGCTTGAATATCTGGGCCTGCCATCCAATGCCGTCACCTTCGTGGGCGCGTCAATCGGATTTATGGGGGCTGACAAAGTACGCAACAAAGTGACCGGCTTTATTGAAACCCGTATCGGAGGGGCGAAAAGTGGAAATGAGTAAAAACGGACTGGCCTTGCTCAAAAGCTTTGAGGGCTGCGAGCTTACCGCCTATCAGGATGCAGTAGGTGTCTGGACTATCGGCTATGGCTGGACTCAACCCGTTAACGGTGTGCCGGTCGGTAAGGGAATGACCATCACACCGGCAACCGCCGACAGCCTGCTGAGCAGCGGCGTGGTGCAGTATGAAAAAGGCGTGACAGGTCTTGTGAAGGTCGCTGTTAATCAAAACCAGTTTGATGCTCTCGTTGATTTTGCCTACAACCTGGGCGTTAACGCTCTGGCTGGTTCCACACTGCTGAAAAAACTGAATGCTGGAGATTTTGCGGGCGCAGCGGATGAGTTCCCGAAGTGGAACAAGGCAGGCGGCAAGGTTCTTAAGGGTCTGGTTAGACGCCGTGCCGCTGAGCGCTCGCTGTTCCTGTCATGAGCTGGTTACTGTCCCGCTGGAAACCTGTGCTGATCGCGGTGCTATGTGGTCTGGCTGTCTGGTGGTTCAGCCATCAGCTCTATACAGCCGGGTACAGTGACGCCAGCGCAGAGTGGGCGCTGAAATGGAAACAGCGTGATGCTGACGATGCTACAGAACTGGCTAAGCGTCAGGTAGAGGCCAGGGAAGAAGAACAACGCCGACAGGGTGAAGTTGATGAGATCAGAAAACAAGCCCGCCAGCAGCTTGCTGGCGTCCAGGCTGATGCCTATCGTGCCCGTGCTGCTTCTCGTGGGCTGCACGACAGGGCCGATAAACTCGCCAAGCAACTGGCAGAACGTGAACGCGCCTGCGGTGCCGGTGCTACCGGCAGAGGCGAGACAGAAACCAGCGGCGCCGTACTGCTCGCCGACCTGTTCCGCCGCGCTGACGAGCGAGCGGGAGATCTGGCAAGAGAGGCTGATGAGGCAAGAGCCAGAGGGCTGGCCTGTGAAGCCGCATACGGTTCAATAGCGACTCCGCCTAAGAGGTAGCGCCATGTTAAAAGCTGATTCACTACGCGAGACCCTGACCCGCGCTAACAAATGGTGCAGGGCCAATCCTGAAGCCTTCACCGTTTTTGTGGAAGAAGGGAATATCGAGACGACCGGCGAAACGCCGTCGTTTATGTACCGCTATACCCTGGTGCTGTTTGTGATGAACTTTGCCGGTGATATTGATGATTTCACGCTGCCGTTAATGGCATGGCTCTGGCACAACCAGCCCGATCTGCTGCTGAACCCGGAGAAGAACCGGAATGTTAAATTTACGACCATTATCAACAACGACGATACCGCCGACATTCTTTTTGAAATGCCGCTGTACGAGCGCGTAAAGGTCACTCTGGACGCAAAAGGCATCCCCAGGGCGGAGCATTTACCGGAACCAAAACCGCGCATACCGTCAGCGGACGGCGACTGGAGCACCATCTTTGAAGATGTAACGTGGGAGGCTGACGCGCATGAGTAACGATCTCTTCCGTGAGCTGGATCAGGTATTCAGCGACATACTCGCGGGCACCTCTCAGGCCGGACGTGTTCGCACCGCCCGCGCGGTTGGCCAGGCACTGCGAAAGAGCCAGCAACAGCGCATCAAAGCACAGCAAAACCCCGAAGGTTCGCCTTATCCTGCCCGACGCCGCAGGGTGCTGCGTTCTCAGCAGGGTATTGTGTTTGTCTGGCAGGGTGAGATCCGCCGCCTGAAAAACTGGCACGGTGGCCGGGGGAAATACGGGCGCACCATTACCGGCTTTGACGAAGAGCGCAACGATATTCGCACGTTTTACCGCAGCGATATTGAGCGTTACATCGAGATCAATACGCGCTCAGTACGCCGCAGCACTGCGAAGAAGGTGCCGATGTTTCAGCGGTTGCGCAGTTATCGCTTTCTCAAAATGCGCGCTGATGCAGGCGGCACATCCGTGGGTTATGACGGCGTGGCGGCACGCATTGCGCGTGTACACCAGTACGGCCAGCGCGATCAGGTTGGGCCGGGTGCCTTTGCTAAATATCCTGTGCGCGAGCTGCTGGGCTTTACCGCTGGCGATGAGCAAATGATTACGGAACAGGTGGTTAACAGCCTGGGGAGTGCCGCACGATGAGCGCTGAACTGATCCGCCTGCTGGAAAATATTCTCCGCGTCGGCGTCGTTATTGCCGTTGATGAAGAGAGCTGGCGCGTGCGCGTGCAAAGCGGCGAGCTTCAGACCGACTGGCTGCGCTGGAACACCACGCGCGCCGGGGCATTCAGTATCTGGGTGCCGCCTTCCGTGGGTGAGCAGGTCTGGCTGGGCTGTATCGGTGGCAACCCTGAAACGGCGGTCATTATCGGCAGTCTCTACAGCAGTGACAACCCTGCGCCGGGCAGCAGCCTGAAAGAGATTGTGCTGACAGCGCCAGACGGTGCCTCTTTCCGCTATGACGCAGAAGCCAGCGCGCTGGAAGCGCAGGGCATGAAGACAGCACATATCAAAGCCTCTGCCAGCGTGACGCTTGAAACACCGATTGTAGAATGCACCGACCATCTGAAAGCGCGGACGTTCGAACTGTCTGAGGGCGGCACGATGAAGGGTGATGTTACCCATTCTGGCGGATCGCTTTCGTCTAACGGGGTAACGCTTCATTCGCACGTGCATGGCGGTGTGCAGGGTGGCAGCAGCAACACCGGGGGGCCGAAATGACAGTCCGCTATACCGGAATGAACCCGGACGGCACGGGCCAGCTTACGGATACCGATCAACTGTGGAATTCAGTACGCGACATACTGACCACGCCTCTGGCAAGCCGGGTGATGCGCCGGGATTACGGCAGCATGATCCCCGATCTGCTGGATGAACCACAGAACGAAGTTACGCGCCTGCAATGTATGAGTGCGGCAGTGATCGCCCTGACGATGTGGGAGCCACGCATTGCCCTGAACGGCATCAATATCAGTTTTTCAAAGAGTGGTGCTGTCACCGCTGAACTGGTCGGCATTATCACCGAAACCATGCAGACGGCAGGCACCGCGCTAACGCTCAGGAGTGGCAGCAATGGCAACAGTTGATTTATCGCAGCTACCGCAGCCGCAAATTATTGAAGTCCTGGACTTTGAGGTCATTCTCGGCGAGGTAAAAGCGGTCATGCTTGCGGCCTTCCCGCAGGAACAGCAGGCGTCTGTTGCCGCCTCGCTGGAGCTGGAATCCGAACCGCTGAACGTGATCGCCCAGGTGGTTGCCTACCGTGAAATGACGCTTCGCCAGCGCATCAATGAGGGCGCGGCTGCATGTATGCTGAGTCATGCCGTATCGACCGATCTTGATAATCTCGCGGCCAACCTGAATACCGAACGTTTGATCATTACCCCGGAAACAGCAACTGCTGACGCGGAAACGGAAAGTGATACCGCGCTGCGTCTGCGTGCTCAGGCAGCGTTCGAAGGCCTGAGCGTGGCCGGGCCTACCGGGGCATATGAATATTTTGCAAAGAGCGTCAGCGGTAAAGTGGCGGACGCGAGAGCAACCAGCCCGTCACCCGCCGTCGTGATCGTTTCTGTGCTTTCCACAGAAGGTGACGGTACGGCATCGGCAGAATTATTGGCTAGCGTGAGAAATGCTCTCAATGACGAAAATATACGACCAGTCGGCGACAGGCTAACGGTGCAAAGTGCTGCAATTATTGATTATCAAATCAAGGCGCAGCTTTATTTCTATCCCGGCCCCGAGTCTGAGCCAATCCTTACCGCTGCTCAAAATGCCCTTCAGTCCTGGCTTAATCAGCAGGGCAAAATTGGTCGCGATGTTGCCCGTTCAGCCATCATGGCCGCCTTGCATGTTCAGGGAGTGCAAAGGGTGGAGTTACAGGAGCCTGCCAGCGATCTTGTGATTGATGATACGCAGTCGGCGCGCTGCACGTCCTTCGCTATCAGCAAAGGGGGAACCGATGAATAACAGCCTGCTGCCTACATCAGCAAGTGACTTCATGCGAAACACGGAGAAGGTGACGGAGAAGATTACTGATATTCCGGTGATGCTTCGTACCTTGTGGAACGCTGATACCTGCCCGGTGAGTCTTTTGCCCTATCTGGCATGGGCGCTTTCAGTCGACAGGTGGGATAAGGACTGGCCGGAGCAGACCAAGCGGCAGTCTATCCGTGACGCCTGGCTGATTCACCGACACAAAGGCACCATCGGCGCATTACGCCGTGTTGTGGAACCGCTCGGATACATCATCAATGTTACAGAGTGGTGGGAGACCAACGATCCACCCGGCACATTTCGCCTTGATATCGGTGTATTAGAGTCAGGTATCACAGAGGAAATGTATTACGAAATGGAGCGGCTCATTGCAGATGCAAAGCCCGCCAGCCGCCATCTGATCGGGCTTAATATTATTCAGGACATTCCCGGCTACCTTTACACCGGCGCCCTGACCTATGACGGCGATATCATCACGGTTTACCCGGGATAAGTGAGAACACAATGGCAGTGAAATTCAAAACAGTTATCACCAAAGCGGGTGCAATTAAACTGGCGGCGGCCACCATTCCGAACGGGAAAAAGGTTAACCTCACCGTAATGGCGGTGGGTGACGGTGGGGGTACGCTGCCGACACCTGATCCGAATCAAACAAAGCTGGTCAGGGAAGTCTGGCGTAATACGCTGAACAAAATCAGCCAGGACAATAAAAACAAAAACTATGTCGTGGCGGAGCTGGTTATCCCTCCTGAGACCGGTGGTTTCTGGATGCGCGAAATGGGGCTTTATGATGATACCGGCACGCTGATTGCGGTCGGCAATATGGCTGAAAGCTACAAGCCAGAACTGGCGGAAGGGTCAGGACGTGCGCAGACCGTGCGTATGGTCATCATGGTGAGTGATATCGAGTCGGTCGAGCTGGCCATTGATACCACACTGGTGATGGCCACGCAGGACTATGTCGACGATAAGCTCGCGGAGCATGAGCAGTCACGCCGACACCCCGACGCCTCGCTAACCGCAAAAGGTTTCACTCAGCTAAGCAGTGCGACCGACAGCACGTCTGAGACACTCGCGGCGACGTCTAAAGCAGTTAAGGCGGCGTATGACCTTGCAAAAGCGAAATACACGGCTCAGGACGCCACTACATCGCAGAAAGGCATTATTCAGCTCAGTAGCGCAACCGACAGCACGTCTGAGGTGCTCGCAGCGACACCGAAAGCGGTGAAGGTAGCAAATGATAATGCGAAAGCGGCCAATGAAAATGCGAATACCCGTTTACCGATAGCGGGCGGCTGGCTGACAGGCGGGTTTGGAATTAAAACCGCGATCGGCAGCGTGTCATTCGGGGTGGGTAACTCAGATGTGTTTATCGCTAACGGTGCGTCGAATAAGTTTCTGCAACTGAAGCATACGGGCGAGCTGAAGTACGACGACAAGGCTATCTACCATGAGGGGTATAAACCCACCGCCGATGATGTCGGCGCGTTACCGGCCAAAGGTACAGCGGAAGCCGCAAAGAAACTCGCCACCGCGCGAAAAATTGCAGGTGTGGATTTTGACGGCACCAAAGATATCAGCCTGAAAACCACGAATCTGGATGATGCGGGTACAGCTGCCACAAAAGATGTGACCACCTCCAATATCGATACCACTGGCGGGCGGGTCTTGAAGGTGGGTGATTTTGGTGTTGGTGCGGTGGCAGGAGTCGGCCTGACTGATGCTAATAATATCAATTTTAATGGTTTTTTCAGGATGAGCGCCGAGGGTATTCATGGCCCTGTCGCGAATCAGGCTTCTGAGCTGATTCATTGCCAGTATGATCAGAATACTGGTCGCCAGATTGGCTGGCGTGCAGGTCGCCCCGATGAACCATTACGCCACCGCACAAAAATGAACGGCGAGTGGCAGGGATGGATTAAGCTATTTGATTCAAATAACCCTCCCACGGCTGATGAAGTCGATTCCGTTTCAGCGTCAAAGGGTGGCACTTTCCAGAAAGAGGTCGCTTTCTCTGAAGGCGTGAAAATCAGGAACGCAACGGGGATTTATCAGGGTGAGGATGCCGTCGGCTTTTCCAGTAATAACCTGCTGCTGAAATCATGGAACGGTATCGGATTCTATTGCACCCTCACCGGCAGTGAGGGCGTCACGGTCTTTGTCGATACCCGTGGCGGGCATGTGGAGGCGAGAGGGCAGATTAAGCCGGGCAGTTATGAAAATTTCGATAACCGGTTTTATACCAAGACGCTGGCTAACAGCACTTTTCAGAAGGTCAATACCGCATCAAAAGGGTCACGCGGGTGGTTTAAAGATTCAAACACGGGAATGATTTTTCAGTGGGGGATTGAGAGCGTTAGTGGTGCAACCACGCGGACATTCAGTTTCCCGGTTTCGTTTCCGACTGGTTGCGCATCGCTGACGGTATCAAACAACATAGAGCGAACGGCTGGCGAAAACTCAATGACGGGATTTATTAAATCGGCATCACAATATTCCCTGTCAAATACTGCCGCAACAGATCGCCAGTTATGCTGGTTTGCAATTGGTTATTAGGAAGATAAACGATGAATTATTATTTTTCGGAATCAGAGCTGGGATTCTATTGCGATGAAGTGAATGAATCCATTCCGACTGATGCAGTGGAGATCAGTGAGGATGTATATTTATCTCTTCTGGAAGGTCAATCCAAAGGGAAATTCATCTCCGCAGATAGCGCTGGAACACCGGTTCTGACTGATCCGCCTGAACCTACCCAGGTGGAATTAGTGGCGCAGGCAGAAGACAAGCGCACAGCATTAATGGAAGAGGCAAATGCCAGTATCACCCCGCTACAGGATGCCGCTGATCTTGATATTGCAACTGATGAAGAAATGGAATCTCTCAGGGCGTGGAAGAAGTACCGTGTTTTGCTGAACCGTGTTGATACCAGCAAAGTCCCTGATATTGAATGGCCGGATAAGCCGGAATGAGTTTGCATTCCGTCACGTACTGTCGATTCTGATCGTGCTGGCCATATGTATCGAGTACCGTCATTTTTAACGGTGCTGTAGCACTGTCAGTTATGGCAGTGAGTGCCGGAAGAAGAAGCGGGCAAATGCCCGCTTTAGTTTTTTGTGGATGCCGTCAGAACAGGCCTGTCAGTGTACTACTGGCAGAGTTGTAGGCGGACGTGGCTTTATCCTTCAGCCCTGAAAGAAGATCGCCAACGGACGACGCTTGCAGGCGTTCGCGCAGGTCTTCATCGCAGCGCTGGAAGCTGATCGAAAACTCTATTTTTTTCGCCTTTCCGTAGCGGTCAAACTCCGTATGCGTGGCCTGTAGCCCGGTCAGCACGTACATGCCGTAAATCTGCCCCGCCCCGCTGATTAAAGGCCAGGGACGCCCGGTGTATGCCTGAGTAGCCAGGACGGTAAGAGACACGTCGCCGCCCGTAATTTCAGGGTAAAGCACCCCGTCCAGATTGATTTGCGTCTCTCCTGCGCCGATGTATTGCCATTTCGCCGATCGGTTAATACGTTCGTTTTTCACATGTCGCCAGTTCAGCGAGTGGCGCAGCTGTTGGTAAGGTAGTGTCTTCAGTTCAAAAACGAACATCCCGTATATCATCATCATAATGTTGCCTCCCCTTAATCTCTGTCTTTGAAGCTGCCGCGATTGAGCCGCGTAAGGCGGGCTATTTCGGCATTCACTGCGTCGGCGGCAATCCGGCCAATCTCGCGCGCGTCCTGTCGGTCAACGCCGTGCAGGTGTACGTGGATTTCCCCCGTAAAGCCGCCAGCGGCAACCGGTATATTGCTGGCGCTGCGGCTGACTGGCTGAAGTTCCGCCTGTTTGACTGGAAGTGATGCCGCCACCACTGCGGGACGCTCACTTAACCGGCCTGCCGTAGTGGTGCTGGCAAGTTGTGACTCCTTCCATTCCCCACGAACGGCCAGAGCACGCGGCAGGTTTTTAAACACGATATCGCCGGGGCCGATCTTCTTCGTGTTGTCGGCTGTTGCTTTGGTGTTGCTGTCGATATTCTGCAACCGGCGCATTGTGCCGTTATCGCCGGTCAGCGGTGATGAGGGTTGCGGTGTGCCAGGCGGAACGTTTTTCACCTCAACTTTTTTCGGTGCAACTTTAGCGATATCACCCTTAAGAAGGGCTACTTTGTCCTGAAGAACGGCCATGCGTTGCGCGTCCTCGATCTTCTTCCTGGCTTTTTCAGCTTCATCAGGCAGAACGCCGAGCTTTTCAAGGATCCATGCCAGTGTATCCAGCAGCATTTTTGCAGGCGTCAGAACAAGCTGGAGAGCACCACCAAGAACATTACCGAATACCTCACCGGCGCTGGCGCACTTATCCAGTGTTTCCTTGCTGGACTCCATCGGGGAAAGCAGAGATTTGAACCAGTTAAAGGCCTGGCTGACAGCGCTGCCTATCGCGTCAAAGATGGGGCTGAACTGCGAGAAGGTGCCACGTAACGGGGCCAGTCTTTCCATGATGCCGGTGAATACGCCAGCAAAAAATGCTTTAAGAGGCTCCCAGTAACGCCAGATAAGAACTCCGGCAGCAACAAACGCCGCCACTATCAGGCCAATCGGACTAAACAGCAGTGACAGCGCTGTACCCAGCATAGACACCGCAGCAGTGATCATGCTCCATATGGCCGGTAAGCCTGTCAGGCGAAGAGCGAGCATTCCGAGGTTTTTAGTCAGCGCTCCCAGCGCGGCACCAGGTGCAAGAAATACCCCCATAAGTCCGCCACGCATAGCGGGGATGATGGCCGAAACGCCCCGCATTTTCCCTGCTAACGAGCCGAGGACTGGCCCCCATCCGCGCACGCTTGCCATTGCCGGGCCGGAAGTTGTGCCGAGTGTTCGCAGAGCGGTAATCGTTCCGGTTATTCCTCTGCCTCCTGTCAGCAGGGTAAAGCCTAACTGGAGTTTAGCCAGCGGCCCCATCAGCAGACCGATAGCCAGTGATGTGCCGCCAATGGCTGCGGTCAGCGCCAGAACGCTGCCGCCGACAACCAGCAGGGATTGGGCGAGCTTCGGATTTTCCTTCGCCCACTGCGTCATATTCCCCACAACGTCGCTAAGCCCTTGTGTCAGGCCGCGAAGCTGATTGTTGACGAGATCGTTAATCTGGATGCGGAAGCCTTCCCAGGCGCTGTCCAGATTCTTGAGATCGCCATCAAGGTTATCCGCCATTATTTTGGCGGCTTTCTGCGCCTCACCTTTGGCATTTTTCAGTTCACCCAGCAGCTTCTGAAGTTCGCCACTACCTGCTGACATAACCAGAGCCTGGAATGACTTTGACGCCTCTTCACCGGCAATATCTTTGAAGAATGATAGCTTGTCGGTATCCCCGTATTTGCTGATCTTTTTGTAGAGATCGGTTAGAACCACTTCAGCAGGGCGCATTTTCCCCGTTGCGTCAGCAACTTCTACACCCAGTTCTTTAAGCGCGGTTTTTGCCCTGCCTGTTGGCGCGGCAAGGCGTGAAAATGTGGCCTGCAAACCTGTACCGGCGATACTCCCGCGCAAACCTACGTTCGCCATCACACCGATCATGGCCGTGGTCTGTTCGACGCTGACGCCAAGGTTGGACATACCTGTCCCGGCGTACTTCATTGCCTCGCCGATATTTTGCAGATCGGTGTTGGTGCGGGTGAACGCGCCAGTTAATACGTCACTGACACGATCCATTTCTTTGGGATCGAGGCGGAACTGAGACAGGATGTTTGAGCTGATATCGGCACTTTCGCCTAAATCCATACCACCGGCCAGCGCCATATTGAGTACGCCGGGCAGCGCGGCCTGAATGGCCTGCGGAGTGAAACCGGCCATAGCGAGAAACGCCTGCCCGCTGGCAGCGTCAGTCGTTGTAAACTGCGTTTCAGCACCCAGCTTTTTGGCCTGATCGCGGAGTGCGGAAAAGTCAGCTGAGCTTTTATCTATACGGGTTAGCGCCTGCACACGGGACATTTCACGGTCAAACCCAACGGCGGGGGATAAAAATCGCCCCGCTACGTAACCGGCAGCAGTGGCCCCGGCAACGGCCATCGTGCCCCCGCCGCGAAGTTTACCAGCCGTTTGCTGCATCTGGTCATAGCGCGCACGTGCCTGCGTGACCGCAGCAAGCTGTCGCCGTTCCCGCTCAAGGGTCTGGTTGTACTGTTCAGTACGACGAATGGCACTCTGAATGGTGCGGTCACTGCCGACCAGTGAAACGCCGTGGCTGCGCAGCGCCTGTGAGGCGGCGCGCAGCTTAACCATTTCCTGCGTGCGTGCAGAGTTAAGGCGCTCAAGCTTTGCGGCCAGCGCTGCCATATGTGCTTTTTGCTTGTCTGTAAGCTGTGTGCCTTCCCGCTGTGCCTGATTCAGCCCTTCAAGCGTCCGGCTGGCGTCGTCAATTTTGCGGGAGGTCTTTTGCACGCTGTCGCGCAGACGGTTGAACGTGCGGGACTGGCTGTCCAGATCTTTAATGCTGGACTGCGTTTTTTTGAGGGATTCAGACAAACCGCCCGCACTCTGGCGGGCGGCATTGACCGGGCGGGTAAGTTTATCGATCGCGCTGAACGCGACGCGAATATTAAGGCTTTTCACTGTCACTGGCTCCACTTCGGACAGCCGCCCGTTCACGCCAGGCTATGACTTCGCCCAGTTCCATCGTGAAGACTTCAGAGGGCGGCCAGTTGAAAACAACCGCGATATCAGCAACCAGATCGTCGATCAGGTCGAACCGCAGGAGGGTTACTGATTCTCCGTCTCCGCCTCGCTCGACGCTCCAGACCCCGCAGGTGTCAAAAAAGGGACGAGCGCTTCAGACAGACTGACAAAATCGCGGGTATCCATTTCGTTGATTTCGGTCTGTTTGAGGCGCGGTGATGTGACGCGGGTTAGCAATACCGCCACCGAATCCACATCCATATTCATCACATTAACCAGCTTCAGCCCGCGCAGGGAGCCAGCCTGTTTGATCTCATCCGTGATCGTTACCTGGGTAATTTTCTCATCGCCGCGAACAATGGGTTTTGCCAGCGTAATGGCGTTATCGGTTTTCTTGCTCATTCTTGAATACTCCGGGCGGCACGGATGTGCCGCCACTTATCAGGTTAATCAGTTACCCATTCCCAGCGCAGACGTAATGCGGTCAGGGTAGATATTCTTGCCATCTTTCTTGTAGATGAAGTTCAGCAAATCAAACTCAAACAGCGGCTTGTCGTCGATGGTGAGCCTGTAATAGGTGTTCTTCATCGTGTAGCTGACGGAGGTGTCTTCTCCCTGCTTGCTTTCACCACCGTCCATTTCGGTGATACGGCCGCGCAGTTCAACCTCAACCAGCAGGCTTTCTCCATCGGTGTAATATTCACCGGCGAAGCGGAAGCGGGTTTCGTCGATATCGCCGCAGTAGTTCAGCAGTAACGACTGAACCAGACCGCCAACCACCATCGTGGTATCCAGCGCGCCACTGTCCAGACCGAGATCCACCGCAGCGGAGCCAATCATCCCGCCGCCCTGAAAGTCTTCAGTTTTACGGGTCAGTTTTGGCAGCGTCACGGAAGAGACTTTGCCGATGCAGTTGCTGCCGTTCACAAAGCAGGTGAACAGGCGAAGTTTGTGAGGAACCGCCATTTATGCACCTCCCAGGGAAGAAAACGCCGATTCGAAATACTCGTCCGTGAAGGTCTGGTAGAGCGTCAGATCTTCCATTGGCGGAACCGGTGTATATTTATAGCGAATGCGTACCTGACCCTGCCGGAGACCGGTTGTCGGGTTATCCAGGATATCAAACCAGCATTCAGCACCAATTAGCCGCCCCTGCGTCACCAGCGAATTGAGTTTGCCGCTGATGCCGCTGACCACGTCTTTAGCGTTGGCCGGGGTTAGCGGTTCGTCCACTGATTCAAATTGCGCCTCAGCGATACTGTCAGCCAGAATCTGTGCCGTTCGGGTATAAACCTCAAAGATATAATCTTTGGTGTCCGTAACGCGGTTGCCCCAGAACCGGAAACCGTTACGCTTGATGAGCGTCGTGATCTCCTTGTTGTTCAGTTCGTTCGCATCGCTGTCTTCGGCCTGAAGCGACCAGAAAACATCCTGCGAAATACCCAGCACGTTCTTGACCGCCACGTTGGAAAGCGATTTATGCCAGCCCTGATTGTTGTCAATCAGCGCACGAAGGCCGCAGGCATAGGCCGGGGCAGGGAAAGTTTCGTTCTGTCCGGTCTGCGGGTTATATGCGATGAAATCAGGCCAGATAAGCATTAGCTCACGATAGGCAAAGGTAGCGCGGTAGGCGATAGCTTCCGCCATCGTCGTGCAGCCGTAGCAACTGGCATAAACAAACGCACGCAGATTCTGCGCAATGACGCACAGCGCAGAGGTCACTTCTTCCGTGTCGTAGCCTGGCGCGGCCAGAATGCGAGGACGATAGCCAACCTTCTGTTCAGCCGTCAGAAAAGCGTACATGCCGGTATAGCTGCCGTCTTCTGCCGTGCCACCCATGATGAGCTGCGACTGCGTTTTACCGCCTTCCTCTTCCGTGGCTGCGGCCACGCGCACAACGATGACCTTCGGGCTTGTCTGGTCAGCGATGGCTTTAAGCGTTTTGTACAGGGAGCCGGTTTTACCCGCCTTACCCAGCACGCTGTTAACCCGCGTCAGTAACACGGGGGTATTCAGGGGAAAGGTATCCGCGTCGGCATCATCCGCCACGGCAACGACCCCAATGACACTGGATTCAATGTCATTGATGGCTGTCACCAGGTCGGTATTCTCCCGGACGCGTACACCGTGGAAACGTGTCTCTGACATGTTAACCACCATTACGTTATTGAGTTCGCAGTGATAATCCCCCATGTTCGGCCGTCACTCACGCTATTGCGGGTCTGGCCGGACGGCGACAACAAAAACCGATTTAGTCTCTCCCGCGCGCGTGGGATCCTTCGCCGGAATAAGGGGGACGCATGGCACTTACAGACCTGACAAAATCACTTAACGACGCCGTCAGCAGCTATAACGATTCACTGACCGAGGCGGTAAAAAGTCCGGGATTCAGCATAACGATGGGCGGTAAGGTACGGACGCAGCTTGACGAGCGGATCATGTCGTTGTCACTGACGGACAACCGGGGTTTTGATGCCGATCAGCTTTCCATTTCTATTGATGACAGTGACGGTATGGTTGCTCTGCCTCCGCGTGGCGCTGAGCTTGCTGTATCAATTGGCTGGCTGGGTGAACCGCTGATTTACAAGGGACTGTACACGGTTGACGAGGTTTCCCATGAGGGCCCGGCAGATACGATTGGCATTACTGCCCGCAGTGCTGATTTTCGTGAAGAGTTCAACGTAAAGCGTGAAGTCTCATGGCATGACGTGACCGTTGAGCGCGTTGTGTCGGCCATTGCGCACCGTTACGGACTGAAGGCACAAATCAGTGAAATGCTCATGGATATTGAGATTGATCACGCCGACCAGACGCAGGAAAGCGATATGTCATTCCTTACCCGCATGGCGGAAATGCTGGGCGCAATTGCCACCGTAAAGAACGGGAGTCTGCTGTTTATCCTGCCGGGTGGTGGTGTGACCGCTGACGGAAAGGCGCTACCCTCTGCCAGTATTGACCGAACGAGCGGCGACCGGCACCGCTTTCGCATTGCCGATCGGGATGCGTATACCGGCGTCAGGGCTTACTGGCTGGATCTCAATTTCGGCAAAAAGAAAAAGGTCAGCGTTAAGCGCCGTAAGCCAGCAAAGCCCAAAAAAGATAAGAGCAGCAGCCGTGAGGGCGATTACATGGAGGGCGCAGACGGTAACGTCTATGTGCTGCGCAAGACCTACCAGAATGAAGAAGCGGCAAAACGTGCAGCGGCGGCAAAATGGCAACAGCTTCAGCGTGGTGCAGCCGAGTTCTCGATCACCCTGGCGCGTGGCCGCGCTGAGCTTTACCCCGAAATGCACGTCACGGTTAGTGGCTTTAAGGATGAAATAGACAATCAGGACTGGATTATTGCACGTGCTGAGCACGTCATCGACGACAGCGGCTTTACCACCCGGCTGGAGCTGGAAGCGAAAATACCTGACTGGATAGCGGAAACTGAATAAAATGAAATGGAGTTCAACTCCCACAGGGGAGCCATCATTATGTTCAGATGTCCATTCTGCGGCGCTATGGCCCGCACCCGTACCAGCCGTAAAATAACCGATATGACTATCCGGCAATATCACCAGTGTCAGAATCTGGAATGTAGCCGGTCATTCACCACTCTTAACAGCGTCGAAAGGGAAGTGACTAAACGTACAGGCACTGCACCGTTACCGCCTGACTTCATCCCCCGCGATGCCTTCCCGGCATCACATTACGGCAGAGACCAGCTTAATCTGGCTCTCTGACCACCATCATATCGCCCCCGTAAATCCACTCAGTGCGGGGGCAAATTCAAGTAAAACGCTTTTTCCAGAGAAAATATCTTTGATAACATCGGTCTGCATATTAATAGCGATGATGGGATAGGGATATGAAAAAGGTGTTGTTAATACTGGCTTTGGTTTCTCTCGTGGGATGCAAGCCCAGCGCTGAAAAAGCTGTTGAACTTGGCAAGTCAGAAGTTGCAGCAGAAGTTAGGGATCCTGATAGCGTAAAATTTAGATATCTTCGATTTGTTCAGGGTGAGGATTCACCTGACGGGGCTATCACTGGCTATGTTTGCGGTCAGATCAATGCGAAAAATGGTTTTGGGGCCTATGAAGGATTTTCTCCATTCCTTATGAAAATCAGCATGAAATCAAAGGGTACGTTTTCTAAGGGGGTCACCTACTCTGTAACGGAGAAGAAAATCTACACCCGGTTTAGTGACCCAGTGCCAGCGTCATACAAAGACAAGTGCGGCCCTGATGAGTGAGGGATGTTTCAGTAAGATGCCGGGCAGAAGCCCGGCTTTTTTATGTCGAAGTGTAGTCAAAATGTAGACGAAGTTTAGAATAAATCCTTTTATTCCAGTTTGTTACATGCGGAATATCTTCACCATCCCTGTCTTCCCCCACATGATGTGGGGGTTTTTTTTGCCCATCGTTCAGTGTTGTTAACGCTTTATTCATCCTTTCACTCCACCGCCATCCGTTATACTAGCGCCATGGCATGACAGGAGTGTTTATGAATCAATCCTATGGACGGCTGGTAAGCCGGGCCGCAATAGCCGCGACGGTGACGGCGTCGTGTTTGCTGATCATTAAAATTTTCGCGTGGTGGTACACCGGCTCGGTCAGTATTCTGGCGGCGCTGGTGGATTCGCTGGTGGATATTGCCGCCTCGCTGACCAACCTGCTGGTGGTGCGCTACTCACTGCAACCGGCGGATGAAGAGCATACGTTTGGGCACGGCAAGGCGGAATCGCTGGCCGCGCTGGCGCAAAGCATGTTTATTTCGGGCTCCGCGCTTTTCCTGTTTTTGACCGGCATTCAGCACCTTATTTCGCCTTCTGCGATGAACGATCCGGGCGTTGGCGTGGTCGTAACGGTAGTTGCACTTATAAGCACACTTGTTCTTGTAACGTTCCAGCGCTGGGTCGTACGCAAAACTCAAAGCCAGGCTGTACGGGCCGATATGCTTCATTATCAGTCTGATGTTATGATGAATGGGGCTATTCTTATTGCGCTTGGTCTGGCCTGGTATGGCTGGCATCGGGCCGATGCGTTGTTTGCGTTAGGGATAGGGATCTATATTTTATACAGCGCGTTGCGGATGGGGTATGACGCGGTACAGTCGCTTCTTGACCGTGCGCTTCCGGATGCAGAACGTGATGAAATTTATGCCATCGTGACCCACTGGCCTGGCGTCAGTGGTGCTCACGATCTTCGTACGCGGCAGTCAGGGCCGACCCGCTTTATTCAGATTCATTTGGAAATGGAAGACAACCTGCCACTGGTTCAGGCGCATATGGTCGCTGAACAGGTGGAGCAGGCGATTTTGCAGCGTTTCCCTGGGTCAGACGTCATTATTCACCAGGATCCGTGCTCTGTCGTCCCCAGGGCGTTTTGAGCTTTCGTAATTCGTTGTAAAAAAGTGAGCCAGACCAGCATTTTGTGGATAAATTACCACCATATGGCCTGACCTGAATCAATTCAGCTGGAAGGGATTGATATACTATTTGCAGTATTCGACGGTTGAACAGTTTCTTCCGGCAGCAGATTTCAATTTTGCATTCCTAAGTTCAGAGGTAGTCATGATTAAGAAAATCGGTGTGTTGACAAGCGGCGGTGATGCGCCAGGCATGAACGCCGCAATTCGCGGGGTTGTTCGTTCTGCGCTGACAGAAGGTCTGGAAGTAATGGGTATTTATGACGGCTATCTGGGTCTGTATGAAGACCGTATGGTACAGCTAGACCGTTACAGCGTGTCTGACATGATCAACCGTGGCGGTACGTTCCTCGGTTCTGCGCGTTTCCCGGAATTCCGCGACGAGAACATCCGCGCCGTGGCTATCGAAAACCTGAAAAAACGTGGTATCGACGCGCTGGTGGTTATCGGCGGTGACGGTTCCTACATGGGTGCAATGCGTCTGACCGAAATGGGCTTCCCGTGCATCGGTCTGCCGGGCACTATCGACAACGACATCAAAGGCACTGACTACACTATCGGTTTCTTCACTGCGCTGAGCACCGTTGTAGAAGCGATCGACCGTCTGCGTGACACCTCTTCTTCTCACCAGCGTATTTCCGTGGTGGAAGTGATGGGCCGTTATTGTGGAGATCTGACGTTGGCTGCGGCCATTGCCGGTGGCTGTGAATTCGTTGTGGTTCCGGAAGTTGAATTCAGCCGTGAAGACCTGGTAAACGAAATCAAAGCGGGTATCGCGAAAGGTAAAAAACACGCGATCGTGGCGATTACCGAACATATGTGTGATGTTGACGAACTGGCGCATTTCATCGAGAAAGAAACCGGTCGTGAAACCCGCGCAACTGTGCTGGGCCACATCCAGCGCGGTGGTTCTCCGGTGCCTTACGACCGTATTCTGGCTTCCCGTATGGGCGCTTACGCTATCGATCTGCTGCTGGCAGGTTACGGCGGTCGTTGTGTAGGTATCCAGAACGAACAGCTGGTTCACCACGACATCATCGACGCTATCGAAAACATGAAGCGTCCGTTCAAAGGTGACTGGCTGGACTGCGCGAAAAAACTGTACTGATCGGCTCTGTTGCCCGGTGGCGCTGCGGTATGAACCGGAAACATGGGTAACACTTTAGACCGGATACATGGGTAACAGTTA
>ERZ1673734.493-NODE-493-length-33181-cov-52.599982_pt1 | contig 33181 bp, 23 predicted proteins | sample MGYA00580199_ERZ1673734 | MGnify/ENA primary metagenome ERZ1673734 (study PRJEB41218, sample SAMN15661742) | gut metagenome | host: Homo sapiens | place: Canada: London | collected 2015-08-20/2019-03-30 | study: EMG produced TPA metagenomics assembly of...
GTCTTTGGTTAGGCAGCGGCATCTGCCCGCCACGGACAATCCCCCTTGGGCCGAAGTTACGGAAAATGTTTTCCGTAAAAAGGATGTCAGTTTGCACAAAATAAAGATGCTACATAACAAAAATAGCCATCGCTCGGAAAAGAACGACAGCTACGATATGCGCTTCAAATATATAGCATGATTCTGAATTATGGGACTTACCCAAGTACAATGATTGATTGCTACGACTCACTCAGTACTTATTGTATAATGGGGGACTATCAGGGGGACTACTTAGTAAGATTTATGGCAAAGATACAATATTAGGCAAAAGCACAAGTTACAAATGGGTACAATCTTTCCCACACAGAAATCAACAAAAACACTAAAAAAGACGGACAACAGCGCAATGTCAGCGTTAAACAAATATAAAAATGATATTGCGCAAAGAGGGACTACTTAGGGGGACTACTTAAAAGCATAAAAAGAAAAAGTCCTGTAAATCAAAGACTTACAGGACTCTATTGCGGAGAGAGAGGGATTCGAACCCCCGGTACCTCTCAGTACGCCGGTTTTCAAGACCGGTGCAATCGACCACTCTGCCATCTCTCCTTACTTGCTATGCAAGTCATGGAAGGCATATTGCCGTGCTAAACATAAGGACGATGCCTTATTGCTTTTGCGGGTGCAAAGGTAGGGCTTTTTGTTGGTTCCTCCAAATTTTTCCCTAACTTTTTTGCTCCAAAGACGAAAAAAGGCGGATTAAGGCCCCAAAAGGCGGTTTCTAAGGGTGCCATGCGGGGATGGGGAGTGCGGAATGATGAGTTGGCCATGCGGGCTGCCTTTATCAAAAACACGATGCTCGGTGAAGCCCCATCGGTAATGATGACAGCCAGAAAGCGCCTCGTTCTTTTCCTTTTGAACAGAAACGCCCATGCCACTCGGTAAAGCCCCACAAATCGAAAGGAACGCTCTGGGACCGATGCGCAACGCACCAGTCTACAACCACGACGGTAGTGCTTGCCCTACCCGACATGTTCCAGCTGTTGCCAACGACCGAAGGGACTACAACCACGACGGCAGTGCATGCCCTACCCGACTGTTTCATCCTAACCACTTCACATTAAACCATTTACCCTCATGAGGACCCATACCTCATTTCCCACTCCACATTCCTCGCAATCAAACAGGTAGCAGGTTGGGTAGCGCTGCGACATTGGTGTTTTGTAACCGATATTCAGCAACCTACCAATTTGTCGCAAAAGACAGGAAAAGCCCAACAAAGATATGTTACCAATTTGTCGCACAAACGTGTAAACACTTGGTTTTGTGACGTTTGTAGAGGTGGTTAAAAACGTGTTATTTGAAGCACGGACAAGTGATCGAACGCTAAAAGAACACAAAACACCATGTTTTCGTAATATAATAATCACATAAACAAAATCATTCTCCCTATTCGTCGCCGTCATATTCCCAATTTGTCGACGCTTGCCGAAACATGTTACTAATTTGTCGCAACTACCTTACTAATTTGTCGCAGCGATGTTCCCCATTTGTCGCACCATGTTACTAATTTGTCGTCAGTTGGGCTTTGGAGCGGTTGATAATCAGCGGGTTAGGAGGTCCCTACTAATATCATGATAAACTAATGATTTACTAAAGATATCTAACTCTTTGATAAAATTCTCTTTTTTCTTTTTCTCTTTTCTTTTTTATGATGTTTGGGGAGCCGCCCTGCCCTACCCCACCGCTCCTCATTGCTTTCCGGATCATTTCTTAGCGCAAGCGTTTTGGCGTTACGTGTTTTTCACACATTTCTTTGCGTAAAGGCTTATCAGTGAACGCTTTATGCAAACATTTCTTAAGAGAAGGCCCTTATCGCTTATCTTACTGTTTGTGAGTCTTCTTTTGCCATCATGCTTGTTCGTTTTGTTTTTCTTTATCATCTATCTTTACACTTACTTTCTATGTGTAAATATATAAACAAACATAAAAACATTAAAAGGCATATATAAATAAAGCAAAATACATAGAAATACCCATATAAATAAATACGTTTCGCGATTAGGCATGTTTGGCATTGCGAAAGGGCATCTTTCGCATTACGATTGGGCATGTATCGTGTCTCGGTTAGGCATCTTTCGTGCCTCGATTTGGCATGTTTCGCAACGCCATTAGGCATGTTTTGCAGGTTAATGGGTCATTTTGACGGCTTTTGCTGGCCATTTATGAAAGAGAAGAAGTAGGTGTTTCTTTTGTATGTGTGCCTTAATAAAGATGAAAAAAGCATACAGGTTGTAATTTTTATTTTCTTTTTTCGTTTTGTTTCGTTTTTAGTACGTTTATGCATGGGTTTGCCCTTCTTCCTTTTTTGCTCTTGGTTTTTCGGTTTAGCTCGTGGTTTGTACCTCTGTTTGGTTATCCTATCTATGGTAGGAGGGTAGGGGGGCAGGCTTCTGTTGCTAAGGAAAGGGGGTGACTCTCGGACGGTCGCAAATATGCGACCGAACTTCTTTTCGCATACCTCGATTGAAATGAGAAAGGTTCTATGAAGGTTTTTTCTTTTCGCATACCTCTCTTTACATGAGGAAGCTTTCAGGATGGTTTTCTGCGTTTCACTTTCTGGTTGTATGGTTTATAATGTCATTATTTTTTTTGTTATTGTGCTGAAGGATAGGCGGTTATCTGATTTTTGGGTGGTTCGAGAAGCGTTTTTTTTTCGGAGAGTAGGGGGATGTGCGGTTTAAGGGGTGTTCTCGCGGTGTTTTTGCGGTGTTAAGATAGAGCTATGATGGAGCTTATGATGATTTTTGAGATTTTGGAGTGGGGTGGGAGAGGGATGCGCTTTGTGAAGATTGAGGAATGGTATGTGGGCTTTGGCTTTTTCGTCATAGTAAAATGTAGGTTTGTTGATCATCAGATTACTAAGCAGCGTTGCCTTTTGGTAAGCCATGTTGTTATGAGGAATAGAAAAACGATGGTTTAGGGTAGGGTGGTAAGCTGCTTAGGTATTTCTTTGCTAACGTTCTTATGAGATTATGTGGTTTTATAAGAGGGCTTCTATGTTTTCTCCAGTTCATTGGGTGTGGCTCTTGGTGTCTTTATGCGTTTGTGGAACTTCGAATTTCGAGCGCTTTTTCTTTGTAGGTACTATCGTTTTGCGATATGTTTTACGATACGTTTTGTTCATTTCACTTGTGTTTTTGGTTGCGATTCTTGTGAGATGCGTAAGTGAAATGTGGTTCAGAGTGTTGCTTGACCTATGAACAGGTGGTCTGAGATTTGAATGTTCAGAGCTGTTGAGTTCGTAAAGCGAGGAGTTCTTTTCATGTTTTTGTCGCCGTTTGGCATGTTTCTTTGTATTTATGTTTGTTTAACCTTTTATCTTTTTAATGAACTATATATATGAATAACAAAATATAGAAATAAATAATGGTTATATTTTCTTTCTTGAGCATAAACATATATAGACACAAATAAAGAAATAAGTGTAAGAATAAAAGTATAAACAAATAAATATAGATAAGAATAACAGAATAAATACATAAACAAATATTATGTTATCAAAACAAATAAATAAAAGAATGGATAAATGCCTATCCAAGCAAATAAATATATAAAGAATCAAATCAATAATTATGTTTAGATAATCTGTTATTTTGAATTTGGACCCGCAAAAATACGGTTAAAATAAATAAATGTCTTTTTGTTTTATTATATATATAAATGGTTGTTGCGTTCTTTTTTTGGAGGTTCTTCTGTTAATTCCATAGATGAGATATGGAAATACATAGATGAGATATGGGTTGACTGAAAGGGCTGAAAGGATTGTAGCGATAGGCAACAGACTCTGTAAGGGCAGCGGCCTTCTATTCTATGCTTTTGTCCTTTTATGGCGTTTGTAAAACCCAAAGGCCATCCTGGGCTATGCCCTGGAATATGAGCTTATGACCCCTCGGGTGCGCATATCCTCGCGTTTAACGGAAGAAACGTTTTGTGTGGTTGGAAACCACGAAATGGACGCAAATATGCGCCCGGTATTTTTTTGAGGGAAGATTATGGAAGCTATAATGTATTAATATTTAGGTTGTTACGATATCTTTAATTAAACAAATATATATATAAATAAATAATGATGGAGGTTATGAGATGTTTTTGTTGTTGTTAGTTTTTGTGTGTCAGGGCGTTTTAGGAGGCCAGATGAAGCTTTTTTGTGTATTCGGATGCGTGATGGTTGGTTGGTATGAGCTGTTTCGGGGGAAATGATGGCTTTTTGGGGCGTTTTTGGGGTTTTGGCTTGCTGTTTGGCAGTTTGAGACGCGCGGGATGTGGTTAGCCTCGCGATGGGGTGGTGGGCTTCTCTTGTGTATGAGATGCGGTTACGGTTCTATAAGGTTTGAAGATTGGTTGTTGGTTGCCGCGATTTTGGTTGTTGGTATTTTAATGTATAAATAAATATTGAACACTTGAAAACCTTCCTATATATAAATAAATAAAAACCTATGAAAATAAATAATTATAGACGATGAATAAACATATAAACAAATAAAAGAATAAAAGGCGATGAGTATATACAAACAAACAAATAAGCAAATAAAGAAATAAAGAAATAAAGAAACATTAGCATAAATAAACCGAAAAACATTAAAATAAAAGAATATAGATGCAAAGAAATATTAGTATAGAAAAATAAAAGCATAAAGATATGTAAGAATGAATAAAGGAATAAATTAAAAAGCTAAAAAATAAAGATTTGTTTGCGTAGATAAATAATAATGTGTATATTTGCAGGGTAATCGGGAAAGAGGCTGTTTCGGCCTCGCCACGGGGGCTTTTGAAAGGACGCTCGGAAGGGCTGCAGAAGAGGCTCGCTGGCGCAGCAAAGATGCTCGGAAAGGCGCAAGAGGCTGGAAGGCACGAGGCTCGCGTAACTGGCGGGCGGCTGGCGAAACTGGCGGGTGGCTGGCGCAAATATGCGCCAGAAATGCTTTTCGCAGAACATGAGGGCTCTGGGGGTTCTTTAGGGCTCTGGAGGTTCGTTAAAGCTCTTTTTGGGAGCTTTGGGGCTTGGCGGTCTTTACGGCTCTTTTTGGGGGCTTTGGGGCTCAGCAGGGTTCGTTAGGGCTCAAGGGGGTATTGCTCTGCGGTTCCCCTTTCCTTTCACCGATTTATTATAATAAGCAATTGAGGATCATGAAGAATAGGAAGATTATTTTTGCCAATCAGAAGGGTGGCGTGGGAAAATCGACGCTGTGCATACTCTTCGCTAACTATCTGGCCTGGAAAAAACAGGATGTGTGTGTGATCGATACCGACCTGCAGAAAACCATTAAGATGCAGCGACGAAAAGATATGGAGCTCTATGAAGGACAAGAGGAGCCTTACGTGGTGCAGGACTTCGATGTGCAGGACCCAGAGACCATGCAGCAGTTGATGGACTCGGCGTCGAACACCGAGGGCTATGTGCTGTTCGACTCGCCGGGTAACGTGTCGGAGGACGGACTGGTGCCGATGTTCACCAACGCCGACTTCATCGTGTGTCCGTATGAGTACGAGGAGAAGACGCTCGACTCCACGGGTACGTTCGTGCAGGTGATCAACGCACTGCGACAGCACACACCGGAGATGACGGCGAAACTGTTTTTTGTGCCTAACCGCATCGACGTGCGTATCGGTACGAAGAACGAACTCGACATGTGGAAGCAGACCGATGCTATCTTCAAGCAGTTGGGCGCCGTCACGCCGCGCATCACGGCACGCGCCGCACTGAAGCGTATCAACACGGTGGAGATCACGGCGGCGCAGCGTGAGGCGGTGAAGCCCGCCTTCGACTTCATGATTCGACGCATGAAGGAGTAACCAACGACTCGCCATCGTGGTGAGGCGGCATGGCTTGCCCCGGCGCTGTAACGGCGGGAGAAGGAAGGAAAGATAATCATATTATTCACAACATATTTCACTATCATACTTATGGCAAACAAACAAAAGACACGCGTCGTGCTGCCAGGCGGCATCCAAGGACTGGTGCACACGTTGCAGAACGGTACGGCTGAGCCCGCCATGAAGGCTCAGGTGGACGTGACGAAGCTCAACGACGAGAACGACGACAATTCATATACATCCGAGAACGAGAACAACGAGGTGGCGGCAGAGCAGCCGGTGCAGCAGGCTCCGCAGGCACAGACGCAACAGGCCGCTCCCGCACAGCCGACACAACAGGCGCCGCAGGCACAGGTGCAGCAAGCCGCTCCCGCACAGCCCGAGCGCGCTCCCCGTGGTCGTCGCCCGAAGGAGAACACGATGAAGGAATACACCATCGTGAAGGATGACTCGCGTGACTCATGGGATCTGTTCCTCGACATGGCGAAGCAGTATAAGGACGGTGGTGGCAAGTTGGCCACGATCTATATCGACGAGTCGCTGAAGAACGTGCTCGACAGAATGAAGTATTGTGGACCGGAGAAGCTCTCCACCTCGGCCATCCTGAGCTCTATCGTGGCACGCTTCATCTTCGACCATGAGGAGGACATTAAGAAAGTGATGTTCTCGGGACGGCTGATCTAAGGGCTGACACAGGCGCTCCAGGCTGGCTGGCACAAGCAAGCGGCTTGAAGCTGGAGGCGACTCGTAGGAGGCGCGGCTTGAAACTGGAGACGGGCGCAAATATGCGTCCGAAAATGGCTTTCACAGGTGGCGAAGCTGGATGCAGACGCTCGGGCGTTCGGGGCTGGATGAGAAGGCGGGCGCTCGGGGTGCTTGGGACAGGAAGGGCGTTTCCTGTGGCTGGATAGGCAGACGGGCGCAAATATGCGCCCGAAAATGGCTTTCGCAGGTGGCGAAGCTGGATGCAGGCGCTCGTGTTCGGGGCTGGATGAGAAGGCGGGCGCTGGGCGCGCTTGGGACAGGAAGGGCGCTTCCCGTGGCAAGCGGTGGGCGGGCCTTCTGTGGGGGCCGTTCCTTCAATAACTACCCGAAAAACAATTATTTTCGGCATCTTATTCGTGTGAAACATTTGGATTATTCAGGATAATGTTTTAATTTTGCAGAAAATTGTATCGTAATGGATGCCAACGAGAAGATCATAGATACATTCGCCACACGCGTCAGACAGATGATTCTCCAGTATCACGACGTGGTGAAGGAGAACGGCGAACTGTACGCCATGGTCGACGAGCGCGACGCCGAGATCAGGCGCCTGCAGGCTGAGGTGCGCCAACTCCAGAACGATTACAAGTCGTTGAAGACGGCTCGCATGCTCGAGGTGAGCGACACCGACCTCGACACCGCCAAGCGCAAGGTGAACAAGCTCATACGAGACGTCGACAAGTGTATCACGCTGCTCAGTGAACAACAGTAACAGGTAGTGATGGCAGAAGCAGATCAGAATAAAATCAACATACGGTTGCATATCTATGACACCGATATCATGGTGCGGGTTCCGCGCGATGAGGAGCCGTTGTACCGTAAGGACGCGGAACTCATCAACGAGCTCCTCAATGCCTATTTTTCCAATTTCAAAGGCATGAAGGGCGACAAGGAGATCACCTATTTCGCCATGATCGATCTTGGCTTGAGGCTGCAGAAAGAGCTCAAGCGCAATGACACCAAACCCTACGATGATATTCTCACCAAGCTGACTTCTGAGATCGAGGCCGTGCTGAAGGAAAAATGAGCGCGCCAACGATGACGTGAGAATATGAAACATCAATTAACAACCATAAATTCATGACAACAATAATCGTAACCGCCATCGTCGCTTTGGTTATCGTCGTGGCGGGTTATCTTGTTTCTCGCCATCTCCTCGACGGGAAATACAGAGATATGATGGAGAAGGCCCAGAAGGAGGCCGATGTTATTAAGGAGAAGAAACTCCTCGAGGTGAAGGAGAAGTTCCTCAACAAGAAAAGCGAGCTGGAGAAGGAGGTGCAGCAGCGCAACCAGAAGATCCAGCAGAGCGAGAACAAGCTCAAGCAACGTGAGCTGCAGCTCAACCAGCGCCAGGAGGAACTCGGACGCCGCAAGCAGGAGAACGACCAGGCGCAGCAGCGCATCGAGAACGAGAAGAAACTGCTCGCCCTGAAGCAGGCCGACCTCGAGAAGATGCAGGAGCAGGAGCGCGCCAAGCTCGAGGAACTCTCTGGCCTCTCGGCCGAGGAGGCTAAGAACCGCCTCGTGGAGAGCATGAAGGACAAGGCAAAGATGGACGCCGCAAGCTACATCAACGAGATTGTGGACCAGGCTAAGCTCGACGCCAACCAACAGGCACGTAAGATCGTCATACAGACCATCCAGCGTGTGGCCACGGAGACCGCCATCGAAAACTCCGTCAGCGTGTTCCATATCGACAACGATGAGGTGAAGGGCCGCATCATCGGTCGTGAGGGTCGTAACATTCGCGCCCTCGAGGCCGCCACAGGCACCGAGATCGTCGTCGACGACACGCCCGAGTCGATCATCATCTCGGCCTTCGACCCCGTGCGTCGTGAGGTGTGCCGCCTGGCGCTCCACCAGCTCGTGGCCGACGGTCGCATCCACCCCGCACGCATCGAAGAGGTGGTGGCCAAGGTGAAGAAGCAACTCGACAACGAGATCATCGAGACCGGTAAGCGCACCGCCATCGACCTCGGCATCCACGGTCTGCACCCTGAGCTCATCCGCATCGTGGGCAAGATGAAGTATCGCTCATCCTACGGACAGAACCTCTTGCAGCACGCCCGCGAGACCGCTAACCTCTGCTCTGTGATGGCCGCCGAGCTCGGACTGAACCCGAAGAAGGCTAAGCGCGCCGGACTGCTCCACGATATCGGTAAGGTGCCCGATGAGGAGAGTGAGCTGCCGCACGCTCTGCTCGGTGCTAAGATCGCTGAGAAATATAAGGAGAAACCTGATATCGTGAACGCTATCGCCGCCCACCACGACGAGGTGGAGATGGCCACCCTGCTGGCTCCTATCGTGCAGGTGTGCGACGCCATCTCTGGTGCCCGTCCCGGTGCCCGTCGCGAGATCGTGGAGGCTTACATCAAGCGTCTCAACGACCTTGAGGCCATCGCCATGAGCTACCCCGGCGTTACCAAGACCTACGCCATCCAGGCGGGTCGCGAGCTGCGCGTCATCGTGGGTGCCGATAAGATGAACGACGACGAGAGCACAAAGCTCAGCTCTGAGATCGCTGAGAAGATCCAGAACGAGATGACTTACCCCGGACAGGTGAAGATCACCGTGATCCGAGAGACACGATCGGTGGCCTACGCCAAGTAAGGCTTCTACATAGCTATAACAAAGCGCCTCACGGAGGCCTGGATGACAGGCTTGCCGGGAGGCGCTTTTTTTGTGGGGGTGCGGGGCTTGGCGGGCGCTTGGAGGGTTCTTGACGGGTTCTTGGCGGGTTCTTGGCGGGCGCAAATATGCGCCCGAAAATGGCTTTCGCAGGGTAGGAGGGTTTTCCTTTTGCAGGGGGCTTTTCGGGAGGGTTTTCCTTTTCGCAGGATGGAAGGGCTTTCGCGGGGAGGGGCCTTTCGCAGGGCAGGGCTTTTCGCGGGGCGGGGCGGCAGGTGGGCTGGATGGGCACGGTGGTGGCTTCTTGGGCATTATTTGGGGCAATCGTTTGGTGGGGACGTGGTTTTTACGTATCTTTGCGGTTGGTAAAAGCGTATTTATGAGCATCATCGTTAAGGCAGTTCTGTTATTGCTTACCCTGTTCCTTAGTCCGTTGGGCACGGAGCAGGCGCAGGCCGCGCGCCCCATCGAACAGGCGCACGTGGCCGACAGCACCCTCGCTGAGCGACACGATAAGCCTCAGGCGGTGCTCGACAACGCGGCGGAGCTCGTGCGTATCTGCTCCACCCGTCCAGTGCGCGTCAACCCATCACCCTGCCACGTGCCCGCCAAGCGCTTCGTCGCACGTCAGCAGGTATTGTTCAACAGTCAGAAAACATCGTTCCTGCAATATCGGGGCCCGTGTGCACGTTGCTCAACCCCGATACTTGTCGCGCCCTCATGCCACCGTTATGTCTACGCATTAGGGCGACTCCTGTGTTAGTGGGGGCGTGGACCCCAACGGTTGGTCTTTGTCCCATAGGGCCAAGGCCACACTCCTTATTATTATATTATACCCGTGCGTCACGACCGGCAGGCCCAAGGCCCGTCGCGCCGACATGCACCCATTCCACACATCCATTAACACGTATACAACGATGACAAAATACACAAAACTCAATCTCTCGGCCGATCTGGCCACCGATCCCCGTATTCAGGTAACCTCATCCTTCTTCGGACTGTCGCAGAAGGCAACCTACCTGCCCACCCACAGTCCGCTCAAGGCCGTGCGCCTCGAGTTTTCGAGTGAGGCCGGACAAGCCTTGGCACAAGCCCTGAAGGCCGATCCCGCCAAGCGCGCCGCCAAGCTGTCGGCGCTCCACTGGGTGAGTCCGAGCGACTTCGGCAACTACCAGCTGGAGGGCTGCTACACGCAAGATGGCACCTTCGCCGCCCTGCGGCTCTATCAGTTTGAGTCGCTGAGCTACAGGGCCATCAGCGAGCTATGCCTGTTTGAGGGCCCGGAGGTTGCTGAGGTAACCAAGGTGCTTGGCGCTGCCTGATAGGCGGTGAGGCCCTATGCTTATTTTTGAGCGCTCTTCCTTGCTTGGGAGGGCGCTCTTTGGGTTCTTAGGGGGTGGGGGCTTAGGCGGGGCTTGGCGGGTTCTTGGCGGGCGCAAATATGCGCCCGAAAATGGCTTTCGCGGGGTGGGAGGGTTTGGCTTTCGAAAGGGGTGGGAGGGTTTTGGCTTTCGCGGGGTGGGAGGGTTTTGGCTTTCGCGGGGTGGGAGGGTTTGGCTTTCGCGGGGTGGGAGGGTTTGGCTTTCGAAAGGGGTGGGGGAGGCTGGATGCTTGGGCATGCTTGGGGCTCGGGCGCTTGGGGTTGGGGAGGCTGGGGCTGGGCATGCTTGGGGCTGGATGCTCGGGCGTTTGCGGCTGGGCGTGGCTTGCTACCTTTCCTTTTGCCGTTTGGTGCTTTACGCCAAACCCACTACCTTTGCAATCGTTAAAACCAAGGCGACGCCACCGCGGGGCGCATGCTACGGTATCAACACAAACACTCACAATCATTATTAACCTTAAAACACAGAAAAACAATTATGGCAGTATTTTATCGTAAGTATCAGGAGAAGCGCGAGGGTAACAAGAACTATGGCAAGTGGTATGGCCGCAGCGTCATCCTCAACACCGTGTCGACCAAGGATCTCGCCTCCGAGATCTCGCACGCCACCACCGTGACCTACGCTGATGTGTTGGCGGTGCTCGCAGGGGCCTCAGAGGCTATGAAGCAGCATTTGCAAAACTCGCAGAAGGTGGTGCTCGATGGCATCGGCGCGTTTAAGGTGGGCATAAACACCGTTGCCGCTGCCACCAGCGCCGAGTTTGGAGCGCAGAACGTGAAGAACTTCCGTGTGCTCTTCGCTCCCGAGATCCACTTCGTGGGCAACGGTCAGGTGACGGACAAGAACCGCCGCGCCGGCAACTATGTGAAGGATTTGCTCCAGGGCGTCACCGCCAAGGAGGCTCCCAAGAACGCTGTGGTCGACGCTAAGACTCCCACCGATCCCAAGGCGTAACCCATTCGTCTCACATCTAACAACACTAACACACGCATCATGAAACTATCTCGTCAAACCTGGAAGAATATTGTGCAACTGGCGCTGAGCATCCTCACCGCCGTGGCCACCACCCTCGGCCTGAACAGTTGTCTCTAACCCTCTTCAAACAGTGCTCCCCAAGTCAGCCACAGGGCCGGCTTGGGGAGCTTTCTTTTTTATAACCTCTCATGTGTTTTTTCTTGCCTCATAGGCGGAGCGTTCACCACCTGTGCGAGAGGCTTATGGCTTTGCCAGCTTGGCGCCGTTTACGATGTAGAGGCCGGCGGGAAGTCCGGTTGTGGCCTCCGCAGCGTCTACGTAGGTGCTGAAGCGTCGTAGCGTGCGACCGTCGATGCTTGTCACCGTGGTGGGTCGATGGGCTTTGGCCGTTGTGATGGGTGCGATGGCCGTGGCGTACTTGTCGCTCACATCCTTCACGAGGTAATGTCCGCTGGCATCCTTGCTTGCCGTAACAACGAGATAGGATGTGCGTTTCACGTTCTGCACATTCGCTGTCTGCACCGATCCGTTGCTGCTGTTGAACACGAAGTTCACATAATCGTCCTTCGCATTGATTGCGTAGTGGAGCGTGTACCACGTCTTGCCGTCGAGTTTGGTGGTGGTCGTTACACGGTCGCCTGGCCAGCTCTTTGCTGTGGGGTTGTGCGATCCGTCGCCACCCCACGACCACACATACATCGACGTCCATCCCACGGCGTCGGTGTTGACGTTAACGCTGATGTTGTAAGGCTTGAACGCTTCCACCTGATAAGTCCTGGTGACGGTGCCCAGCACCTTGCCGCCCGTGAGCAGCGCCACCTTCAGCGTGGTGTTGCCCTCCGGCAGGCGCAGCGTGGCGCCGTTGTTTGCGCGTGTGCTTTTACTGGTGGGGTCTGTTCCGTCGAGCGTGTAAACCAGTTGTGCGTTTTTGTCTGTGGCGATGGCCCTGAGCGTCACCGTCGCCCCCTCATCATAATGGCCCGAAGGCAGCGAAGTCCATGCCGTTTGCATGGTGCGCTCCAGGAAGTAACGGTAGTGGTGCCCTTCGGCTGCGAGGGCCCATGTGTTGGCGTCGGGCGAGTAGGTGTTGGCCGACGATCCCACAGCCACATGCAGTCGTCCCTTCGTTCCCGTAGTGGTGAATATGTATCGTGCCACGCTACTGCCGTTGCGTTTCCATGCGCTCTGGTTGTTGATGCCCGTGAGGTTACGCAGCAGAATCATGTTCTTGATGTCGGCCTTGCAGTCGATCCAATGCTTGAGAAACACGCAGGGCGTACCCGGCATGGCGAGGATGTAGGCGTTAGCCGCCAGCGTGTCGCGCTTGATAGGGTCTTGCTGCTCCGAGGCTGACCGCCGTTCGGTGTCGTGGTTCTCCACGAAGGTCACGGCGTATCGCGCGTAGGTGGGATCGGTGGCCAGTCCGTCGTGGTCGAGCTTGGTCCAGTTGCTATAGTTTGTGGCGTCGCGCACGGCATATCGAGTGTTGAAGTCGAACGCCGCGCTCTGTATCACCCCGTTCACCTTCGTGCCATTGATCCAGTTGGTGAGCAGTTGTTTGTTACCATCGAAATATTCGCCCACCGAGAACGTTGGTTTGGCGTCGGCGTTGTAGAGTGCCGTAAACTTGGCGGCGTAGCCCTTCACCATGTCGTAGCGCACGCCCGCATACCCCATGTCGTTGAGGAGGAAGTGGAGATACGCCTTCACGTTCTTCTGCACGTTAGCGCTGTTATGGTCGAGGTCGCGTGCAAACGTCACCCCCTCGCCCGTGTCGTTGTTGTTGCTGAGCGCATATCCGTTGGCGGCGGCCCATGAGGCCGTCTGTCCGCCGCAGTCGTCCTTGCAGATGTCGGTCGACAACAGTTGGTAGGTTTTTCCTTGGTACGTCTCTTTTGGGAAGTCTACCCAGTTGGTGAGCGTCTTTCTGTGGTTGATCACCACGTCGGCGATGGTCCCTGTTCCCTTCTGCTTGAGCTTGCCGATCATCGACCGCAGCTCCTGTTCCGATCCGAAGGCACTCTGGTAGTTGTTGAACCAGTAGAGGTCGTCGTATCCCATCGATTCGCCTCCGCAGTTGCCACTCTGCGGAATCCACACGAGGTTGAAATACTGTGCGAGTTCATCCGCTTGGCTCTCCAGGTTTTTCCAGTGTGAGGCGTCGAAGCTGTTCCAGTAGAATCCTTGCAGCATCACGCCCTGGTGGTTGGCTGGCCATCCCTGCGCCATGAGTGCTGCGGGTAGGGCCAGTGCTGCCACCAATGATGATAATTTCTTGTTCATAGACGGTTTCATGTTATTTTATTGCTGTGCGTTGATCTCGAGCACCATGGTGGCCCTTGGCGCCAGCGTGATGTCCTTTGTGAGGTCGATGGTGCGTCGTGTGAGGATGTTGTTGGCCTGCTTGGCCCCTTGGAGCACCTCCTGGTAGCGCTGTGTGTGCATCTTGCGTTGGTGCGACGTGCCGTTCACGATGGTGAGCACCGCCCTTCCCGGCAGTGTGCGCGCCACGACATACACCCCGTCCTGCGGAATAAACTGCGTTTGCTTGCCCTTGGTGATGAGCTCGTTGCCCTGTCGCCAGTGGAGCAGACGACTGATCCAGTTGAACATCTGGTTCTCCTCCTTCGTGCGTCCCTGCTGAGTGAAGGCGTTGTGCTCGTCGCCGGGGAATCCACCTGGGAAGTCGCGCCTCACATTGCCGTCGGTCACCTCTTTCGTGCCGTTCATGAGCACCTCCGTGCCATAATAGAGCTGCGGTATGCGGTCGATGGTGAGCAGCAAGGCCAACGCCTGCTTCAGCGCCAGCGAGTCGCGGCCATTGCCGAGGAACCGGTCGGTGTCGTGGTTCTCGATGAACGCCATCACATGATGCGGGTCGCGGTAGAGATAGTCGTAGCAGAGCGCGTTGTAGATACGGTTGAATCCCTGCCACCATCCGTCGGTCTCCTCGTTCTTGGCCTGGTTGATGCGGTCGAAGAAGGCAAAATCCATCACGGTCTTGAGGTAACTGTTCTTCTCCGACAGTTTGCTGTCTTTCTGCCATGCGGCGGTGTAGGCCGGCTCCGTCACCCACGTCTCTCCCACGGTGTTGAAGTTGGGATATTCGTTGTTGAGCGTCTTCATCCATAGCGCCATGCCGTCGCGGTCGGCGTAGGGGTATGTGTCCATGCGGATGCCGTCGATGCCCACGGTCTCTATCCACCACTCACTGTTTTGTATGAGATACTTCATGACGTGCGGGTTGCGCTGGTTGAGGTCGGGCATGGTAGGCACGAACCACCCGTCTACCGTTTCCTTGAGGTCCACCTGGCTGGCGTAGGGGTCGAGCACCGGCGTGAGCTTGTAGCTCGTTTGCAAGTACTTGTCGTTCACCTTGGCGGCGCCGTCGATAGTGCCCAGTTTCTTCTGATGCGCCGCCGTCTGGTTTTCCGGTGCGAGCCATTCGGGGGTGTTAAACCAGTCTTTCGATGGCATGTCGGCCACCCACGGATGGTCTATGCCACAATGGTTGAAGATCATGTCCATGACCACCTTCAGACCCTTGCTGTGCGCCTCGTCGACGAGCCGCTTATACTCTTCGTTGGTGCCGAATCGCGGGTCCACCCGGTAGTAGTTGGTGGTGGCGTAGCCGTGGTAGGTAGAATGTGCCCCATCGTTGGGGCCGTCGTTCTCGAGCAACGGCGTGAACCACAGCGCCGTCACGCCGAGGTCCTTGAAGTAGTCGAGATGCTGGCGAATGCCCTCCATGTCGCCTCCGTGTCGCAGGCTTGGCGCCGTGCGGTCGCACGTCTTGTCGCGCATGGTCTTGAAGGCGTCGTTGTGTGGGTTGCCATTGGCAAATCGGTCGGGCATGAGCATGTAGAGCACATCGGCGTTGGAGAATCCCATGCGCTTGTCGCCCGCCATGTCGCGGTCTTTCAGCAGGTATTTCACCTTCTTGGTCTGCTTGCCCTGCTTGAAGCACAGCGTCATCTCGCCCGCCTTGGCCCCTTTGAGGTTGAGGTAGACGAGGAGATAGTTGGGCGAGTCGAGACGTGCGATAGAATCGATGCGCACCCCCGGGTAGCTCACTTCCACGTCGGCGCTGCGCACATCCTTGCCGTGCACCATCAGTTGCAGCGAGGCGTCTTTCATGCCTACATACCAGTTGGAGGGCTCAATGCGGTCGACCCCCACCGCTGCGTTCATGCTCATTGCACTCATAAGCATCATTAGTGATATCAGTTTTTTCTTCATAATCTTAATCATTGTTGTTTCAGCTTTACTTCCGGTAGAGTATCAGTGCCGATTGGGCGTCGACCGTAGCCTGGCCCTTGATGGGCATGCCGATGCCCTCCTCGTTGACCACACCGTTGCAGCACGCCACGTAGTAGTGGCCTTCTGGAAGGACGATCGATCTCGGCTCCTTGTTCGCGTTGAACGCTACGATGATGTCGTTCCAGCTGTCGATGCCCTCCAGGTTCTTCAGGCGGAAGGCCACCAGACAGTGGTCGGAGGCCATAAACTCCAGGTGCTCCCTCACGGCGTCGGCCTTGGCCAGGCGGAAAGCCGGATGGTGCTTGCGCAGGCCGATCAATCCGCGGTAATACTCAAACACCTCGGGGTAACGCCTCAGGTTGTCCCAGTTGATCGCGTTGATGCTGTCGGGCGACGCATAGCTGTTGTGCACCCCCTTCTTGTTGCGCAGCATCTCCTCGCCCGCCAAGATGAACGGCACACCCTGCGACGTGAACACCGCCGTCTGTGCCAGCAGGTCGAGGCGTATGAGCTCCGCCTCGCGGTCGGCGTAGCTTCGCGTGGCGTCGTTCCATCCCGGCATGGTCGCCTTCAGGCGGTCCACCAGGCACATGTCGTCGTGACAGCTCACGTAGCTTATCTGTTGCGTCGGCTCCTTGGCCCACGGCTTGTGGTCGTAGTTCACCCGCGCCATGTCGACCTGCGGATGGGCTATGCCGCCCACGATGCCAAACTTCAGGCTCTCTTCCTCGCCCCCTAAGCCGACGAGGAACGCCCCCTTGGTGTCGTCGCTGAACGGTCCGCGCAGGGCGTCGCGCATATCGTCGCTGAACGCCCCTATGCCGTGGAGCTTGTAGGCCGCCGCCTTCACGGCCAACTGGTCTTGCGGGTAGGCGCACGCTCCGGCGCTCCATCCCTCGCCGTAGATATAGATCGAAGGATCGATCTCGTCGACGGCGGCTCGTATGGCGTTCATCGTCTCGATGTCGTGCACGCCCATGAGGTCGAAGCGGAAGCCATCGATGTGGAACTCGTTGATCCAGTATTTCACGCTCTCTATCATAAACTCGCGCATCAGCGGACGCTCCGAGGCCGTCTCGTTGCCGCAGCCCGACCCGTTGGAGTAGCGTCCGTCGGCCGTCTTGCGGTAGTAATAGTCGGGGTAGGTGCGTTGGAAATTGCTTCCGTCGATGTCGAACGTGTGGTTGTACACGGCGTCGAAGATGACGCGTATGCCTGCCTTGTGGAGCGCCTGCACCATGGCCTTCATCTCACGTATGCGCACCGCCGGCTTGTAGGGGTCGGTGGCGTAGCTACCCTCCGGCACATTGTAGTTCTTCGGGTCGTAGCCCCAGTTGAACTGCGGCCGTTGCAGCTGCATCTCGTCGACCGAGGCATGGTCGAACAACGGTTGGAAATGGATGGCGTTCACGCCCAACCGCTTCAGGTAGTCGATGGCGCGGGGCTCTGTGAGTGCCAAGTACTTTCCCTGGTGCTGCAACCCCGACGTGGCGCTGATGGAGAAGTCGCGCATGTGCAGTTCGTAGATCACGAGGTCGGCGGGCGAGGCCAGCGCGGGTCGTCGGTCGTGGCTCCATCCCTCGGGGTCGGTGTCGGCCATGTTGAGTATGGCGCCTCGGTAGCCGTTCACGCCCACCGCCTTGGCGAACGTTCCCGGACATTCGCCAAGGCCCATGTCGAAGGTGTAGAACCGTCCTGCCAGGTCGCCCTTGAGGATGGCCTCCCAGCGGTTGTTTCCCAAGGCCCGCATCTTCACCGTCTTGATGGGTTTGCCGCCCTGCGCGTCCTTGTAGATGCGCACCTTCGGCATGGAGGGTGCGTTGAGGTGGAACACGGTTTGCGTCTTGCCATATTCCATCTCGTTAAATCGCCCTTGGGCGTTGGCGTTCCATGTCATCATGGCGGCAAAGATTACGGTCAATAAGTATCTTACTTTCATGTTATGGGTAGCGTGTGGGTGTTACTTGGCCATCAGCGACACGGCGAAACCGCCGCCGCGCGCCTCCTTGATTTTCAGCACATCGCCCTTCTTCACGGTCTTGTGCAGAATGTGGTAAGCCTTCGGGTTCTTCTCGTAGTCGGCCTCCTTGGCGTCTTGGTAGATGGCGCAGTCGTAGCGTCGCCCCTTGTCGAGGAAGTCGAGTCGCACCACGGCGGTATGGGCGTCCTCGCCCGTCTTTCCGCCCACAAACCAGTTGTCGGTGCCCTTGGCCTTGCGCGCCACGGTGATGTATTTTGCCGGCTCGGCCTCCAGGTAGCGCGAGTCGTCCCAGTCGCACGCCACGTCGCGAATAAACTGGAATGCGTCGTCGTATTTCTCGTAGTGCTCAGGCAGGTCGGCTGCCATCTGCAGCGGCGAGTACATCACGAGGTAGAGCGCCAGTTGTCCGCAGAGCGTGGAGTGCACAAAGCTCTTGTTGTTGCTCCAGTCGGCGAGTCGCGTCTCGAAGATGCCCGGCGTGTAGTCCATCGGACCGCCCTGCAGGCGGGTGAACGGAAGCATCACCGTGTGGTAGGCCACACTGCCCCCAAACGCCTCGTACTCCGTGCCTCGGGCGCTCTCGTTGCCCACGAGGTTGGGCCATGTGCGGCAGATGCCCGTGGGTCGTGTGGCCTCATGTGCGTTGACCATGATGTGGTGCTTGGCAGCCGTTTCCACGACCCGTTGGTAGTGGTTGTTCATCAGTTGCGAGTAGTGGTACTCGCCGCGTGGGATGATGTCGCCCACGTAGCCCGTCTTCACGGCGTCGTAGCCGTAGCGGTTCATGAGGTTGAACGCCTCCTCCATGTGTCGCTCATAGTTGAGCGCCGAGCTCGATGTCTCGTGGTGCATCATGAGCTTCACCCCCTTGGCGTGGGCATAGTCGTTGAGCGCCTTGATGTCGAAGTCGGGGTAGGGCGTCACAAAGTCGAACACGTCGAGCTTCTGGTGCCCGAACCAGTCTTCCCATCCCACGTTCCATCCTTCCACGAGCACCTCTTGCAGGCCGTTCTTCGCCGCGAAGTCGATGTAGCGTTTCACCTCCGCCGTGGTGGCGCCGTGTGTGCCGTTGGGCTTGCATTTCGAGTAGTCGGTCACGCCGAGCCTTACCGACGGGTAATCATTGGTGTAGCTCCAGGTCTTCGTTCCAACGATCATGTTCCACCACACTCCGCAGTACTTGGTGGGGTGTATCCACGACGTGTCCTCGATCTTGCACGGCTCATTGAGGTTGAGCGTCAGTTTGCAGGCCAGCATGTCGCGTGCGTCGTCGCTCACGAGCACCGTTCTCCAGGGCGTGTTGAACGGCGTCTGTATGAATCCCTTCCGTCCCACGGCGTCGGGCGTGAGCCACGACTCGAGCACGAGGTTCTTCTCGTCGAGGTTGAGGTGCATGGTGGGATAGTCTATGCATGCCGCCTCATGGATGTTGATGTAAAGGCCGTCGCTGGTTTTCATCTGGAGCGACGTTTGCACGCCCGTGTCGGAGAACACCGTCGTCGACGAGTTGCCCTTATACGCCTCGCGGTTCTTGGCTATGACGGCCCTGATGCCGGTGAGCGGCGTGATCTGGTATTCATACTCCTGCGTGTCGTAGTCGCCCGGAATCCAGTAGGCCGTGTGGTCGCCAGCCATGGCAAACTGCGTGTGCTCCTCCTTGATGACGAAGTAGTTGAGCTCCTGCTGTTGCGGAAACTCGTAGCGCAGTCCCATGCCATAGTCGTACACGCGGAAGCGTATGGTGATGTTTCGCTTGGTGGCCGGCTGATGCAGGTCCACGGCCATCTCGTTGTAGTGGTTTCTGATGGTGGCCGTTTCGCCCCACACCGGCTTCCACGTCTCGTCGAAGGTCGATGTGCGGTGGTTGGTCTCCTCAAATCCGTCCATGAGGTCGGTCTCGTCCATGCCCTTCGAGGCGTGCTTGTCCTTGGCGAGCTCCAGTCCGAGGTGCGATGGTTTGCACACCGCCTTCCCCTTGTATTGCATCTCGTAGGTGGGCTGCCCCTTGGGCGAGAGCGAGAAGGTCACTACCACGTTGCCGTTGGGCGATGTGACGGTTTGCGCCGCGGCGCCCATGGGCAGCAGCGCCATGGCGAGAAGTAGGATGTCTTTGCGCGTCATGATGATGGTTTTATTTGTTGTTCAGGTGTCGTCCGGCCTCCGTGATGAGGTCCTTGATTGTGTTGTTGTAAGGTGTGTTGGCCAGCAGGTCCTCGATGTTGATGTGCATGCGGTAGCGCCAGTAGTGGTGTGGGTTGGCGGGAATGTTGATGCGCTCGGCGCCTGCGTCGGGCAGGCGTAGCTGCTCGTCGATGGCCATCCAGTCTTGCAGCAAGAGCACGCAGAGCATCGATGGGCACGACAGTTGGTCGGCCACGATCTCCTTGGCCAGCCACCCCGGCAGCGGGTGGGGTGCCGCTCCGCCGCGGTAGAGCTTCGAGGCGTAATAGTCCTGCGTGCGGTTGTAGTCCTCGTCCCACCACTGTCGCAGGGTCGGCATGTCGTGGGTCGAGAGCGTACACACGCTGCGGTAGGGATTGCGCGCAAGGTCGCCAAACGTGAGCTTCGGGTCCTTCGGCATCTGTTGCAGTTCGAGGCTGAGTATGCGCAGCTCGTTCATCACCCACGCCACACAGTCGGGCACCATTCCCAGGTCCTCGGCACACACCAGCATGCGTGTGGCCTGCACCAGCACCGGCAGTTTCTTCATGGCCTCGTTGTACCAGAAGTTGTTGTTGCGGCGATAGTAGTAATCGTTGTAGATGCGGTTGAACTTCTCCTTGTCGCTGTCGTAGAGCGCCTCATACATGAAGTTGAGCTGCGCCGTGATGCGCGGGTGGAACTTGTTGGGGTCGTTGTAGTCGCGCACGAAGAGCACGTCGCTCGCCAAGGCGTAGAGCCCATCGCGTATCCAGATGTCCACATCGCTGTTCTTGTCCTTGAAGGCCGCCTCAATCTTGCGCTCCGTGTCGTATTGCGGCTTGAGGGCGTAGATGTCGTCGTGCTGATGGTCGAGGTAGGTGTCGATCACCTCCTGTGCATGCTCTCGGAACACGCGGTCGACCACCCATCGGGCAATGAACGGCGTGGTGAACAGTTGCTCCTGGAAGTGCAGTCCGTAGCCCTCGATCTCCTCGCGCGACATGCCTAGTGCCGGCGCAAACTGTCCGAGCAGGCCGTGGACGCAGGTGATGGGAATTGCCCAGATGCGGAAGAATCCCAGCACGTGGTCGATGCGGTAGGCGTCGAAATACTTCGCCATGTTCTGGAAGCGGCGTATCCACCACTGGCATCCGTCGTCGATCATGCGCTGCCAGTTGTAGGTGGGTAATCCCCAGTTTTGTCCGTTGACGGAGAAGGCGTCGGGCGGCGCACCGGCCTGCGCGTTGAGGTTGAAGTATTGCGGCTCGTGCCACACGTCGCATCCGCAGCGGTTCACGCCGATGGGAATGTCGCCCTTGAGCACCACGCCCCTCGCCTTGGCATACTCGTGTGCCTCCTGCATCTGCTTGTGGAGCACATACTGCACATAGTAGTAGAACGCCACCTCGCGGTATTCCTCGGTGCGTGGGTTTCTCAGCGCGCCGCGGTCGGCCTCGTGCCATTGCTCATGGCCCTTCCACTGGCTGAAATCTACCGTCCCCAGCGTGTCGCGGAGATGGCAGTATTGTGCGTAGGGCACCAGCCAATGCTCATTTTCCGCCATAAACTTGCGGAAGAGGGTGGTCTTCATCACGGCCTCGCCCTCCTGCTTGAAGATGATGCGCAGGTATTCGGTCTTGGCGTTGTTCACCTGCTCATAGTCGATCTGGCTCAGGGCGTTGAGCTTCTTTCTGAGCGCCTCCATCTCGGCCGCCTTCTTCTTGTCGGCGATGGGCGGCAACTGCCTGAGGTCCACAAACTGTGGATGAAGGGCGAAGATGCTGATGGCCGAGTAGGGGTACGAGTCGGTCCAGGTGTGTGTCGACGTGGTGTCGTTGATGGGCAGCACCTGCAGCACCCGCTGCTCGGTTTCGGCCACCCAGTCGACCATGCGCTTCAGGTCGCCGAAGTCGCCCACGCCAAAGCTGCCCCGTGTGCGCAGCGAGAACACGGGTATGAGCGTGCCGGCCAGTCGCTCATTATAGATCTCGAAGAACGCCTGGTCGAGTTCCCTCACCACCATCTGTCCGTTGTCGGCCATGGGCAGTTCGAGGCGGCGGTTGGCTCCCGTTTCCCAGAGCAGGTCGCCCTTGTCGGTCCAAGCCACAAACTTAAACTCCGTGGTGCCGGCGTTGGCAAAGTCCCTGAGGTTGAGGTCGGCCACCCATTCGTTGTGGTTGTGCTCCACCATCCTCACGGCCTTGTCGGCAATCCATTGGCCCATGGCCTTGTCCTCGCCCACCACAGCCAGTTGGCATCCGCCTCTCAGTTGCGGTGCGCGCACCACGAGGCGCAGCGTCTTGGCGTAGGCCGACGCCTTCATTCGGCCGTGGTTGCGACGGTTCACACAGTCGGTGAAGGCCGAGCTGTAGAGGTACGAGTCGCCTGGAATGTCTTGCCATCGGTTGCTCACGAGGTAGGTGTCGGTCTTCTTGCCGTTGAGCTCCAGTCGGTGGGTGATGGTGGTCCACTCGTGCCGCTCCTCCTGGCCTCCGCGGTCCACGCTGAAATAATAGTCGATGTGGGTCACCGACGCGTCGACCGCCATCTGGCAAGTCCACGTTTTGTCGGCGGTCATGTTCATGCCGTAGGTTTGCGCCTTGGCGCCGTTACGGTCCACCACGTTCAGTTGGAGCGTCTCTCCAAACACCGTGGCATATTGCAGGTTGAAAAGAATGTTCATTGTTGTATTGTAAGGTTTTGGGGTTTGTTCTTATTGATGAGCGACACGCTGAGGGCGCCGAGTGCGAGCAGCGCTGCCGCCACGAGCATCATGTTGTATTGGTGCGATCCCACCATGGCGAGCAGTGTGCCACCACAGGCGGCCGCCACGATTTGCGGCAGGCAGATGGTGCCGTTGAACAGTCCGAGGTATGCGCCCTTGTGGCCGTAGCCCTCCAGCGCGTTGGTCACAAAGGCGAACGGCATGGCGAGCATGGCGGCCCACGCACATCCTATGAGCACATAGGGCAGCACCAGCAGGTTCTCGTTGTGGATGAAGGGCACCATGGCGAATCCCACGGCGCCGATGAGCAGACTGATGGCGTAGGCCCATCGCTCGTTCTTGATGCGCGGCAGCACCACGGCCCACACCACGCTTCCCAGCGCCTGCCAGAAGAAGAGCACGCCCACCCAGTTGCCTGCCTCCTGGTAAGCCTTCGAGGCCACGTCGGAGGTGTGCCACACGGTGTCGGCGATGGTGCCGTTGGTGTAGGTCCACATATACATGAACGCCGCCCAGCAGAAGAACTGCACCAGTCCGACCTTCCAGAACGTCGAAGGCGCGTTGCGCAGCAGCGTAATCCACCCGGCCTTCTCCTCGTCGGCCTCCGGCTTGCGCTCGTTGTATTCGGCATATTCCTTCGGGTTCCATTCCTTCACGGTAAGCGTGGTGTAGAGCACACACAGGATGAGGATGATGGCTCCGATGTAGAACGAAAAGATCACCGAGTCGGGCACCACACCCTTCGGCGCCTCGTTGGCGATGCCGCAGGCGGTAAACAGGAAGGGGAACACGTAGCCGGCCAGCGAGCCCGAGTTGCAGAGGAAACTCTGTATGGAATAGGCAAACGACTTCTGCCGCTCGTTCACCATGTCGCCCACGAGCATCTTAAAGGGCTGCATGGCCATGTTGATGCTCGTGTCGAGAAACATCAGCGACACCAGTCCGAACACCATGGCGGTGCTCACGGCCATGCCAAGCGATCCCGCGTTGGGCAGCAGGCACATCACCGCCACCGCCACTGCCGATCCGATGAAGAGGTAGGGTATTCGCCGTCCGAATCGGCACCAGGTGCGGTCGCTCAGCGTTCCCACGATGGGTTGCACGATGATGCCCATGAGCGGCGGCAAAATCCAGAAATAGCTAAGAGAGTGGGGGTCGGCTCCCAGTGTGGCGAATATCCTCGATATGTTGGCGCTCTGTAGGGCGTAGGCAATCTGCACACCGAAGAAGCCGAAGCTCAGGTTCCAAAGCTTCCAAAAGCTTAAATCTTCTTTTTGTTTCATGATATTGTTTAGGTTGTTGTTAGGTCTAAGTTTTGCCCATGCGCCATCGTGGTTGGCGAACGCGCATTGCGGCGGCTGGGGTGTTCCTACGAACGTATTTGCTTACGCAAGTTCCTACGAACGTATGTATTTCCGTATTTCCGTACTTTCGTACGTATGTTGTTGCGGATGTGCAGTGTGGTTGTCACACTTCACATTCCACATTGTCATTTCGAGCTTCCTCTGACTACGAGTCGGGTTTTCACCACCCGTTTCTCCACCTTGTCGGGGTCGGTCAGGCCCTCCACCTTGTCGATGAGGATGTTGGCGGCCTCGCGCCCCACCTCCACGCCACGTTGCTCCACGGTGGTGAGCTGCGGGTCGCATGCCACGGCGCGGCTGCCGTTGGTGAATCCACACACCGCCACGTCGTCGGGAATGTTGAATCCCATGCGCTTGGCCGTGTACATCACACCGATGGCCGTGTCGTCGTTCACGCAGAAGAACGCGTCGGGTCGGTCGTCGCGCCTGAGGATGTTGGGTGTGAGGCGCTCGGCGTCGCTGCGGTTGTCGCACACGATTGCCAGCGAGTCGTCGGGCTTCAGGCCCGCCTTGAGCAGGGCGTCGCGGTAGCCGTTGTAGCGGTTCTTGCCCACCTCGGCCTTGCCCGCCATGCCATAGAAGGCTATGCGGCGGCAGCCCGTTTCGATGAGGTGCGTCACGGCCTTGAACGTCCCCATGTAGTCGTCGACCACCACAAGGCTGGCGTTGATGCCCGTGCAGATGCGGTCGAAGAACACCAGTGGCAGGCCCTTGTCGAGCAGCATCTGGAAATGGTCGTACTGTGTGGTTTCCTTGGCCTGCGACATGATGACGCCGCACACGGGCTCCGTGTCGAACATCTGGCAGATTTGTCGCTCGCGCTCATAGTGCTCGCCGCTCATGGTGATCACTATTTGGTAGCCACGCTCGGAGGCCGTCTCCTCGATGCCCGTGAGCACCGACGCAAAGTAGTAATGGGTTATCTCGGGCACGATCACGCCGATGACCTTCAGGGCGTGTCGCCGATTGTTTCTGAGCGATTGGGCCAGGTCGTTGGGCGAGAAGTTGAGCTCCTTGGCGTAGGCGCAGATGGCGTCGCGCTTCTCCTGCCGCACCTTTTTGCATCCGCTCAGTGCGCGCGAGACAGTGGAGACCGACACGCCGAAATGCTCGGCTATGTCCTTCATCGTAGTAGCTTGCTTCTTATCCATATATCTGGTCTTACGGCTGCAAATTTACGCCAATAATGAGTAACTTGATGCTCTTTTTTGCCATTTTAACTTTTTGCATTATGCAAACGTTTGCACACGAATTTTGGCGGATTTATGAAAAAAGGAGTATCAACCTATGGCAAAGCGTCGTAAATTTGCACTGTAATCTAACGACATCTACCTTTCGCCCTGGAGAAACAAGGAGACTAGCCACCAACCCTACCCTATATATTATTATGGACGCAGGCGTGGGACAACTGGCCTCTTTTGCAGACTCCAAGCAGTAGGCAAACAGACGAGACAATTATTAATCAACCTAAACAATATGAACCATGAAGCATGTTAAATTCTCTAACACCTTGAGGATTGCAGCCCTTACAGGCGGCTTGTTCCTTTCGGTAAGTGCTTTCGCGCAACAGGTTGTCGTGAAAGGACATGTGAAGGATGCCACGGGAGAACCCATCATCGGTGCCACCGTGCGTGTGGCAGGCGTTGAGGGCGGAGCCATCACCGACGCCAATGGTAACTTTACCATTTCTGCCAACCCCAAATCGACCATCACCATCTCATTTATTGGCTATGAGCCCGCCACCGTCACGGCCGGGCAAAACGTCGACGTGGTGATGAAGGAAGCCGGAGCCACCCAGTTGAAAGACATGGTGGTCATCGGTTACGGTAAGGCCAAGAAGGCCGACCTCACAGGATCGGTGACCGTCATGAAGCCCGATGAGCTCACGAAGGGCGTAACCAACAACGCCTCCGACCTTCTCGTAGGTAAGGTGGCCGGTGTGGATGTGCAGACCGACGGTGGATCGCCAGGCGCAGGAGCGCAGATCCGCATCCGTGGTGGTGCCTCGCTCTCGGCCAGTAACGACCCGTTGTATGTCATCGACGGACTCGTCATCGACAACAACACCGCAACGGGCATGAGCAACATCCTCGCCAACATCAACCCGTCGGACATTGAGACCTTCACCGTGCTCAAGAGCGCCTCGGCAACAGCCATCTACGGATCGCGCGCCAGCAACGGTGTGGTGATCATCACCACCAAGAAGGGAAGCAGCGGACAGCGCCCCACCTTCTCCTACAACGGCGATGTAACGGTGTCGACCGTGCGCAAGAAATACGATACGCTCAACGCGTCAGAGCTTAAGAAACTCGCCGAATCGAAGGGCATCGACACCAACCTCCTTGGCGACGCCGACACCGACTGGCAGGACGAGATTCTGCGCACCGCCGTGTCGACCAGCCACAGCGTGAGCATGCAGGGCGGCCTGAAGAACATGCCCTACCGTGTGAGCGCAGGCTACAACGCCGCCAACGGTATTCTCCGCACCAGCTGGATGCACCGTTTCAACAGCAGCGTGAACGTGGCGCCCTCGTTCCTCGACAAGCACCTCAACTTCAACTTTACGGCCAAGTATATGTATGAGAAGGACCGCTACGCCGACCCAGGAGCCATCGGAGCCGCCCTGGCCATGGATCCCACACGTCCCGTGCGCACCGACGATCCCGACTACAGCGTGGTGGGTGGCTATTACCAGACCCTCCAGGGCGCTTCGTTCAACGACCCCAACTGGACCAAGACCTCTTACTCGCAAACACCGCAGAACCCTGTGGCCATGCTCAACAACAAGCATTGCGTGGCCAACGCCAACGATATCAGCGGCAACGCCGAGGTCGACTATAAGATCCACGGTTTCGAAGACCTCCATATCCACGCCAGCCTCGGCGCGCAGTACACCGCCACCAGCCAGACCACCGATGTGGCGCGCACCTCTTACAGCGACAACTACTATGGCCGCCAGGAGTTTATGGATTATTACAAGTATAACATCGTGGGCAACGCCTACGCACAATACATGCACCAGTTTGGCGACCACCATGTGGACATCATGGCAGGCGCAGAGCAGTCGCACTACCACCGCACGGGAACAGGCACCTACGGAAAGGGTACCAACCCGCTGACCGGCGAGGCTTACAACGAGAAGCTCAGAAGCGAGACCGAATGGGCCACACACAACTCGCTCGTGTCGTACTTCGGCCGATTCAACTACAACCTGCTCGACCGCTACCTGCTCACCGCCACCTTCCGCGCCGACGGATCATCGCGCTTCGCCAAAGGCCACAAGTGGGGCTACTTCCCATCAGCTGCCTTGGCATGGAGAATGAGCGAGGAGCCCTTCATGGCCAACATTCATTGGCTCAACAACCTGAAGCTCCGCTTCGACTGGGGTAAGACCGGTCAGCAGAACGGCATCGACGACTTCTACTACGCTCCCGTCTATGTGCGCGGCGACCAGTTCTCGCAGTATACCTTCGGCGACACCTATTATTACACCATGCGACCCAACAAGTATAACGGCAAGCTCACATGGGAGAAGACCGAGACATGGAACGTGGGTGTCGACTTCAGCGCGCTCAACAACCGCGTTGGCTTCAGCATCGACGGATACATCCGCAACACACGCGACCTGCTGGCCAACGTGTCGGCAACGGCAGGAACCACCTTCGGCGACCAGCTGCTGCAGAACATCGGTTCGCTCCGCAACTACGGCCTGGAGTTCTCCATCGACGCCAAGCCCATCGTCACCAAGGACTTCACATGGGCCGTGACCTACAATGTGGGATGGAACAAGAACAAGATCACCGAGCTCAAGGCTGGCGCGCAAGACTGGGTGTGGGTCACCTCCACCGAGGCCGCACGCGGCACCTCAAACCGATTGCAGCGCAACAAGGTGGGTGAGCCCATCAACTCGTTCTTCGTTTACCAGCAGGTCTACGACGACAACGGCAAGCCCATCGAGGGTCTCTATGTTGACCGCGACCACAATGGCGTGATCGACGATGGCGACCGCTACTACTACAAGAGCCCGGCACCCGACGTGATCATGGGTCTCACATCGAAGTTCCTCTACAAGAACTGGGACCTGAGCTTCTCGCTCCGCGCTTCGCTCGGCAACTATGTGTACTATTACAACCTCGCCAACAAGGCTAAGGTGTGCGACTCAGGACTCTACAGCCACGGCGCCTTCGAGAACAGCACTCCTGAGGCTGTGGCTCTCGGATTCACCGGACTGACCACCGCCATGAACAGCGTCAGCGACTACTTCATCCGCAACGCATCGTTCCTCAAGTGCTCCAACATCACCCTCGGCTACACCTTCCCGGCACTCATGAAGTGTGGAACGCACGAGTATTTCGCCGGACGCGTCTACTTCACCGTGCAGAACCCATTCATCATCACCAAGTATAAGGGTCTCGACCCCGAGGTGGCCAATGGCGTCGACAGGGATCCGTACCCGCGCCCAGTGAGCTTCCAGCTCGGTGTGCACTTCGATTTCTAACCGTGCAAACCATCAACGGATAAAAACCATCTAACTAAGCATTTACAATCATGAAACACATCATATTGAAAAGCGCAGCGCTGGCCCTCATCAGCATGGCTGCCGTGTCGTGCGCTGACGATCTGAACATTTCGCCCATCGACCCGCAGACGTCGCCGTCGTATAAGGTGGAAGAACTGCTGGCCAAGCAGTATGGCACACTCGGACTCACCGGTCAGAAAGGTCCTGACGGAAACGGTGATATGAGCGGCGACGAGGGTGAGAGCGGATTCTACCGCACCGTGTTCAACCTCAATGAGCTCAACTCCGACGAGGTGCTCTGGGCCTGGCAGGACAACCCGGACATTATGCCTATCACCAACATGGCATGGACCTCGGCCTCACAACGCGTCAACTGGTGCTACCAGCGCCTGGCCTACGACATTACGCTCCACAACCAGTTTATCAGCGAGCAGACGGGCAAGCTCCCCGACGACGAGGTGGCTGAGGTGCGCTTCCTGCGCTGTCTCAACTACTACCATTTCCTCGACCTCTTCCACAAGGCTCCGTTCAAGGTGGAGTTTAACGGCGACCTGCCTACCGAGAAGAGCGGCGTCGACCTCTACAAGTGGATCGATGAGGAGCTCACGGCCATCGAGCCGCTGATGAAGAATGTGGGTGCCTACTGCAACGCCAAGAACTTCGGACGCGCCGACCGCGGTGCGGCCTTTGCCCTCCACGCTCGCCTGGCGCTCAACGCCATGGTCTACACCGACGGCCAGATCAACGATTACAAGAAGGCCAAGGACTACTGCGACAGCATTCTGAATTCTCACGCCTACGACCTCTGTAGGGCCGAGAAGAAAGGTTATACCGGTTACCAGCAGCTCTTCATGGCCGACAACGATGAGAACCCCGAGGCCATGCAGGAGATTATCTTCCCCATCCGCCAGGACGGTCTGAAGACGCGCAACCATGGCGCAACGACCATGCTCATCAATGGTACACGCTGCGGCGGTATGCCCTATTTCTACCAGAACAACCCCTGGCAGTGTGTCTTCGCACGCAAGAACCTCGTGGGTAAGTTTATCCCCACCCTCGACCTGCCCAACGCCGACAACAAGGCTTGCACCGACGCTTACAAAAAGTATCTGTCCGACAACCAGCTCGACGCCGGCAGCCTCAGTGAGGCCGACATCATCGCCATGGACCAGGTGCTCGGCGGCAGCACAGCCGAGCTCGTCAGCAAGGCTGGCGACGACCGCGCGCTGTTCTACGCCGGCTACGCCGGTGGTGTGCGCCGACTGGAGCCCGACAAGTCGATCAAGAACTTCTTCGACGGTGTGTCGATCGTGAAATGGTCGAACGTGCGCACCGATGGCGGACAGGTTCACGACCAGAACTTCTGCGACACCGACGTGCCCCTCTTCCGTCTGGCTGAGATCTACCTCACACGCGCTGAGGCCAACTACCGCCTGGGCTACAAGGACGCTGCCCTCGCCGACATCAAGGTGCTGCAGCAGCGCGCCCACCGCACCAACGTGGCCAAGTCGCTCTCGCTCAACGTCATCCTCGATGAGTGGTGCCGCGAGTTCTACCTCGAAGGACGCCGCCGCAGCGACCTCGTGCGCTTCGGGCTTTACACCAGCAGCCAGTATCTCTGGAGCTTCAAGGGCGGCCAGCCCAACGGTGTGGGTGTCGACAGCCACTACAACATCTATCCGATTCCGGCCAACGAGATCTCGGGCAACCCCAACCTCCACCAGAATCCGAACTATTAATAGTTTTTCCGAATAACCATAAAGACTTTGGATCATGAAATATCTACATAAACTCATGACGCTTCCGTTGCTCGTGTTGCCGTTCCTCTTCGCCGCTTGCGACGAGGATCGCGACAGCAACCCGACACTGGACCTGAGCCACGTGGCCGAGGGCTTCGTGCTCAACACACCGGCGTATGCCGAAAACATTTACGACCTGGCAAAGTCGGAGGGTGTGGAGCTTACTTGCTCGCAGCCCAACTATGGCGAGGGTGTGCCCTACCTGGTGCGCTACTTCGTGCAGGTGTCGCTCGACCCCACCTTCGGTCAGGCCAACAGTGAGGCGGCCTTCAAGGAGCTCTCCACCTCGTTCACCAAGGCTAAGATGAACGCCAACGCCGTGGAGTTTAACAATGCCGTGGTGGACCTCTTCCAGGCTGCCAACCCTGACGCCGACGTGCCGGCCACACTGCCCGTCTACGTTCGCTTGCGCGCCATCATCGACGGCACCATGACGGAGAACCTCGGCGAGACGTTCTCCAACGTCATCACGCTGCCTCGGGTGCGCGCCCAGTATCAGGCTCCCGATGTGGAGTATCCGGGTTGCCTCTATGTCGTCGGATCGTCGATCCAGGAGGCATGGAGCAGCTGGAAGCAGGTGCCCGCCGTCTATGGCTCGCAGGGTCAGTATTACACCATGGTGTATGTGCCGGCTGGCGGTGCCTTCAAGTGGGGAACAGCCGAGGGCGACTGGCGTGGTTACGGACGCATCACCATCGACGACCAGGCTGGTGCAGGCGTGTCGAACAACGACGACGACAACATCGTGCTGGCCAACGGCGGATGGTATGCGCTGCTCTTCGATGGTGAGATGACCGCCGACAAGAAGGCCATCAACTACAAGCTCCATATCTATCCGGGTGAGGCTTACGTCATGGGCGGCGCCGCCGGCACATGGGACGAGGCCAACCCCGCTGCGGCCATGCAGGCTCCTGCCGACCAGAACGGCGAGTGGGTATCGCCGGCCTTCACCGCTACGGGCGAGCTGCGCGCCTACATCCACATCCCCAATGTGGAGTGGTGGCGCACGGAGTTTACGCTCCTCAATGGCAGCCTCTATTTCCGCGACATCAACATTTCCGAGAACTGGGCTGCCAACGCTGGCGCCGAATACTCGGTGAGCTGCGCTCCCGGACAGAAACTCTATGTGAACTTCGACAAGAACACAGGTGAGGTGAAATAACTTTTTCATTAAGGCTACGGGTGGAGTGGGGTGCCGCCCGACCCCCCGTGGCCATCTGGAAAGGAGTGAAATCTTAAAAAATCAACAACCATGAAAAAAACATTGTTATATAGCTTGGCGGCTTTTGTGGGTCTTTCCTTCATGAGCTGCAGCGGCGACTACGACGATTGGATGGCGCCGCAACACAACGACCAGGATAGCGCCATCACCATACCGGGATTTACGGCTTCGGCCGCCGGCGATGTGAACCTGGCCAACCCCGGCACGGATGTGAAGGTGTTCAGCCTCTCTACGGCTACGCTGCCTGAGGGCGCGCAGCTCGGCCACACCCGTGTGGTGCTCACGCCGACCGATGAGGCTGCCGCCTACACCCTTCCGCAGGAGCTCGACGCCACCAACGAGGGAACCATCGACAGCACGGCCTTGCAGACGGCTGTGGTGAAGGCTTACGGCAAGCGCCCGTCGGCACGCCCGTTCAAGGCGCACGTCTACAGCGATGTGGTGGCCAACGGTCAGGCGCTCTTCGTCGACGCTGGCGAGATCAGCGTGAACGTGTCGCCCAAGGCTCCGTTTATCTCAAAGGCTTATTACATCGTGGGCGACTTCAACTCATGGTCGCTCAACGAAACGTCGTTGCCCAACTATAAGTTCAGCCGCTCCGACAAGGATGTGTATGAGGATCCCATATTCACATTCACCCTCACCACAACGGGCACCAACCAGTGCTGGAAGATCATTCCGCAGGAGAACATCGACGCCAACAACCTTTGGGCACAGGGCGTGCTGGGAACCGCGAAGGATGGCGACATCAGCGACGCGGGCACGCTCGTTACCGACAACCCGCAGGCAGGAAAGATTGTCGACGCGGGCACATACGTCATCACGCTCAACATGATCGACTACACCTACAGCGTGGTACGCGCCGACTCTTATTACATGGTGGGTGGCGTCTACGGATGGAACGCTGAGGCTGCCTCGAAGCTCGCCTTCTACAACGAGGGCGGATCGAAGGCTTCCATCACCACGCAGTGGACAGGCGACGCCAACCTGAAGATATGGAACCGTGCCAACATCAACAATTGGGACTTGGCATGGGGTAGCGTTACCGACGGCGAGACGGCTGCCGAGGGCGACCTCGTGAACAGTGGCGCCAACGCCTTCGTGTGCCCCGAGAAGGGTGCCTACTACACGCTCACCATCGACATGTCAAGCAAGAAGTACTCATGGAAGAAGCTCGACAACCAGGAGCCACAGGCGTTCTCACACGTGAGCATCATAGGTGAATTCAACGACTGGAAAGCCGACGTCGACATGACTCAGACGGCTCCCCACAACTGGTATCTCCGCCACAAGTTCACCGCAGCGACTGAGATGAAGTTCCGCGCCGACCACGAATGGACCACCAGTTGGGGTGGACAGACGGCCGCTCTCGCCGACATGATCTACTGCGCTGCGGCAGGTGGCGACAACCTCAACATTCCGGCTGGAACCTACGACATCTATTTCAACGATATCACCGGCCAGTTTATGTTTGTGGCTGTCAACTAACAGTTATCGCCCCAAATCGGCGCACCCGACAAACCCTGTGGAGTGCTGTGCAGATGCTAACCCAAAAAC